>ODAK010001464.1_pt1 | contig 25765 bp, 20 predicted proteins | sample 1539591 | NCBI WGS metagenome assembly ODAK01 (sample SAMEA3539303, study PRJEB22396) | soil metagenome | biome: tundra; feature: field; material: soil | place: USA | collected 2010-05 | depth 0.15 m
TCCTTTCGGATGTAGGTCAGCTCGTAGATGTCCTCGATGCCGCGTGAGGCCTTGAACACCAATGCTTCGAAGCCCGGCGTAATCGGCGTTCCGAGTTCAATGCTTAGTGCTTCGGCGCGCGCTATCACTTCCTGCGGATCGGAAATATCGGCTGGCGTGATCTTGTTCAATACGTCGGCGGCCGCGTAACCCAGCATGCGCTCGGCGCCGACGTTGAAGATTTGAATGACGCCGTTCGCGTCGGTGGCAATGCTCGAGAAATTGGCACTGTTGAAGATCGCGCTCTGCAGGGCCCCCGCCTTGAGCAACGCTTCCTGGCGCCTCACTTCCGTAATGCCATTCGCGACGTGGGCGTCGTCGGTGAATGTGGGATCGTTTCCGGTCTTGGACATGGCAGATCCCCGCGAAGAGCGTTGAACGATCCGGACTGTGAACTGCGTCTGCACCGGACGAGCGCGCCCTTCAGAGTCGGGGAAAACCGCTCCTCTACAGAGTACACCGTGAATAGTCAGGATCCTTCGGACGGCCGTCTGTGCGCTGGCGCGCACAAGCCGCAAGTTTTCTCCCGGCGGCTGTCAGGATCCTCACGGGAAGCGGCAGTGCGAGGTGCACGCCGACTTCCGGTCAGTTCTGTCGGCGCGACACGGCAGCTGGAGCGACGAGTCGACGGGCGCGATTCGACCTCGAGCCAGAAGGCCGCGACGCTGTCACGCCGTCTGCCAGATCACCTTGCGGCCGCAGGCTTCCCAACTCTCGTAGTGCGCCGAGTAGATTTCCTCGATGCGGTTGCGCTTGACCTTGAAGGTGGGGGTGATGAGGTCGTTGTCCACCGTCCATGGGGTGGTGACCACGACCAGGCAGTTGAGCTGCTCGTGCGGGTCCAGCGTCGCGTTGATGTCCTGCAGATGCTTGCCCAGGGAGGCTTCCAGGTCGGCCCGCGCCGCGGTGTCGCCGACGCGCGCGACCGCCTCGGGGTTGAGCGTCACGAGGCCCAGCGGCTGGCCCAGGTTGGCGCCGGTGACCACGCAGACATCCACCGCGTCGTGCATCACCAGCTTGTCCTCGATCGGCGCCGGCGCGACGTACTTGCCTTTGCTGGTCTTGAACAGGTCCTTCAAGCGTCCGGTGATGTGCAGCCTGCCCTGGGCGTCGATGTCCCCCTTGTCTCCGGTACGCAGCCAGCCATCGGCGCAGAAGGCCTCGCGGGTCAGCTCGGGCGCCTTGAAGTAGCCGAGCATCAGCGCGCCGCTGCGCATCTGGATTTCGCCGGTCCGGGCATCGATGCGCGCGTCGACGCCGTCGTAGGCCGGTCCCACCGTGCCCTCCTGGTTTTGGCCCGGCAGCGTCAGGTGCGAGAGGGCCAGGTTCTCGGTCATGCCGTAGCCTTCGTTGACCGGCAGGCCGAGCCTTCGGTACCAGGCCAGCAATTCGAGCGGCATCGGCGCCGCGCCGCCCGCCGCGATGCGGCACTGATCCAGACCGAGCGCCTTCAGCACCTTGCGCCGGACCAGGCCGCCGATGATCGGGATCGAGAGCAGGCGATCCAGCCTGGCCGGTGGCAAGCTCTGGTGCACGACATGCTGGAACTTGACCCACAGCCGCGGTACCGAGAAGAAGATCGTCGGGCGCGCACGCTGCACGTCGGCACTGAACGTGTTCAGCAAATCGGCGAAAAACAAGCGCATGCCGGTGCGCAGCCAGCCGTGCTCGACCAGCACGCGCTCGACCACGTGGGCCAGCGGCAGGTACGAAAGCATGCGGTCCTCGGCCGTCATCGTGATGCGCTCGATGCCCTTATCCACGGCCCAGGCAAAATTGCCGAAACTGTGCATCACGCCCTTGGGCAGGCCGGTGGTGCCCGAGGTGTAGATCAGCGTGGCCAGTTCGTCGGCGCCGCGAATCACCTCGCCCTCGAGCGGCTTGTTGCGGGCGCAGATTGCATCCCAGGCTTCGTAGCTCCTGATCGCGTCCGGCGGCGAAAGCGGGTAGCTGATGCATGGCAGGCCGGCCGGCACGCCCGGCTTCATGGCTTCCCAGCCGTCGAGCTTGCCGACGAAGCAGGCTCGCGCTTCGCTGTGGGTCAGGATCTGCGCGACCGTGTCGTGCGACAGCGTCGGATACAGCGGCACGGATACGTAGCCGGCCATCCAGATTGCCAGGTCGCTCATCAGCCACGACGCGCAGTTCTTGGACAATATCGCCACCTTCGAACCCGGTTCCCAGCCCTGGGCCTTCAGGTGGGCGGCAATGCGGCGCGCCTGATCAGCCACCTCGGCCCAGGTGTAGTCCTTGATCGCGCCGCCGCCCATGGGCTGGGTGAGTGCGATGCGGTCAGGCGCGGTCTTTTCCCAGTGGTACAGGCGCTGCAGGGCCAGCATCTCGGACGGTACGGTGCTCATGAAATGGATTGGGTGGCAAATGGCGAGGCCAGACAAGATGCCTCTTTTAGCATAGGGATTTCGATGGCCACCGTCGCCGGGTTGCGCACGCTGCCCTGAGCTACGTCAAACGCTCCTTGCAGGGATCGACCGTCAAATGCCGATCGAGGGGCGACACTCACCGATTTCCCCCACAGCCCTGTGCTGGCAACGATAGCCCCGGAGTGACCGAATGACCGAGACTTCTGAACGCATGTCGCGCGTCGACACGGCGTGGTTGCGGATGGACAGCGACGTCAACCTCATGATGATCGTGGGCATCTGGCTGCTGCGCCCCGCGCTCGGCTATGCCGCCTTGTGCAGTCGCCTGGAATCGAAACTGCTCAGCTACGCGCGCTTTCGTCAGAAGGTCGTTCAGGAAGCAGTGCTCTCCTACTGGGTGATCGACGATGAATTCGACCTCGAACACCATGTCGTGCGCGAAAAGCTCTCTCGCAAGCGCGGCCAAAGCGAACGTGCCGCGCTGCAGGCGCGTGCCAGCGAACTCGCGGCGACGCCGCTGGACCACGCGCACCCGCTGTGGCAGATCCACCTGATCGAACACTACGAAGACGGCAGCGCGCTGATCGTGCGCATCCACCACTGCATCGCCGACGGGATCGCGTTGAACTCGGTGCTGATGTCGATCGCGGACGGCGGCATCGATCTGCACCGGCCCCGGCACGCCGCCATGCACGATGCCCGCGACGGCGGCTGGCTTGCCGACGCGGTGGTCAAGCCGCTCACCGAGGTCAGCGTCAAGGCCATCGGCATGTACGGCGACGGCGTCGTGAAGGCGATGGAGTACCTGGCCCATCCGCAACAGCCGCTGGCCGGATCGGTGAACCTTGCGCGCACCGGGTACCAGGTGATGCGCGACGCCGCCGCGCTGGCCCTCCTGCCCGACGATTCCCCAACGCTGCTGAAGGGCAAGCTCAGCGGCAGGAAGGTGACGGCCTGGTGCGAGCCGCTACCCCTGGCCCAGGTCAAGGCGGTCGGCAAGGCCCTGAACTGCTCGGTCAACGACGTGCTGCTGGCATGCGTCGTGGGCTCGATCGGCCGGTACCTGCGCGACCGGGGTGACGACCCGGCGAGCAAGGAAATCCGGGCCATGGTTCCGGTGAACCTGCGTCCGCTCGAAGAGGCCTGGCAGCTCGGCAACCGCTTCGGCCTGGCGCCGGTGGTGCTGCCCATCGGCATCGTCAACCCTATCGAGTGCGTCTACGCAGTGCGCGATCGCATGCTTGAACTCAAGGGCAGCTACCAGCCCCTGCTGGCCTATGCGCTGCTGGCCGTGTCGGGGCTGTTGACCAAGTCGCTGCAGGATGCGCTGTCGGACGTGTTCCTGAGGAAGACCACGGCGGTGATGACGAATGTGCCCGGTCCGACCGAGCCGATCGAGTTCTGCGGAAGCACCTTGCGGCAGAGCATCTTCTGGGTGCCGTCTTCGGGCGACGTCGGCGTTGGTGTGAGCATCGTCTCGTACGCCGGTGGCGTGCAATTCGGCCTGATCACCGACAGCCGGCGCTGCCCCGATCCGCAGAAGATCATCGACCGCTTCGCTCCGGAGTTCGAGAAGCTGCTGCTGCTGACGCTGATGCTGCCATGGGCGAACGAGGTGAGCAGGCTGGCGGGACCCGCGTCCTGAGGCCTGGAGCATGGCGACCCGACACCCCCACACGGGCCGACCCGATGCCGTGAATTCCGCGCTGGAGTTGCGCGCGTTCGTCGAGGTCGCGAGCCTGCCATGGACGCTGCCGATCCTGATGACCGCGCCGCACGGCGATGGCCATCCGGTGCTGCTGCTGCCGGGGTTCATGGGCAGCGAGGCGTCGCTGATCGGCCTGGAGGTGTTCCTGCGCAACCGGGGCTACGCGGTCGAGACCTGGGGGTTGGGGCGCAATGTCGGATTCCATGCCCGACACGCCACGGCGCTCGAGCAGAAGATCCGCCACATACACCACGCGACGGGCCGCAAGATCAGCCTCGTGGGCTGGAGCCTCGGCGGCGTGTTCGCGCTCTATGGCGCACACCACGCGCCCGAATGCGTCCGCTGCGTCGTGACCCTGGGCAGCCCTCTGACCGTGGACCCGGGAGGCAGCGCGTCTCCGCCCCTCGTCAAGGCGATGTACCGGCTGATCGCCCACCCCGGGGGGCCGGACGCTCACACGATGCAGCCGCGCGCCAGGAGACTGCGCGAGAGGAAGAAGCTGCCGATGCCGCTGAGTTGCCTGTATTCGCTCAGCGACGGCATCGTGCCGCCCCAGGAAGCCACTGTCGACGGAGACCCGGCCCGGCACGAGAACATCCGCGTGCCCGGGAGCCACATCGGACTGGGCTTCAACGTCGTGGTGCTGTGGATCGTCGCCGACCGTCTTTCACAACCCGAAGGGCAGTGGCATCGCTTCGAGCCGTCCGGGCCTCTGGGTTACGCCTATCGGATGCTGACGCACGAGGCGGTGCCGATCTAGGCTGCTTGTTCGCTGCGGTCTCCGCAGGAGCAGGCCGGGCCAGCAACAGGTACTCCTGGAAACTGTCGCGCACGCACTGCGTGAAGGCCTGGGGATCCGGCATCAGTTCGCGGCAGGATGTGGGCGAGACGACGATGCGCCCGTCGTAGGGGGTGACGGCGAACGCCAGGCCCATGCCGTCGGAGATCGGCAGGATGGCCGAGAAGTAGGTCATGCGCGCCCCGTTGAGATACAGCGGCGCGGCCGGTCCTGGCACGCGGGTGATCGTGCAGCTGCTCAGCGCGCGCGCAGCGGTGGCGCGCGCATCGGTCCGCAAAGACGATGTCCGCTCGTGGATCAGCGCCAGCCGCTCCACCGGGTCGGCGAGATGGGTGCCGAGCTGAACGCAAGCACCGCCGTCGTTCGTGACGAGCGCCGTCAGATCGCCCTCGGGCAGCTCGCCGTGGGCATCCAGGTAGCGCCTCAATCCTCCGGCACAAACTGCCAGAACGGCATCGTAGACCGTCGCGCCCGAGACCAGGCCGCGGATGCTTTCGAACTCGTCCTGCATGAAGCGCCGGGTGTCGAACACCCGATGCGACGAGACCACCGAGTTGAACCGTGTCGCCGTCAGGTGCTCGGGCCGCAGCACGTCGCGCGCGAACGCCAGGGTCGCCGGCGCGAGGCGCGCCAGCGGCCCCAGCAGCTTGAGCGGCGACAGCATCGAATGCAAGGCGCTCCTGCACAGCAACGAGATCGCGTTGGGCGGACGCTGCGGAAACCACGGCTCGGGCGGCGCGGGCCTCGACGGTCGGCGGGTAGTGTCGTGCAGCACCTCGATGATCTCGTTGCGGCTCTCCACGTCGACGGCCGCGTGGTGGATCTTGGTGAGCAGCGCGAAGCTGCCGGCCGGAAGGTCGACGAAGCTGTCGAGCCCCTCGATCACGTAGATCTCCCACAGCGGCCGGCTCAGATCGAGTGCGCGCGCGTGTATGCGGGAGGCCTGGATGCAGAACTGGCGCCAGTCTCCGGGCTCGGGCAGTGCGATGTGGCGGACGTGGTATTCGAGGTCGAACTGCTCGTCCTCGATCCAGTACGGGCAGTCCAGTTCGAGGGGAACGCGCAGAAGCTTGCTGCGGAAAATGGGAGAGCGGTGCAGTCGGCTCTCAATATGCGAAAGGATGCTCTTGAAACGCACCTTCCCGCCCGGCGCGGTGCTCTGGTCGTAGATCTGTACGAACGTGACGTTGGAATTGGCGTGCACCGCGTCCGAATACAGGAAGCTCGCCTCGTGTGGGGTCAGCTGGCGCATCGGTCGGTTCCCGCGGGGATCAGCTCGGGGCTCGGCTTGCGCGCTTGCGACGCAAAGCCTCAGGCTTGGCCGCGCGTCTGGCCGCCGCCGGCGTGACGACAGCCGCCGGCGCAATCTTCTTGCGGGCTGCCGGCCGGCTCCTGGCCACGAGTTCATCGAGTGCCTCCAGCAGGGCTGCCGACAACTCGCGCGCGCTGGGCACGGCAGAGCACGCCGTGGTGAAGCCGAAGCCCATCGCGCCGGCATAGCTGATCACCGTGATGTTCAGTCCCAGGCCGTGCTCGACGATCGACAGCGGCCAGTACGTGGCCATCCGCGCGCCGGCCGCATACAGCGGCACCTGCGGCCCCGGCACGTTGGAGATCACCACATTGGCGATCGGTGGTATCACGCCGGCAATGCCCGAGCGTCCGTAAAGCGACGCCAGGCCGTGCAGCACCCAGGGCACGCCGATCGAAGGAAAGTCGGTCGGGATCACGCCCTGGGCGCGCTGGGCCAGTTCCTTCACGGCGCCCGCCGCATCGCGGATCGCGCGCAGGCGCTTCACCGGATCGGCAATGTGGGTGTTCAGGTTGATCAGGCTCAGCGTGGCCTGCGTCGTGTACTCGGCATTGCCGGGTTTGCGCAACGAGATCGGCATCGACGCGATCAACGGCTTCTTTGGGATGCCACCATGGTGCGCGAGGTAGCGGCGCAGCGCGCCGCCGCACAGTGCCAGCACGATGTCGTTGAGCTTGGCCTCGTGCGCCGCCGCCAGATGCTTCAAGGTGTCGAGCGGAATCGACAGCGCGGCAAAACCACGCCTGCCGGTGATCGGCACGTTGAGCGAGGTCTTCGGACCGAACGAAAAGTTCTGCCCGAGCCGGCCCCTGGCCTTGTCGGGTGCGGCGCGAAACAAGCCGGCGAGCGTCCTCACGACATCGGGCAGATTCCGCAGCAGTTTGATGTACTGGCCAGCGTCGTGCTTGAGCGCAGCCGCGGCGAGTTCGGCAAGGCCCGGGTGCTCGGCACGCGTTGCTGCGCCGCGCGGAACGCGCCTTGCCTTGGGCGTCACGTCGAACAGCGCCTGCGCCAGCAGCACCCCGGCCTGGCCGTCGAGAACCGCGTGATGGACCTTGATGTAGTAGGCCGCCTGGCCGCTCTGCAGGCCATCGATCACATACAGGCGCCAGAGCGGGCGGCCACGGTCCAGCAGCTCCGAGTGCAGGCGGCCGGCGCACTCCTCCAGCTGCGCCTGCGTGCCCGGGCTGGGCAGGGTGACGCGCTGCACGTGGTAGTCGAGATCGACCTTGTCTTCCTCGACCCAGACCGGGTTGGCAAACTGCAGCGGCATCGGTGCGAGCTTGCGCGTGAAGACCGGGGCGACGTGCACGCGGGCGCGCATCTGCCGCTTGAGGTCGGCGTGGAAGTCGCCCCGGTAGCCGCCCGGCAGGTCGAACAGGTGCAGCGACCCCACATGCATGGGCGTTTCGGGTGTCTCCAGATGGAGGAAGGCGCCATCCACGCCGCTCAAGGCCTTCATGCGCTCTGTCTCCTTCGGTGGGAGGCTGAGGCACGCGTTCGCGGCAAGGGCCGTTCTTTCCTCGGCGCTGCATTCTTCCCCGGCGCAGTCGGTTGCGCGCGTGCTGCAAGCGCCAGCTTGCGTACGCGGGCGATATCCCTGTCGGTCAACACGCCGTTGACACCCGAAATCGCCGCCAGCTTCATGCCATGCTTGAGGCCGAGCCGGTAGATCTCGCGCACCTTCTCCCATTCGATCGCGCGGCCGACCGTGAAATTCTCGAAGCGACCTTCCAGCGCCAGCACGATGGTCTCGGCCAGGCAGGCGTAGGCCACGCCCTTCGGCAGGCCGATGTTCTTCATCGACACCGCGCCGGGCAACTGGATCTCGCCCGACTCGATCACCAGCACATCCGGACGCCGGGCCACTTCCTCGGGCGACAGGTCGAGCGGCCGGGCCACGTCGGTGATGACGCAGCCGGGCTTGACCTTCATGATGTCCAGCACCTTCTTGCCCGCACCCGAAGTGGCGGTGACGATCATGTCCATCTCGGCGATGTGCGTGTCGGCGCGCGCCGAGAGCCTCACTCTGGCGTCGGGCGTTTCCAGCAGGATCGACTCCTTCAGCGCCAGCAGCTTGGCGGTCTCGGGCGACACCAGCGTGACCTCCTCGGCGGCGCGCACCAGCAGGCGTGCGCAGGCGGCGCCGATCGAGCCGGTGGCGCCGACCACCATCGCCTGGAACTGCACGCGTGCCTTGGCGCGGGTCGGCGCGAGCAGGCGCAGGCGCAGCAGCGCGTCGTGGGCCGCCCAAAGCGCGGCCGAGGCGCTGTAGCTGTTGCCAGTGGTGATCGGCAGCGACGCGCGCCTGGCTACCGTGGCACCGGCGTCGCCGACCACCTTGGTGAATGCGCCCAGGCCCATGATCTGGGCGCCGAGTCGCTTGGCCATGTCGGCGGCGGCGAGCAGGCGCCGGTAGGTGAACTCGGGGCTGTGGCTCATGATCTCCCGAGCTGTGCCGCCCACCGAGATCAGCCAGCCCTCGGCCTGCACGCCGGTGGGTGACCGGATGCCTTCGACCTTGGAGTAAACGAACGGCGGCGCGTAGGCCATCAGCTTTTCCAGCGAGTCCATGAACAGGGGCGGCGAGACGCGCGACAGCATCTCGATCGGCTTGACCACCTTGAAATATTCCTGCGACAAGGGGTGGATCACGAAGGCAAAGCGGTTCATCCGCCTGAAGCCGTTGGGGTAGATGATGCGCGGCTTCGTCTGAAGCGCGGTGGTGATCTCGAGATAGTCATCCTCGAAGATGTCGTCCGGTGCCTTGCCGGTGGCGGCCAGGATCATCGCGTCCAGCAGGTCCGGCCCCAGCACGTGACCGTGCATCACCGGCGAGCCGTCGACGACCATGTCGACGCCCTTGTCCTTGAAGTTCGCGATGCGCTGGTCGTTGACGGTGGCGGTGATGACGGTCTTGCCGGCCAGCTCCTCGAGGCCGAAACGGTCCAGCTCGTGCACCGGGGCGACGACCACGTTGGCCCTCTGCAGCGCCTTGCGCAGCACGAACTGCGTCCACTGCTTCAGCAGCAGCATGGGCATCACCCGCGGCGGCACCCAGTCGGACACGTAGTGGGCGCCGCCGGCGTACAGCGACAGCGCGTCCAGCGAGGTCAGCAGCTTGGGCACGCCGAGCTGCAGCAGCGGGTCAGCGAACTGCAGGTTGGCGGTGTATTCCGACATCGTCGTCGCCAGCTTGTAGTGGGACAAGCCGGAGAAGAACAGCACGTTGGCGTTGTCGAAGTAGTGGCCGAGCTGGACCTGGGCACGGCGCACCGCCCATTCGAGGAAGATGTCGCCCAGCCGCGCCCCAGTGGTCACCGGCGCCCGGGTCACGGCCCGCCGCATGCGCGCGCTGTCGCGCTCAGCGCAGCGGCGCGCATCGAGGCTGTGGCTATCCTTCACGACGCCGAGGCCGATCGCATCGGCCCGCTGATCCCACTGCTTGAGCAGCGCGATGGCCTTGACGGTGCTGCCGTCGGTGCCGAGGCGGCGCACCCGCAACTTCTCGCCGAGAAATTTCGTGGAGAACTGGAAATCCCCGCTGCTTGCGCCAAGACTGATGCTGATCACGTTCTTCATGGAATGTGTGCGCCAAAGTAGCGGCGTCGATGATGAAGGAAGAACAAAGTGGCGAACTTGATCGGCGACACGGCCCGTTCACTTGGATTGCCCCCACTGAAGCGGGCGGCGGGATTGGTCACGCGGCTGCTGCCGATTCCGCAGCCGCTGCTGATGGTGGGGCCCGGCGCCAGCGTGCGGCTGGGGCAGGCCATCGGCGACTTCGCGCACCGCAAGATCCTCGTCGTCACCGATGCGGTGATCACCCGCCTCGGCCTGATCAAGCCGATGACGGATGCGCTTGCCGCCGGCGGAACAGCGTACGTCGTGTTCGACCAGGTCACGCCCGACGCGCCGATCCCGATGATCGAGCGGGGCATCGAGCTGTTTCGCAATGAAGCGTGCGACGCGATCGTCGCCTTCGGCGGCGGCTCGGCGATGGACGCCGCCAAGGCGATCGGTCTGGCCGCGGCCAACGACAAGCACCCGCGTCAGTTGGTCGGCTATTTCAAGGGGCTGCACGGCCCGGTGCCGATCTACGCCGTGCCCACCACCGCGGGCACCGGCTCCGAAGTGACGGTGGCCGCGGTGATCTCCGACCCGCAGAACCACAGGAAGCTGGTGATTGCCGACACGCGGATCGTGCCGCGCATGGCGGCGCTCGATCCCTGCCTGATGACGGGCCTGCCCGCGCCCATCACCGCGGCCACCGGCATGGATGCGCTGACCCACGCGGTCGAGGCCTACATCGGCCTGTGGTCCACCGAGTTCAGCGACCGGATGGCGCTGGCGGCCGTGGGCATGATCTACCAGAACCTGCCGGTCGCCTTTGCCGACGGCCAGAACCTGGCCGCGCGCGAGAAGATGGCCCTGGCGTCCACGTTCGCAGGTCTGGCCTTCACACGTGCCAACGTGGGCAACGTGCACGCCATCGCGCACCAGCTGGGCGGCCTGTACCACACGCCCCACGGCCTGGCCAACGCGATCATGCTTGCCCCCGTGCTGCGCTTCTGCGGCGCGGCCATCCAGGCCAAACTGGCCGTGCTCGCACTGCGTTCCCGGGTAGGCGGGCCAGGCGAACCCGAAGCCGAACTGGCGCAGAAGTTCCTGGACTCCGTGGAGGCGATGAACCGCTCACTCGGCATACCGCGACATCTGGACGCACTGCGCGAAGCAGACATTCCCGGGCTGGCCGAGGCCGCCTGCCGGGAGGCCGATGCCAACTACCCGGTGCCGCGCGTGATGTCGCGGGATGAGTGCGAGGCGCTGCTGCGCGAGGCTCTCCCGAAGAAGGCCAGACCCAGGCAGGCCGCGAGAAGAAAGTCAACGACGACGAAGGCTCGGGCCCGCAAGGCGCCCGTTCGCCGCTGAGCGATCTGCGCCGCGACGCTCGTCAGCGCGCGCCATCGGCCGGTGGCGACGCCGCGGCCAGGAACCTGCCTATCTCCGCGAGCGCGTCGCGGGCCTCCGTCAACTCGGGGTTGAAGATCTGCCAAGCATGGACCACGTGGCTCCAAGTCTGCAGCTTCACCGGCGAGCCGGCCGCCTGGGCCCGGTTCACGTAGCGGCGGCTGTCGTCGAGCAGCATCTCCGCCTCGCTCGCCTGCACCAGCACCGGCGGGAGGTTCGACAGATCGCCATAGACCGGCGAGATCACCGGGTTGCGCGGGTTGATGCGGTTCTGGATCCAGCCGATCCACAGCAGCACCCACTGCGGCAGTTTTGCCAACGGCCCGAACAGCGGGCCGAGCATCGCATCGCTGCGCACGTTGGCCCTCAGGCTCGGGCTTGCGAGCGTGCTGTCGGTGGCCGGAGAAAGGGCGACGGCCGCGTCGGGCGCACGCATTCGCTGGTCGCGCAGCCATGCAATCAGCGACAGCGTGAGGTTGCCGCCGGCGGACTCGCCGGCGACGAACACCGCCCGCGCGGGCGCCGGGCCATTCGGCCCGTGCTCCAGCATCCATCGATAGGCGTTTCGACAATCCTCGATGCCCGCCCTGCGCGGATGTTCGGGCATCAGGCGATAGTCGACCGCCAGCACGGCGCCACCGGTCAGCTCGGAGAACCGGCTGGTCAGCGTGCGATGGCTCCTCGGGCTTCCGATAACGAATCCGCCGCCGTGGATGTAGAGCGTGCGCCGGGTGCTGTCGGCACCGGGGGCGAGCACCCATTCTCCGGGCACCCCCGCGCAGTCGACCGGCGTGAAGGTGGCGTCGAACGCGCGGTCCGCGAACACCTCGTCGATATACCGGCGCAGCGCCGCGATACGCCCTCTGCGCGGAACCCCTCGCAGCGCGTCGCCGATGCCGGATAGCGACGCGACGACGGCATTCAGTTCGGCGCTCGGTTCGGGGCCGGTGGAAAAACGCTCGCCGGTCGGTCGGTCGAAGGCCGACAGGTCTTCGCCTTTCAGAAAGAAGGCCGCGACGCCCCAGACCACGGCCACGCCGAACGCGATGAACTCAAGTATGTCAATCAGCACGGAGGCTCCCCGGGGCCGGCGCCAGCCGCCTCGTCGACTTCGAGAACTTCATAACTTCAGTCCGCCGGCTGGCAGGCGGCCTCGACTCTCGCCCCGGGCTTCGCAGGCGGGCCCTACCGTCCGGCTCAATCCTTCGGTAAACCCTTGCAGCGCGAACTTACCGGCACTATAAGAGCCCCGGCCCGGCCGATGCTGCCCAAGCTTGTCATCGACGCGGCATCGGCGAGATTGTTCAGGCAAGCCCGTGGCGGGCAAACCCTGATCCATGGATCGCCGGTCGCCCGTGAGTGCAACTTACACTCGCCTGCGCTTTGAACGAAGAATTGGAGTCAGACATGGCGATTTCGCGTCGTAGATTTTCCACTGCGCTTTCTGCAACCTTGACGCTGCCGGGCTTGATCGGACGCGCGTCGGCGCAAGGCGCAACGATCAAGATCGGCATGTGTGCCCCGGTCACCGGACCGGCCGCCGAATCCGGCCGCTACGCGCAGATTGGCGCGAAGCTCGCCGTCGACGCGGTCAACAAGTCGGGTGGTGTGCTCGGCAAGCAAGTGGAGCTCATCGTCGAGGACGACCAGACGACCAATCCCGGCATCGTGCTGGCCTTCTCGAAACTCGCGTCGCAGACGGACATCGTGGCTTTCCTGGGCTCGATCCGCTCGACCCAGGTGCATGCGATGGCGCCCGACGTGCTGAAGGTCGGCAAGCCGGTGATGATCGGCGGCACCGATCCGGCGCTCACGCACATGGGCAACCCCTGGTTGTTCCGCTTCCGCCCGAACGACTCCTACTCGGGAAGCGTCATCGCCGAGTACGGCGTGAAGACCCTGGGCAAGAAGAAGTGGGCGATCGTGCATTCGACCGATGCGTTCGGCACGGCCGGCGGCAAGGCCTTGACGACGGCATTGGGCAAGATCGACGGCGCCAGCGTCGCGCTCGATCAAGGCTATTCGAACCAGAGCCAGGATTTCACGCCGGTCGTGCTAGCGATCAAGCAATCGGGCGCCGACATCCTCGGCTCCTACTTCACGTTCGAAAACGACCTGGGCGTGTTCGCCCGGCAACTGCGCCAGCTCGGTGTCACCATTCCCTACGTCGGTTCGCCTTCGATCGTCAACATCACCGCACTGAAACTGGCCGGGCCCGCGCTCTACGGCACCTTCGGCGTCGCCGACTATGCCGAGGACTCGAGCGCCGGCTCCAAGGCATTTGGCAAGGCCTATCGCGAGGTGGCGAAAGTCGCGCCGGACAATCAATCGTCCTGGACGTATGACGCCATCATCGTCTTGTGCATGGCGATCAACAAGGCCGGCAAGACCGACCCGAGCGCGGTTCGCGACGCCATTTTGGCCACGAGGAAGCACGCGGGCGCCGAGGGCGAATACAACTTCGATGCCAACGGCGACGGCCTGCACGGCTACAACATCGTCAGGAACGAAAAGGGCACGATCATCTTCGACAAGCACATCGAATCGAACTCCTGAGCTTTGCACCGCCATGAGCGGAATCGGGCCCGACGGGGTTCGATGACGAATTCCTTGTCGTGAGCCGCTGATGGATCTCGTACTCCAGCTCTTCTTCACGGGCCTGGGGATCGGCGCGGTCTACGCGCTGGTGGCGCTCGGCTTCGTGCTGATATTTCGCGCAACCAATGTCGTGAACTTCGCGCAAGGCGAGTTCTCGATGGTCGCCGCGTATCTGATGGTCGTCTTCGCCGTCGACCTGAAGTGGCCCTACGGGTGGGCCTTTTTTGCTGCGCTGGTTGGCATGGCGTTGCTCGGCGCCGTGTTCAACCTCGGCGTCTACTACCCGCTTCGCAACCGCACGTTCCTGCCCGTCATCATCGCGACCATCGGCGCGTCGATCTTCCTCTCGAACACCGTCCTCGCACTGTATGGCCCGCAGCCACAAGTGCTGTCCGGCTGGTTCGAAACGCCCGGCGTCCAGATCGGCCCGGTCTATCTGGACAGCCAGTACCTCCTGATCATGGGCGTGACGCTGATCCTGGTCGCGTTCAACTTCTGGTTCTTCGAGCACACGATGCTCGGCAAGAAGCTGCAGGCGACCTCGCAAGACAAGGAGATGGCGTCCCTGCTCGGCATCCCCGTGGCGTCGATGATCATGCTGACCTTCGTTTACTCGGCACTGCTCGGCGGGGTGGCGGGCATCCTGGTTGCTCCGATCCTCTTCGTGTCGATCCAGATGGGTTCGACCATCGCGCTGAAGGCCTTCGCGGCCACCATCATCGGTGGCTTCGGCGACGTCAAGGGCGCGATCATCGGCGGCCTCGCGCTCGGCGTCATTGAGACCTTCGGTGCCGCCTACATCTCGGTGCCCTACAAGGACGGCTTCGCGTTCCTGGCGCTCGTGGCGTTCCTGATCTTTCGCCCGCAAGGCATCTTCGGCGAGCGAGTCGCCGAGAAGGCATGAGCGCTGCGACCTTTTCGGTGACGTCGCGGCGCCTCGCGGGCACGATCGCCTACGCAGCGCTGACGGGACTGGTCGTCGCGGCCGTCGGGCTCGTGCCCTTGACCGACTACGCGATGCACATCCTCGTGCAGACGGCCAGCTATTCGATCGCGGTATTCGGCCTGACCGTCGTGCTCGGGCTGTGCGGACAGATCAACCTGGCGCAAGCTGCCTTCTTCGGCTTCGGCGCGTATGCGGTCGGGCTCGGCACGGCCGATCTGCATCTGAATTTCTGGATCGCGCTCGCGCTGGGAGCCGGCGTCGCGCTCGTGATGGGCGCATTCCTGGGCATGACCACGCTGCGCCTCGGCGGTCACTATCTGGCAATGGTGACGATCAGCTTCCAGCAGATCGTGACGCTCATCATGGTGAACTGGATTCCCGTGACGCACGGGCCCGATGGCGTCGGCAATATCAGGAGACCGGCGATGTTCGAATCGGCGCACGCCTTTCTCGGCTTGTGCGTGCTGGCGATGGCCCTCGTCGGCTATGTCGTCTGGCGATTGCCGCAAACGCCGCTGGGCCGCTCGATGCGAGCGGTTCGCGACAACGAGCTGGCTGCCGGCGTTGCCGGCGTCAACGTCTATCGCGTGAAGGTCGCTGCGTTCGCGCTGTCGGCCGCGCTCGGCGGCATCGGCGGCGGCTTCTTCGCGGGCGGCTTCGCCTATGTCAGCCCCGATCAGTTCAGCTTCGCGGAATCGATCGTCTTCATCACGATGACTTTGCTCGGCGGCGTCGCGTCACCGGTCGGTGCATTGATCGGCACCGCGCTGCTGATCGTGCTGCCGGAGAGCCTGCGCTTCCTGAAAAGCGTGCCGGGGCTCTATCTGGCGATCTACGGCCTGTCGATCATCCTGATCATCCGCTACATGCCGGACGGGATCTGGGGTTTCGTGCAGCATCGCATCAAGCGTTGGCTTGCGCCGCCGCCCTTCGCCGACGCGGCGGCGGAGTTGACGCTCGCGCCAGCCAAGGCCGATGCACCGATGGTGCTGGAGGTGACGAACCTGAGCAAGCACTTCGGCGGTCTCAAGGCGGTCGACGACGTATCCTTTTCAGTGCGCCGCGGCGATGTGCATGCGCTGATCGGCCCGAACGGTTCGGGCAAGACGACCACGTTGAACGTGCTGTCGGGCATTTATGTCGCGAGCGCGGGTCGCGTCATGCTCTGCGGACGCGATGTGACCCTCCTGCCGCCACACGCGCGCACCGCGGCGGGCATGGGCCGCACCTTCCAGAACATCCGCCTGTTTCGTTCCATGACTGCGCTCGAGAACGTGATCATCGGCGCCGAGCATCCCGGCAACGACATCGGCTCGGGCCATGCGGCGCTGGTCGAGCGCGCACGTGCCGCATTGGCGTTCGTCGGCCTCGAAGCGCGCGCGCAGGAACTGGTCACCGGCTTCTCGTACGGGCATCAGCGCCTCATCGAGATTGCGCGCGCGCTCGCCGGCAATCCGACCCTGCTGCTGCTCGACGAACCCGCCGCCGGCCTGAACTCGACCGAGAAGCTCGGCCTGCGCGATCTGCTCAAGCGCATCGCGGCCAAGGGCCTGACTATCTTGATCATCGATCACGACATGACGCTGGTGACCGAAGTCGCCGAGCGCATCACCGTGTTGAACTTCGGTCGCTGCATCGCCGATGGCGTGGCGGCGGACGTGCTGCGTCAGCCCGCAGTGATTGAAGCGTATCTCGGAAGCGAACCCGATGCCCCTGATCTCGCTTGAGGGCTTGACGGTCCGCTATGGCGAGATCGAGGCCGTACGCGGCCTCACGCTTTCGGTCGAGGCCGGCGAAGTGGTGACCCTGCTTGGTGCCAACGGCGCCGGCAAGTCGACGACGCTGCGTGCGATCTCCGGCCTGCTGAAGCCCGCAGGGGGTGACGTGCGGTTCGACGGCAGGTCGATCGCCGCTCTGGCGCCCGAAGCCGTTGTCAAGCTCGGTATCTCGCATGTGCCGGAGGGCCGGCGCCTGTTCCCCGGCCTCTCGGCGCGCGAGAACATCATGCTCGGCGCCTCGAACCGCGGCCGCGTCGCGAAGGCCACGCTGATCAGCGAGTCGGACGAGATGTTCGACCTGTTCCCCGACATCCGGCCGTTTGCGGATGCGCTCGGCTGGACCCTGTCTGGCGGTCAGCAGCAGATGGTGGCCGTGGCGCGCGGCCTGATGGCCAAGCCGCGGCTGCTGCTGCTGGACGAGCCGTCGCTGGGCCTGGCGCCGGTCATCGTGCAAAAAGTGTTCTCCATCATCGGCGAGATCCGGCGCCGCGGCACGACGGTGCTGCTGGTCGAGCAGAACGCGCGCATGGCGCTGTCGGTCGCCGATCGCGGGTATGTGCTGGAGACGGGGCGCCTTGCGGTATCGGGCAGGCCAGGCGAGTTGTGGTCGAACGACGAGGTCCGGGCCGCCTACCTGGGCGGGCGAATTGACAAAGGCCTTGCTTGACGGACAAGCCGAGCACATACACAGGAGCATTCTTTTGGAACGCCTGGACACATGATCCTGCTCGATCCTGATGCCAGACCGGTCATCGGACATCGCGGCAATCGCGCGCATGCACCGGAAAACACCCTCGAGTCGTTGCGCGAGGCTGTGACGCTCGGTGTCGACGCCGTAGAGTTTGATCTCCGCGTATCTCGCGATGACGCCCTCGTCGTGATGCACGACCAGACGCTCGACCGCACCACCGACGGTAGCGGATCGGTCGCCATGCGCACGGTGGCGGAACTCAGAAGTCTCGACGCCGGCGCCAGGTTCACGCGTGATGAGGGACACACGTTCCCGTGGCGAGGGCGTGGTGCGACCGTCTCGACGTTCGACGAAGTCATTGAGTCGCTGCCGCGCGAACTGCCCTGCATCATCGAACTCAAGACGCCCGCAGCGACTGAACTCGTGAAGGTCGCCATTCGTCGTCACGACATCGCACACCGCATCATCGTCGCGGGCTTCGATCCCGACGCGACGCGCCCGCTGCGCGGCGCCGGCTTTGCGCTCGGTGCGAGTACGCCCGATGTCGTCAAGCTGCTGCTGCCTGCGCTACTACGACAACGCGTCGGTCCCCAGCGCTTTCAGGCCCTATGCATACCACCACGCTGGCACGGCATTCCGGTGCCGATCGCTGCGCTGGCGCGCGCACTGCACGGCAGCGGCACCGTCATCCATGTCTGGACCATCAATGATCCCGCATACGCACTCCGGCTCTGGGACGAGGGCGTCCACGGGATCATCAGCGACGATCCCGGATTGATGCTGGCGGCGCGAAAGAACGCCTGGATCGAATGACAGGCCCCGCCAGCCGCGCAGATACACGTCATCTGCGCCCCAGGCTTCCTGGAGCCAGGCGCCTCCCATGACGGCGGGGCGGCGCCGAATTCAGTCGAGGCTGACCTCGCCGTCGAACTTGACGCTGAGCTGCAGACCGGGGACCTCGAGTGTCATCGTGGCAGGTAAGCGCGCGTTGCCCTTGAGCGTCCCAGCAGCGATCGCTTTCGTCGCAGCCTGCTCGATTTCGCGCTGCGAATTGACGCCAACCATCTTGAGGAACTTGCGGATGCTGAGGTTGAAGGCTTCGTCGTTCAAGGCAATCTCCGGAAGGCTGATCGAACCGGGTAGTCTGCGACAAAACTGGCGCTCAGGTAGCGTTGTCCCTTTGCTGTCGGGCCTTCGACATTCAACAGGCCGGACGATGTGGTAGCGACGCTGCGGATGGCACAGGCCGGGCAGACGAACCACGGTTCGCGAACAGGTTCATCAGTTTCTCATACTCGCTCGTCACGGAAGACGTTGAAAGGGCCTTTTGTTTCCGTGACTTCCGGGGCCGGCGCGGCGTCGGCTCAATGCGAACAGTCAGGCCGCACGGAACATGGTCATCGGCCCCGCGGACCTTTGGCCCATCCTTGCGCGGAACAACAGCTCATCGGTTGCGCGAAGGCGTCGGCAAACCTCGCGGCCGATGTTCATCTGGATCAGCGCGAACTGCTCGACATCACGCTCGAACAGGTGCAAAAGGCCGTCACCACCGATTTCAATTGCACCGCAGTCTTCATCGGCACGTACCGAAGCGCTACGCGGAAACATGTCCATCAATGCCATTTCGCCGAAACAATCGCCAGCGACGAGCTCGTGCAATACGAAGTCCTGGCCACGCCAGCTTTTGATCACCGCCACGCGACCCGCTTCAAGCACGAACATCGAGTTGGCTTGGTCGTTCTCGCGGAAGTAGTAGTCACCGGCCTTGACTTCGACCGTACGGGCATGTTCCAGCAGCAGTAGCAGCGAATCTTCGCGGAGCGCGCCAAAGACCGGCATTCGCTGCAGAAGTTCGATCCGCGTCCGTGGCATGGTGCTTCTCCGCCCGCTCCGCCCGCTCCGCAGGCGCTGCGAGTCCAGTGTACCGGGCGCTGAACTCCAGCATGACGAATGGTCGTTTCTTCCGCCCTACACTGACGCGTCGGCGTTCCCACGGTGAACCGGTTGTTCGGGGACGGGTTTGCGGCCCTGGCTGACGAATGATTGACCGATCTGTTGTCAGGGACTCCATCAGCGAGTCCGGTGCGCCTAGTCTTTGGTCACGATCTGCGCTACCGACAGCCGGGCGCGGTCGATAAGATCTCCGCCATGGACGAACTGCCCGATCTCGACATCAAACGCGTGGGCGATGTCGTCGAAATTCGCTGGGCAGGATCGACAGTGTTTCGCACGTCGGTCGACACCAACGACAGCTTTCGCCAAGCGCTTGAGAAGGCGGCCGACGCCATGGTCGCGGAGGTTGCACGCCACTCGGCCCCGGCCAAGGGTGAGATCGAGCAATGCGTGTGCGCAGTGCGCAAACGAGCTTCCAGGGCCGCCGCTTAGCCCGTCTTCGAGCTTGTCTATTTCGGCGGTCCGTCGGTGCCGATGCCACTCGACGGAGGCGGACGCGGTGGCACTCGCGAAGGCGCAATCTCGTTTCGAGCGAGGCTCCATCATGTTGAATGTTGCAGAAGCTGCCGCCGCCTTGGGGATCTCGCGTCGCGCGATCTACACGATTGCCGCCCCGTCGGGCCGTTGCCTTGCTACCGCATCCGTCGTCGTGTGACGATCGACGAGCAAGACATCGAGCAATTCAAGGCTGAGCATCGGCATAGGCGGGTCCCTCGAATCACGGCGGGCAGCCTGCCGTATACGCCGATCCCTCAGTCACAAGGGGATAGGATGAATGCCAGTTTCAGCCGGGGCAACGATGGCCTAGAAGAATCGTTTGCGCGCCTGGGCCTCAAGCCTCGCCCCGAAAGCAACGGGTAAGAGCAAACGATAGCGGACGCGGCGCCGATCATGCTGCAGCCGCGAGCGACCATGCTGACCGACGCCGAGCTTTGGCAACTCACCTCGGACAACACGCGCATCCGTGCCGATGCCAGCGATGCCGCCGAGCGAGAAGCGGAGGAAGAGCCGAGCGCTGAGGCTCAGGAACGGTGGCTCAAAGCCAAGGCGGAGTACGAAAGGCTCGCGCGATAGTGGCACGCACGGGTCAGGGGTGTCGCCCGGTTACGAACTGAGTATGGACAGGGCGGCGCGAGCAGGCTCGCTCGCCACACTTACGGGGCAGATTTCGGCGAGTACGGTCGTGCAACTCTGCTCGCCGAAATCACGGCGCAAACCAAGATGACGATAGGCATCGCTGCCACCAATTCGCGGACGAAGCCTCCAAGGCTCGACGCGCGTGTGAGTGTTTCGAACGAGATGGGAGGTGTCTGGTGTGTCGTTTGCATGAGTCTTCTCCGTAAAATCTTCGGCGCACGCGCCGTTGAGAGAGCTTCGCCGGACTGTGTGTCAGACGCGCAAGGAACAATACAGACGGACATCGCCGCGCGAATGCCTCTAAATGGGGAATGCTCCGCCGCCGCTCGTGTAAAGCGTCGGACCCCATTTCGGGTGGTGGCCTAACCTTGGCCTAACCGCGTGCGTCTCGATCTGGTGACTGACCGGTTCCAGGCGGGAAGCAAACGATCGGCAGCTCTGAGCTGAATGCGCGCTGACGGCCGAATTGAACCGCTCGCGACGATGGCCCTTCGACGACCGACACCGACTAAACCTTGGGCATCGGCCAGTGGCTTTCCGATGCAAAATTGCAGCGACGCTTTCGGCCACTTTGCCTGCCGCCGGGCGAAGCTGTCGTCGCAGACCTCACGTCCGACTTCATGCAACTCTGCCGGGATACTGCGGAGGGTCCTTCGCTTATGAGGCCAGGAGCACGCATGATGAAAATTGTTTGGCGTTCAACGCGCACGATGCTCGCAACAGTTGCAGTGCGGCTGATGACTGCGTGTGTTGGGACCATGCTCTTGTTCGCAGCTGCCCCCTCCCGGGCTGCAGACAAGCCGAAGACCTTCATCGACATACGTGTGGGCGACATGCCTCCGGGAACAATCCGGTCCTTTCGGTGGAAGGGCCGCCCCTTCGTGATCGTGCGCACCACGGACGAAATGCTCGACGACCTGCGTGCCCAGACATCGCACACATGGAGCGAGCGCCCCATCTCCGATAGCCGGCCGGCGTTTTTCCTATTCTTCAGATTGAGCTCTGCGCGTGGATGTCCGGTCGTCCATGCGCCCATTGGAGTAGCGCGGTACGCACCCGAACGGCCATGGCAAGGCGGGTTCTACGACCCTTGCCGTTTCGGTGAATGGGACTATGCCGGCCGCACCATCAGGCAGTACGCGGATCAGGACGAGGCAATGCGCCGCCCTGATCTGGACGTTCCGGCATTCCAGCTCAACGACCATTCCACCCTGCGCGTCGCTCAATGACCCCCTCCGCGGAAACCTCGGGGGCCGCAGGTGACATGATCGACACTGATTATCGCGAAGCCGACAGGGGCTCCCGTGCGGGGCGAGACAGTCTCAGCCGCACCGATTCCACGTACGATAGGTGCGGCTGGAACGCTCGACGAGAACAGGAACAACCTGCACGAGCGCGTTGAGCCAGCGCGGCCATGAAGCCTGCACGAAGCCGGCCGGATCGCCCCTCAGAGACAAGGCCAGCCCTGCTGCGGTCCCGGAGGTGCCGAGCAGCACGGGACGCACGTCGTCGCGCGGCGCTGCCTGTCACGCCACAGACCGGCCGTTCGCGAAGGACGGCGGCTCTTCGTAGCTGGTCAGGCCCTATCGCCGAATCGCGCTGCAGGGAATCTACTCATTTTGGTACGACTCCGCGCACGACATGACCTTCGTTGTCTATATGTCGGCAAGCGCGTTCAGAGGCATTGATGGTCGATTGCACGACAACAGAGCTATGTTGAATCCCCAGTTTCGGAAGCTGATTGAAGGCATCCGCATTTCTGAGACTCCATAGTCACTTGGCCGGCTTGGCTGGGCCGAAAGCCTGTAATCGAACGCTGCAGCTGCGCCGTCCTTGACGCAGCGCATGACCGCTCTCCTATAACGCACCCTGCCCCACATGGCAGCGGCTAATTACGGCCAACATGTGCTGATGGTCGTCAGCGGCTGCACATGGCCGAACTCGGACGTAAGGTCGAGGCGCAATCGACCGGCCTCGTCCCAAAATCGATGGCGTTGCAAGCCGTCGCTCTAGGCCTAGGGCCCATCGTCGGCACAGCGCCGGCCAACCCACTGGGACTGTCGCGCATCGTCGAGTCCACTCGCTCGGACAAAAGGCCTTGACGCGTCGAGTCGTACGAGTTCGAGCTCTATTCACGGGTCAGAGGAGGCGGCAGCATTTACGCGCCAGTTGGCTCGAGGACCTCGAACCTTTTCAGGATGCTTGTCTCCTCCTTGGGCCCGGCGCGTAGAAACGGCGCGACGAGATGCCTGTGCGAAAGGGCGAGTTGTCGCGCGCCTACTTCGCGACCGAGAACAACACTGCATTGTTGACCGCGTACACCGCCCCATCGGCGCCGATGACCGTGGGCGTGTACGACTCGCCGATGCCGCTGGTGAGCCGAATTCGCTGGGTCAGCCGGTTCGTGGCCATGTCCCAACGGTACAGATAGCCGTCTTCGCTGTTGACAAGAATCGAATTCGTCAACGGGTCGACAGCCGCCGTATTGATGCACCACTCCTTCACCGGCCCCGAGGTGCCCGATTCGAAGGTCGGGCCGAGGACGGTCAGCACCTCTTTCATGATGGGTAGGCCCGAGATCGCATCGGCCTGACTCGCGTGGGGATCGATCACGGCCACGCGGTTCGAGCCGTCGCCGCTGCCCACTCCCTCGTAGTTGTTGTACTTAGTCATCAGCAGGTAGCCGGAGCTGCCTCCGTAAGACGGCAGCATCGACACCGGAACGACGGACGCGGTGTCGTCCCACCCGAAGCCGCCGGGCACCAAGCTGGTGGCCAGCGTCGAATCGAAGTGCAGCAGCCAACCACGCCCGTTGTGCGATCCGAAGTTGGTCTCGAGCACGCCGTAGAACACGTCGCCATCGGGCCCGACAGTGGGCGACGACGTGCCGTCGTCGCTGACGCGGGCGAGCGTGCCGGCTCCGGGGTCGATCAAAACCGCCTTGCCCTTGAAGGCCAACGTGCTGCTGTCGAGCGCGAGCAGGTAGCCGGTCTGCACTGTACCGGCCACCGCTGCGGTGTTCACCGCGATGTACAACGTCCTCAGGTCGGGCGAAAGCGCGGGCGCACTATTCATCGCGACCTTGTCGATGCCAGGGTCGCCAGCGGCAGCGGCGGCCGATACCCAACTGCCGACCCCGTTGGCGTCGATGCGTGCGATGCCACTGGTCAGCCCTGCCGGGTTCGGGCCGGTGGCGATGAAGCCGAAGAAGACGTTGCCCTGCGAGTCAACCGTGATCGGCGTGTCGATGAAGATGCTCGCATCGAATGCCGCCGAGGCAGAGTTGTACACGCTCGCGCCATAGAACGCAGCGGCCTGGAGCGCGCCGTTGGCCGAATCGGCGTCGTCCTTCACCAGCAGCTTGCCGCCGGCGCCCGGCGCGTACAGGCGGTTGCCGACCGTGAGCGCGAAGTTGTAGCTCGGCACCCAATTGTGAGCTGGCAGCAGGTAGTCGCTGTCGGCCGACCAGATCAGGCCGCCGTTGCTGCCCGATCGCGCCTCGATGCGGAAGCCGCCGGCCGCGCCGGTCTTGACCGGCAGGATCACGGTGTTGTGCGAGGTCACCACCGGCGAGCCGTAGTGGGTCAGCAGCGTGCCGTTCGAGGCGTACTGGGGTGCGAGGTCCAACGGCGTGGACCAAGAGACGAGGTCCAGGTCCTGCGAGGCAATCGCGCTGAGCGCCGAGTGCTGCGCATCGCGCCCAAAGCCCCACCACCCCGGCCCGTCAACCGGCGGTCCGGGCGGCGGCAGCGAGCCGCTGCCCGTGCCCGCATCGCCACCTCCGCCACTACAACTCGCAAGCACCGCAACGCAGGCCAGCGCAAGCAGGCACTCGAGGAACGGTCGTCGCTGGTATGAGAACGAAGTTGGGGTATGGATCATCGTGACTCGCCCGACGCGCGAATAGTGGGGTCAGTAATACTGCAGTGAACGCACGCCGCTGGCAAGGCGTGCAGGCGTCATCCTCGGTCGCCAAGCGAGCCAACCGACAGGGGCGACCATGCCCTTCTCGCTCACTTTTCCTGTCTTTTCTCTCATGGTCTTGAGCGTCGTCTCAGGTCCGAATCCAGGAATCGGATTCGACAGATTCTTGTTCTTCGTGTCGCTGCGCTTCTGCTGAATCGTTCCATCCTTATCGCGATGGCGGCCGTCTAGGCCCGGCTCTTTCATGGCTTCCCCATCCTTGATAGATCGCTGACAAACGGCAAGCTCGAGTGCTCCAAATGGCGAACCGAAGTGTGTAGGTGTTCGCGCGAATTTTCAATGGCTTGCATCGTCGACCGCGTGAGACGAGCCGGCGCGCGACTGACCGCTTCCATCCATTCGTTTGTCGACGACTGTACTGGCCGGAACCCATCGTGAGCGAACGGCGGCAGGCGCATCAGTTCATGACCAAGCTGATCGACAAAGGAAGAGCGTAGAGACGAAGTTCAGCCGCGTCCCGTAGATAGACGGATGTCGGTTTCCCTTCTGTGATTAGACCGCGCTATCGCCAACAATGCGGACGATTCGATCGCCGCACGCCGCTCGAAGTCTTCAACGCTCGCGCACGGGCGGGCGAGTGGTCACCCCGTCCACGCTAGCCTTAGCATCGAACCTCGTTCAACCTCGACTCCCAATCACTATGCCGCTGACTCCCGATGAAGCTGCGCTGGTCGAGAGTGCTGCCAGGTTGGCGCGCGAGCTGGTCATCCCCAACGCCGCTCGCTGGGAGCGCGAACGACGAATCGGGCATGAAGCGCTGGCCACCGCCGTTGACCTCGGCCTGACGCGGCTGCAGGTGCCCGCGTCGTTCGGCGGGCTGGAGCAGTCGTACTCGTGCAAGGCACAGGTCGCCGAAGTGCTGGCAGCGGGTGACTTCGGCTTCACGATGTCGCTGATCAATACCGGGAACGTCACCGCCAACCTGGCCCGCAACGCCCATCCAGATGTTGCGGCGCGCTAACGTGCCGGACCTGATCGCCGGACGGCGCCTCGGCTGCACCGCGCTCACCGAGCCGGGCGCCGAGTCAGACTTCGCGGCAATCGAGACACGAGCCACGCGCTGCGATAGCGGCTGGCTCATCCACGGCGCTAAGGCCTGGATCACCAATGCCAGCGATGCCGATGTGGTGATCTTGTACGCGCAGACTGACCCGGGCTCGGGTTCGCGCGGCATCGCCTGCTTCGTGATCGACGGCCGCCGTGACGGCTTTGTGCGCGAACCGGCCTACGCGCTGGGTGGGCAGCACACGATTGGTGCCGGAGGCTTCCGGCTCGAGGGCTACCGGGCTCGCGACGAAGAGCTGCTTCAGCTGGCCGGCAAGGCGTTCAAGGCGGCGCTCATCTCGAGCAAGGAGCCTTGCGCTGTCAACTCCCGTGGAGTTGCTGCTCTGACGGGCTGGGCCCGGTCCCAGCCGCTAGTGTAGTGTCGCAATCTTGTAGGAACATATTCGCGCGACGTGACTCCAAT
>ODAK010001466.1_pt1 | contig 25754 bp, 24 predicted proteins | sample 1539591 | NCBI WGS metagenome assembly ODAK01 (sample SAMEA3539303, study PRJEB22396) | soil metagenome | biome: tundra; feature: field; material: soil | place: USA | collected 2010-05 | depth 0.15 m
CTTAACGTTGCTCTAGTCGCGCCTTACTGAGTCGAGTCCTGTCCCCAAACAATCGTGTCCTGGCCCCAGACAATCGTGTCCTGGCCCCAAACAATCGTGTCCTGGCCCCAGACAATCGTGCCTTGGCCCCAAACAATCGTGTCCTGCCCCCAGACAATCGTGTCCTCGCCCCGTACGACCAAGTCCTGCCCCAGCACGCGCCTGTGAGCCTGAACGGGATTACCGACGCCGACGGCGATTCCGCTCGACTTCACCGTCTCTCCGCTAATCGTCGTCGCCGGCAGCGCTCCCCTGAATCCATTCGCAGCGAATTCCGCCGCCGCCAACACATTCAAGCTGCCCGCACCGCCGCCGATCAAACCCGCCGACGGCAGGTACGTGCTCGTCAACTGCAGCACCGCCTTCACGCCCGCCGGCTTCAGATCGGGACGCTCCTGCAGCAGCAGCGCCACCGCTCCACTGGTCACCGCGGTCGCCATGCTCGTGCCCGACAGCTGGAAATAGCTGTTCTCTCCGCTGCCCGCCACGTGTCGATCCGACAGCGTCGTCGACAGCACCGACCCTGGCGCTTCCGCCGACACGACGTGCGTGCCCGGCGCTACGAGATCCGGCTTGATGATCAAGTCGTACCGCGTCGGCCCGCGCGAGCTGAACGTCGCCACCGTGTCGTCTGAACGCTCCGGCGTCTGGTGCGTGTCGAGCGCACCGACCGTCAGGGCGTGCGGGCTGTTGCCCGGCGCCGTCGTGCCGCCCAGCACGTGTGTGCCGTCGGCCAGCCGGCCGAAATTCCCAGCCGCGGTGACGACGACGATGTCCGCCTTGACCGCGCGCTCGACGGCTTCGCACAGCGGATCGTCGCGGTAGGGCTGCAGCACCGGCGTGCCCAACGACACGTTCAGCACGCGGATGTTGTATTGCGCGCGGTGCTCGATCGCCCAGTCGATCGCTTCGACCACGCTGCTCACGGTGCCTGACCCGTCGTCGCCAAGGACGCGCAGGTTGAGGAGATACGCGCCCGGCGCGACGCCGTGGTAGTCGCTCGCCTGCGGCCCCTGGCCCGCCGCGCCCGCGATCGTCGCGGCCACGTGCGTCCCGTGTCCGTAGCGGTCCACGCCGTCGCCGCCCGTGAAATCGACCGTCACGCGCACCGGGTGGTTCTTGAACGCGCGGTGTTTCTGATCGATGCCCGAGTCGATCACGCCGATGCCGATGCCGGCGCCGGTCAGCGTGGGCAGGTCGCTGCTCTTATCTCCCCCGTTCTGCTGGAGTTGATCGCTGCCGATCGTCTCGGTCGTGACGTCAAACGGATGAATTCTGGTGTCGCCCGACAGATGATCGAGCGAATCGTCCTGGGTGAGCGCATCGAGTTCGCCGGCTGTCAGGTTGAACACCGCGCCGCTCTTGAGGTGACGCTTCACCACGAGGTTGTAGCGCGTGGCAATTTGATTAATAGACGCCGCGTCACCGTGCACGATGACGTCGATGGATTGCGAGCCGGCGGCGAGATGATCCGCGAGATCCGAACTCAGACGGGCCCGGTGCTGCGCGATTGCCGGCGTCGAGGCGGCGGCGAAACAACAGATACCTGCCAACGCGGCGAGTGCGAGGCGTGCGCGCGCGACAGTTGTCTTCACGAGGGGTTCCACCGGGTCTCCAGTTCTAGGTTCAATTGATCCGCTTGTCGGATCGAGATACGGTCATTGCATCAGTCAAGTTGTCCTGCACCGAGTCGAGCAGCACACGCTGGGATCCGCCGAGCGTACGAATTGTCTGCAGGCGGCCGTCGCGAATCCGGTTGTAGATGGTCCGGCGCGAGACGCCGAGCAGCTCAGCGGCATGGTCCAGCGAGACGCTGCGGCCGATACGAGGTTCAAAGTCGTGTTCAGGTGCGCTGTCGGCAACGGCCATCGACAATTTCCTCCGGACGCCGTCTATAAGCGCACGGGGGATGCCACGCCTGAGGTAGGGCCTCCTGGCAAGCCGCAAGTCATTGCATGGATTACGGTTGCTGGTCTAGGATGAGTCTGGCCGGAATGGTCGGGTTTATCGAGGAACGGGCAGGTACTTGGCCTGTGCTGGAGGCCATAGTTACCCGTCGAAGTGTGTTTTGCACACAAAATAGCCGAAAGCAGTTTTACTGCACACAATTTTGATCGGCCAGTTTTCTGGCCGGTAGGTTAACTTTTGACCAGACACTCACGCTCCGTTGCGCCGTTGATCGCCGCCGTCGTTGCGGCCGCCGTCGGCTGCTCGCGTCCGGCCCCATCGACGTCCGCGTCCGGCAGCCGCCAGGGCGGCGAGATTGTCGTCACCAATCGCAGCAACCCCACGAGCTTCAACCGCATTTCGAGCAACGGCAATCGCGCCGACGATTTGGTCGCGCTCCTGACCCAGGCCAAGCTGGTGCGGATTAATCGGGTGACCTGGGAGCTCGAGCCGTGGCTCGCCGAAAGCTGGACGCGGTCGGACGACGGCCTGCACTACACGGTGAAGCTGCGGCCGAACATCACCTTCTCAGACGGCCAGCTGTTCACCTCCGACGACGTGGCGTTTTCGCTCGCGGCGGTGTACGACGACAAGACGGCCAGCCCGATGAAGCAGGGGCTGGAAGTGAGCGGCAAGCCGCTCCAGATCGCGACGCTGGATCCGCTGACGTTCGTGATCACATTCCCATCGCCGTTCGCCGTGGGGCTGCGCATTCTCGACAGCCTCCCGATTCTGCCGCGCCACAAGCTTGGCGCGGCGCTCACGGCCGGGACGTTCGCCAGCGTATGGGGGCTCGATACGCCGCTGACCGAGATCGTGGGCCTCGGCCCGTTCGTGCTGAACGAGTTCGTCCGCGGCCAGCGCGCCGTGTACACGCGCAATCCGCACTACTGGCGTAAGGACGCGAGCGGCGCCGCGCTGCCGTATCTCGACCGCATCACGATACAGGTCGTGCCGGATCAGGACGCCGAGCTGCTGCGGCTCGAAGCGGGCCAGAGCGACATGACGTCCAGCGAGATGCGGCCGTCCGACTACGCGCCGCTCAAGCGCGACGTCGCCGCCAACCGGATCAAGCTGCTCGACCTCGGCGACGGGTACGACATGGACACCTTCTGGATCAACCTGAGCCCGGGCGCGTTCGCGGGCGATCCGCGCGCGTCGTGGATACAGAAGGATGAGCTGCGCCATGCGATCTCGATGGCGGTCAACCGCGAGCTGTTCGTCAACACGGTGTACTTCGGCGCCGGCGTGCCGGTGTTCGGCCCGATCGCGCCGGCCAACAAGAAGTGGTATTCGCCGGAGGTGCCGCACACGCCGTACGATCCCGCGCGCGCGAAACAGCTGCTGGCGTCGATCGGCCTCGTCGATCGCAACGGCGACGGCATCCTCGAGGACGCCCATAACCATCCCGCGCGTTTCACGCTCGTCACGCAGAAAGGGCGCACCGATCGCGAGCGCGCGGTCGCCGTCATCAGCGACGAGCTCAAGAAGATCGGCCTCGTCGTCGACGTCGTGCCGCTCGATTTCGGCAAGATGATGGAAATGGTGATGGGCACCGGCAAGTACGAATCGGTGTACTTCGGTCCGGGCGCCACCGATATCGACCCGGCAGTCAACCAGGACTTCTGGCTGAGCTCCGGCGGCGCGCACTTCTGGAACCCCGGGCAGCCCAAGCCGGCGACCGACTGGGAGCGGCGGGTCGACGAGCTGATGGCGCGTCAGGTGGCCTCATTCGACGAAAACGAGCGCAAGCGGCTCTTCACCGAGGTCCAGAAGATCTTTGCCGAGCACGAGCCGGCCGTCTACTTCGCGGCGCCGCGTGTGTTTCTCGCCACCTCCTCGCGCGTGAGCGGCTACACGCCGTCCCTCATCCCGCCACAACTGCTCTGGTCGGCCGATACCATCGCGGTGGCGCGTTAGGCGGACGCGATGCTCGCCTACTTGCTGCGGCGCTTCGTCTTCGCCGTGCTGCTCGTGTTCACGGTGTCGTCGGCCGCGCTGATCCTCGTGAGGCTGGCGCCCGGCGACTACGCCGACACGGCCGCCGCCCCCGGCACGAGCCGCGAGGTGAAAGATCAGATGCGGGCGCGGCTCGGCCTGAAACGGTCCGTCGCGGAACAGTACGGCACGTGGGTCGCTGACGCCGTCAGGCTCGACTTCGGCCGATCGATGATGTACGGATCGCCGGTCAAGGGGCTGGTGCGCGAGGGCGCGATCAACACCGCCATCCTCGCGGCCACCGCGCTCGTGGCCGCGACGCTCATCGGCCTGCCGCTCGGCATCATCAGCGGCAGCCGCCGCGGCCCGCTGGCCGACACGATCCGCACGGTGTCGATCGTGCTCTTGTCCCTCCCGCCGCTCCTCTCATCACTCGTATTGTTGGCGGTGGCCGCCGGCACCGGCTGGCTGCCGGTCGGCGACATGCGGTCCGCGGGCGGCACCGCGTGGCCCCTCCTCGATCTCCTGCGCCACTTGATTGTCCCGGCCACCGCGCTGGCGTTGCCGATCGCGGCGATGTTCGAACGCATGCAATCGCAGGCGATGGCTGAAGTCGTGGGGCAGCCGTACGTGCTGGCGGCGTTCGCGCGCGGCATTCCGCGCGCGCGGATCGTGTGGCGCGACGCCCTGAAGCCGGCGCTGCGTCCGGCGGCGGCGGTGTACGGCCTGGTCGTCGGCGCGCTGCTCAGCGGATCGTTTGCCGTCGAGGCGGTCACGTCGTGGCCCGGACTCGGCGTCCTCATGCTGGACGCGCTGCGCGCCCGCGACTTGTATCTGGTGGCCGGCTGCGCGGCCGCCGGGTCGGTGTTCCTCGCGATCGGCACGATTGTCTCCGACATCGCGCTCGTGCTCGTCGATCCACGCGCGGTCGAGGCCGGCTGAGATGCGCCGGCTTGGCTTGTCGTTCCTCGTCGTGGTGTTCGCGGCCGCCGCCGGCGCGCCGTTCCTCGCGCCGCACGCCTCCGACGCCAAGTTCAGCGAGCTGCTGTACGCGCCGCCGACGCTTCCGCACGTCGTCGACGACGCCGGCGCGTGGCACGCGCCGTTCATTTATCAATGGAGGCTGGCCGATCGGCTCGAGCAACGGTTTGAACAGGATCGGTCCACCCGCGTACCGCTCGTGTGGCTGCGCGGCGGACGGCTGACGCAGTCGTCCGACGATGTGCGCGCGCCGTTCCTCTTGGTGGGCGCCGACGGTTCCGGGCGCGACGTGTTCGCGCGCCTGCTCTTCGGCGCGCGGACCTCGCTCGGTCTCGCGCTCGTCGCGGCGCTCGGCGCCACGCTTCTCGGCGGCCTCGTCGGCGGCGCCGCCGGCTACATCGGCGGCATCGTGGACGAGGCCCTGATGCGCTTGACCGATTTCGTGCTCGTGTTGCCGGCGATCTATGTGGTGCTCGCGCTGCGCTCCGTGCTGCCGTTGGTCCTCAGTTCGGGGATCGTCTTCGTGATGCTCGCGGCGATCTTCGCCGTCGTCGGCGCGCCGTTTGTCGCGCGCGGCGTGCGCGCTATTGTCCGATCGGAGCGCCAGCTCGAGTACGCGGTGGCGGCGCGCTCGCTCGGCGCCGGCCACGCGCGGCTCCTCGTCCGGCATCTCTTGCCGGCCGCTTCCGGCTACGTCGTCGTTCAGTTGACCGTGCTCGTCCCGGCGTTCATCGTGGCCGAGGCGACGCTGTCGTATGTCGGCCTCGGTTTTCAGGATCCGATCGCGAGCTGGGGCGCCATGCTGCAGGAGGCGTCGAACACCCGCGCGCTCACCGATTTTCGGTGGCTGCTCAGCCCGGCGGCCGCGATCTTTCTCGTCGTGCTCGGGCTGAACCTGGTCCTGCAGCAGTCGGGCGTGAACCCGGTTACAATTTCTTCTGATGAACCTCTCGGGCGTCTTCGCCCCGATTCCCACTCCTTTTGACGGTGACGGCGCGGTCGACGCGGGCAAGCTGCGCACGGCGCTCGCGCGCTTCGTCGCGCGGCCGCTGACCGGCTTCATCGTCCTCGGCTCGAACGGCGAAGCCGTGCTGCTCGACGAGAACGAATCCGATGGGGTGATCGCCGCCGCGCGCGAGGCGGTGCCGAAGGGGCGCCCGTTCATCGTCGGCACCGGCCGCGAATCGACGCAGGCCGCGGTGCGCGCGGCGAGGCGCGCCGCCGAGCTCGGCGCCGACGCGGTGCTCGTGCGAACGCCCGGCTTCTTCAAGACGCAGATGACGAGTGACGCCTTCGTGCGTCACTACACGACGGTGGCCGACGCGTCGCCCGTTCCCGTGCTGCTGTACAACTTCACGGCGCTGACCGGCGTGAATCTTCTGCCGGCGACGGTCTCGCGTCTGGCGATCCACCCGAACATCATCGGGATCAAGGAGTCGGGCGGCGACGTGGCGCAGATCGCGGATCTGGTGTCGGGCACGCCCGAGGATTTCAACGTGCTGGCCGGCACGGCGTCAACGTTCTATGCAGCGCTCTCGGTCGGCTGCGTCGGCGGCATTCTCGCACTCGGCTGCGTCGTGCCGGAGGCGTGCATCCGGTTGTACGAGCTGGTGAAAGAGGGACGCCACGCCGACGCGCGCGTGCTTCAGCAACAGCTCGTGCCGCTCACGCGGCTGCTCGGGCCGACGTACGGCGTGCCCGGCCTCAAAGCAGCGCTGGCGCTCATCGGCTACGACCTTGGCGTGCCGCGCGCGCCGCTCGCGCCGGTGCCCGACGCCGCGATCGCGTCGCTTCGCGCGGCGCTCGCCCCATTTGAAGAGGTCCATGTCCAATCTGCTGCCCGATAACGAGCGCATCCTGCTCGGCCCCGGGCCGAGCCTCACCTCGCCCCGCGTCATGCGCGCGATGGCGGCGCCGACCATCAGCCATCTCGATCCGCAGATGATGGCGCTCCTCGACGATATCCGCGCCCGGCTCACACGCCTGTTTCACGCACCCGACGGATCGTTCGCGCTCGCCGTTTCTGGGACAGGCACCTCAGGAATGGAAACGGCCGTCGCCAACCTGGTGCGCGAAGGGACGCGCGCGCTCGTCGTGGTCAGCGGGTACTTCGGCGATCGGCTCGCGCAGATGTGCGAGCGGTACGGCGCCACGGTCACGCGGCTCGACGTCGAATGGGGGCGAGCCTGCGATCCCGACGCGCTTCGCGCCGCCCTGAAGGCGTCGCCCGCCGATATCGTCGCGATGGTGCACGCGGAGACGTCCACGGGCGTCCTGAATCCCATCGACGCGCTGGCGCCCATCGCGCGCGAGCACGGCGCACTGACGATTGTCGATGCCGTCACCTCGTTCGGCGGCCATCCGCTCGACGTCGCCGCGTGGGGCGTGGACGCCTGCTACAGCTGCACGCAGAAATGTCTCGGTGCGCCGTCGGGGCTCGCGCCGGTGGTCTTCGGTCCGCGGGCGCTCGAGCGGCGCGTGAAGTCCCGCAGCTTCTACTTCGATCTGCAGTTGCTCGAGGACTATTGGCTCAAGCGCAAGTATCACCACACGATGTCATCCGCGCTCGTCTACGCCCTGGACGAAGCGCTCGCCATCGTCGAGGAGGAAGGGCTCGAGGCGCGATGGGCGCGCCACGAGCGCAACCACGACGAGTTCGCCAAGCGGCTGGCCGCGATCGGACTGTCGCTCTTGCCGCCGACAGGCGAGCGGCTGTGGACGCTGAACGCGGTGCGCGTCCCCGACGGCGTCGACGAGGCGGCCGTGCGCACGCATCTGCTCGACGAGTTCGGCATCGAGATCGGAGCGGGGCTCGGTCCGCTTGCCGGGAAAATCTGGCGCGTCGGACTCATGGGCGCGAGCTCGACGCCGCGGCTCATCGTCCTGCTCCTCGGCGCGCTCGAGAGCGCGTTGGCCAGGCAAGGGCATCGGGTCCATGGATAGGTATCGATCCCTGGTCCTGATTCCGATTCTCGTCCTCAGCTTCTTCGGGGCGGCGTGCGCCACCAATCCCGCAACGGGCCAGCACCAGTTCTCGCTGATGAGCGAGGACCAGGAGCTGCAGATCGGCCAGCAACAAGACGTCGAAGTGCGCCGGCAGATGGGCGTCTACGCCGATCCCGCGACGCAGCAGTACGTGTCGGACATCGGTGTGCGCCTCGCGCGCGAGTCCGAGCGTCCGAATCTGCCGTGGCACTTCACCGTCGTCGACGTGCCGGCCATCAACGCGTTCGCGCTGCCGGTGCAATCGATGCAGCGCGCCGGTTTCCGTGCGCTCGACGGCGAAGAGACGACGGTGAACGGCCTGCCTACGTTCATCGCCACGTATCAAGGCACCGTTCAGGATCTCGGGCGCGTCCGCCTGCGCGCCGCGCACATCGTTCACGAGGGCCGCGTGTATCTGGTGGCCGGTCTCGCGCCGCTGGCGCTGTATGAGCCGCACGAGCCGGCATTTTCACAGGCGATCGGATCGTTCCGGCCGATGACGCGCGGCGAGGCCGAAGCCGTGCGTCCGAGCCGCGTGAACGTCTATGCGGCACGCGCGGGCGACACGTGGCAGTCGATCGCCGACCACATGAGCCACGGGGTGATCAAAGCGGCCACGCTCGCCATCATGAACACCCACGCGATCGCCGACGAGCCGCGTCCCGGCGAGCGCCTGAAGGTCGTCGTCTGATCCGTACGATCGGCCGGTCGGTGCTCGGCGTGCTCGGGGTCGGCTTCGGCTGTCTCGTGTACGTCTACTTGACGCTGCCGGACGTGCGCCCGCTTCGCACCGGCAATCCGACAACGACCGCGTTCATGGAGCTGCGCGCGCAGGAGGCGCGGGCCCAGGGCCACGCGCCGCGCGTCGTGCAGCGGTGGGTGGGCTACGGCCGCATCTCGCCGCACCTGAAGCGCGCCGTCCTCGTCGCGGAAGACGATGCGTTTTGGCAGCATGACGGGATCGATGTCGATCAGCTCCGCGAATCGATCGAGACCGACTGGACACGCGGGCGCTTCCTGCGCGGCGGCAGCACCATCACGCAGCAGCTCGCGAAGAATCTGTATCTGTCGCCGTCGAGAAATCCGCTCCGCAAGCTGCGCGAGCTCTTCATCGCGCGTCGTCTCGAGGCCGAGTTGAAGAAGGCGCGCATCTTCGAGCTGTACTTGAACGTGATCGAATGGGGCGACGGCATGTACGGCGCCGAAGCGGCGGCGCGGACCTACTTTCACAAGTCGGCGGCGGAGCTCAACCCGGAGGAATCGGCGCTGCTCGCGGCCGCGATCGTCAACCCGCGCGTGCTGAATCCGGCTCACCCGAGCGGGCGGCTGCTCCGGCGCCAGCAGCTGATCCTGCGACGCATGGGTGTCGTGTTGCCGCCTGAAGACACTGCCGATGAGCTGCGGTGATTGCGGGCCGTTCAGCTTGACGGTGCGGTTCTGCGCCGCTATAGTTGCTCCACTCTCGGCTCATTTTTCAGCACAATCCGATCGCGTTACGTGCACGGCGCAGGGCCTCCCCCCAGCAGCAATGTGCGATGTGTCGCCGCGGTGACGGTCGTGTAGCGGTGCTTGTCGCATGATCAATTACACCGAACGCCTCACGCTGTTGATGCACGATATCGTCTCGCGCGTGCCGACGCTGTCCTTCATCGACGTCGCCGACGTGCTCGTCTTCGCGCGATCGGGACGATCGAACGCGGAGGGCGCGTTCGCCACCTGCCATTCCCTCAGCCTGCCGGCCAGCGAGCCGGGCTACTATTTCTGGCGCGATCGCACGTCGGGGCGCATCACGCGGCGGTCCGAGTGGTTCGTCACCAAGTCGCCATCGGTGACGATTGGCACGCGGCCGACCAAGTACATGATCTCGTTCTCGCTGCCGCGCTTCTGCGATCAGGTGCTCGATCGCTCGCGCAAGGGAAGGTTCTATCCCGGCGTCGAGCCGTGGATGGCGAAGCTCGATACGGTCGTCCACGAGCTCTATCACATCGATCCCGAGCAGGAGGGCATCCGCCGCATCGAGCTTGGCGACGGCACCTACTCCGCACATTGCCACGGGCATCAGTTCTTCGCGCAGGTCGCCGGGATGGTCAGCACGTATATGGACAGCCGTCCAGACCCCGAGATCTACGATTTCCTGCGGCACGACTTCGACACGCTCGCCGCGCGCTTCGACGGCGTCGTCGGCACGACGTTCGGTACGTTTCCGTCGTTTCCGCAGCGGTACATCGAGCGCTTCGCCACCCAGCCGCCGTGCGAAGCCGACATGGACGGCGTGACGATCGATCCGCTCCGCTTGCCGCAGCAACCCACCCGGTACACGCAGGACGACCTGCACATCCGTCAGTTCTTCAAAGAGACGTCGCGGCGTTTGGTGCGGAAGGGCCGGTTCAAGGCGGCGTAGGAATCTCGAATTCCTAATTCATCCTGCGCGCGCCGATGAACCGCTGCGACCAATAGCTGCCGCTCAACCGCTCGACGCGGACGACCCCGGTCGAGCTCGGCGCGTGGATGAACTCGTCGCCGCCAATCGCGATCGCCACGTGCGAGGCGCCTGGCGCCGTGGTCGTGAAGAAGATTAGATCGCCGGGCACGAGCTCGTCGGCCCTCACCCCTATTCCCGCTTTGAACTGATCGACGACGGCGCGGGGCAGGGTGACGCCGTGCTGTCCGAAGACGTACTGCGTGAACCCGCTGCAATCGAACCCCGACGGATCGGTGCCGCCGTTTCGATACGGGGTCCCGCGGAGTGAAAGCGCCGTGCCGGTGATCGCGTAGGCATCCGGCTTGGACGACGTAGGGGCCGAGCTTGGTCGGCCCCCGGACGCCGGGGCGGACGGCGCCGCGCCGGGCATCGGGAACGGATGTGGGGTCGCGCCGGTCGAGGCGCAGGCGCCGCTGGCAGCGGCGACCGCGGCGACGGCGAACAGGGCCAGCGGTATCCGGAATTGCACCACCCCTCCTATCGGCGGGAACGCGGCATCAGTACAGAGGCGCTAACTGCCGGATTTCCGGGCGTTTACCGCGTCGGCGCCTTGACACCTCTTCAACCCATCAGTCAAAATGGCCGCGAAGCGTAAATGGAACAAACGCTGCTCCTGAACGCGTCGTACGAGCCCCTCAAGATTGTCGACTGGCAAAAAGCGGTCACGCTTTGGTGTCAGGGCAAGGTTGAGGTTATTTCCGTGTACGACCGCGAGATCCGCGCGGTCTCCTTCAGCTTCAAGCTGCCGTCGGTCATCCGGCTGCTGCGCTACATCAAGATCAAGCGGCGCTTCGACTACGTGCCGTTCTCGCGCGCGAACATTTACGCGCGCGACGATCACCGGTGCCAGTACTGCGGCGACGGGTTTCCCACAAACGAACTGACGTTCGATCACGTCGTGCCGGTCGCCCAAGGCGGCCGCAAGGATTGGGAGAACATCGCCACCTGCTGCGTCTCCTGCAATCGCAGGAAAGGCGGGCGCACGCCGGCTGAAGCCGGCATGCACCTGTTGCGGATGCCGAAGCGCCCCGTGTCGGCGCCGGCGATCCGCATCACGGTCGGCTTGCGCAACGCTCCTGAAGGCTGGCGCGACTATCTGTACTGGAACGCGGAGCTCGACGATACCTAATGCCGCCGCGCGTCACCGCCATTCGTCCGCACTGGGCGATCGAAGGCGGCCGCATCTCGATCGAAGGCACACAGTTTCCACTCGACCAGCCGCGTCTGCCTGACGTGCGCGTGGGCGACCTGCCCGCGCGCGTGGTGTACGCGTCGCCCTCGTCGATCGCCGTGATCGTGCCGACCGGCATCCTCGACAGCGGCCCGACGACCGTGAGGATCGAGGGCGTGCCGGGCGAGACGGCCTTGATCGAAGTGGCCGCGCCGTTTGCCACCGGGCTGCACCAGGTGGACAACCCGGTCTTCGACCGCGACGGCAACCTCTACGTGACCTACAGCGGCGCGCGCGGCGAGCACGTGCCGGTGTCGATCTTCCGCGTCCGTGCCAACGGCACGCGCGAACCGTTTTCCTCGGGCATCGTGAACCCGACGTCGATGGCGATCGATCGCGAAGGGCGCCTGTACGTCTCGAGCCGCTTCGAGGGGACGGTGTACCGGGTCGCGAGCGACGGCTCGGCGGAGCCGTTCGCCACCGATCTCGGCGTGGCGTGCGGCCTCGCGTTCGGCGCGGACGGAACGTTGTTTGTCGGCGACCGGTCGGGCACGATCTTCCGCGTCGACGAGCGGGGACATGCCACCAGGTTCGCGTCGCTGCCGCCGAGCGTCGCGGCGTTCCACCTCGCGATCGGTCCGGACGCCGCGGTGTACGTGTCGGCGCCGACGCTGGCGCCGTACGACTCGGTGTACCGCCTCGATCCCAGCGGCGCGGTGACGACCAGATACGCCGGGTTCGGACGGCCCCAAGGACTCGCCGTCGGCGCCGACGGCACGCTCTTCGTCGTCGAAGCGCTCGCCGGCGCGAGCGGGTTGTATCGGCTGCCGGCCGGGGGCGCGCCGGAGCTCGTGCTTGCCGGCCCGGGGCTGGTCGGCGTCGCCTTCGATGCGCACGGCACGCTCGTCGTGTGCTCGAACGACACGGCGTATCGTCTGCCCGCGCGACACGGCGAGCGCGGCTCGTGACGCTCGTCGCGCTGGCGCTCGTCATCGGCTCATCGTGGGCCGTCGGCGGCTGGGCGCTCTTTCGAGTGACGTGGCCCGGCCTGCGCCGCTTCGAATCGATCGCACTCACCTTGACCGCCGGCCTCGGTCTCATCGCGCTGCTTCTTTCCGTTCTCGCCCTCTGCGGCTGGTTCGCCTACGCCACGCCGGTGCTCCTCGCGCTGAGCGCGGCCGCCGCGGTCCGCGTCGTTCGCGATGTCCGCGCCGCGCCGGCCCGGCGCGCGGCGCAGGCGAGTGGATCGCATCCCCGCACAGCATGGGACCAGGCGCTGTGGGCAGCCATCGTGATGTCGGCCGGGCTCGCGTGCCTCGGTGCCATCGCGCCGGTGACCGACGATGACGCGCTGGCGTTTGTGATCCCGAGCGCGCGCCACATTGCGCAAACCGGTGCCTTGCGCGTGTGGAGCGATCAGGCGCGCGCGATGTTTCCGCAGTCCCAGCACGTGCTGCTCGCCTACGTCATGCGCGTGGGCGGCGACCGGCTGGGAGCGGTGACGGCGCTCCAGTGGCTGCTCACGATCGGCGTGGTGAGCGCGCTCGCGCGCCGCGTGTGCGAGCGATCCGAACACGTCGGCGCGGCGCTCGTCATCGCGCTGGGCGCGCCGGTCGCGGCGTTTCAGGTGGCGTCGGCCAAAGAGGATCTGCTGATGCTCTCGGCGGCCGCCGCGTGTGCCTTTTGTCTCACCGGGGACGGGAGTCTGGCGGAGCTTGGCGCGGCTGGACTCTTCGCCGGGCTGGCCGCTGGCGCGAAGTACCCCGGGCTCGGGATCGCCGTCGCGGCCGTGGCGTGGACGGGGCTCAGTCGGCGCGGCGATCGCTGGCGCTCGGCGGCCGTCGTGGCCGTGTGCGCGGCGGCGGCGGGTGGGTTCTGGTACGCCCTGAACATCTGGCGCTTCGCGAACCCGGTGGCGCCGTTTGTCTTCGGCGCGGCCGGAACGCACTTTGACGCCGCGCTCGCCGATGCGTTCAACGACGGCGCCGGCGCCGGCCGTGGTGTCGTCGCCTTCTTCGTGACACCGCTGCGCATTTTCGCGGAGCCCTCGCTGTACTGCGGCCGCGGCAACCTCTATAACCCGCTGGCGTACGCCGGCCTGGCGGGCGTGTTCCTCGCGTCCGCCCGCCGGCGGAGCGGTGTACTGTCCTTCATCGCGGCGGTGTTGTACGTCGGGTGGTTCTTCAATCTACAGAATGCCCGGCTGCTGCTGCCCGCCGCCGTGCTCCTGGCGCCGGCGGCCGCCGATCGGCTGATGCCGGTCATCATGTCTGACAGGCGCGCCCGCGCATGGCGCGCTCTCGGCGTCCTTGCCGTCGCCGCCTCGCTCGGCATCGTCGCCGCGGTCGGCGTCGTGCGCGCCGTTCGCTATCTGCGCGATCCGGCGATCTATCTCGCCAGGGAAACGCAGCACTACGACGACATCGCCTGGATGAATCAGCATCTCGATCCGGCGCGGCACCGCGTGGGGACGACGTTCAAGGTGATTGGGTATCTGACGATCCCGTCGCTCGTGCTCGATCCGACGCGCCAACTGGAGATCGGTCCGGCGGACCTCGCGACGCCCGACCGGTTGCTCGCGGCGTGCCGGCGGCAGGGCATCACGCACCTGTTCGGCGCGCCGGATGACTTCGACACGCTGCGGGCGCACCTGCGCCTGCTCCACGCGAATCCCGCGTCGCGGCTGGGCGGCGTCCGCTTCTTCCGCGAGCCGCCGGCCGAGGCGACCTCCGTCTTCGAGATCATCCCCTAGGCGGGATACAATCCCCGCCCATATGTCCCAACTCTTCCAGCGCAAGCCGATCGCCGAGCTCGTGCAGGACACGGAAAGCGCGGGTGGGCTGAGGCGTTCGCTTGGCGCCGGCGATCTGATCATGCTCGCGATCGGCGCGGTGATCGGCGCCGGGATCTTCGGCGCGATTGGCACGGCGGCGGCGGGGCAGGTCGGACCCAACGGCGAAGTGATTCGCCTGGGCGCCGGGCCGGCGCTCGTGTTTTCGTTCCTGCTCCTGGGCGGGGCGTGCGCGCTGGCGGGGCTGTGTTACGCGGAGCTGGCCGCGATGATCCCCCAGGCCGGCAGCGCGTACGCCTACTCGTACGCGACGCTCGGCGAGCTGGTCGCGTGGATCATCGGCTGGGACCTGATTCTCGAATACGCCGTCGGCAACGTCGCCGTCGCGATCTCCTGGGGCGACTATTTCAACACGCTCATCGAAGGCGTCGGCGTCCACATGCCGGACTGGCTGCACACCGGCTACCGCACGGCGCTCCTCAGTTCGGACCCGGCGATCCATGGGCTGCTGGCGTCCGCGCCGCACATCGCCGGCGTGCCGATTCTCGTGCACGTTCCCGCGTTCTCGATCGTCATGCTGATTACGTGGCTGCTCCTGCAAGGTGCGCGCGAAAGCGCCACGGCCAACAACATCATGGTGGTCATCAAGCTGCTCGCGCTGACGCTGTTTGTCGCGGTGGGTGCGACGCACCTCCATCCGGCGAACTACCATCCGTTCGCGCCGAACGGCTTCCGCGGCATCCATCAGGGCGCCGCGATCGTCTTCTTCGCCTACATCGGGTTCGACGCGATCTCGACGGCGGCGGAAGAGACCAAGAATCCGCAGCGCAATCTGCCGATCGGCATTCTCGGCGGTCTCGCGATCTGCACCGTCATTTACGTCATCGTCGGCGCGGTGCTGACCGGGATGGTGCCGTACACGCAGCTTGCGGTGGCCGATCCGCTGGCGCGGGCGCTGCAACTCTCCGGCTTCACGAAGGTCGGCGGCGTCGTCGCGCTCGGCGCCGTCGTCTCGATGTCGGCCGTGCTCCTGGTGTTTCAATACGGGCAGCCGCGCATCTTCTTTGCCATGGCGCGCGACGGCCTCCTGCCGCAGTGGGCGGCGCGACTGAGCCCGCGCACGCGCATTCCGGCGGTGACGACGATCATTACCGGCGTGTTCGTGGCGCTCTGGTCGCTCGTCGGCGACGCGGGGGAGACCTACGACCTCACGAACATCGGCACGCTGTTCGCCTTCATGCTCGTGAGCATCGGCGTGCTGGTGCTCCGCTACAAGGAGCCGGAGCGTCATCGCCCATTCAGGGTGCCGCTCGTCTGGCCGGTGTGCGTCCTGTCGGCGGCCGGTTGCATCTACATCATGCTCGGCTTGCCGAGCGCGGCCTGGATGCGCTTCGGCGGATGGCTGGTCATCGGCCTCGTGCTGTACATCACGTACGGCTACACCCACAGCCGATTGCACAAACGCGGCCGTGCGTCCGCTTGACAGGGTCCGCGTCCTCGATCTGACGCGCCTGCTGCCGGGCGCGTACGCGACGCTCCTCATGGCGGATTTGGGGGCTGACGTCGTGAAGATCGAAGACCCGCGCGGCGGCGACGCCACGCGCGACATGCCGCCGGGCTACTTCGAGATCCTCAACCGGAACAAGCGAAGCGCCACGCTCGACCTGCGATCGCCCGAGGCAGCGGCCGTGCTCGATGCGCTCGTCTCACGCGCTGACGTTCTCGTCGAAAGCTTCCGTCCGCACACGTCGCGGCGCCTCGGCGTGGACGCGCAGACGCTGCGCGCGCGCCATCCGCGTCTCGTCTACGCTTCGATCACCGGCTTCGGCCAGACCGGTCCGTACGCCGAACGCGCGGCGCACGACATCAACTACGAAGCGCTCAGCGGTCTTCTCATGGCGAGCGCGTCGAGCGCGTCGACGCATGACCCGCCGCAGATGCCCCGGATGCTGGTCGCCGACGTCGGCGCGGCGATGAACGCCGCGGCCGGCATCCTCGCGGCGCTCTTTCAGCGCGAGCGCACCGGCGTCGGTGCGGCGGTCGACGTGTCGATTCACGAGTCGGCGCTGTCGTGGCTGCTGTTTCCCGCCGCGCGCCAGCTCGTGTTCGACCGGGACGCTGGCGACAATGCGAGCGTGCACGCGCGTGAGCTGCCGATCCACGGCCGCGACGCCTGCTACAACATCTACCGGACCGCCGACGGCGAATACGTGGCGCTCGGGGCGCTCGAGCCGAAGTTCTGGTCGGCCTTCTGCGAAGGTGTCGGCCGGCCGGATCTGATCCCGCTGCACGACGCGCAAGGCGATGACCAGGCACGCGTGCTCGCCGACGTGCGCGCGCTCATGCAGACGCGCACGCGCGACGAGTGGCTCGTGCGCTTCAGCGGCATCGACATCTGCCTGACGCCGGTGAACAGCGTCGCCGGCGCACTGCGCGATCCGCACATCGCCGCGCGCGGCGCCGTCGTGCGGCAGGACGGCTCGGCCTACGTCACGACGCCGATCGCCGTCACCGACACGACGACAGACGAGGGCTGGCGCGGCGCGCGGCGGGTCGACGTCCAGCCGGCGCCGGCGCTGGGGGCGCACACCGACGACGTGCTCCGCGACGCCGGTTTCGCGGCGGCCGAGATCGCGCGCCTCCGCGGACGGGGAGTCATCTGATCGTGGCGAGGGCACTTGCGTGCTGGCGCTCGGCTCGTGGCTGGCGCTCGTGCGCTATCGGATGACACCCGGGGTCTGGTAAGATTAGAGGTTCGCATCCCCCCAGGGAAACCCGGTAGAGAGCATGGCCCACGACTGGATTGCGGTGCGCGGCGCCCGCGTCCACAACCTAAAGAACATCGACGTCGACATTCCGAGGAATCGGCTGGTCGTCATCACCGGCCTGTCGGGCTCCGGAAAATCGTCGCTCGCCTTCGACACGATCTACGCGGAAGGACAGCGGCGGTACGTGGAGTCGCTGTCGGCCTATGCGCGGCAGTTTCTCGAGCAGATGGAGAAGCCGGACGTCGATCTGATCGACGGGCTGTCGCCGGCGATTTCCATCGAGCAGAAGACCACCGGCTCGAACCCGCGCTCGACGGTTGGCACCGTCACCGAAATCTACGATTACCTGCGGCTGCTCTTCGCCAACATCGGCGTGCCGCATTGTCCCAACTGCGGCAAGGCCATCACCAGCCAGTCGCTCGAGCGGATCGTCGACATGGTGATGCTCTATCCGGAGGACTCGCGCATCAACGTCCTGGCGCCGATCGTGCGCGGGCGCAAGGGCGAGTTCAAGAAGGAGCTCGCCGCGCTGCGGGGGCGCGGCTTCACCAAGGCGCGCATCGACGGCCAGTTCCGATCGCTTGAAGACGAGGTGGCGCTGGACCGCCGGCGGAATCACACGATCGAGGTCGTCGTGGATCGCGTGATCGTGCGCGGCGGCGTCGAGCGGCGGCTCACCGAGTCGGTCAACGTCGCGTTGAACCTCGCCGACGACATCGTCGTCATCAATTCGTTCGACGGCGGCGATCGTCTGTTTTCGCGCAAGCTCGCCTGCGTCGACTGCGGGCTGAGCATGCCAGAGATGACGCCGCGGGCCTTTTCGTTCAACTCGCCGCACGGCGCCTGCCCTGAATGCCAGGGCCTCGGGGCGATGGTCGATTTCGATCCGCAGCGCGTCGTGCCGGACGAAGCGAAATCGCTGGCTGACGGCGCCATCGCGCCCTGGGCGCGCGGCGATCGCAAGCTGATTCGCGAAGCGCTGCAGGGCTTGAGCCGCAGCTTCGACATCGACCTGACGGTCCCGTTCGCCAAGCTGCCGCGCAAGGCGCGCGAAGTGCTGATGTTCGGCGCGGGCAGGGCCGGCGCCGCCGCTCCGCGGGCGGCCAAGAACGTCTTCGAGGGTCTCCTCCCCAACCTCCGCCGGCGGTACGACGATGGGAGCTGGGCCGAACAGGCGGAGCTGGAGCCATTTCGATCGCTGCGGCCGTGCCCCGCGTGCCGCGGCGAGCGGCTGAAGAAGCAGAGCCTGTCGGTGAAGGTCAAGGATCGGAACATCTCCGACTACGTGAACCTGCCGATCGCCGAAGCGCTCAAGGTCTTCGACACGCTGCAGCTCACCGATCGCGAAGCCATCATCGCCGAGCGCATTCTGCGCGAGATTCAGGAGCGGCTGCGCTTTCTGAACGACGTCGGCGTCGGCTACCTGACGCTCGGGCGGAGCGCCGCGACGCTGTCGGGCGGCGAAGGGCAGCGCATCCGCCTCGCGACGCAGATCGGCGCGAACCTCACGGGCGTGTTGTACGTCCTCGACGAGCCGTCGATCGGCCTCCATCAGCGCGACAACCGCAAGCTGCTCGGGACGCTCTCCCGTCTGCGCGATCTCGGCAACACGGTGATCGTCGTCGAGCACGACGAGGAGACGATCCGCACGGCGGATTACGTCATCGACCTCGGGCCCGGCGCCGGGGAGCTCGGCGGGCACGTCATCTTTCAGGGGACGCCCGCGGAGCTGATGGCCGCCGCCGACCAATCGCTGACCGGGGCGTATCTCACCGGCGCGCGATCGATTGCGTCGCCCGCGGCGCGCCGGCCGCAACTGAAGGGCGAGCTCGTCATCCGCGGCGCGCGCGCGAACAACCTCAAGAACATCGACGTGAAGATTCCGCTCGGCGTGTTCACCACGGTCACCGGCGTGAGCGGATCGGGCAAGTCGACGCTCGTGAACGACATCCTCTACAAATCGCTCGCGCGGACGCTGTACAAGGCCGGCGACGAGCCAGGCGCGCACGACCGCATCACCGGCGTCGAGCTCATCGACAAGGTCATCGAGATCGACCAGTCGCCGATCGGCCGCACGCCGCGATCGAATCCGGCGACCTACACCGGGCTCTTCACCTTCATCCGCGATCTGTTCGCGATGATGCCCGACGCCAAGGCGCGCGGCTTCAGGCCTGGGCGCTTTTCGTTCAACGTGAAGGGCGGACGCTGCGAGGCGTGCCAGGGCGACGGCGTCATGGCGATCGAGATGCACTTCCTGCCCGACGTCTACGTGACGTGCGAGCCGTGCAAGGGCCGGCGCTACAACCGCGAGACGCTGGAGATCAAATATCGCGGCAAGTCGATCGCCGACGTGCTCGATCTGACCGTCGATCAGGCGCTGCCGCTCCTCGAAAATTTCCCCGCGATCGCCAACAAGCTCCGGACGTTGCAGGACGTCGGCCTCGGCTACATCGAGCTCGGGCAGTCGGCGACGACCTTGTCCGGCGGAGAGGCGCAGCGGGTGAAGCTGGCGAAGGAGCTGTCCAAGCGCGGGACCGGCCGTACCCTCTACATCCTCGACGAGCCGACGACCGGGCTGCACTTCGAGGACACGCGCAAGCTGCTCGACGTGCTCAGCAAGCTCGTCGACCAGGGCAACACCATCGTCGTCATCGAACACAATCTCGACGTGATCAAGTCGGCGGACTACGTCATCGATCTGGGACCCGAAGGCGGGGCGGGCGGCGGACGGATGATCGCCGCGGGCACGCCGGAAGAAGTCGCGCACAACGAGCAGTCGGCCACCGGACGGTTCCTCGCCGATCTGCTCGCGGCCGAACGAGGCCGCCCGATGCGATCGGCCGCCGTGTGACCGGAAACTGGCGGTTATGACTGAGCGAGTGTGGTAATATTGCAACAGTTACAATCGCGAAGTCTGTGGTGCGGGTACCACAAGGGAGCGCTTGTGGGGCTAGAGCGCACCGTCAACATATCTTCTAAGTGTTTGACTGTAGGTGTGTTATCGGAACGTCGCTAATCCGTTACCGCTGGGCACTGTCTTTGCTGAACCGGTCTACGGCCGCACCCTTGTGCCTGAGAGACTAATGGACGCACAGCACACGCTACGTCGCCAGATTTCCTGCGTCGGAATTGGTCTTCACTCAGGCAATAAGGTGCATCTCTCGCTGAAGCCGGCGCCGCCGGATTTCGGCATTCGTTTTCGCCGCACGGATCTGGGCGATCACGAAGTGCCGGCCACGGTGCATAACCTCGCGGGGATTCAGCTCGCGACGAGCCTGGCGAGAAACGAGGTATCGGTCGAGACGGTCGAGCACCTGCTCGCGGCGCTCGTGAGCCTGAACGTCGACAACGTCCTGGTCGAGCTCAATTCTCCCGAAGTGCCGATCATGGACGGCAGCGCCGCGCCGTTCATCTATCTGATTCAGGAAGCGGGCGTGAAGCGTCTGCAGACGCCGCGCAAGTATCTGAAAATCGCCCGGCCGATCGCGATTTCGCGCGGCGACAAGCGCATCGCGCTCTATCCGTCGGACCATTTCAAGGTGACCTACAGCATCAGCTACGACCATCCGCTCCTGCGCCACCAGTCGCGGACGCTGCGGATCACGGAAGAGTCGTTCATCGAGGAAATCGCGCCGGCGCGCACCTTCACGTTCCTGAAGGACGTCGAGATGCTGCGGCAGAACGGCCTCGCGCTCGGCGGCTCGCTCGAAAACGCGATCGTCCTCGGCGAAACGGGCGTCCTCAACAACGCCTTGCGCTTCGAGGACGAGTTCGTGCGCCACAAGATTCTCGACGCGGTCGGCGACCTGGCGCTCGTCGGCTATCCGGTGATCGGCCATCTGGTCGCGCATCGCGCGGGCCACGCGCTGCACACCGAGTTTGCGGCGAAGATTCTCGAAGAGACCAACGCCTGGCGGCTGGTGGAAGCGCCGGCCCTCGACCCGGTCGCGCTGCCTGCCCGTCTGCGGGCCAGAGGCACCGCGGCGCGTCTCGCGCACTGACCGTTGCCGCCGTCTCGACCGTGAAAGGCCGCGTGAACGCGGTCTTTTTTTTGTCACACTTCGTCCACCGCGCTTCTGTTACATTGAAGCGTTCGGCGTGTCGGTTTTTCGCCGAAGGAGGCACAAGCATGCGACGGGTATCTTCAATCGCTATTGCGCTCGCGCTGGCCATGCCGATTGCGGCATGGGCGCAGAGCAAGCCCGACTTCTCGGGCACGTGGACGATGAACGCCGAAAAGAGCGATCCCGCGCCGCAAGGGCGCGGCGGCGGCGGCGGCGGTGGTCCGATCACCATCAAGCAGACGGCGACCGAGCTCTCCATCACGAGCGAGGGTCGTCAAGGTCCGCAGACGCTGACCTACAAGCTCGACGGCAGCGCGAGCACCAACCCGGGCCGCGGCGGGGCGGAAGTGAAGTCGACGGCGAAGTGGGACGGCTCGACGCTCGTGATCGAAACGACGCAGGACATGGGCGGCAGTCCGGTGACGGTCACGGCCAAGCGGCGGCTCGACAACGACGGCAAGGACATGGTCGTCGAGACCACGAACCCCGGCGGTCCGAACGGCCCGATGACGCGGAAAGTCGTCTATACCAAAGGCTCGTAGTCACGCACCTCAACGGGCGGGCACGGTCCTCGACGCCGTGCCCGAACGTTCCTTCCCAATCATGAAACCCACGCTCGCGTTGCTCGGCTGCCTGCTGCTCGCCATGCCAGCGTTCGCGCAATCCGGGCCGCCCGATTCCCCGAACTCCACGCCGCTGACGCTCGGCTCGCATACGTTCCAGCTCGGCGTGGATTTCGTCTTCGCCGCGGTCACCGACGGCAGCCAGCAGGAGACCCTCGGCAGAGAGCGGCAGATCAAGGTTGCGTACGCGAACCTGTCGTTCGGCACTGACGTCGGCGAGCACTTCTCGTTCTTCGTGATGATCAATCCGGCCAACGACGAAGCCGTACCCGATCCGTACATTCCGACCGCCGCCGACCGCCGCACGTACTTCTTTCCGAATCAACCGGAAGGGCGCGGCGTCGCGTCCAATCCGAACGGCATCAAGAATGTCGACGATTACAAGTACTCGCAGTTCGATCCGATCATTCAGCAGGGCGCGCTGCGGATCGGCTATCTCGACATCCACACCACCGACCGGAAGATGGGTATGGTGTTGGGCCGCAACTACGTTCCGCAGGGACTCTCGCTCAGCGACATCGTCTGGTTCACCGCGAAAGACCTCACGCACATCCAGCGGATCAACGCGCAGGCGGACAACGGCGTCACCTTGTACTACAACACGCCGCGTCTCCGAGTGGACGTCGCCGCCATCACGGGCAATGGGAATCCGTACCACGACTACGGCTACTTCGATTTCACCGACGCGTCCGAGGACAAGAATTCGGCGCTCGGCGCGGTGGCGACCGGCCGCTTCACTCTCCCGAATCAGAAGCTGACGGTGGGGGGCACCTATCGGAAGAATTTCCTCAACTCGCGCATCGAGGATTCAACCTCCCTCCAACTCTCCAAGCACAACGACGATGCGGTGATCGGATTTGTCACCGTGCAGCCGATCGAATACGTCCGCGTCTTTGGCGAAGCGGTTCGCTATAAGTGGGGTCTCGCGGAGACCTCGGCCGCTCTCCTTCCCGGGCCGGCCAACGAAACCCCGGTGTGGAAGGCGGGCTACTATGTCGGCGCTGACGTCTACTCACCGCAGACGCGGCTGGGCAAGTGGGGCGTGACGCTCACGCGCGAAGAGCTGTCGCGCGACGATTCGCTGGTCGCGTTTGCCGCCGCCAACGGGCTGTTTGGGGTGACGTTGGGCAAGAAGGAGCGGAGCACGATCGTGAAAGTGCACGTGCAGGCCAAGGAGCTCACGGTCTTCGGCTTCGTGAACCTGCTGTCGAATCCCTACCCGCAGCTGTCGGCGCTCATCCCGATTTCCGGGCCCGGCGCCAACGAACAGGTCAGCGACAAGAAAGTCGGCTTCGGCATCCGCTTCCGCCTGAAGCGCTGACCCTCACCGCACCCACAAGCTCTTCATCGTCGTCGGCGATCCGCACCGCTCGAACCAGTCGACCCCTTCATACACCAGATCAAATTTCAGCGCGTAACGGCCCGGTTGTTCCGGCGACGGGATTTCGATGGCGACGTCCGCTTCCTTGCCGGGCGCGAGCGCTTGAGGAAGCCACGCGCGCGCGAAGTCGCGATTGATGACGACGCCGTTGGCATCGCAGAGCTGCGCGCCGAGCCGGACGAGTCGGCGGCCGTAGGTGGCTTGGGCCGGGAAGGGGCGTGCCGAGAGATTGCGGACGCGCGTGCGCACCGACATCGGGCGGCCGGCGCGCCCGAACAGCGGGGCGCCGGGGACGAGCGTCCGCACGTCGATCTGCGCCCTCGGAGTGGCGCCCGGCATCGCGTTGCCGAGGTCGCTGTCGTCCCAGATCTCGTGGCGAATCGCCTCGAGGTCTGGCGATCCCCGAACGAACCGGCGCGAGTACGCGTTCTCGGGATGGTCGGTCAGCTCCCAGCAGAGCCGATCCACCCCGCTGTCGGCTGCGAGGGCGCGGGCCTGATTCATCTCCTCATCGCTGTCATTCCACACGAACAGGATGTAGCGCCAGTTGAGAAACGGCAGATCGCGTCCGGCGCGCCGTTTCTCGTCGGCCATCGCGCGGAGGTTTCGGATCGCGACGTCGAAGCGGCCCCGCTGTCGGTACTTGGCGTAACTCTCCGGCGTGGCGCCGTCGATCGAGAAGGTGACCTCGTCGATGCCGGAATGCACGAGCCGGCGCGCCTGGTCCTCGGTGAGGGCGAGGCCGTTCGTGCTCGTGTAGAGATAGATGTGTGGGAACTTCGTCTTGATGTACTCGCACATCTCGATCGCGCGCTTGTGCAGGAACGCTTCGCCGTAATTGAAAAAATCAATTCGCACGAGCGACGCGCCGACCTCGTCGACGACGCGGTGGAAGAGATCGACGTCGAGCATGCCGGCCTGGCGCGTGCGCGTGATGCCCGTTTCCGGCGCGCAGCAGGCGTCCGTGCAGGAGATATTGCAGGCCGCCGTGCACTCGATGTACATGCGCGAGGGGAGCGCGCCGACGTCGAGCGATCGGACGGGCGCCGCCTCGTCTTTTTTCAGTGGGAGCTTGAGCGGGCAGTCGCCGCAGAACTTCGAGCCGCCGGCGTTCAGATCGGCGCGCAGGGCCGTGACCGTCGGGCCGGTCCAGACCTCGTGCACCGGCGCGACCCGTGCGTCACCGAGGACGCGGCGGCCGTACGGATCCGCGCAGCCGCAGACCAGCCGTCCGTCGCACAGCATGACGAGCGTCGTCCACGGCCAGCTGCACTGAAATCGTGTGGCGAGATAATTGAGCGACACTATTTCTTGTTGGCGAGCTTCAGCATGTAGGCTTCGAGCTTGTCGTTCTCGTACTTCACGGTGTTGAGAAACAGGCTCTCGGCCAGGTACGTGCGGCGCTCGGCCTCGTCCATCTGCCCGATCAGGTGCTGGATCTCCTTCGCCATGTCCTCGAAGGAGCGCTCGAGCTCTCGCCGAGCGGTCACTTCATGGTAGAGCGCTTCCATGATGGCGAGGATGTCGCCGTCGAGCGCGACCTCGGTGCCGCTGGTCGTCTTGATTCTGTGCATGGCTAGGCCCCGAAGCTTTTGACGGCGCTCGGCTCGTCGGCGTGTATTTCGATGAAATTCTGCGCCCCGGTCATCGTCAGCATCGTCTCGACGCGCTTCTGGACGCCCGAGAGCTTCAAGTGGCCGCCCGCGTTGTGCACCTGGCGGTAGAGGTCCATCAGACAGCCGATGGTGGCGCTGTCGACGTAGGTGACCGGCGCGAGATCGATGAGAATCTCGCGCTTGCCGTCGGCGATGAGCGCGCCCACCGCTGACGAGAAGTCGCCGAGAATCGGATACATGAGGCGCGTTTCGCCGACGCGAACGATCGAGATGCCGCCGGACTGTTCGGTTGTGACGTTCATCAGTAAGCTCCCGTGCGCGAGCGGTTGAGCGCAGCCCCGCTCGGGCTGTAGTCCTCGCCGCGCAGCTTTTTCACCTGCCGCGCGAGCTCCGTGCGTCCGCGGTTGATCCGCGACTTGACCGTCCCCTCTGGCAGGCGCAGCTTGTCGGCGATCTCCTGGTACGACAACTCCTGAATGTCGCGCATCAGGACGGCCTTTCTCAGCGTCGCCGGCAGCGCCGCCAGCGCCTTGCGCAGGAGCGCCACCCGGTCGGCCTGCTCGAGCGCGGCGATCGGCCCCGGCTCCCGCGCCGCCGGCGCCAGCTCGTTGGTGTCGACGTCCCGATCGATCGTTTCCCGTTCCTTGCGGACGCTGCGGTAGTGATCGATGCACAGGTTGCGGCTCACGCTGATGAGCCACGTCTGAAAATTCGCGCGCCGGTCGAACGTGTCGAGCGACTTGAAGATCTTCAGGAAGATGTCCTGCGCCAGATCCTCCGCCTCGTCGTGCTTCCCGACGAACTTGTACGCGACGTTGAACACCTTCCGCCAGTACTGCTTGACGATCAGATCCCAGGCCGCCTGGTCGCCTTTCAGGCAGCGCTGAATCAGGTGCTCGATGGGATCCGGGGCTTCGGCAGACATGAAGTGCTGAGCGCGTTAGTATACGACAGGCAGAGAACGGATC
>ODAK010001467.1_pt1 | contig 25738 bp, 29 predicted proteins | sample 1539591 | NCBI WGS metagenome assembly ODAK01 (sample SAMEA3539303, study PRJEB22396) | soil metagenome | biome: tundra; feature: field; material: soil | place: USA | collected 2010-05 | depth 0.15 m
TTGGTGCCGTCGCGTTTGGCAAGGCGGATTGATCTGGCGATGGCGATGAAGGCGGAGTAGATGAGAATGCGCGTGAGCAGAGAATCGTATGAAACCTCGAAAGAAGATACCAACGTTCAATGATGAAGAGGCCGAGCGGGAGTTCTGGGCGAATGCCGATTCGACCGAGTACATCGATTGGTCGAAGGCGCAGAGAATCATCTTGCCGAACTTCTGGCCCACGCTTAGAACGATCTCTCTTCGCCTTCCCGAGTCGATGATCGCGGAACTCAAACTTCTCGCCAATCAACGAGATGTGCCGTATCAATCGCTGCTGAAAGTCTTCCTTGCAGAACGGATCAACGAGGAGCGCATGGGCAAGAACAGCCAAAGAGCTTCGACTTCCCGCAGGCGAGCCGGCTGACCTTGCGGAGAGAGTCAAGGTGCCCTACTGCGTGACCCGGCGTACCGATCTGGCTACGTCAAACCTGGCCGAGTAGTGTACTTTGTCGCCCTACGTTTCAGAACAAAAGAGGAAAAGCATGCGCAACACGGGAAAAGTGAAGTGGTTCAACGACAGCAAGGGTTTCGGATTCATCACTCCTGACGACGGCGGCAAAGACTGCTTCGTTCATCACTCGGCGATCCAGGGCTCGGGGTTCAAGAGTCTGGCCGAGGGCGATCATGTGGAGTATGACGTCGAGCAAGGCCAGAAGGGTCCGGCCGCTGCCAACGTGACGAAGATCCCCTGAAGAAGTAACTTACGATTCGACGGCGCGCCAAGCCAGGAACCATGGCTCGCGCCGGCCGAATTTTGTCACTAGTGCGGTACCAATGCCGAAGACCGAGGCGAAGGCCCAGATGATCGGGCCGGCGACCGGGATCAGACGCAGGGCACCGAGCACGATGACCCCGACGACGACCATGGCCAGATCGCCGCGCAGCCAGCGGCGGCCTGCCAGTTGTTCGCGCGTGCGGCTGCCCGCCACGAGTGTGCCCACCGCGTGGAACACCGCGATCGTTCCGTAGATCTTGGTCAGGATGGCGATCACGCCGAGGGCGAAGAGCAGCGGCACGCCGACGTGGTACGGGATCAGGTAGCTGAAGACGATCGCCGTCAGCACGAAGCTCGTCACGGCTACGAGGCCGAGGGCGAAGCAATGAAGCGCGCTTGCTCTCATTTCCAGCGATGAGTAGCGGATCTCGCGCCCGCTGAGCAGCGTCAGCGCCACCGCCGCGAGCATCCAGACGGCCAGAAGCGAGACGATCACCGCGGTGTTCTGTATCACCGCGGCCGCCCCGCCCTCGAACGTCAGCGGCTCGCGAGCGCCGAAGCTCGGCGGCGCGGCAACCATCGCGGTAACCAGCGTCGCGGCGACGACGGTCAGCGGCAGGAACAGACGCAGCCCTCTACGCATCGATCCCCCTCGGCGCGCGCCGCAGCAGCACGACCAGCAGCGCGTTCACAACGATGAATGCAAGGCCGAAGGCGGCCTGCCACGCTGCCGGTGCCGCACGCAGCCACTCGGTTGCGTTGCGCAGAAGACCGCGCCGCGCTTCCATCGACGTCAGCGAGCTCTCCGCGACGTGCAGCGGCGATATCCCGGCCAGATCGCAAAGAGCGAAGGCGATGATGATGACGGCGGCAGCGGCGCCGAGGACCAGCGGCCAGGCGCGATGCGAGGAGCCTTCCCACGGCGCCAGCGGCAACGAATCAAGGGAGATCGGAGCGGCGTCCACCGCTTTGGCCGCGAGTGCAGCGTCCACGGCGCGGCATTCCGCACACGTCTCCAGATGCCCGGCATTCGCCTCGGGATCTTCCAGGTAGCGCTGACACGCGTCTTGGGTCATAGGGGTTCCACAAATCCTTCGAGCTCGACCTTCAGCAGGTTGCGCGCCCGAAACAGTTTGTTCTTCACGGTGCCGAGGGGAAGCTTCTTCATCGAAGCAATCTCCTCATAGGATAGCTCCGCGAAGTGCCGGAGCTGAATCAGCTCGCGATAATCGGACGGCAGATTCCTGACTGCCGTGTCGATGGCGGCGGCGAGCTGCTTGTTGTTGAGCGCGCGGTACGGCGAGATTCCGGTGTCGGCGAACTCCCGATCCTTCGAGTCTTCGTCGCCGGGCTTGGCCGCGATCGAGACCTCGCTGACCGACTTCTTGCGCAGCGCGTCGATGGCGCTGTTCTGCGCGATCCGAAAGAGCCACGTCGAGAATTGGTATTTCGGGTCGAAGCGATCGAGTGCGACGTAGACCTTCACGAAGATTTCCTGGGCCAGATCGTGAGCGTCTTCGTAGCGATGCGTGATCCGGTACACGTAGTTGATGACGCGCTTTTCGTAGCGCTTCACCAGTTCGGTGAACCGGTCTCGGTCGCCCTCGAGGATGCGCCCCACAAGGGTACGATCGTCGAGTTGCTCACGTTCAGCCATTCGTGGTTACGGTTCCAGCGGGTGAAAGTTCTTCGAGACGGATGATCCCCTGCCCCGCCGAACCGTCCGATGATCGAGATCCGCAATCTGACGAAGCGCTACGGCGACTTCACCGCGGTCGATGACATTTCGCTCGATGTCGCCCGCGGCGAGATCTTCGGCTTCCTGGGGCCGAACGGCGCCGGGAAGACGACGACGATCCGCATTCTCGCCGGCCTTTCCCTTCCCACTTCGGGCTCGGTTCGCGTCAACGGTCTGGACGTGACGAAGGACGGCGTGCGCGTGAAGGCAACGACCGGCTACATCCCCGACCGTCCGTTTCTGTACGAGAAGCTGACCGGCCGCGAGCTGCTGCAGTTTGTGTCGAATCTCTACGGCCGCGAGTGGCGCGACTGCGAAGCGCGCGGAATGGAGCTGCTGGCGTACTTCGGAATCGCGAACTGGGCGGACGCGCGGATCGAGAACCTGTCGCACGGGATGAAGCAGAAGCTCGTCATCGTCTCGGCGCTCGTCCATGACCCGGAGCTCTTGATCATCGACGAGCCGATGGTGGGACTCGATGCACTGGCGCAGAAGCAGGTGAAACTGCTGTTCCGCCGTCTGGTCGAGGAGAAGAAGACCGTGTTTCTGACGACGCATACGCTGTCGGTGGCCGAGGCGGTGTGCGACCGGATCGCGATCCTCAACCGCGGACGGATCGTCGCCAGCGGCACGACGAGCGAATTGAAGAGCGATCGGGCGCTGGAGGATGTTTTTCTGGAGTTGACGTACAGCGATGAGGCCGCACCTTGAATTGCTGTCATTCCGAGCGGGCGGAAGTGCGGGGGCAAGGAATCCCTGCCGATAAGCGAGGACGGCTCCGTGGGTTGGGGATTCCTCGCCCCCCACCACCCCGCCCGCTCGGAATGACAGCTTGAATGACGAGCCGCAACAATGACTGAAACGATCGCATCACTTCGGGCGCGCTACCGCGAGCTGGCCGGCGCAAAGGGCGTCAGTCCGCGCGACGTCAACGTCCTGCTCGCCGACGTTACCGGACACACGGCCGCATGGGTCTTCGCGCATGGCGAGGAGGAGATCGATCCGGCGCCGTTCCGCCTCCTCATCGAGCGCCGGCTGCGCGGGGAGCCGCTGCAGTACATCCGCGGCAAGTCGGAGTTTTACGGACGCGACCTTCGCGTCGATGACCGCGTCCTGATCCCGCGCCCGGACACGGAGATCCTCGTCGAAGCGGCGATCGCACGCGCGCCGGGAGGCGGACGCGTGCTCGATGTCGGTACGGGCAGCGGGTGCGTCGCCATTTCGCTGGAGCGCGAGCGGCCGGACCTGGAAGTGATCGCGATCGACATCTCCTTTGCCGCGCTCGTCGTCGCTTCGTCGAACGCACGAACCTACCGCTCGCGCGTCCGCTTCGCCACCTCCGACGCGCTCGACGGCATCCGAGGCGAGTTTGATCTCATCGTCTCGAATCCGCCGTACATTCCGGCAGCCGAGGTCGAACAACTCGACGTCGAGGTCCGCGATCACGAGCCGCGTGTGGCGCTGACTTCAGGACCGCTGGGAACCGAAGTCATCAAGCGCATTCTCGAGGCGAGGCGCGCGCCGCTGGTGATGTTCGAGATCGGGTTCGGACAGCTCGGCGATCTCCGGCACGCCGCGCGCGGCTACGACATCATCGACGTCACGAACGATCTCGCCGGAATCGAGCGGGTGGTCACGCTCCGACGGCGCGCCTGACGCGAGACATCAGCCGAACGTCGTATCATTTCGTCCATGCCTGCAAATGACCGCTGCCTCTTTTGCCGCATCGCCAGTGGCGAGATCGCCACGAAAAAGATTTTCGAAGACGATCTGGTAGTCGCGTTCAACGACATCAACCCGCAAGCGCCGACGCATGTGCTGGTCATCCCGCGCAAGCACATCGCGTCGCTCGACGATCTGAACGAGGAAGACGCCGCCATCATCGGCATGACCCTCGTGCGGGTCTCGGAGATTGCGCGCACGCTCAAGCTGAACGGCGAGGGCTATCGCGTGGTTGCCAATCACGGCGAAGACGCAGGTCAGACCGTTTTCCACGTCCACTTCCATCTCCTCGGCGGCCGCAATTTCAGTTGGCCCCCGGGGTGACGGCGGCGTTTAAACCTCGATCATATCGCTGTCATCCTGAGACGCCGAAGGACACGAAGTGCCGGAGGACGATCGAAGGACCTCCTGATTCTGTGCGGACTTTTTTCCCCTCCCAACCGGCAGGAATCAGGGGGTCCTTCGACCGTCCTCCGCCGCCGATGTCTGCCAAATGCGAACGTAGTGAATTTGCGGCGGCTGCGGCGGCTCAGGATGACAGCGTTTTGAACAGCGCAGCGCGAAGTGCGCGATCACGCCGATGGCGGTACGCGGAAGCGCGTGCCGCTGAACGTTATCGAGCGCGATATCTTGCGGCGTGCGGCTTTGCGGCGCGTCAGGAAGTCTTCCTTTGCTTCGATGAGCGACGTCGGAACGTAGGTCGCGCCGGCGGAGAGGGTCTTGGCGCGGTCGCGTGCGAAGGCGGAGCCGCCTGCGCCGATCATCAGATCGACGAACGTAGCCGCGATCAGTTGTAGCAGGCCGTAGCCGGCTTCGAGGTGGTCAGTATTTGTGCAAGAGACGAACACCGCCTCGGGCTTCACTTCGTTGACGAACGAAATCAATTCCGAGTCCGGCAGATCGGTGAAGTAGTCGATCGAGAAGCCTTCCTCGCGGAGCAACTGGGTCAGCATGAGCGTGCCGAGGGAGAGGCGCTCGCCGGCAACGGAGACGGCGACGATGTGGCGCTCCGGATCGGGAACGCCCGCGTTGCGGTCGCCGAAGCGGATGATGAGCTCGCGGATCACGTCCTTGATGAAGTGATCGTTGGCCGAGGTGATGCGCTTGCGGTCGAGCTCTTCCTGCGCGAAGGTAAGCGTCGGGATGAAAAGGTCGGAGAACATCTCCTCCATCGTGTCGGTCTCGGAGTGGCGGTCGGCGATGGCGATGGCACCGGTACGGTCGCGCAGGAGGAGCCGGTTGTAGAAGCTGAGATACCCCTCCAGCGGATCCTCCGCGCCGAACATGATCGAGAAAATGCGCAGTGCCGGGATGAATTCACCAGCGACTGTGAGACAGACGGAGATTGGCACCGCCAGGAGCAAACCGACCGGCCCCCACAACCAGCCCCAGAAGATCGCCGATACGAGCAGCGCGATCGGCGAGACGCCGACGCGGTGTCCGACGACGATCGGCTCGATGAAGCCGCCGATGAGCTGATCGGTCAGGACGAAGAGTGCAAGAACGGCCAGTGGGATGTACCAGTTGGGGAACACCGCGATCGACAGAAAGGTCGGCAGGGCCGCGCTCAACACCGCGCCAACGTACGGGATGAAACGGAACAGTCCTGCGAGCACGCCCCACAACGGCGCGTGGGGAACTTTCAGCAGAAAGAGGCCGAGGCCGATGAGGAGACCGAAGCCGACGTTGAGCAGAGCGATGGTCAAGAGATAGCGGCTGATGCGGTCCGACGTCTCACCGATGGCCTGGGTGGTGACGGTGAGATGCGCGCGGCCGGCCAGGCGCAACATCTTGTCGCGCAACTGCTCGCGGTCCTGCAGCAGAAAAAAGACGAGCACGATGACGAGGAAGGAGGCAGCGACGAGCTCGATCTCCGGTGCCAGCGTCTTGTAGCGGCCGGCGACGTTCTGGCGGTCGGGAATCACGCGCACTTTGAGATCGGCGCGCTCCTGCTTGTCCGCGGTCGCTTCGGTGACGCGCGCGAGCGTCTTCTCGAGCCGGTCGATGGTGCCGCCGGGACTCCGTTTCAGGAAGCGAAGCTTCTGTTCGATCTTGCCGCTCGTTGCCGCGTCCGTGAACTCCTTGGCCACGTCGTTGAGCTGTTGGTACAGCCACCAGCCGCCAAACCCGAGTCCGGTCACGATGAGGCTGAGCGAGAGAACGACGGCTCCCGTGCGGCGCAGCAGCGTCCGCTCCAGAATCGAAACGATCGGAGTCAGCAGAAACGCAAACAGGATCGCCAGCGCGATCGGAACGCAAACCGGTTTGGCGGCGTAGAGAATGGCAATGACGACGACAGTGATGAAGAGGATGCGCAAGTTCGACGACCCGCGCCTCTCCGCCGAAGTGCGTTTGTCGGAAAACGTCGAAACAGACTCCGGCAAGCGGCGCAGGGAAAGCGTCCGATCGAAGTCGTCGGTATCTTCGTCGTCGTAGGGACGCACGTTGCGGTGAGTCTACTGCAAGGGGGAAGCCGCGGTTGCGGTTGCGGGGATTCGCGGTCGCGGGGGCGTACGGTTCGTGGTCGCGCTGGGGTTGCTGGGTGAGCGCAAGAAACCTCTGGAGCATCCGAGGTCGCACTCTCCCTTCAGGTTTTACGAGGAGTCTTTTGCGAAAGACCCCGAGTCTTTAACGAAAGACCCTGAGTCCTTTGCGAAAGACACACGAGTCTTTAACGAAAGACCCCGAGTCCTTTGCGAAAGACCCAGAGTCTTTAACGAAAGACCCCGAGTCCTTTGCGAAAGACACCCGAGTCCTTTAACGAAAGACTCCGAGTCCTTTGCGAAAGACCCCGAGTCATTAACGAAAGACTCCGAGTCCTTTGCGAAAGACCCCGAGTCTTTAACGAAGGACCCTGAGTCATTAAAAAGGGACACCCGAGGCATTGACGAATGATCCTGAGTCATTAGCGGAAGACCCCCCCAGTCTCACGAAAAACGCCTTCTCGCAGCAGGCCTGATCGACGGAGGCAAAACGAGCGCAGTCGTCGCTATCTTCGTCGTCGTAGGGACGCACGTTGCGATGAGTCTGCTTGCAAGCGGGAAGCCGGGGGGGGCCGGGCGAACAACGGCCGCCTGTCGCCTGCGGCGAACGGTTAGCCCGCCTTAGCGGCCGGCAATTCTGGCGGCGCTCCATGCTCGTTCAGATATTCGCGAAGCGCCTGACTAACAACGGCAGAATCGCGGAACACTCGAGCGACATCTGGCTCAAGTAGAACGATATTGGTTCCAGCCATGGCACGATCGTAGTACTTGCCCCGTACCGCTCCCGACAGATCAGTCTCGGGAATCTCCAAATCTTGCGACTCGCTAGGATCTTTGCTCATATTGGCGACGCTCTCGCGCGGTGACCTGGCGCGCCGAAATAATGCGAATGCGATCACCGCGATCGGTGTGTGCAACGATGACGAGCTGATTCGTCAGCGTGTACCCGGTCGTTCTGAATCTGAATTCTTCCATCGCAAAGCGTTCATCCGGCACGGTTGCGGCGAGCGGATCCAAGAATACCGTGGCTGCTGCTGCAAACGAAACCCCGTGGAGTCGCTGATTGATGCCGTCTTTCTCGGGATCCCACTCGTACTCCACGCGCCGAGTATATGACTGCTACTAGTTCGTCCCCATCGCGGCCGCCGCTTCCGTCGTCTTCTTCGCCTCGTACTTGGCCGACTTCCCTTCGAAGATGAAGATCCCTTCGCCCTGGGTGCCCACGTAGAGACGCTCGCCATCGAAGGGATCGAGGGCGACCGACGTCACCTCGGCTGTACGCGAGGGCAGCGGGAAGGAGCGCCACTCGTCCCTCTTCGGCTCGGCGACGAGCATCTCGTGTTGCTGGCGCGAAGTGAGGAAAACGAAGTTGTCGCTGCTGCGCGAGCTTCCGAAGACCGAGGCGAACTGCGCGTCCGGGGCTTCGGCCTCGACCCATTTCCGGTCCGCACCGACGCGTCCCGCCTTCACGCCCTGCGATCCGGCCACGAAGACGAGCTGATCGTCGCCCGTGCCGCGTACTGCCAGCGTGCGGCCTTTCGGCGGCGCGTCTTTGATCGTGGTCCATTGAGTTCCGTCGAACGCGAGCACGCCGACGCTGGTCAGGGCAAAAAGCGCGCGCTTGTCGCCGAGGTTGCCGATGGCCATGTCGACGGCGCGATTGTCGGCGCCGGCGAGGAGATACCAGCTCTTGCCTGAATCACGACTCGTAAAGACCCCCTCGGAGGTTGCAGCGAAGTAGCGTGCCTTGTTGAATCGCAAAACCTTGTCGACGCGAATGGGAGTGGTTGCCGGTTGCGCCTGCGTCCACCGTTCGCCGTTGCTGCTCCAGAAAAATCCTTTTTCCGTTCCTGCCACGAATTTCGCTTCGGCATCGTCCGTGACCACGAGCGAAAGCACCGGCGGCAGATCGACTGACGCCAGCTTCGCCCAGCTTGCTCCGGCATCGACCGAGCGATAGATGCCGCTCGACGCGCCGCCGAAGGCCACCGCGGCATAAACGTTCTTTGGATGCGACGCGTCGGAAGCGACCGAGGTGATGGTCAGATTGCGAAGGCCATCGCACATGCGCGTGAATGTTTTTGCGTTGTCGTTGGAGAGATAGACGCCGTCTCCTTCGACGCCGAGGATGACGCGGCCCGGCCGTTGCGGATGAAGCGCGATCGTGTTGACGACCAGCGACTCGTCCGAGATCACGTACCAGCTCTTGCCGCCGTCGTGGCTGCGATAGAGGCCGGCCACCGAGCCGGCGTAAATCGAGTCGCGGTCGCACGGGTCGAGCTCGATGTCGTGAATGCGCCGGTTGTCGAAACCGTCGCGATAGCGCGTCCAGGTGTCCCCGCGGTTCGCCGTGTTGTAGACCCAGCCGCAGGTGGAGACCCACACTTTGTCGGGGTTGTAGCGGTCGATGGTGATCGAGAACATGTCGGTGTCGAGCACCATGCCGTTGTTGATCAGCTTCCACGTCTTGCCGCCGTCGTCCGTGCGCGTTCCCTGTCTCCAGGTACCGACGTAGATGCGGTCGTGCGTCCGCGGATCGAGAGCGAGCGACTCGACATTGATCTGTTTCGAGATCTGCTCCCACGACGCGCCGCCGTCCGTCGATCGATAAACGCCGGTCAGGCCGCCGACAACGATGAAATCGGCATCGTGTGGATCGATCGCGATCGCGCGGACCGAAAAGTCCTCGAGACCGGCGTCGCGGCGCATCCAGTTCTGCCCGCCATCCTCGGAGACCGCGATGACGCCGCCTCCCCACGCACCCCAGCACGCCGCCCAGAGACGGCCGCTGCGGTCCAGCACGAGGTTGTCGACGACGTAGCCCGGAAACGGGATTCCGCGGCGCGGGTTCTGCCACGTCTTCGCAGCGTCAGTCGAAACGTAGACCTCGCCGCCGCTCGTGCCGAGGTAGAGCGTGTCGGGATTGGAAGGGTCGATGATCAGCGCCCGAACGTCGGCGCCGTAGAGATTGGCGCGCCGCCATTGCGCGCAAAGAGGTAGCGCGATGAAGAGAATCGTGAGAGTGATGAGGAGTCTACGCATGCCCGGTCAGAGTTTTACCACAAAGCAATATTGCTGCCTTGGGGGTGGGGAGTAGGGGGTGGGGTGTGGGAGAAGGGTTCGTTGCGTCCTGCTCGCGCCCGATGCCCGAACCGCGCCGACGTTCTGCCTCGCTCCTCTCACACCCCATCCCCCACTCCCCACACCCCGTCACTGTTATCCTCCACCCATGACCGCCCTTCGCACTTGCGTCTTCCCCTGCGCCGGATTCGGCACGCGCTTCTTTCCGGCGACGAAAGTCATTCCGAAGGAGATGCTGCCGCTCGTCGACAAGCCGATTCTGCAGTATGGAATCGAGGAGGCGCTCGGATCGGGACTCGACAAGCTGATCGTCGTCATGTCGAAGGGGAAAGACGCCATCCTCGATCATTTCGATCGCACGTCGGAGCTGGAGCGGTCGCTGCAGGAGCGCAAGAAGAACGATCTCCTCAGCGAGGTCGAGACGGTCAGTACGATGGTGGATCTCATCTCGGTCCGGCAGAAGGAAGCGCTCGGACTCGGCCACGCTGTGCTGCAAGCGAAGGATGCCGTCGGCAACGAGCCGTTCGCGGTCGTGCTGCCAGACGACGTCATCCTGGCCGACGAACCCTGCCTCCTGCAGATGCGGCGCGTGTTCGAGGAGACGGGCCGTCCGGTCATCGCGCTGATGGAAGTGTCGGCGGCGGAGACCACGCGCTACGGCATCGTTGCAGGCAACATGCTCGGCAACCGCCGTTTTCACATCACGGACATGGTGGAGAAGCCGAAAGTGAATCCGCCGTCGCACTACGCGATCATCGGCCGCTACATCCTGCCGCCGGACGTCTTCCCTCTGCTGGAGAAGACCGAGCGCGGCGCCGGCGGCGAGATCCAGCTCACGGACGCGTTGCGCGAGCTGGTGCGCACCGGCGATTTCTACGGCTACGTCTTCGAAGGCAAGCGCTACGACGCCGGCGAGAAGCTGGGCTATCTCAAAGCGACCGTCGACTACGCGCTGCGCCATCCAGCCGTCGGCAGCGAGTTCCGCACGTATCTGCAGTCGCTCTTCGGAAATGACGTTCCGAAAAACCGTCAGAGCTGATGGACAAGCGATTCGATATCCTCGACGTATCGGAAGACCTTCGCGCGCTGGTCGGCGAATGCGAACTGACCGGCAACCGCACCACGTTCCTCCGCAATGACCGCCCCATCGCCATCCTCATCTCGCACGATGAGTATCTCGCGCTCCGCGAAACGATCGACATCGCCGACGACGCTCCGCTCCGTGCCGCCATCGAAGAGGGGGAGACCGAGGTGCTGCGCGGTGCGATGCTGGCAGCGGAAGATCTGCTTGGTGGCTGAGGTAGCGCCTCTTTTGTCATTCCGAGAGGGCGGGGGGCGTGCGGCGAGGAATCCCCTCCCCACCTGCGCACATCGGAAGGGGATTCCTCACCGTCTTCGGCGGTTCGGAATGACAGGCGAGTAGACTTCACGCTCATGTGGAATGACCGTCTCCGTTTTGCCGAGCGCGTTGAAAAAGACTGGCGCGCGCTCACCGATGAGCAGCGCGCGGTCACAGCCCACGCGCTCGAGACGATCGACGAAGATCCCATCATCGGAGCGCCGCTCTTCGAACCGTTGCGCGGTTACTGGAGTTATCGCAGCGAAGGCATCCGCATCATCTATCGCATCGTCACCGAAGCGCGCTTCATCGTCGTTCTGAGCATCAGCCTGGTACTGGCGCGATGAGCTTCATCCTCGCTTCGCAATCGCCGCGCCGCCGCGAGCTGCTGACGTCGATCGGCCTGGCCTTCGACGTCATTCCGAGCGATGTGCCGGAAATTCATCAGCCCGGCGAATCACCCGAGGAGTATGTGGCGCGGCTCTCGCGCGACAAGGCCGAGGTGGTCGCCGCGAGTCATCCCGACGCCTGGATCATCGCCGCTGACACAACCGTCCTCCTCGGCGAACAACTGCTCGAAAAACCGGTCGACGCGAATGACGCCAAGCGGATGCTCGGCTTGATCGCCGGCAAGACGCACGTCGTCTACAGCGGCGTCACGCTGCAGAACACCGCCCGAGACTGGCGTGAGACGCGCGTGGCCGAGTCGGAAGTGCGTATGCTTCCGCTCGACGAGCGCGAGATCGCCTGGTACGTGGCAACCGGCGAGCCGCTCGACAAAGCGGGTGCCTACGCCGTACAAGGCATTGGCGGGATGTTCATCGACTCCATCCACGGCAGTTACACGAACGTAGTTGGATTACCACTTGCTTTGCTTTTCGAGATGCTGCGACGGGCAGGGATCGATCTGGTGGAGGAGCTGGGGATCGGGCGACGAGCGTTGTAGATGCTTTCGCGGAGAGTGGGGAGTAGGGTGTGGGGTGTGGGAGCGGCCAACTTAGATTTGCCAGCTCTCACTACTCGACACGCGACCCCGGATGCCAAACTGATTCTTGAGAAAGGAACGCGACGTATGAAGTGAGGCCTGGATGTGGGAACAGCTCTCCCACTCCCCACCCCCCACTCCCCACCCCCCACACACATGTCATCCGCAGCCAAAGTCGGTGTTTTCATGCTCATCGTCCTGGCGACCCTCGGGTACTTCATCCTGAAGATCGAAGACGTGCAGATCGGTCACGGCACCGGCGCACGCAAAGTGACGGCGCTCTTCGACTCCGTCGCGGGCCTCGATAACAAGTCTGCCGTCCGCGTGGCCGGCGTTCGCGTCGGAAAAGTATCGAACATCAAGCTCCGTTCCGATGGCAAAGCCGAGGTGACGCTGGATATCGATCCCGACGTGGTGCTTCATCCCGGCGCCGTCGCGCACGTCGCCAACCTCGGCTTACTCGGCGAGAAGTACGTCGAGCTCGACCCCGGCCCGTCCACTGCGCCGGTCATTCCGCAGGAGCAGAGCGTCGTGCTTCACGGCACGCAGCCGGCTTCGATGGACGACATCACCAATCAGGTCGCCGCGATCGCGAACGATGTCAAGGCGATTACCGCATCGCTGCGCGGCGCGATGAGCGGACCCGCCGGCCAGCAGCGCCTCGTCGACATCGTCGAGAACGTCCGCACGATCACGGAACAGGTTCGCGACCTGATTGCCGCGAACCGAACGAACGTCGACGCGACGGTCGCCAACGCCCGCGTCATCAGCGAATCGCTTCGCGTCGAGATCCCGCGCCTGGCCGCCTCGATCGACCGCATGGCCACGCAGATGAACGGCACCGTCGGCGAGAATCGCGAAGACGTCCGCCACATCGTCGAAAACCTCCGCACCCTTTCCTCCGATCTCAAGACGACATCCGACAACCTCAACGCCGTGACCACCCAGGTCCGCAGCGGCGAAGGGACTGTCGGCAAACTTCTCTACAGCAACGAAGCGCACGACCGCCTCACCGCGGCCCTCGGCTCGGTCGAGAGCGGCGTGAACGAGTTGCGCAACACGCTCGGCCGCGCCGGCAAAATGCAGCTCGACCTCGGCCTCAACGGCGACTACTACGCGGGCTTGCCAGCGCAGCAGAATGGTTCCAGCAAGTTGGGCAACTCCCGATCGTCCGTCTGGCTGCGCCTGAACCCGAATCCCGAGCACAACCGCTTCTACAACATCGAGCTCGCTGACACGCCGTACGGCAAGCGGCGCGACAATACGATCGAACAGACCGTGACGAACCCGGCGACGGGCCAGTCGCAGACCACTATCACGCAACAGACCCGCTTCGACCGCTCGTTCCTCGTCTCCGCTCAAGCCGGCTGGACGATCGCCCCCTTCGCCGTCCGCCTCGGCATGATCGATTCGAGCGGCGGCGCAGGCGTCGACTACTTCTTCAACAACCGCATCCGCGCCACCGGCGAAGTCTTCGATTTCGGCCACCGCAACGGCGACAACAACCCCCACGTCCGCCTATTCGGCGAATACGTCTTCCGCCAGGAGAAGCCAACGACGCCAACAATCTTCATCCGCAGCGGCGTCGACAACGTCCTCAACCACACCGCCTTCACATTCGGAGGCGGGATTCGTTGGCGCGATGATGATTTGAAGTACTTGCTGGGGAGCATTCCGATTCCGAAGTAGGGGTTGGGCGGACGGAGGATAGTCATGGCGAACGAGATCATAATCGACTGCCCTCACTGCGCCGTCAGAGTGAGGACAGCAGCCAAGTCATGGGTTGGCGATGCCGACGATATCGCTTACTTCTTGGTGGAATGTCCATCGTGCCAGAGTCCGCTCTTTGGGTCAGCATCCTCGTATCAGGACCAGAACCATAACTGGACTTGGGACACCGCCGAGCGGCTTTGGCCGACGCCTTCGGTGGCCGACGTGGGGCCAGCAATTCCCGAAGCGGCCCGTCGCGAAATCAAGGATGCACAGAAGTGCCTGTCTAACGGAATCTATTCTGCCGCCGCAGTGCTCTGTGGTCGCGCATTGGAGCGCCTGATCAAAGAGAAGGCTGGGGCGAACATGATCGGGAAGGGCTTGGCGGAACTCAAGACAAAGGGAATCATCGACGACCGTCTTTTTAGTTGGGCGGAGGCATTACGACGGGAAAGAAACATCGGCGCACACGCTTCGGACGAAGACACTACAAAAGAGAACGCCGAAGACATCATCGACTTCACTGTTGCAATCTTTGACTACGTCTACACACTCTCCGAAAAATACGAGAGATATCTATCTCGAAGAGCAGAGCGCTCCCCCGGCGGTTAGCTCTGCGCTGCATCGGACTGACTCGGACCGCTGGGGTCTGAGATCGATGCAAGAAATTCCGTCCCTTGGATGTTCTCGCTCCCATGTCGAATCTGTCGTACGCCGAGAAGAACAACCTTGAAAAGCTGTTCAGGATGAGTGGTGGCTATGTTCTCGACTTCTCGAACCGCACGTTTCAAGAATTCGTCTTCGACAGCGTAGGCAGAGACATCGACGATCCAAAGTACGCTCGAGCGAGCGGCTCAAAGGCTAACCGGCTTCGTGCTTTCTGGGAACGGGAGCCCAACCACGCTGTTGGTAAGCTTTTCAAAGACCTTCTTCAGCTCAGCTCCCAGTCAGACGGCGAGCTGTTCGAGAAATGCCGAAGGATAGCCGAACGTCTATTGCAGGACGCGCCGGTCGCCGAGATCGAGGCGCTCACTCCGAATTCAGGCGGGCGAGACTTCGAGACCCTGGCAAAGTCTGTTCGTGGGTGTATCGAGAAGAATGAGCCGGAGGTCGGCCTTGATCGTCTCCACACGTTCGTCGTTAAGTACGTCCGGGTGCTCTGCCAAAAGCACGGGATTGCAATAGATCGGGAGAAGCCGCTCCACAGCCTCATTGGCGAATATGTGAAGAAACTGAAGGCTGCAGGGCGCATCGAGTCCACCATGACTGAGCGCATCCTTAAGTCATCGATCTCGGTTCTCGAGGCGTTCAACGACGTCCGTAACGGACAGAGCCTCGCTCATGACAACCCGGTGCTCAACTACGACGAGAGCTTGCTGATCTTTAACCACGTAGCCAGCTCCATTCGGTTCATCGCTTCGCTGGAAGAGTCGTCGAAAGAGCAACCTGCGGTCGCGCCCATGGAGGATGACGACGAAGTTCCGTTCTAGCGGACCGGCAGACGAATTTGGAGCTGAGGCAATGGCCGCAGAACGAAGACTCTATGAATCAGGATAACGACAGCGATCTCGAAATCAGCGAGCAAACCGCAGCTCCGGGAGGCGTACGAGGGAAGTACTACGCCCGCTACAACGAAGGTGCGAATCTGGTGCTCCTTGCTCCAGACGTAGCCGAGGTCTTTCGCGACTCCACGTCCGTGAACGCGGCGCTCAGGCAATTTCTCGCCGAGCACGGTGCACCTCCAGCGAAGCCGGCCGGTTAATCGTGTTTGCCGCGGACGTAACGTAGGTCGGACTCTCCAGTCCGACAGAGGAGTGAGAAAGTCGGACTGGAGAGTCCGACCTCGTCCCATCGAGCCTGGTGTCATCCTGGTGTCATCCTTGGTGTCATCCTGGTGTCATCCTGAGACTGCCGGAGCCGCCCGCGCGAATAGCGATGTTTGCGCATACGTGCCCGGCGGCGCAGGACGGCGAAGGATCTCAAACTTCGCAGATCGTGTTCGTTCAGCACGAGCGATCGTGATCAAAGAGGCTCGAACGAGATCTTCGCATTTTGAGATCCTTCGACCGTCCTTCGCCGCCGATGTCTGCCGGTTGCGAGTGCGGCGAAGCTTGCGGCGGCTCCGGCGGCTCAGGATGACACGACTTGCGTGAGCGTGATGTTTGCCGTTAGATTCATGAACTCACGCCGTGGATCTGATTTCGAGCTCCGCAGACAGAGTGTCATCTCCGCTTCACCGGCGCCTGCGTTGTTCGCCCGCCCGGGATGACACCACTCTCAGGAGAGCTGACGGTGTGCTTGGGCGTAAGCCATTGATCCAGCAAGCACTTACCGTGTCAGACGTCGCCCTTCAGGATAGATCGCGATCTAAAAAAAGAGATCGGCATCTCCCAAAAAGAGATCCGCATCTCCTAAAAAGAGATCCGCATCTAAGAAAAGAGATCCGCATCTCCCAAAAAGAGATCCAGATCTCCTAAAAAGAGATCCGCATCTAAAAAAAGAGATCCGCATCTCCCAAAAACAGATCCGCATCTCTTAAAAACAGATCCGCATCTCCCAAAAACAGATCCGCATCTCCTAAAAAGAGATCCGCATCTCCTAAAAAGAGATCGCGATCTACCAGGGATAGATCCGCATCTCAAAAGAATAGATCGCGATCTCCCAAAGATAGATCCGTAACTACCAGGCATAGATCGCGTGTCGATCAGGGTAGATCGTGACCTGCCGGGCAGAGATCGAGACCCCGCCGAAACCGATCGCATTCACTCCCAGTAACCTTTTCCGCCGTGACGCGTCTCAAAGAATGAGCCGGCGGAGGCTGGACCTCGACTGCCCGGCAAAGGAGATAGGGATGTCTACGAAAAAACGCACCGGAAACCGCTCTTCCAAAACCGTCGTTCAGAAGCGCACCAGGACCAAACCAAAGGCCATCGCGGCCATCCCCGACCCTGTCGCGGCAGCGGCCAGGATGGTCGAGTTGCTCAACGAAATGGAGGCCATCGTCCCCGATCTGATCCAGCCGGATATCACCAAGATCACACGCATCGCCCAGAGCGCGAAGTTCGGACGCGCGCTCATCCCGCCCATGATCAACGCCGTCAACTCCTATCCACCGTTTCAACAGCGCAACATGTTCGACACCGCCGCCGCGCAGTACGCCCTCGACTACGAGCGCCAGATGCACCCGATCACCACGAGGATGGCCGCGATCACGATGGCCATGTCGTATTCGATGAATCAGAAGCTGTCCACCTCCAACGAACAGGCCCTTCAGTTGTTTCAATGGGGCAAGCGTCACGTGAAGCAGCCTGACGGCGGCGGGGCGCGAATCTATGTCGATGAGTTACAGAATGTCGTCGATCGGACGATGAACCGCCGCAAGCCACGCAAACCCGCCAACAACCCTCCCACCACACCACCCTCAGAGATTCCTCCCACCACTCCTCCCACACAGGGCTTTCTGGCCCCCTCTCTTGCTGCGAAAGCTGCGGCGAAGGCGCAAACCGATCCGGCCGGCGATAAGATCCTCGATCTCGTTCACGAAATCGCAAAGGGTCCGAAGAAGTAGCCGCGCGTGAGATGGGGTGCCGCGTGAATGAGAACGCGGCGCCCCTTTCGCGGTTGCGGGTTTCGGCGGCCCCACGAATCCATCAAATCACGCCCAGATCGATCGCCCGCAACACCGCTCTGGTCCGGTCGCGCACCCCCAACTTGGCCAGCAGGTTCGAGATGTGGTTCTTGACGGTGCCGTCGGTAATGTTGAGCAGCTCGCCGATCTCTTTGTTGCTGTAGCCGCCGGCGAGGAGGCGGAGGATGGTTCGTTCGCGGTCGGTGAGCGGCTCGGGGAGGTCGGTGGACTCGAATGCTGAGTCGCTCTTCTCCAGGGCGCGCATGATCCGTTCGGTGATGACCGGCTCGATGCACGTGCCTCCCTCGGCCAGCGTGCGGATTGCGCTGGTCAGGCGCTCCAGCGACACGTCTTTGAGCAGCCAGCCTTTGGCGCCGGCGCGGACGGCTTCGAAGAGGATGGCGTCATCGTCGAAGGTCGTCAGGATGAGTGTCGGCCGTGCCGCGCCACGCTCGCGCAACTGGCGGAGAACTCCGACGCCGTCGAGCTTCGGCATGCGCAGATCGAGCAGCACCACATCCGGCTTCTCGCGCTGGATGACCGCCACCGCCTCCTCCCCATCGCTGGCCTCGGCGGCCACTTCGATGTCGGGCACGAGCGCGAGCAGGCTGCGCAGACCCTGCCGCACGATCGTCTGATCCTCGACGATGCAGACACGGATCACGCGGCACCGCCGAGGGGCAAGGTCACGTGAACGGAGAAGCCGCGTCCGCGCATCGACGTCACTTCGAACGTGCCGCGAATCTGCTCGACGCGCTCGCGTAGGCCGAGGAGACCGTTGCCGAAGCGGATGTTGTCGACTCCGGTGCCATCGTCACGCGCATCGATCGAGAGCGCGCGGTCGCCGGTAGCAAGCTTGAGCCAGAGATTGCGGGCGCCGGAGTGGCGCACAGCATTCGTCACGATCTCCTGGACTGTGCGCAGCGCTATCTGCGCGACGTTCGCATCGGCGACCGCGAGGCCGTCCTGATAGTCGAGATGAAGCGACGGCGCGACCATCACATCGCGCAGCGACTCCAGCGAGGCCGAGAGATCGACCGGCTCGTCGTTGCGCAGACGGCTGACGACTTCGCGCACATCGACGAGCAACTGCTTGGCGATTCCCTTGCTCTTCTCGACGTGCTCCTTCGCTTCGCCGCTGGAGAGATGGCTGGCCACTTCGAGATTGAGGCTGAGCGCGGTCAGATGATGACCGATGAGGTCGTGGAGATCGCGGGCGATGCGAAGACGCTCCGAGGTGCGGCTGCTGATCTCGAGCAATTCCGTGGTCAACCGCAGCTCCGCATTCGCCTCGGCCAGCGACTTTCGCGCCTCAATCTCGGAGTGAGCGACGTGCATGGCGAAGAGCGCGAAGAGCGAGAAGGCGAAGTAGACCAGCGCGTAAATCACGGGCGAACCGCCATTGTTCGCCATGATGAATCCCAGAACGATCGAGTTGATGGCGATGCCGCCGACGGCATAGCGGGGCGGATACCCGCCGAGCTGCGCGGCGATGATCACGAGCAGCACAGGCAGGAAGCCGGTCGGTTGGAGCGCCACGCAGGTGAACGCCGCCAGCGTCTCGACGACGAGCATCGGAATGCGGATGACGTTGCCACAGCCGGGACGCGTCCCAACGACGAAGCCGGTGATGAAGACGATGAACGCGCCGAAAAGGAGCGCCGCACGCGCCGTGACGAGCGAGCGGTACTGCGCTTCCCACAGCACGGTCGGGATCCCGACGATGATCCACGTCAGGACGCCGGTCCACTGCATCTTCTGTTCGTTCACGTTCATGGCATTCTAGAAGTACAGACGAGCGCCACCCGTGGTGACGCGCCGCACCTGCATGTACGCGAGCTCGCTGGCTCTCGCACCCGCGAACTCGGTATCGATCAGGTAGACGCTCATGTTCGATCGGAGCTTGTGCGTGAACGTGGCACGTGCCAGGAGCGAACCGTCTCGCATATTGGTGATCATGATCAGCTCGGCGTCGAGTTTTTCGAACGGCCAGTCGACGCGTACGAACGCATAGTCGCGGGCCATTCGCAACGGAGCGTACTCTCCATTCGCTGTACGGATCGTCGTTTCGCTCCTGGCGTTGTCGGCCATGAGACGAAACGCCTGCCACGCACGCGCGTCGAGCCCGTCGCCGCTGTGATACAGCTCGAAGACCACATTGACGTTGCGTTTGAATGTGTACTGCGTACCGGCGAGCGCGTGACGGCGTGCAATCTCTGCATGCAGCTCTAGCGAGTCGCCGAACACGCGTGCGGCACTCACACCCTGCTGCGTACCGTCGCCATCGCGCCGGAAGTGGAGTGACACGTCGGTGCCCGCGACGAGTCGATAGACCCGCGCCGCGACCGCGCCATGATCGAGCGCGTAGAGCGAGACGTTCGTGCCTCGCGCGAACAGATCGGCGCGGAGCATGTTGAGGCCCTGATTCGCGGAACGGTAGTCGGACGGATCGGTGGGATTCTTCTTCGGACTGACGAAGGCCGTCGGATTCCAGGCGTAGCCGGTGCCCCATTTCTCGATCACGCGGCCGATCGTGACGTCGAGCCACGGTTTGGGGTTGAGCTGCAGGTAGGCTTCGCCCACACTGGCCTGCTGACTGCCTCCCTCGGCGGCATCGCCGCGAAGCTTGAGGTGAAGCTTCCACGTGCGGCTTTCCGGCGCGGCATCGAAGAACGCAACGGCGTCGGCGGACGATGTTTGATACGGGATGCCGGCGACGTTGCCGGGATTCAATGGCGAGGCGGAGTTCGCTGGTGTGAGCTGCGATTCCAGTCCGGCGGATCCGAAGAATTTGAAGACCTCGGCGTGGGCGGTGGTAGCGAGCAGCGCGATGAGAAGGCCGCCGGCGAGCCGCCGGCGGTACAGCCGCCGGGCCGGCGGCGCTACGTTCGTTCGCGCTGCGTTCGCTGGCGCTGCGTTCTTGCCCGTGCTTACCATTTGCCGAGCGAGTCCTTGGTGAACATCTTTTCGGCGTTGTCTTTGGGCGTGAGGTTGGCGTAGCGCATCGTCGTACGGTTGCCGGGGCGGAGGAGGTCCTCGATCTCGACCTCGGTGACGACGCGGCGTCCGGCCATCGTCCCGTACGTGCGGTAGTTCGCCCGCTTGATCAGCTTGCCGGAGACGACGTAGAAATCGGCGCGGCGCGGCTCGTAGCTCTGTTTGTCGATCCAGAGCTTGACGCGGTTGTAGGCGACCGCCGGATCTCTGGCCACGAGATCGAGAACGTACGCGTCGCCCTCCTCGGCCACCGACTTCGCGTCGTAGTCGGCCGCAAAGTTCGTCCGCGCAACGTCGCCGTTCGAGGCCTGGCCCATCAGCCGTTGAAGCGGCGAGATACGGATCGGCCGGCTTGCCGTCGGCATGTAGATCCACATCGCGTCGCGCAGCATCAGCAGGTACTTCCCCTTCTCGGTCTGCGGATAGGTGAACTCGACGATGCTGCGGTCTGCGCCTTTCCCGTAAACGCGAAAGCGCGAAGTGTTGGACTTGCCGTCCGGCGTGACCGACATGAGCTCGACATCGACCGAGAAACTCGGAATCGGATTGCGAAAGACGTCAGCGCGCGCGAGCACGGAAGCCGCGTCATTGACCATAGCGCGCAACGGCGCAGCGGCGAGAAGAAGGATGAGCAGGGTTCGTTTCATGATGCCTCCTTATGGGGTGTCGCTGGTCGGGAGTCGGGTGTCGGAGTTTTCCCGGGGCGGTGTGAGAGTCGCGATTGCGGTTTCTCTCCGACTCCCGACCCCCGGACGCGCGACCCCCGCGAAACTCATATATGCCCCAACGCATCGACGATCTTCATCCGCGATGCTTTGAGCGCGGGGAGGATCGAGGAGAGCGTGGCGGTGATGACGGCGATGAGGAAGGCGGTGACGAGGATGCCCGGCTGGAGCATCACGCGGAGCGGATAGCCCTGCGTGTAGCCCGGTGGCGGCGGCAACATCAGGTGGATGTGGTTGATGATGCTGGATGCGCCGGCGCCCGCGAGCAAGCCGGCAACGCCGCCGAGGAGGCCGATGAAAAGGCCTTCGAGGAGGAAGAGGCGCCACACGCTGGAGCGCGTTGTGCCGATTGCCATCATCGTCCCGATCTCGCGCGTCCGCTCAAAGATCGACATCACGATCGTGTTGGCCACGCTGAAGATGACGATGCCGAAGACGACCATGCCGATAAAGCCGAAGATCCCGTTGTAGAGCAGCACGACCTGGTGGTAGAAACTGGCGAGCTGCGACCAGTCCTTCATCTCCAGCGCCCAGTGCTTGCGGGCAAAGAGTGTCGTGAGATCGGCACGGACCGCGGCGGTGTCGTCCGTCTCGTTGAGAAGAACGAGGAGGCGCTCGACTTTCGTCGTTTGCAGAAGTTGCTGCGCGCCGGCCAGCGGCATCTTGATGGCGCGGTCGTCGTACTCCTTCACGCCGCTCATGAAGATGCCAGCCACGCGGACGTCGATGGCGTTCAGTGATCCCGAGGTCGTCGTCGACATCAGCGTGAGGTAGTCGCCGGGCTTGGCGTGCATCGAGGCGGCCAGGCCGCGGCCGAGGATCACGGCATCGCTCTCGCCTTCCGGCAGATCCGTGCCGGCCACGAGGCGTTGCGCATTCATGGCCCGGTCTTCCTTCGGTTCGACGCCTGTGGCAAGGAAGGTCTCCGACTTGTCGCCGTTGCTGATCAGGCCCATCAGCGTGATCTGCGCGGTGGTCATCCGGACGCGCTTGTCGCTCTCGATCGCACGGCGGAGTGGGGCGACGTCGTCGAGGCCGAATTCGAGCGGCTTCTTTGCTTCGGCATGCTCGAATCCCTGTTTGTAGATCTGGAGATGTCCCAGCCGGTTGCGGATCGTACTTTCGCGAAGACTGTGGAACGTGATGGCTTTGTAGCCGCCGAAGAGAATCAAGCCGACCGCGCCGAAGACGATGACGAGCAGGGTGATGGCGGAGCGCCGGCGGTTGCGGAAGACGTTGCGAAGAGCAAGTTTGGTGAGCATTCGTTTTTGTCCTTACGACGCACGCGCTTCGAGAAGTGGCTCATCTATGAGTTTGGCGGCGAGATTGGCGGCGAGATTGGCAACGATCGCGCCGTCGTGCATGCGGACGCAACGGCGGGCGCGGATCATGAGTGCGGGGTCATGTGTAGCGAAGATGAACGTGCATCCGGTGGACTCGTTGAGCCCTTCGAGGAGGTCGAGGATGCGCGCGGCGGTGACAGAGTCGAGATTGGCAGTCGGCTCGTCAGCGAGGACTAGCTTCGGCTCGCCGGCCATGGCGCGGGCGATGGCTACGCGCTGCCGTTGCCCGCCGGAGAGCTGATCGGGACGCTGGCGCGCCTGATCCGACAGCCCGACCTGATCGAGCCAATAGCGAACGCGGTCGCGGCGCTGGCGCGCAGGCAAATGCTGCAGCAGGAGCGGATACTCGATGTTCTCGAACGCAGTGAGGACCGGGATCAGGTTGAACGTTTGAAAGATGAAGCCGAGGGTGTCGCGCCGGGTCGCGGCCAGACGGTGCAGCGGGACCTCGGTGACGTCGACGCCGTCGATCACGACACGGCCGCTATCGGGTTTGTCGATACATCCGATGAGGTTGAGGAGCGTCGTTTTGCCGCTGCCGGAAGGGCCGGCCAACGCCAGGAAATCACCGCGGGCGATGTCGAGCGAGACTCCGGTGAGCGCGCGGACCTGGACGCACCCGAGGGGGTAAGTGCGGGTGATTTCGGTCAGCCGGACAAGTGGTTGCTGGTGCATGAGCATCTCCTTCGCCGACCAATCTAGAGGTCCGCGAAGGGATGCACATGTGCCTGAAGCTCAGCGGGCTCATCATGACTTTTGGCACATCGACCGAAATTCCCCGTTTGACGCGCAGGGTGCAGTAGCGCACAATCCGCGAAAACGTAGAACAAACGTAGGAGAGGACATTACTAATGGCGACAACGAAGAAGAGCCCCGGCAAAGGTCTTGCCGCGGAAGTAACTCCGAGCAGCGACCTGGCCACGATCGTCGGCAGCAAGCCAATTCCCCGCAGCGAAGTCACGAAAAAGGTGTGGGACTACATCAAGGCCAACGGCCTTCAGGACAAGACGAACAAGCGGATGATCAACGCAGACGACAAGCTGCTGAAGATCTTCAACGGCAAGAAGCAGGTCTCGATGTTCGAGATGACCGCTCTCGTCAGCAAGCACCTGAAAGCGTAGTCCCGGAACCGCGAGCCACTCGAGGCCGGCGTTCTGCGCCGGCCTTCTCGTCTCAGCGGATGCCTGTGTCGATGCTGACATTCAGGCTCGTGACCGTGTTCGCATGGATCTCGACGAGCTTCGGCAGATCGGACGTCTTGTCGATGCCGCTCGGCTTGAGGTCGATCGTGTACTTCCCCGGCGCGAGATCGATGAAGTAGGCGCCCTGCGAGTCGATGTCGACCGTGAAGAGCAGATTCGACTTCGTCTCCGTGTAGACGAGGATCTTGCGCGCGGCATAGGCCGACGGCTGCGTCGGACAGGGATTCGCGGTTTCCGGCCCGGGGCAGTTCGGTCCGATCGTGACGATGCCCGAGAGCCGCCCGTGCTGCGCCGGCACTCCGTTGTCCGGCGACGTCGGGCTGTGACAACCGGAGTTGAGCAGCATCGACAGGGCCGCGGCAATTGAATAGAGACCTCGCATCGGCCGCATTCTAGATCCGCTTGGCCGCCAGGGTCGTAGTTCATTCGCAAGGGGGAATTCATGAAACGACTCCTATCGATCGGAGTGCTCCTGGCTTTCGCTGCATGTTCGTCGTCGGCTCCGGGATCGGCCAGCGTCACAGCGGGCGATGCAGAAAACGCCATCCGCCGCGCGAACAGTCAGCTTTCGGCAGACGTGCGGGCCGGGAGCGCGCAAGCGATCGTCGACAACTTCTACGCTCCGGATGCGATAGCCATGGCGCCGAATGTTCCCGCGCTCCATGGTCGCGACGCGATCCGCGCGTTCTGGACGCAGGTTCTCGGCAGCGGCTCGGTCGATCTGGCCCTGACGCCCGACCACGTAACGCAGTCATGCAGCGATCTGGCGGTGGAGAACGGCCGCTATGACCTGACCATCACACCGAAAGGCGGCCAGGCCATTCACGATGCAGGCAAGTACATCGTGGTGTGGAAGAAGACTACCGGCCGCTGGTGGGCTACCGAGGACATTTTCAATTCGGATATGCCGAAGTAGGGGGTGGGGTGTGGGGGGTGGGGTGTGGGGAGCCGAGACTAAGCCGAAGACAAGTGGTCAGAGACAGGGGATCAGAGACAAGGGATCAGAGATTCGTCTGATCTCTCCTCTCCCACTCCCCACCCCCCACTCCCCACACCCCTCACCGCCCCGCAGACTCGATCAAAATGACGTCCGCGATGTCGCGGTATTTACCCGCGAAGTGGTGTCCGCCGGGCTCCGCGACGATCTTGAATGCTTTCGGGTCGAGCTGGTGGCAGAGCGAGTTCTTCTCCTTCGCTCCGAAGATGCACAGCACGTTCTGACCACGCAACTTCTCGACATCGGGTTTCACGGCATGCAGCGGTTCCTTGTGCGTGTACGCGTTGAGAGTCCATGCCGGCGAATACTTGAAGTCAATCTGCGGCTCCAGTCCGAGGAGTGCGATGAGCTGTGTGGCGGCGCGAAGATCGGCCGGAAGACGGCTGGCCATGAACGGCAGGACGTCGGCGCCACGCGAGTAGCCGATCAACAACACTTTGTTCCGGTGCCACTGAATCCTGTAGTAACGGATGATGCGCTCCAGGTCGCAGGCCGACTCGTCGGGCGTACGACGTTTACGGTAGTAGTCGGAGGCGATGAATCCGACGATCGGGATGCCCGCGGCGCGAAGACGGTCCGTGATCTTCCGATCGATACGCCGCCAGCCGCCGTCGCCGGTGATCATGACGGCGAACCGGTCGCTGGGGACTTTGGCGTTGAGCGTCACCACCGGCAGCCCGGTAATGTCCGCTCGCGGCGGGCAGCGCTCGTCCGGCGCGCCGGCACGCGCAGTGCCGGCCGCGAGAAGCAGTAGAAGGAATCCGATTCGTCTCACTTGAGGTGCTCGATGATGATGCGGCCAAGGTTGTCATAGCCGCCGTCAAAGTGGTGTGCGCCCTTGAGCGTGATGATGTCGACGTTCGGACGGCCGGTCAGCTCGCGGCAGAGCGATTCGTGATCATCCTCGCCCGACAGGCAGATGATGTGATGCGCGCCGAGTTTGACGATCTCCGGCATTACCGCTTCCCCCGCCGAGCCGCTGCGCATCCAGTCAGCGACGTGAAACTCGAACTCCACTTTAGGGCTGGGACCTA
>ODAK010001468.1_pt1 | contig 25703 bp, 21 predicted proteins | sample 1539591 | NCBI WGS metagenome assembly ODAK01 (sample SAMEA3539303, study PRJEB22396) | soil metagenome | biome: tundra; feature: field; material: soil | place: USA | collected 2010-05 | depth 0.15 m
CATCTCGATGTGCGAATACTTGCCGGAATCACGCACCCGGCGGACTTCGGCGGGGCGGGTCGGCCCGTCGCTCAGCTCCACGCCGCGCCGCAGTTTTTCCAGCGTTTCGTCACTGAGTAAGTCGGCACACTTCATCAGATATGTCTTCGGGACTTTGTGATCCGGATTCGTCAGCCGCTCGGCGAACTGAGTGTCGTTGCTGAGCAGAAGCAGTCCGCTGGTATCCAGATCGAGGCGTCCAACCGGGGCGACAAAGGTTTCGATGTCCTGGATCAGGTCGTAAACCGTGGGCCGGCCTTCAGGGTCTTTGTAAGTCGTGATGTAACCCGCTGGCTTGTATAGCAGAAGGTAGATGAGATCCTTCGCGATCAGCGGGCGGCCTTCAAACAATATTCGGTCGTGCTCGGGCGAAACCCAGTGGTCCGGGTTCTGCACCACGCGGCCGTTGACCTCCACCCGGCCTTCGTGGATCCAGCTCCGCGCTTCCGTGCGCGAGCCGAGGCCGGCCTTCGAAAGCATCCGTTCCAGCGTCTTGCGCGGACCTTCCGGTTGCGTGGCGATCAGCAGCGTCGCGGTGCGGGGCGGCGGGCGTCTCAGCGCAGAACCACCTTGGCGAGTCCCGTGTTGTTGCCGCTGTCGGCGACGCGGATGACGACCACGTGTTCACCCGCTGGCACATTCGCGATATGCAGGCTGAATTGTTCTGTCTCGGAATCGAGAATTCCGTCGGCGGGAGCCATCGGAGTCCACGAGCCGGCATCCAGCGACCATTCGGCGCGTTTAAGAACTGACGCGCTGTCGGTGGCCTCGATGCTGATGTCAGCGGCCGTGCCTGTTCGCGTGGAAGACACCACCCGCACCACGGGGGGCGTGTTGTCGATCAAAACGGGTGAGCTTTCGAGGTCCGCGTCCCGCGCCGCGCTGCCCGGATTCGATTCACGGTCGGACGCCGTAACGCGGAAGAAGTACCGGCCATCGGCCAGAGCATCGCCATCAATGGTGTAAGTCGTATCGTGCAGATCGCGCTTCAGGGTCTTCCATTCGCGCTCGCCTTCACCGCGAAAGTCGAGCTGATAGACCAGCTTATCGCCATCGGGGTCGTCGGCCTGCCAGGCGATCAGCAGTTGCTGCGAAGCCGCGCGGGAGAGCGTCTGCGTGGGCGTGCCCGTTGCCCCGGAGGCGGAAGCGTCGCCCGAATCGCTGGTTGTCTGCGTGTAAGGCGTGGTGGCCGTACTCGCGGCGCTGCCGGATTTCGCATTGGCCGTCGCAGTGGATGCCGGAGTAACCGTGGTCATCACCGTGACCGAACGGACCACGGGCGGATTGTTCTGCGGCAGGTACGCGGCGCTGATGTTCTCGATGGTCGCGCCCGCGCCCGTCAGTTCCGCCTCATATTGCAGAAAGCGCGCATTCGGACTGGTAATGCGGGCGCCGGCCGGTACTGCTTCCGACCAGTCGCTCCACGTAGTATCGGGATGCGCGCTGTTACCGGAGCGCGTCCGCAGCACTACGCTGCCGCCTTTTTCGCCCTGCCAGCGCAGCCGGCCCCATTGCGCCACACTTCCCGCGTCGAAAACGGGCGATTCGTAAGTGCCTTTCGCGCCTGAGGGGCCCAGCATGTAAATCTTCCCCATATTGCCCGTGGCTGCCAGCAGCGAGCCCTTCCAGCGCAGCAGGCGGACAATTTCGGCTTCGTTTGTCTGCGCCACCAGCGTCAGGCGGCGGTCGCGGGAAAGCTCGTAGACGCGCCCATTCACGTCTGTGCCAAAAGTGATCTGACCGTCAGGCCCCGCCAGAATGTCGTAAACATTTTCCTCTTTCGAACTCCACAGGGTGTCCACCGTGTTGTCGGGGTTGATCCGGTAGATCGCGCTCTTCTCGACATTGTTGGCCGGCGTGGAGGCATCAGCCGTGGCAACTGTCGTGGTGGTCGTTGGAGCAGCCGGGGTTTTAGGCGGTTCAACAGGCTTGATATTGCCTCCCGCCGCAGCCGTCACCGTTATCGATATATCCGCCGGCGCGCTCGGGTCCACGGTTGCACCGGGTGCAGTCTGGATCGCCTTCACCTTTCGTGCCAGAGCCCCGCCCAGCGCGACAGCGTAAATGCTGCCATCGGGATTAGGCGCCACCGCACGCAGTTCCGGCAGGCTGGAATCGTAGAGCGCAAATGCCTTATCCTTCGCCGTGATCCTATAGAGGATGCCGTTGGGCTCGGTGCCCGCCAGCAGGCGCCCCTGCTGATCCAGCATCAGTCCCGTGACGTTGCTCTGCCCGGTCGCGTACCAGACCTCTCCCTTGCCTGCGCCGGTTATGCGAAACACGCGGCCATCGTCGCCCGTGCCCGCGTAAAGCGTGCCATCCGGAGCGAGCGCGAGCGACCAGATGTACTTGGCCTTGGGATCGAAGTACTCCGTCGCCCGTCCGTTTTCGATCCGGTAGATCTTGCCGTCCGGCGAACTGGCTGCGAAAACCACGCCCTTCGCGTCCACCGCCAAGGCGAACACTTCAGGATGGTCGGCAGTCCACACGACCGTAGCTTTGCCGTCCGGCTCAATGTGAAAGACGCGGCCGCGGTGTCCGGTGCCGGCGTAGAGGGAGCCATCCGGCGCGGCTGCAACACTCCAGATCACCGGCTGCTCGGATGTGAACAGGGTATCGAGGCGCGGCGCCAGTGACAATCGTCCATCGCGCCCCAGTGAGACGCCGTCGAACTTCCCTTTGACGAAATCCTGGAACGTGGTCATCTCCCAGGCGGCGGGAGAGGACGCCAGCGCCAGTGACGACATCACCAGAGTCGCCACGCACAAACGAAGCCAATTCACTCTTTGACCTCGATCTGCACCGTCTTCGTGCCCGTCACCATCACTTCGCCCGCATCCAGCGTGAACTCGGCCATCTTCGAATTGCGCGCCTGCGACACGGTTTGGGTGTTCCCCAGAACCAGCGCCAGCGACGGGGGCGGATCGGTAAGCTCCTCGCCGGCCACTCCGTAAGCGGGCTGCGGACGCCAGACGCGCACATAAGCCTTGTCGTTGGAACGCAGATGGCCGAGCATCGTCAGAAGTTGGTCAGCCGAGTGGGGCGTTTCTCCCATCGTCTGCCTCAGTTCGGTGATGCTGGTCTGTGAGCCATCGGCCACCGTGAAATAAAGCGTGCCGGGCGCGGTACCCGGCGGGATCGTGTACTTCACCGAACGCGTGACTTCGGCGCCATCCGCGCCTTCCAGTTGCGCCATCAGTTCCACTGTTTCGCCGGCTTTGGCTTCCTTTCGCGAAACATAAACCTGCCCAATCGACATGTCCCGCCGCGTGTCGAAAGATTCCAGCTGCAGCGAAATGCCGTTGATTTTCAGCGAATCGAAGCCACCCTGCATGATGTAAGCCAGCGGCAGCGCCGTGGCAATGGCGCTCAGCGCGACCGTCCCGCCTTCGGAGGCGTAGATGCTGCGCAGCGGCACCGGTTCGCGGTGGCCGGCGATGTTGATCGAGCCATTGATCGCGATGCTGGATGCCCCGGTGGCCCGCTCGGTGGCGTCAATCGCCGAGAACACCGCCAGCTGGAGAAGGTAAGGCGAAAGAAACCGGTCGTTCACCATCTTCATGTGATACGTTTCCACCGGCTTGGCGTTGCGTGTGACCGCGATATCCAGCGGGACCAGCGCAGCGCGCGTGCCCAGCGTGCCGGCCACCGCGCTGTTGCGGTCTTCCGAGATCACGCCCATCAGCTCGCGGGCCGAAGAAATCTTGAACGAAGTATTCACGTTGGCCAGCAGCGTAATCACCTCGGAGCGCGTAAAGGGCAGGCTGGTGGGACCCACCGCGAGGAAGCGGTGCCCGAAAGCGTACACCTTATTACCATCGATGGCGGTCACTGTTCCATCGGCCCCGGCGCTCATGTCGCCCGTCATCAGTTCCACGCTGATCATCGACCCCGGCTGCAGCTTCGAGGGGTCTCCCATCACGTCCTGCGGAGCGCCACCAGTCGAAATGCCCTGCCGCGGTTCGAGGCCCAGCTGCCTCAGTTGCGGCGCGAACTGTTCCAGCGCCCCGGCGGTGAACCCGCTGAAGGAGAGCGGTGTCGAAACTTCGCGCAGCCGGTTATCGCCAATTCCCGATCCAGCCGGCAGCGGCATCGGCAGCAGTGAGTCTTTTCCCAGCCGTGCCAGCTGCCCCGGAGGATCGGCCTTGTCTACCTGCAGCATTTCCTCGATCGGCCGGATGCCCGCGATGGGGTCCTTCGCGTAAGGGTAGGCGAGCGCGACAGCGCCGATCAGTTTGCCGTCGATGTACACCGGGCTGCCGCTCATGCCCTGCATCACGCCGGTATGTTCCAGCGGGCCGCCGGACAGCCGGGCCAGAATGATATTCTGCCGCGGACCGACATTTTCCAGCACCCCCAGGATTTCCACCTGGAAATCTTCGATCTGATTACCCGAGAAGACGGTTTTGCCAATTCCGTGCATGCCGGCCCGGACATCGCGGAGGGGCATGACGGACAGCGCCGCCGAAGCGGGCGTTGTTATCCGGAGGGCCATCCAAAGCGCCATAGCCACGGGAAAAAGTCTCACAGTTCCAGTGTAATGCCGACCCGGTACTCCGATTACTAAGGGCAATACGGCAGCCAGCGTCAAATAAATGATAAAATTAGCACTTTATGACCCCAACCCTTGCCGGGTCCGCCGAATCCGCGAAACTGCCGTCCGCCTTTTCATGGCCGACCATTGCGTGGGTGTCTCTCCTGCTGCTGGCTGGCTATGCGCCTGTGCTGGTTCGGCTGGTGGAAAACTGGAACAATGATCCGGACATGGGGCACGCCTTTTTTGTCCCCGTGATCGCCGGTTACATCGCCTGGAAAAAAAAGGACCAGCTGGAGGGCATCGCGCCCGAAACCAACTGGTGGGGCCTCGCCGTAATGATCTGGGCCGCGCTCCAGTATTACGTAGGCACGGTGGGCGCCGAGCTGTTTCTTACGCGAACTTCTCTGGTCATCACCATCATCGGCACCGTGCTGCTGGTGGGTGGAACGCGCTACTTGAAGACGTTTGGCTTTCCCCTGTTTCTGCTCTTCTTCATGGTCCCGATTCCGGCTCTCATCTATAACCAGGTGACCTTCCCGCTCCAGTTGCTGGCCAGCCGCGCGGCGGAAGGTGCGATTTCCCTGCTGCAGATTCCGGTGATCCGGGAAGGCAACGTGCTGGAGCTTTCTTCCCAGAAGCTGAATGTGGTGGAGGCCTGCAGCGGCATTCGTTCCCTGCTCACGCTGACGTTCCTGTCGCTGGTATACGGCTACTTTTTCGAGAGCCGCATCTGGCTGCGCATCGTCCTGTTCTTTTCCACCATTCCTATTGCAATCATTGCCAACGCGGGGCGCGTCACGCTGACAGGTGTGGTTTCGGAGTTCCGCGCCGACCTCGCGGAAGGCCTTTTTCACGAAGCCCAGGGCTGGGTGATCTTCATGGTCGCGCTGTTTATTCTGGTAGCTTTACACCAGACGATTGTCCGGATATTTCACCTTTCGGGAGGCGACCAACGCGCATGATAAAGTCCCTGTTTGGCAGCAAGGCGCTGCGCGTGGCCACCGCCGTGCTGGTGATTCAGGGCGCGTTGTTCTATTCGGCATCGCGGGGTTTCATTACTCCGGTGGCCGCGCCGCTTTCCGCCTTTCCGTCGACGGTGGGTAACTGGAAAACGCTGCAGGAAGGCACCATCGATCAGGAAACGCTGGACATCCTGAAAGCTGACGATGTTTTGACCAGGTGGTACGCGTCGCCCACGGGTGGTGCCAATCTCTTTGTGGCGTACTTTAGTTCACAACGCACGGGCCAATCGCCCCATTCGCCCAAGAACTGCCTGCCCGGTTCGGGATGGCAACCCACCGAGAGTTCCAAGGTCGATGCGCCCGTCGACGGCGGAGAGTCCATTCGGATCAACAAGTATGTGGTCTCGAAGGGCGAAGAACAAAGCGTGGTTCTGTACTGGTACCAGTCCCACGGACGCGTAATCGCGGATGAGTTCGCTGCCAAATTCTATTTGGTTCTCGATTCCATCCAGACCCATCGCAGCGACACCGCCCTGGTGCGCGTGGTGGTGCCCGTGATCAAGGGCGATACCGTGCACGCGGTCGATACCGGTATGGATTTCGTGAAGTCCATGTATCCGGTCGTCAAAGCTTATCTGCCGCGGTAAAGCATGGGCTTGACAGCGATGTTCACGGCACGGGCGAGCACTGGCTTCAGCTTCACGCAGTCTTCCCGCTCAATGCCACCTGCTCCCGTCCCAGCCAGTGGCGGATTTCCGGCAGCGCCTGCTCCGCCGCCGCCTCGCCCGCCTCGATCATCCGCTGTGCGTTCTCGAAGCCATCCCACGGGATCGCCCCCACATCGGGGGTGATCACGATATCGGTGTGACGCCGCCAGTTCTCCTCATTGTGGGCCATCATGATCTGGAACGACCGGTGGATCACATGCAGAAAGTTATGCGGCTCGAACGTCTCGTCCTGATGCGGCAGATGGACCGCCACCACGCGCGTCGCCCCCATCATGCGCGCCAGCAGAGTGGGCACTTCCACCGACATGGCTCCATCGATAAACATGCGGCCATTGAGTTCCAGCGGACGGAACAGACCGGGGTAAGAGCAGGAGGCGCGAATGGCCAGCGCCACGTCGCCGTGGTCGCGAAAAGCGATTGGTTTGCCCGTCCGGATATCCGTCGCCACCACGCCGAGCGGAATCCGCATATCTTCAAACTGCATCTGGCGGAGAAGCTTTTGCAGGAACGGCGTCATCCGCTCGCTGGCGGCGAGGCCGAGGAACGAGAAACTCCACCGCGCCACGTCGCTGAAACGCATTTTGGCCCCCGCGGCGCCAATCTCCTCCGGCGTCCGGCCGCTGGCATAAGCGGCGGCCACAATGGCTCCCGCGCTCACCCCGGTAATGCAGTGCAGCGGGATGTTTTCCCGCTCGAAAACCTTCAAAACGCCCACGTGGGAAAGTCCCCGGGCGAACCCGCCCCCCAGCGCGAGGCCGATGCGCGGTTCTTCCCAGACCGGTAAAGTGAGGACTTCGTGCGGGCCGGGCGCGCGTACCCCTTTGCGCCCAAACCATCCCCAATTCCAGCCGCTGGTCCAGCCGGATGCCATATAGTGTTCTCCTTCGACCCTATATCGTATTAACATGAACGGCATGGGCAAGTTTGGTGCCATCTCCGGCCGTCTCGCACTCTTGTGCGTTCTCGCAGTTCCCGTGGTGGTGCCCGTGGGGGCGGAAGAGCAGTTTGTCACGGGTACGCCGGCCATCCGGTACGCGCTGGCAAAACTGAACGTGCTGGGCAGCGTGCTCATGATCGGTGCGCATCCGGACGATGAGAATAATGCCGTCCTGACGTATGTTTCGCGAGGTCTCAAGGCCAAGACCGGCTACCTTTCGCTGAACCGCGGCGAGGGCGGCCAGAACCTTCTCGGCCCGGAGCAAGGCGTCCTGCTGGGCGCGCTGCGGACCCAGGAACTTCTTGCCGCGCGCCGTGACGATGGCGGTTCCCAATATTTTTCGCGAGCCATCGATTTCGGCTTTACCACCTCGCTCAAAGAAACCGTTACCGATTGGGGACACGATAAAATCCTTTCCGATGTTGTCTGGGTCATCCGCCAGACGCAGCCTGATGTCGTGATCGACGTCTTCAGCGGAACGGCCACCGACGGCCATGGCAACCACCAGGCGGCCGGCGTGCTCGGCAAAGAAGCGTATGCAGCAGCGGGCGATCCGAGCAAGTTTCCGGAACAGTTGAAGTGGGTCAAACCCTGGCATCCGCGCCGCCTGTTGCGCTCACGATTCACCCCGGCGCCCCCGCCGCCTGGCGAACAACCCGCGGCAAATATCGCTCAACCCCCCGCGGCCGCTGCTCCCGGTGCGCAGCCTGCCACCGGCGCCGGTCGGGGTGGACCTGGTCGCGGAGGTAACCAGGCGGCTGGCGATCCTGCCCGTCAGGGTCCCGGCCGCGCCGCCGATCCTTTTCCCGATCAGCCCACCTTTACCGTGGAAACCGGCGATTTCGATCCCATCTTCGGACGCTCCTATCGCGAGATCGCCTCCATCAGCCGCAGCGAGCATCGCAGCCAGGCCCAGGGTGCAACGCTGCCGTATGGCGCAGGGCAGAACGTCCTCGCGTTCGTCGAAGGCGAGCAGCCGAAAAATGGCGTGCTCGATGGTATCGACGTCAGCTGGAAGCGCGTGCCCGGCTCGGGCCGCGTCGGTGAGATTTTAGCTAAAGCAGCGGCCGACCTTGACGATCAGCATCCCGACCGCACCGTGCCCGCGCTTCTCGAAGCCCGCAAGCTCATCGCCCCTCTCGCGCGCGACGGCCAGCAGTGGGCCATCTGGAAACTGGAAGATCTGGACGAAGCCATTGCCCTCTGCGCCGGCATCCATGTGGAAGCGGCGGCCGATGCCCCTGCCTACGTGCCGGGCGCGACAGCGAAAATCAACGTGATTGCCCTGAGCCGCTCGCCGCTGCCGGTGACCCTTGTGGGCGCGCACCTGAGCGGCTGGGGCGACGCCGATGCGCCGGCGAAGAACAAGGCGCTCGAGAACAACAAGCTGGAATCGTCTCCCGTGACCATGAAGGTGCCGGCCAATCAGCCGTTTTCACAGCCGTTCTGGCTGAAAGAGCCGCGCGACGCTTTCACTTACACAATTTCCGACCAGCTCCTCATCGGCCGCGCCGACACCGTCCCGGAAGTCACGGCGAAATTCGATTTCTCCATTAACGGCACGCCGTTTTCGCTCACCCGCGCCATCCACTATCGCTATGCGGATCCCGCCACGGGCGAAGTCATCCGGCCGGTAGTGGTGCAGCCGCCCGTCGTCATCGATCTTCCGGTGGAGAGCATGGTGTTCCCCCTTGGCGCGGCGCGTGACGTCAGCCTCACCATGCGCGCACTCACGGCCAACCAGAGCGGTGACGTTCGCTTCGAAGTGCCGCAGGGCTGGAAGGTGCAGCCTGCCTCGGCGCCATTCTCGCTGAAAGAAGCAGGCGCGGTGCAGGAGGTTCGCTTCCGCGTGACGCCGCCCCCCACCGCGCAAGCGGGTCAGTTTAAGGCCACGGCCAAAGTGGGAACCACGGAGGTCGCCACCGGGATGACTGTAATCCCGTACTCGCACGTTCCGGCGCAGACCATCCTTCTGCCCTCCGACGGCAAGCTTGCCGCAGTCGCCGTGAAGACGCTGGCCAAGCGCGTGGGTTACGTGATGGGGTCCACCGACGAGGAGCCGGAATCGCTTCGCCAGATGGGGTTGGTGGTCGATCTGCTCGATGAGAAAGACCTGAAGTCGGGCAATCTCGCCCAGTACGACGCCATCATCACCGGGCTCCGCGCCTATGCCGTTCGCTCCGATTTGCGCTCCAACCAGCAGCGCATGCTCGATTACGTGAAGGCGGGCGGCACCCTGATAGTCCAGTACAACCGCAACACGGACCGTCGCATGAGCCCGTCCGTTTCCGAGGCGCTCGATCATCTGGGGCCCTACCCGTTCACCTTCGGCGACAACGACGCCCGCGTTACCGATGAGGATGCGCCGGTTAAATTTCTGGCGCCGGACTCGCCTCTGCTTAACGTGCCCAACAAGATCACGCAGGCCGATTTCGAAGGCTGGGTGCAGGAGCGCGGCATGTACTTCGCTACCAAGTGGGATGCCCAGTATCAGACCGTGCTGGAGTCGCACGACAACGGTGATAAGGAGCAGCCGGGCGGCGTGCTCTATACGCGGCTGGGTAAGGGCGCCTACATCTTCACCGGCTACGCGTGGAACCGCCAGTTACCGGCGGGCGTGCCGGGCGCGTACCGGATCATGGCGAACCTGATCAGCGCGGGCAAAGCAGGAGCGGGGAAGACGCCCGCAGCCAGGACCGAAGCGCATTAGGATCGTTGACTCCAGGGGATGCCGGTTATAGACTCCCGGTGTCCGATTTTTCAGGAGGTTTCCGATGCGCGCAGGCACTCTTCTTTCTCTCGCGGCGCTGGCTTTGTTACTCGGTTTTCCGGCTAACGCCCAGGCACCGGCTGCGGCCAACGGTGGCGATCCCGGCGTCAATCCGGTCCGCATGCTGGATCAGGCGGAAGTCCGCGTCTCCCGCGTGGAAATCAAGGCTGGCGCGGTGCGCAGCGTCCACACCCACGACGATGTCCGGTTCCACCTCTGGGTCCCGGTGTCCGGCAAACTCGAAATCACCATTGGTTCGGCCAAGCCGGTGGCCGCCGCCGACGGACAAGCTTTCTTCCTGAAAAAAGGTACGCCGCATGGATTTAAGAACGTCGGCACCACCACCGCGGTTGTGATGGAAATTTTCGTGAAAGAAGGAGCCTCCACGGCCTCAGTCGCCCAGGCGCAGACCCTTGCCGCTACCTTTGGCTCGCTTCCCCGGCCAGCACCCGGCGATTGAATTCCGCCGACTGCCTGCGCGGCACACTCAGCGATTGCCACGCATCGCTTCGGAAGTGTTTGGCGAGAAACACAATCTGACCGCAGTGATAAGGATAATGCGCGAGTTGCCGGTTGATCGCCTGCATCACGGAATGCGCCTCGCCGCGAATCATCACCGTCCGTCCCAGATCCGCCTCGGTCAGCGGTTCCAGCGCACTGAAGACGCAGCGCCAGCCCTCCTCCCAGATGGTCATCAGCGCCTCGCGCGTTATCGGAGGTTCTTCAAATTCTCCGTCCCGATGACGATCCGGCTTCTCTCCGTCACTGGTCAGAAAATCCGTCCATCGCGACCGCATGTTACCGGTCATGTGTTTGACAATCACGGCAATGGAATTCATCTCGCCGTCGAGGACAGTGAACAGCTGTTCGTCAGTCACCTGCGCCATGGCCCGTTCCACCAGGTTCTTGTAATAACGCAACAGGTCGAGTGAATCGGCCATATACGATGTCGTAAATTTCAGCGCCATACTGATCATCTTATGGCTGCCCGCCACGCGCGCATCGCCAAACAGTGGAATAATAGCCCCGATATGCGACTTCGGCTCGTGATCCTTTCCTCCGCATTTTTGTATCTCGCCTCCCTCGCGCCGGCCCAGAGCGACCGGGCCGAAGCACAAACGAACCCATTTACCGGGCAGGCGGCGGCCATCGCGTCCGGGCGCATTCTCTACGGACAGGCCTGCGTGGCGTGCCACGGCGGGGATGGGCGCGGCGACCGCGGTCCGTCCCTGGCCACCGGCAGCTTTACGCGGGGCGGCGCCGATGGCGAAATCTTCATTACCATTCGCAGCGGCGTGCGCGGGACGCAGATGCCCGGCTTCGCGCAGTTTTCCACCGAGCAGACGTGGCAGCTGATTTCCTATCTCCGCAGCCTGGTCCCGATTGCGCCCATTGGGCCGCCCACTCTGCACGGGACCGGCGAGGGCGATCCGGCAGCCGGCCGCAAGATTTTCGAAGGCAAGGGCGGCTGCGTCAGTTGTCACGCCGCCAACGGGATCGGCGCCCAGGTGGGCCCGGATCTCTCCGCCGTCGGCCGCCGAACGGCCCAGCAACTCGAGGCGAAAATACGCAATCCCAACGCAGCCGCGGGACCAGCCACTGTTACCGTGAAGACCAAAGCAGGCCTGGAGTATCGCGGAACTCAGAAAAACATCGACGCCTTCTCCGTGCAGTTCATCGACACCGCCGGCAAATATCATTCATTCGAAAAGACGGAACTCACCACCCTCAAAACAGAAGCGAAATCCCTCATGCCGGATGATTTCCCGAAGCGCCTGACTGCCGATGAGATTCGCAACTTAGTCGCCTACCTGAAGTTACTCGACGGGACTGATCGCACCAGCATGGCGGCAGGCCCCGGGCTCACCTGGGAGCGTATCCGCAACGCTTCTAAGGAACCGCAGAACTACCTCACTTACTGGGGTGATCTCGGAGGGAAGCATTACTCGGCGCTGGACCAGATCAAGACAACCAACGTGAAAAATCTGCAAGCCAAATGGGCCGTGCAGTTACCCGGCGATGGCATTGTCGAGTCCGTCCCGTTAGTGGTGGATGGCATCATGTACACCACCGGCCCGGTAGGCGGGACTGCCGAAGTTCTGGCTCTCGACGCGAAGACCGGACGCCAGCTCTGGCGGTACACGCGTCAGCAGAAGGTCGTCAATCCTTACGAGATCAACCGCGTCAACCGCGGCGTGACAATCTTCGGCAACCGCCTCTTCTTCGGCACGCTCGATGCCGCCCTGGTGGCGCTCGACGCGCGCACAGGTACGCTGCTCTGGGAGGTGCAGGTGGCCGATACCATGCTCGGTTACAGCATCACTTCGCCGCCCCTGGTAGTGAAAGACAAGATCATCACCGGCATTACCGGCGGTGAGTTCGGCGTGCGCGCTTTCATCGACGCTTACGATCCGGCCACCGGCCGCCGCATCTGGCGATGGTATTCCATCCCCGCGAAAGGCGAGTTCGGCAATGAGACCTGGGATGGCGACAGTTGGCAGCACGGTGGTTCGCCCACCTGGCTGACCGGCAGTTACGACCCGGACCTGAATACGCTTTACTGGGCCATCGGCAATCCCGGACCCGATATCAATGGCGACGTTCGTCAGGGTGACAATCTGTTCAGTTGTTCAGTGGTCGCGCTCGATCCTGATACCGGCCAGCGTAAGTGGCATTACCAGTTCACCCCCAACGACACGCACGACTGGGATTCCACCGAAGACTTTGTATTAGTCGACCGCATGTGGCACGGCCAGCAGCGCAAACTACTCTTACAGGCGGACCGCAACGGCGTCTTCTATGTGCTGGACCGGGTTACCGGCAAGTTACTCGCGGGCACGCCGTTCGTGCGCGCGACATGGCTCAAGGGCTTCGATGAAAACGGCCGCCCGGTCACCACGGAGAACTGGCGAGCCAATCCAGACGGCACCACGGTCTATCCGTCACTCGGCGGCGGTTCCAATTTCCAGGCCCCGTCTTACAGCTCACTTACCGGCTGGATGTACTTCATGTACTACGACGGACCGGGTCGTTACTCGATCGGACCCGCGCCCTTCGAGCCAGGCAAACAATATCAGGGACGCGGCACAGGCGATCCCTTCAGCGCGCCCCCGCCGGTTGGCCAGGCACCTCCTTCGCAGGGCGTGATGGCGCTCGATCCCGAGACTGGCAAGGCGGTATGGAAGTTCGAACTGACGAAAAACGGTCTGTCGCCGGGCGTTCTCTCGACGGCAGGCGGCCTTGTCTTTGCTGCGTCCTGGGAAGGCGGCTTCATGGCGCTCGACGCAAAGACCGGCAAGCTGCTGTGGAAGTTCGGCGCGGGTGCGAACATCCCGTCATCGCCCATCAGTTACGCGGTGGACGGGAAACAATATGTGGCCATCTCCACGGCCAACGTGCTGTATAGTTTTGCGCTTGCCGAGTGAGCATATCCTGAGACTCTTGAATGATAGCGAAATACCGGGATCGATCAATGCATCTCTCCCGCAGTCTGCAAGCGCCGCTCACGGTTGCGTGTTGTTTCCGCTCGCTCTGCGGGATAAACGTAGCCTTGTTGAATCGTTTGGCCTTTTTGGTTTCTTCGATTTCGCCGTTACCAAACCGCTTCGCAGATCCTGAACAAAACAGGACCACGACTGACGGACCAATGGAGGGTAAACGGCATGAGCCCAATTCAAGCTACCGCTACTCGATGAAATACCTCACGATTTCTCCGGTGCCCCGAATCCTGAACGGTCGCTAGGCTTCCGAACTCGCTGTAGATGACTGGCTCTCTTCCATCGCGCAGCCGGCGTGAGCGCAGTTGCAGGATATTTCCGTAGTGTTCCCCGCGTCGTTGCAGTACTGGCTGCAATATTTCGAATCCTGCGGCGCCGTGCACGCGCAGGATGGATGAGCGCATTTCTTTGCCTGTGTCATAAGCAACTCCTTCTGCCGGACCGCCCCGCGGCTCAGCCTGGCTTCACTATACGCCTGCGAGCGGAGTTGAGCCACGCTCAGGCGGGTGTCCCCGTGAATAAAGCCACCTTTGTTGCAAACTCAGAGAGTGAACAACACAAGTACGACAGCTCGGCCCGTGGCTCTGGTGACGGGGGCGTCGAGCGGCCTCGGCGCTGTCTTTGCGCGGAAACTTGCGGCGCGCGGGTATGACCTGATTCTCGTGGCGCGCCGGGAAGACCGGCTCCGGCAACTCGCGGCGGAGCTTGGCGGCCATGCGGAAATACTCGTCGCAGATCTTGCAGGCGATGAGGGCGTGGCTGCGGTGGAACGCGCCATCGGGCAATCGCCGCGCCTCGAACTGCTGGTGAACAACGCGGGCTTCGGCACCATGGGGCGCTTCTGGGAAGCCGACCTCGCCGGGCAGGAGCAGATGCACAAACTCAACGTGATGGCGACCATGCGGCTGTCCCACGCCGCACTCGCCGCCATGGTGCCGAAAGGGCCCGCTCCACCTCGACACAGCGGAGTGATTAATGTCGCCTCCGTGGCGGCCTTCGGACAGAGTCCCGGAAATGTGAGTTACTGCGCCACCAAGGCCTGGATGGTGAGCTTTACCGAGGGCCTCGACATGGAGCTCAGGAGGCTCGGCTCGAAGGTGCGTGTGCAGGCCCTGTGTCCCGGGTTCACCATAACCGAGTTTCACGACGTCATGGGGCTCAACCGCAAGGTGATTCCAGGCTGGCTCTGGCTCAAAGCGGACGACGTGGTGGAGGATTCTCTCGTCGCCATGGAGACCACCGGGAAGGTGACGGTGATCCCGGGCTGGCAATATAAGATCGGCGTGTTCTTCCTGAGGCACCTGCCGCATGAGGTCAAGCGAAGTGTCTGGAGGCCGGGAGGCAAGCGGGTTTGATCGTCGAATGCGTGCCCAATTTTTCCGCGGGACGGGACCGCGCGGTGGTCGATGCCATTGCGCGGGCGGCCGGCGCGGCGCTGCTCGACGCCACGTCGGATCCGGATCATAACCGTACTGTTCTGACGATGGCGGGCGCTCCGGACGCAGTGGCGGAAGCGGCCCTGGCGGCGGTCCGGGAAGCCGTGGCCCGCATCGATCTCACCCGCCACAGCGGCGTGCATCCCCGGCTCGGCGTGGCCGACGTGATTCCCTTCGTCCCCGTGCGCGGCGTGACGCTGGAAGTTTGCGCGGCCCTCGCCCGCAGTGTCGGGCAGCGCATTTGGGACGAACTGCGCGTGCCGGTTTATCTATATGAAGCCGCCGCGCTCCGGCCCGCATGCGCCAGGCTGGAAAATGTCCGGAAGATGGCCGCCGTTTTGCCGCCGGATATCGGCCAGGGGCGGCATCCCACGGCAGGCGCCAGCGTCGTTGGCGCGCGAAAATTTCTCATCGCGTGGAACATCAATCTCGCCTCGCAGGATCTGGCGGCAGCGCGGGCCATCGCGCGTGAGATTCGCGAATCCTCTGGCGGCCTTCCCGCGGTGAAGGCGATCGGGCTGCCACTCGAGTCCCGCGGCGAAGTGCAGGTGTCGATCAATCTGGTGGATTTCGAAAAGACCCCGCTGCACCTGGTCTTCGACGCTGTGGCGCAGAGTTGCCGCGCGCGCGGGATGGCTATCGCAGGCAGCGAACTGATCGGCATGATCCCGGAAGCCGCGCTTAATGCCTCGCAGGGGCATGACCTCAGGTGGCTGAACCTGCGGCCCGAACTGGTGCTGGAGAACCGTTTACGGGAATCTGGTTTGATCCCGCGGGTCTGATGATCCCGGGGGTCTGATGATATAGTGCCGTTCATGCTCAAGCGGCACTGGATGCGTCTGTCGGCGCTCGGATTCCTGATGGCTGGCCTCTGGGTCGCGCGAACCCAGAATCCGCCGCCCGCCCAGCCTATCCTCGTCAATAAGATCACCGACGACCTTTATATGCTCGAAGGCCCGGGCATCGCCGGCAACGTGGCCGTCTATCTCACCAGCGAAGGCGTCATCCTGGTGGACGACAAGTTCGCCCAGAACTTCGATGAAATCATGGCCGACGTAAAGAAGCTCAGTCCGCTGCCGGTGAAGTACGTCCTGAGCACGCACCAGCACGGCGATCACACCGGCGGGCACGCCAAAATGCTGGCCGCCAATGCTGAAATCATTTCCCAGAAGAATGCGCGCGACAACATGGCGACCCTGAAAATGCCCGGTCCGGCACGCATTTCGTTCACCGATCAGGCGTCGGTATTCCTCGGCGGTAAAGAGGTGCAGATGCGCTACTACGGGCGAGGGCATACCAACGGCGACGCGGTGGTGTATTTCCCCGCGCTGCGCATCCTGCATACCGGCGATCTGTTCTTTACCGGGCCGCGCGCGCCCAACGTGGATTACTCCGCCGGCGGCAGTATCGTGGACTGGACCGGCACGCTCGACGGCGTCCTCAAGCTGGATTTCGACAAGGCGATTCCCGGCCACGGTCCTGTATCGGATAAGGATGGCCTCCGCAAATGGCAGGCCCACATTGATGCCGTCCGGACGCGCGTGCGCACCATGGCACGTGAAGGCAAATCCGAGGAAGACGTAAAAAAGACGCTGATGAGCGACTTCGGCTGGCTGGCGGATGCGGCCGGCATGCGCCAGGTCCCCGGCATTATGAAGGAGTTGCAGACCCGCTAGCGCCTGCTCCTGACCGCCACTGGGTTCCTCCGGATTTCTCTGAAGTAGTATTGCCCTAAACCTCGTCCGCCGTTTCGCCGATAAGCCAAGCAGGTGGAAGAGCACAATCTTTCCGGGCAGAAAGAGGGGGGGATTCCCCTGGTTGTGGCGCTGGCCATCGTGGCGGCGGCGTGCACTGCACCAACATGGGCCGGTACGTCATGGTTGGGCGTAACATCCCAGGCCGGCGGCGTAATTGGGGCCGGAATAATGGCCTCCGGCGCAACGTGGCGACAAGCCCTGGCGGCCGGGATGGCGGGAGCATTGTGTTTTGCCGTGGCGGCTCTTTATCGCCGAATCGTTACGGGCGCGCCGCCTTCTCAAGAGCGACGGCTTGCCCGGGAGGAAGGTCTCCCTCCGGACGGACAGCCGGCATTACTTCCCGCCTCCGGCTACGAACAACTTCTGCAGGCCTCTGCTGAAACATACGCCAGCGAGGGCGAGCAGCAACTGCAAATTGCATTGCGCCACGCCGCCATGGGAATGGTAATTCTGGACCCGGACTGGAAGATCCTGTCGGCGAACCAGCGGGCCGCCGAAATGACCGGGTACGCCGTCGATGAGCTGGAGGGCATGTCGAAGCTGTCCCTGGCTGGCCCGGAGCAAAGGGAAGCGATGATCCGCGATCTGCGGAAGGTGAGCGAGAACGGAATACCGAGCTACCGTGCCGAGCGCCGGCTGCTCCGGAAAGACCTTTCCCCGGTCTGGGTGCGAAGCTGCGTCTCCCGGCTGGAAGCGGACGGCGAGGGGCACATCCTGGTGCTCAGCGAGGACATCACCGCGGAGGTAGCGGCGCGCGAAAAACTGGCATGGCAGGCGGCGCACGATAGTTTGACCGGTCTGGCCAGTCGGGGGCGGGTTGAGGAGACGCTGCAGAACGCCATTCTGCGCATCGACCTGGAGGGTCCCGAAGTGGCGGTGTTCTGTCTGGACCTCGACGGATTCCGGCTCATCAACGACACTCTGGGCAATTCGGCGGCTGATGAACTGCTGCAGCAGGTAGCGGCACGGTTGCGCGGGGGTCTCGACGAGACGGACTTTGCGGGCCGCATTGGCGGCGACAAATTTGCGCTGATTATGCTCGAGGCGGATGGCACTGAGGGGCCATTGCGGCGCGCCGAGCGGTTGCTGGCCTTGTTTGCGGCCCCCTTTCGCGTGCGCGGCAGCGAAATCGCTGTGTCCGCCAGCGTAGGGATCAGCCGTTATCCGGTGGATGGTCTTGACGCCGATACGTTGCTGCAGGGCGCCGGCGCCGCCATTCGGGACGCGCGTCACGCCGGGCACAACCATTGGAGTTTCTGCACGCCCCGGCTGAAAGACGATGCCTGCGAGCGGCTGCTGCTGGCAAATCGCCTGCGCAATGCCGTCGAGAACAACGAAATGTATGTGGAATACCAGCCACAGTACGAACTGGAGGGAAACCGGCTGGTGGGCTTTGAAGCGCTTTGCCGGTGGCGCGGTCCCATGCTGGGCGAAGTCACGCCGTCGCGCTTTATTCCGGCGGCGGAAGAAAGCGGCCTGATCGTGCCCATCGGTCAAATGGTATTACGCGAGGCCTGCCGCCGCGCCGTGACCTGGCAGACCGGCCTTGTGCCCGTGCGGGTGGCGGTGAACGTATCCGCCGTTCAGTTCGAGCGTGCCGATTTCGTGGAATCCGTCCTCGCCACCGTGCGCGACAGCGGGCTCAACCCGCGCCTGCTCGAACTGGAACTGACGGAAAGCACGCTGGTGCGGGACCGCGACGAGGGCGCCAAAAAAATGGAAGAACTGCGCGCTTTCGGCATCCGTATTGCGATTGACGATTTCGGCACCGGCTATTCTTCGCTCAGTTACCTGCAGAACATGCCGGTGGATACGCTGAAAGTGGACCGCGCTTTCACCGCGCGGCTCAGCACCAGCGCTACTGCCGTCACCATGGTGCGCGCCATCATCGCCATGGCGCGGGCGCTCGGCCTGCGGATTGTCACGGAGGGCGTAGAGACCGAAGAGCAGGCGGAAATCCTGCGGCAACTCGGCAGCGACGAGGTGCAGGGCTATCTTTACGGATACCCCGAGTCCGCGCAGTCAGCCGCCGAGCGGGTCTGGCGCGAACTGGTGCCTGCGGCTATTTTGACCCGTCAGGGCCGCTCCCTCGCCTTGCTGGTCGGCGCGGTCGGCAAGCAGTCGCGTGAGAGCGTTACCGGAGTCATTATGCCCCACAGCGTGCAGTAGGCCGGCCGCCAGTCGGTCTGCACAAGCTAAACTGAAGCAGGTGTTGGTTACAATTGCTCCCCAGGCGCCCCACCGGCCAAAATGGCTGCGCGCGCCGGCCCCGGTAGGCCAGAACTACCGCGACCTCAAACAACTCATTACGGACCTGCAGTTGCATACGGTCTGCGAGAGCGCCGCCTGTCCCAATGTCGGCGAATGCTGGAACCGTCGCACCGCCACGTTCATGATCCTCGGCAATGTCTGTACGCGGCGCTGCGGCTTCTGCGCCGTCCAGAAAGGCGGCCCGTTGCCGGTGGATTTCGACGAACCTCGCCGCGTGGCCGAAGCCGTGGCCGCCATGGGCCTCCGCTATGCCGTAGTAACCAGCGTCAATCGGGACGATCGTAAGGATGGCGGCGCACCGCTTTTCGCCATGACCATCGAGGCCATTCGTCAGCGCGTGCCCGGCTGCAAGGTGGAAGTGCTGGTGCCCGATTTTCAGGGCAGCGAGCCCGCCATGAAAATGGTGATGGATGCGCGGCCGGATGTGCTCAATCACAATACCGAAACCGTGCCGCGGCTCTACCGGCAGGTGCGCCTCGGTGCGCGCTACGAGCGGTCGCTTGGCATGCTCCGCTATGCCAAAGAGCTGGCGCCGGAAACGCCGGTGAAATCGGGCCTGATGCTCGGGCTGGGCGAACTCGAAGAAGAGGTACTGCAGGTCATGCGCGATCTGCGGGCGCACCGCGTGGATATTCTCACGCTGGGGCAGTATCTGCGGCCCTCGCCGAAACACCTGCCGATTGTCCGCTACGTTGCGCCGGAGGAGTTCGACGCTTACCGCGCCGCGGGCCAGGGGATGGGCTTCGCGCACGTCGAGGCTGGTCCGCTGGTGAGGAGTTCCTATCATGCCGACGATTCGCACGCGGCGGCGCATCAATAAGACGTTCGCGATGCTGGCCGTTGCGCTCCTCGCGGCGACTTTCACCGCGGACGCGGCTAAACGGCGACGCAGCGAGAATTCGTTCCCCGGTACTTTCGACTATTACCTGCTCAGCCTTTCCTGGGCGCCGGATTTCTGCGCGCTGCCTGGCGGCAACAAAGACCCGCGCGAGTGTTCGCCCGGCCGGCGTCTCGGTTTCATCGTCCACGGGCTCTGGCCACAGGCAGAAGCCGGCCGCGCGGCGGAAAATTGTGCTGCCTCGCCGGTGTCCGGAGCCATCGTGAATCTCTTGCTGAATTACATCCCTTCGCCAGGCCTGATCCAGCACGAATGGTCGGAACACGGCAGTTGCACCGGCCTAAGCGCGGCGGATTTTTTCGCGCTGGTACGGCAGGCACGCGACAAAGTCCGGATACCGGCGGATCTCACGGCGCCCGGTCAGGATCGAAATATGTCGCCGCGCGACTTGACAGCGGAGTTTGCCGCAGCCAATCCCGCTTTTCCGGCTGCCGCTTTCCGCGCAACATGTGTGCGCGGCGAATTACAGGAAGTGCGGGTCTGCTTTACAAAGGATCTCGCACCGCGTCGGTGTTCGGCATCTGCGGGACAGTGCCCCGTGCCGGCCATTCTGCTCCGGCATCCGCAATAAGACTTACGCACTCACGCTGTCGGCGATCGGCGCCAGCTCGGCCGCCGCATTGAGATCCACACCTTCCCACCGCGCCACCACCGCGGTTGCCAGGCAGTTCCCCAGCAGGTTGACCGAAGTCCTCGCCATATCCATCAGCGTATCCACGCCGAGGATCACAGCCACGCCCTCGATCGGCAGGTTGAACGTCGCCAGCGTGCCCGCCAGAATCACCAGCGCCGCGCGCGGCACCCCGGCCACTCCCTTGCTCGTGAGCATCAGCGTCAGCACCATCACCACTTGCGTCGCGAAGGCCAGATGCACGCCCGCTGCCTGCGCCACGAAAATGGCCGCCAGCGAGAGATACAGCGTCGAGCCATCCAGATTGAAGCTGTACCCGGTAGGCAGCACGAAGGCGACAATGTGCCGCGGCACGCCGAAGCGCTCCATATTTTCCAGCGCCAGTGGCAGCGCGGCTTCACTCGACGCCGTGGAGAACGCGATCAGGAACGGCGCTCGCACGAAGTGGATAAACCGTCGCAGCGGGATCTGCACGATCGCGATCACCGCGCCGAACACTACCACCACAAAGAATAGCTCCGCGCCGTACAGCGTCAGCACCAGTTTGCCCAGACTCACCAGCACTCCCAATCCGTGCTCGCCGATGGTGGAGGCCATCGCCCCGAAGACGCCGAACGGCGCCGCATACATCACGTAGCCCGTGTAGCGGAACATCACCTCCGACAGCCCTTCGCAGAACGCCACTACCGGTCGCGCTTTGGCGCCGAGCGTCGCGCACGCCATGCCGAACAGGAAGGTGAACACCACAATCTGCAGCACCTCGCCGCGCGCCATGGCATCGATGATGCTGGTGGGGAAGGTATGTTCCAGAAGCTGCGACAGACTGGTGGAGGTTTGCGCCAGCCCTCCGGTCGCGCCCTTTACCAGATGCACGCCCGCTCCCGGCTGCACCAGATTTACCGCGCCCAGTCCAACGAATAGCGCCACCGTGGTGACGATTTCGAAGTAGAGAATCGCCTTGCCGCCGATCCGCCCCATGGTCTTCACGCTGCCCGTGCCCGCGATGCCGACCACCAACGTGGCGAAAATCAGCGGCGCGATAATCGACTTGATCAGCCGCAGAAAAATCGTCCCGAGGATGGCCAGTTGGCGCGCCTGATCGGGAAAGCCTGCGCCGAACAGGATGCCGGTCACCAGCGCAATCAGAATCCAGGCGGTGAGCGAAATGCGTTTCACGTCAGCTTACAGTGTGCCACTTCCGCTATCATCTTGTTGTGCGGGGATGGCTCATTCACTGGCTTCTGAGCGGCGTGGCGCTGCTCGTGGTGACGAAAATCCTGCCCGGGATTCAGGTAGCCAGCTTCGGTTCGGCCCTCATCGCGGCGCTGGTGATCGGCCTCGTCGGCGCGACCGTAGGCCTGATCCTCAAGCTCCTGCTGCTGCCGTTCATCATCCTGTCGCTGGGGATCGTCTACTTCGTCATCAACGGCCTGATGCTGCTGCTGGCGTCGGCGCTGGTGCCCGGCTTCCGCGTCGACGGACTTCTGACAGCGGTCTTCGGGTCGATACTATTGACGCTGGTGGAGTACGTGCTGTACCAGCTCGTCGCGTAGTGACTTATAAGTTCCGTTTGAGGAACGAGCAGATCTGATATCCCACGATGAACTTGAACGGCGATTCGCCCAGCGTGTAATGCCCGCACGGCAGCACCACCAGCTTGTGATTCACGCTGCGCTTCCGCAAATGCTCGATCACCTGCTCGGAGAACTCCGGCAGGAACGTGGTGTCGTAAGTCGTATACAGGAAAAATGACCGCTTGTGCAGCGCGGCGAACCGGTCCATGTAATGCACCGGACTGATGGCGTCCCATGCGGCGCGCAGGCGGGGCAAGTCGATGTGCCCTTCCATGCCCGCCACAATGTGCCGCGTCGAGAGCCCGGTCCACACCACATCCGCGAAGTAAGTGGCGCAGTGGTTGAAGACGTTCACCTTGATGCGCGGATCGTGCGCGGTGGCAAGGAACGCGTAGCACGACCCGAGGCTGGTGCCGACGATGCCCAGATCGGTGTAGCCCTGATGCTGCAGCCAGTCGTAACAGGAACGCACGTCGATCACGGCCTGGCGCGTAGCATCCAGCGTGCGCCCGATGTTGGCGGAGACCGCGTAATCGGCGCGCGTAAGTTCGGGTGGCATGCGGCGGTCGTGGTACGGCAGACTGATGCGCAGAGTCGAGATGCCCAGTTTCGCGATGGCTTCGCAGAGGGCCACATGCTGCTGCGGACTGGCGTTCCAGTGAGGCAGCACCACTACCGCTTTGTTGCCGCGCTTCAGCCGCGGGTTGGCCGGGAAGTAGCGCGCATAAACCGTGTTGTTGGCTTCGCAGGGCGAGGGCGCGGCGGAGGTGAAGCGCAGCCATGAATCGTGCAGATGGAAATCGCGCGGCGGCCGGTAGGCGAAGAAATCCTCACTGTGCGCCAGCGCGAGGCGGTTCAGATCCAGAATTCGCTGCTCCGGATCAGTCTCGGCGGATTCGAACGGCCAGCCGTCGGTCCACTCGAGGCCCCAGTCGAAAGGCCGCACCACGCGGTCCGTGGATTTCGTGGCGAGTTTGTGCTCCCACGCGTGCATGCGGCGTCCGTACCAGGTTTTGACCACGAAATTCCAGGGTACCAAACGCGCTATCGAAGGAAACGCTCCTCCACCTTGATTCGCGCGGTCTTGCGTGCCAGCGGGCGATTCAGATACTCCACGAAAGGCACCATGGCTTCGAGGCGCGTCACGATCTCTGGCAGCAGTTTCGGCGTGGTCGCGAGCGCGGCGTCGAGCTCGATATAGAGGATGAAGCGCTTGTGTTTGACCAGATCGGCGGCGTCGCTCTTCGCGTCGAAGCCCTTGGGGACGCGCGAGAGCACTTCACCTTTGAGATCGCCCAGCAGCCGGCGGATCTTCGGCTTGTCGTAAGTGGCGCGGAACTCATCCGGCGCGGCGGCGATCAGCTGGCGAACAGCGAGCAGCGTGTCGGGTTCGGGCGAGTAGAGGCCGCCGGCGATCTCGACGCAGGCGCCGGAGATGCCGAAGTAGTAAGCCGCGCCCGCATTTTTCGGGATGCCGTTGCGCCACAGAAGCGCGCCGACATGGTCCTTGTAAGGAGTCTTGTCTTTGGCAAAGCGCGTGTCACGGTAAATGCGGTAGAGGCACTTAGCCGGCTCGCCGACATACTGCGGGGCGAAGTCGAGCATCTTACGATGCACCTGGCTGACTAACTCGAGCATGGGCAGCCGGAGCGTGCGGTCGAAGATGTCTTTGCGCGGCGTGAACCAGTCGCGGTCGTTGTGCTTCTTCAGGTCGCGGAGAAACTTGAGACCTTCGGGCGGGAAACCGGGAAATCCTTTGGAGGCGGCCATACGGTAAGAGGGCGAGTATAACATTGGCGGCTGAGATAATCGGAGTAATGGCGAGGGACGAGGAGACGTGCCGGCGGCTGGCGGCGATCGAAGGAGTGACGGTCGGACGCGATGTGCCGATGAGCGGCTATACGCGGTTCGGGATTGGCGGGCCTGCCGACGTTCTGGTGGAATCCGCCGACGCCGGAGCGTTTCTGAAAGCGCTGCTGATCGCGCGTGCGAGCGGCCTCGATACGGTGGTGGTGGGCGACGGGACAAACCTCATCGTCTCCGATGCGGGCTTTCGCGGCGTGGCGCTGCGGCTGCGAGCCGCGGGCATCAGTGCTGCCGGCACGCGGGTGATCGTCGAAAGCGGTGCGACCCTGCAGGCGCTGGTGGACTTCAGCGTGGAGCACGGCCTGAAGGGGCTCGAAACCATGACCGGGATACCAGGCTCGGTGGGCGCGGCGATTTACGGCAATGCGGGCGCGTACGGCCACTCCATCATGGAGCGGGTGGACCGCGTGGTTTTCCATGACGGCACTCACCTGCGCGAGTTCGGCAACGCCGAGTGCGGGTTCCGTTATCGGGAGAGTCTGTTCAAACGTCATAAGGAATGGGTCGTGGTGCTCGCGGAGTTGCAGATGGAAGCGGGTGACGCCACGGAGTTGGCGGCAACGTCGGCGAAGATTCTCGATATCCGGAACAAGAAGTATCCGCCGACAATGAAGTGCGCGGGCAGTATTTTCAAGAACCTGCTGCTGGCCGATCTGCCGGAGCGCATCGCGCGCCAACTGCCGCCCAACGCGATCATCGAGGGCAAGGTTCCGTCGGCGTGGTTTCTGGAACAGGTGGGCGCGAAGGGCATGCGTGAGGGCGACATTCAGGTGGCCACTTATCACGCCAATCTGATCTACAACGATGGCGCGGGGACGGCGAGCGATCTGGTGAAGGTGATTGCGTGTCTGAAGGCGCGCGTGCAGGATCGCTTCGGTCTGGAGATCGAGGAGGAAGTGCAGTATGTTGGTTTCTAACTGTATGAAGCTCGCTGCACTGTTGGCCTTTACGATCATTGCGTCGGCGGCGGATCTGCCTACCGGTGCGAGCCTGATCCAGCGCTTTGTCGAAGCCAGCGGCGGCTCGGCGGCTTATGCGAAGGCGAAGAACGTGACGATGGAAGGCGCGGTCGAGATCGAGGGGCGCAACATCGCGGGCACGGTGTCGATCGCGCAGGCGGGCGAGAAATCGTACACGTCGATGGAGTTCATGGGGATCGGCAAAGTGGAAGAAGGCTTCGACGGCGAGATCGGCTGGCAGAACAGCGAACTGCAGGGGCCGCGGTTGCTGGAGGGCGAAGAGAAGGCGGCGGCGAAGCGGGCGTCCAGCCTGGCGCTGATCACGGCGTGGCGGGATCAGTACACGTCGGCGAAGACGCTGGGCAGCGAGGACATTGCTGGTAAGCCGGCGTGGAACGTCGAGATGACGCCCAAAGAGGGCAAGCCGGAGCACTTCTTCTTCGACCGCGACTCGGGTCTGCTGAAGGCGGTGGGCATGACATTGTCGACTCCGCTGGGCGAGATTACGACGCAGGTGCAGATGGCCGATTACCGGGCCGTGGACGGCATACAGACGCCGTTCCGCATGACGCAGCAGGCCTTCGGGCAGAGCATCGTCATGACGTTTTCCAAGGTGTCGTACAACGCGCAGATACCGCCGGGCCGCTTCGACTTGCCGGCGCCGGTGAAGGCACTGGCGGCGAAGCGAAAGCAGTAGCTACATCTCTTCGAGGAAGGTTTTCAGGCGGTAGCTGCGGCTGGGGTGGCGCAATTTGCGCAGCGCCTTGGCTTCAATCTGGCGGATGCGCTCGCGGGTGACCGCGAAGCTCTGGCCCACTTCTTCGAGGGTGTGCTCCGTGCC
>ODAK010001469.1_pt1 | contig 25693 bp, 25 predicted proteins | sample 1539591 | NCBI WGS metagenome assembly ODAK01 (sample SAMEA3539303, study PRJEB22396) | soil metagenome | biome: tundra; feature: field; material: soil | place: USA | collected 2010-05 | depth 0.15 m
GTTCGTCCGAAGCGGTAGAGGTTCCGCCTGAGTAGCGCCAATTATGCGTTGCAACGGCCCGGATCATGGACTGGCTTTCCGTTGGTGGCTCCGGTTTCACACCCCATCCGGAGAATCCGGGCACGCACGCCCCGTCCACCATAACGCGAGCATCACAATATGACCGCGCCGCACCACAACCGTTGGGTCCGCATCCAGGGCGTAGCCCTGTTGATGTTCGTCATGTCGCAGATCGACCGCTCGAACATCGCTTTGGCGTTTCCCTCCATGCGTGCCGATCTGGGCCTGAGCGCCACGGCGATCGGCTTCGCGACCGGAGTGTTCTTCTGGGGCTATCTGCTGCTGCAGATCCCCGTGGGACGCCTCGCATCGGTGTGGAGCGCCAAACGAACACTCATGATCCTTGGTGTCGGCTGGGCCCTGGTTTCGGCCACGACAGCCCTGGTTCAGACCGAAACCGAGTTGGTCGTAAACCGATTCCTGCTCGGCATGACAGAAGGCGGTACGCTGCCGAGCTTCGTCGTGCTGATGCGCGCGTGGTTCACCCGCGGCGAGCGCGCACGGGCGAACCTCGTCTTACTGGGCACCCCGATCGCGACGGCGATCGGCAATCCGCTCTGCGGCCTGGCCGTCAGTCTGACCGGCTGGAGGATGATGTTCGTCATCACCGCGGTGCCGGCGCTGCTGTGGTGCCTGGTGTGGTGGTGGGCCATCGATGACGACCCGCGAAGCACCAATTGGCTGCCTCCGGCCGAGAAGGCGTCGCTCATCGCCACGCTGGACGCCGAAGCGCTGGAGGCCCCGGTTTCGCAGCGTCATTGGTTCCGCGTCATCTGGCACCCCGTCGTGCTGTTGTTGTCCATCTACAACCTGCTTGGCCTGACCGCGCTGTGGGGACTTTCCTACTGGCTGCCGACCCTTCTGGTGGAGGCCGGTCACACGATCGGCATGGCCGGGCTGCTGAGTTCGATACCCTACATCGCCAGTGTCGCGATGGCATTTTTGCTGTCCTACAGCTCGGATCGATGGCAGGAACGGAAATGGCATATGCTGGTGCCTACGTTCCTCGCGGGTGTGTTCATGCTCGCGGCCGCGTGGTTCGGCCAGGCGAGTCAGGGCCTGATGCTGCTGTGTCTCACCCTCACCGCGGCACTTTGGTTCGGCCGCATCACGACTTACTGGATCCTCGTCGCCGATGCCGTGCCGAAGGACGCCGCCGGTGCCAGCATGGCGATCGCCAATGGCGTGGGTAATTTTGGTGGCTTCCTCGGCCCGTTCCTGTTCGGCTGGTTGCGCACGATAACAGACAGCTTCGACGCGGCCATAATGTTCGGCGGCGTGGCGTTCATCGCCGCCGCGCTGATCGCGATGCCGATGCGGTTCGGCGGCCGCCGCCAGCCAGGCGGTGCCATTCCGGCGCCAACGCCAGCCAATTGAGCCGAGGGCATTACGATGGACAACCTTACCCGCCAGCTTGCCGCTTATGTCACGTCGCGGCGGTTCGACGATATCCCCGCGGATATCGTGCGTTCCGCCACGCGGCACCTGGTCGATGCGATCGGCTGCGCGCTCGGCGGCCGCGACTGCGAGGCCGCGCGGATCGGCCGGCAATTGGCATGCGGCACTGCGCCGAACCGGCATGCCGGACGCATTCTCGGCCAGCGGCGACACGTTCCCGCGTCTGAGGCCGCCTTCACCAACACCGCGATGATCCGCTACCTGGATTTCAACGACAGTTGGCAAGGTGGCCATCCCAGCGACCTGCTCGGCGGATTGCTGGCCATCGCCGAATCCGCCGGTGCTGACGGTCGGCGCCTGATCACCGCCATGATCGTCGCTTATGAAGTCGTGATCCGCCTGATCCGCGCGACGAGCCTGCGCGAACGCGGCTGGGATCAGGGTTTCGTCATCGGCGTTGGAACGACCTGCGGTGCCGGTCATCTGCTCCGGTTGGACGCGGAGCAGATGACGAACGCGATCGCCATCATCACCGTCGCCAATGTGCCGCTGCGCGCCACGCGCGCCGGTCAGCTCTCGTCGTGGAAAGGAGCAGCGACCGCGTTCGCCGTACGCAACGGCGTTTATGCCGCGCTGCTCGCCGCCGGCGGGATGACCGGTCCAGAGGCCGCGTTCGAAGGCCGACATGGCCTGATGAAGCAGATCACCGGACCGTTCGAACTGGAAACATTTCCCGACGCGGGCGGGGATTATCTGCTTCCGGTGATCGTGTTGAAATACTGGCCGGTGGAAGGTCATGCTCAAGCCGCGGTGTGGGCCGCGTTGCGCTTGCGCGAGGAGATGGCGCCAGCCGATATCGCGCGGATCGAGATATTCACCCACTGGTCCGCCTGGCACGAAGCCGGCAGCGAGCCGGCGAAATGGAACCCCACCACGCGCGAAACCGCCGATCACAGCTTTCCTTATATCTTCGCTCGTACCCTGGTGGACGGCACGATCACGGTAAGCACCTTTGACGCGGCCAACTACCTCGATCCCACGCTGCGCCCGCTTATGGCGAAGATCAGCGTGCATCAGGATGCCGAGATTGACGCTCTGTATCCAGCCACCTGGGTCATGCGGGTCGAGGCGACCGCCGCGGATGGCGAGCGCGAAATCATCAGAATCATCAACCCGCGTGGCCACGGCATGAACCCGATGAGCGATGATGAGGTCGACAATAAATTCACCGCGCTCGCGGAACCGGCCCTGGGAACGGACAGGACGCGCGCCGCGCTTGGCGCCTGGCGATCGATCGAGGGTGCAACCACGATTTCGGCGGCGCTCGATTTGCTGCTTCCGGGAGGTTGAGTGTGCCGATACCTGTTGCCAGCTCATTCAATTCGTGGACGCCTGTCGGCGTTTACTTCGAGTGGGGGATTGCTTCATGGGCATGACGATCGCGGAGAAGATCCTGGCGCGGGCGGGCGGCCTGACGAAGGTTTCCCCGGGCGATTTGGTGGTCGCCGATGTCGACACGGTGATGTTCAACGACACGACATTCTATCCGGGAACCTGGCGCGAGATATTGCACGTGTTCGACCCGGCGAAAATCGTCGTCGTGTTCGACCATCGGGTTCCCGCACCGGACCGCGCATGCGCTCAGATGCATGTCACCGGCCGTGAGTTCTGCCGGCGCTTCGGCATAACGCGGCTGCATGACGTCGGTTACGACCAGGGCATCTCGCACGTCATCGTCGCGCAGAACGCTTATGCACTTCCCGGAACGATCATCGTCTGCTCCGATTCGCACACCGGCGCCGCCGGGGCGTTCAATTGCGCCGGGCGCGGCATTGGCGTGCCCGATGTTGTTCACGCCGCCACCACCGGCAAGACCTGGTTCCAGGCCGGCGCCACCGTGCGCTACGACCTGATCGGCGCGTTGCGGCCCGGCGTGGCGACGAAGGACGTTTTCCTGCATATAGCCCAGACTTACGGCGACCATTACACGTTCAACATCGAATACGGCGGCCCAGGCGTGTCCGGTTTGAGCCTGGATGCCCGCCGCACGCTGCGCACGATGGGAACCGAACTCAACGCCGAGTTCTCCATCTTCGAACCCGACGATGTGTTGCTGGCCTATATGCATGAACGCACGACCGCGCCGTTCGAGCCGCGATATCCCGACGCCGACGCGCGGTATGAGGCGAAGCACAGCATCGACCTCGACCGCATCGAGCCGTTTGTCGCGCTGCCCGACAGCATCATCCGCAACGCACGTCCGGTCAGCGAGTTGACGGGCGAGCGCATCCACCACGCCTTCATCGGCTCTTGCGCCAACGGCAACCTGGACGACCTCGCCATCGCGGCGCGGGTGGTCGCGGGCCGGCGGGTGGCGCCAGGCGTTCGCCTGCTGGTAACGCCAGGATCGCAGGCCACCTATCGCCAGGCGCTGGAGGCGGGCTACGTGGCGACGCTGCTCGATGCCGGCGCGGTGGTGACAAATGCCACCTGCGGTGCCTGCGGCGGCGGGCACATGGGCGTACTGGGCCCCAACGAGACCTGCATCACGGCGAGCACGCGCAACTTCAAGGGCCGTATGGGCGACCCGTCGGCGCGCATCTACATGGCCTCCCCGGCGACGGTCGCTGCCTCCGCGATCGCTGGCACCATCACGCACCCCGGCACATTCCTCGGTGCGGAGGCAACGCCATGATCGCCGCGCGCGTGTGGAAATTCGGCGACAACGTCAGCACGGACCTGATGCTGCCCGGTCCGGCATTGATCCTCACGCCGGAGGAACAAACACGTTGGGTGTTCCAGGCCAATCGGCCGGGCTGGGTGGACGAGGTTCAGCCTGGCGATTGCATCGTCGGCGGCCACCGTTTCGGCATGGGATCGAGCCGTCCGGGCGCGCGCTCGCTGCGCAATCTTGGCGTGGGCTGCGTTCTGGCCGAGTCGATCGCCCGCCTGTTCTTCCGCAACTGTGTCAATTTCGGTCTGCTGGCCATCGAGTGCCCAGGCATCGCCGGGGCCTTCGAGGAAGGCCAAACGGCGGAGTTCTCGACCGAGGACTGGACAGTGCGGAACCGCCAGACCGGTCAGGTTCTGTTATGCACGCCGGTCCCCGCCATGCTGCTGGACCTGATGCGGGGCGGCGGTATCTATCCGGTACTGGAACGCAACGGACTCGTTGCGCCGGCGCAGCCAGGCCATGCGGCCGGCCGCTGAAATGTTTGCAAGGGAATACGCGCCATGGGCATGACGGTCGTCGAAAAAATCCTGGCACGCGCATCCGGCCACGCCACGGTAGCGCCCGGCGACCTGATCGTCGCCAACGCCGACACGGTCGTACTGATCGATCCGAGCTTCTACCCCGGCATATGGCGCGAAATCCTCAAACTCGACGATCCGCGCAAGATCGTGGTGGTGTTCGATCATCGCGTTCCGGCACCCGACCGCACGGTGGCGGGCATGCACGCCATCGGCCGCGATTTCGTCGCGCGCTTTGGCATCGATCGGTTCTTCGACGTCGGCTACGACCAGGGAATCTCTCATGTCATCGTCGCCGAACGCGGCTATGCCTTGCCCGGCACGGTTCTGGTCTGTAGCGATTCGCATACGGGCAGTGGCGGCGCATTCAACTGCGCCGCGCGCGGTGTTGGCGCACCGGACCTCGTCTATGCCGCGGCGACCGGCCAGACCTGGTTCGAGCTCTGCCCAACCATTCGCTATGAACTGCACGGCTGCCTGCGACCCGGCGTCGTCACCAAAGATTTGTTCCTCTGGCTGGCGCAGACGTTCGGCGATCATTCCGATCACAACATAGAGTTCGGCGGCCCGGCGCTCGCCACTCTGGGTATGGACGCGCGCCGCACCCTCTCGACCATGGGCACCGAGCTGAACGCCGAGTTTTCGGTTTTCGAACCCGACGATGTGCTGCTGAACTACATTCGGGAACGCAATCCGGCACCGTTCGAAGCGCAGTATCCGGATGCCGACGCGACCTATGCCGAACGGCGGGATCTGGACCTCGCAACGATCGAGCCGCTGGTCGCGCTGCCCGACCGTATCATCCGCAACGCCGTGCCGGTCAGCCAGGCGGCCGGCGAGCGCATCCATCAGGCGTTCATCGGCTCATGCGCCAACGGGAATCTGGATGATCTCGCGGCGGCGGCGCGCGTGGTCGCGGGACGCCGCGTCGCACCCGGCGTGCGGTTCCTGGTGACACCCGGCTCGCAGGCGATCTATCGGCAGGCGGTAGCGGCCGGCTATATCGGTGTGCTGGTGAACGCGGGAGCGGTGGTAACGAACGCGACCTGCGGCGCGTGCGGCGGCGGTCACATGGGCGTGCTCGGCCCCAATGAAACCTGCATCACCGCCAGCACACGCAACTACAAGGGACGCATGGGGGATCCGTCGGCACGCATTTACATGGCCTCACCGGCGACCGTGGCCGCATCCGCGATCGCCGGAACCATCACCCACGCGGGCGAATTCCTTCAGCAAGGAGCCGTCACATGATCTCCGGGCGGGTTTGGAAATTCGGCGACAACATCAGCACCGATCTCATGCTTCCTGGGCCGGCCCTGGCACTGGTGGAGAAGGAACAGATGCGCTGGGTGTTCCAGGCGAACCGGCCAGGCTGGGTCGATGAGGTCCGGCCGGGCGACATCGTAATCGGCGGCAGGAGTTACGGTATCGGATCGGGCCGGCCGGCGGCACGCTCCATGCGCAATCTTGGCATTGGCTGCTTGATCGCCGACTCGATCAATCGGTTGTTCTTCCGCAATTGTGTCGGTTACGGACTGATCGCGTTGTCCTGTCCGGGCGTGTCCGCCGCCTTCGAAGAAGGCCAGATCGCCGAAGTCTCGGTCGCGGCCCGCACGGTGCGCAACCAAACCACCGGCCAGACACTCAGCATCAATCCGATTCCGGAACGCCTGGCGAAACTCATGCTCAGTGGCGGCATCTATCCCTTGCTGGAGCGCGAAGGTTTCATCGCACCCCTCGTCGCCTGAGCCATCCACCGAAAGCGATCGACATGGACAACCTGACACAGCAACTCGCCACGTTCGCCGCGTCGCTGACTTACGAGCAAATACCGCCGGCTATCCTGCATCACGCTCGCCGCAGCCTGGTCGATGCGCTCGGCTGCGCCTTCGGCGGGCGCGATTGCGAGGCGGCGCGGATCGGCCGCCGCATCGCCGATGGTGCGGTGCCGCGCCACCATGCCGGCAGCATTATCGGCAGCACCACGCAAACGTCCGCCGAGGAGGCCGCGTTCATCAACACGGTGATGATTCGCTATCTCGATTTCAACGACGCCTGGCATGCCGGGCATCCGTCCGACATGCTCGGCGGGTTGCTCGCGCTTGCCGGTTCCACGGGTGCTGACGGCAAGCGTCTGCTCACCGCCATGGTCACCGCGTACGAGGTCGCCTTCCAAATGATTCCGCCCACCCGGATGCGGGAACGTGGCTGGGACCAGGGATACGTCATTGGCATCGCGACCGCGTGCGGGATCGGCAATCTTCTCGGCCTGTCGGCGGACACGCTGGCCCATGCGATCTCCATCACGGCGGTGGCGAACGTGCCGATGCGCGCGACCCGCGCCGGCAGGCTGTCGCTGTGGAAAGGCGCCGCCACGGCCTTCGCCATTCGCAACGCGGTGTTCGCCACGCTGCTCGCGGCCGGCGGCATGACCGGGCCCGAAGCGCCGTTCGAGGGCCGTCACGGCCTGTGGGAGCAGATCACCGGTCCGTTCGAACTGGAAACATTCGGCGTTGCTGGCGGCGCATGGAAGTTTCCATGGGTTCGTTTGAAATACTGGCCGGTGGAATACAACGCCCAGGCCGGCGTGTGGGCAGCATTGCGATTGCGTGAGGAAATCGCGCCCGCCGACATCGCGCGCATCGACATCGCGACCTACTGGTCGGCATGGCACGAAATCGGCAGCGAGCCGGAGAAATGGGATCCAACCACGCGCGAAACCGCCGATCACAGCCTGCCGTTCATCTTCGCCCGCGCGCTGGTCGACGGCACGATCACGGTGGCTTCATTCGATGAGGCGGCCTACCTCGATCCGTCGCTGCGGCCGCTGATGGCGACGATCAGCGTGCGCGAGGATGCCGCGATCGAAGCGCTGTATCCGGCGAAGATCGTCATGCGCGTCGAGGCGGTTGCCACCGATGGAAGGCGCAGCTCGATCGAGATCGCCAATCCACGGGGCGATAACACAAATCCGATGGACGACGCCGAGGTCGCGGCGAAGTTCCGCGGTCTGGCGGAGCCCGTACTGGGCACGGAACGAGCCGCCCAGACGTTCGCCGCCTGGAACACGATCGACACCGGCGGCGATCTGGGAGCGGCGATGGCGTTGCTGGTGCGTTAAGACCAGGTCACGACATCGAAAGTTGGAGCCGCTGAAATTCGGAGGTAATACAAGCAAACAGGCCGGCAGTGGCAACAAGGTGATGTTGTGGGGCGGGCGCAATGCTTCGCTGTGCGCCGGGTAAAGGCCGGTGCCGTGTGAAGGTCTCAACGCTCTCCACGACCAGGCCGCATGCCGCCAGCATGCGCCGCCACACTGATGGGCGATACTCGCGCACGTGCGATTCGTCGTGGTACCAATCGAGTTGGTTCATGCGGCTAAGCTCCGCGTGCCTCCCCGCACATTGATCTGAATCAAAGGTCGGCCTGGCGCCAGCGACCGGCGTAACCGTTCGTTTCCGCCCGAGATCGGCTGTTTCCTCCTCTGGAGAGAGGCCTCACAACGCCTGCCACTGGCCGCGCGAATATCCCCATGGCAGAGCCACCATCGACTGCGGCCCCGCCGCGCCGGCGACCACGATGTGAACGTCACCGGACGATCGCGTGACCGGCAGCCAATCAAGCGCGTCCATGTAGCGGGGCCGGATCGGGCCGACGCCGCGCCCGGTGACACGCCGGCGCGAGATCCTCGCACGGTCGTGGATCCCAAGCGCCAGGTCCTGCCGCGTCCAGCCCGCGGACGCGAACAACGCGGCGTGTTGAGGGTTCAGGAAGACCAGCAGATCGCCGGGAACGAAGCTGTTGTTCGAACAAAGAGAAACCGACGCGTCAGCAATCGCGCCGCACAGCGCCTCTGGCGTCAGGGCCATGTTCTCCAGGATGTTACGCGGTGACTCCGCCTTCATGACGAACACGCCTGGCTTGCCGTCGCCCAGATCGGCCGACAGCGAGGGCCACGGATTGCCGGTTTGTGTTTCGGCCGCGCAATAGGTGAACTCCGCCGGCGAACCGAACATGGTCAGGTCGGCCTCGCCTGGGCGGGCGCCGAACAGATGCAGGACGGTCAGCGAGACGGCCCGCCCAACGCAGGCGTTGCCGCGATGGCCAGGTCCGAGACAGCCGGCGCCGCCGGACATGCCGTAGACGGCCGCATCGACGCCCGCGAGGATGACGGCATTGCCCGATGGATGCGTGGTGATCGCGGCCTGCGAGAGCCGGTAGTCCGGCTTCGCCATCGCACGCAAGGCGGCGAGCACCACCGGGAAGGCGCGCGGCGGACAACCGGCCATGACTGCGTTGGCGGCCGCGTCGCGCACACGTAGCGTCCGCCCCGAGGTCAGCGCGGCCTCGTACAACACCGTCTCCGGGTCCACGTTCACCACCGCCAGATGTGACGCGATCGTCGCCTTGGCCGGCGGGATCAGTGGCAGACCGTCGCCCAGTCCGGCGTGTTCGGCCCAGTCCTGGAACGATGCCATGTCTGTCGCGGCGGCAGCCCAGATTGGCATGCTCTCGGGTGGGAACAGCTTCCGTGACACCGTGGGCACCGCCGCTTCGTCGCTGGTCAGCATCCGGCGAACGCGGGGAATTTCCGGCGCGATCAGCGCGAGCACCCGATCGGTGCTGTCGCTACGGACGATGTCGAGCACGATCATGTCCAGACCCGGAACGCGCGCACGGAAGATCGCCCGGCCCAGACCCGAGCCAAGTGGCGTCGCCAGCACCGCGGTGGGGATGCCGCGCCGCTCCAGCGCCACGGCGACCAGCACGGTGTGAGCGGTCACCCCGGCATCCGCCAATGCCAGGACGCACGCCTCGGGCCGGTGCATGGCGATGAGGCTGTCCGCGACGCACTCAACTTCCTCATCACCGGTTGCCAGCAGGTTGATCACAGCCCGCGACCAGGCGGCTTCCGGTAAGGCAGCGCGTAGCGCGTCCGCCAGGACGGCATAGGGGCTATCGCCGACAGACAGCTTGCCGTTATCAAGCAGCAGCACGCGCCTCCCGTCCAGCCTCACAAGCCGTGGCGCGGGTTGGAACGGAATCGCGGCCGCGATGCCGCGCGGATCGGCCAGACTATCTGGAGCATCCCCAGTCCGCGTGCCAACCATTGTGTCCTCCCCGCTCACACTCTGGTTTCGCTGGGTATCATCGGCCGCCACCGGGCGCCAGCGCGGCCCGCGTGACGTGCGGGCCGGCTTCCCGTAACCTGCTGTCTCGCGTGAGAACACGCATGGAGGAACGTTATGCGGGCCAGCCATCCGGGCCGCCGGCAGGTCCTGGCGCTGCTGGGCGGCGCACCCGCCTTCGCCGCGGCCCACCCCGCGAAGGCACAGGGCGAGCCGAGACGTGGGGGAGTCCTGCGGGTTTCCGCGCCGACCAATCCCTCGACGCTTGATCCCATGACCGGTAGCGCGGGCAGCGATCATATCTATCTCTACACGCTGTATGATACGCTTGTGGAATGGGAGCCCGCGACGCTCGAACCGCGGCCTGGGCTCGCGGAATCATGGGCCTGGCCCGATCCCACGACCCTGGTTCTGAACCTGCGGCAAGGTGTCGTGTTCCATGACGGCACGCCGCTCGACGCGGAAGCGGTGAAATTCAATCTCGACCGCGCGCGCACCGATCCGTCGTCGAATGTTAAGCCGGATCTGGCCTCCTTGCGTGCGGTGCGAGTCACCGGACCGTTACAGGTGGCGCTGGATTTACTGCAACCGGACACGGCGTTGCCACTGATTCTGTCCGACCGTGCCGGCATGATCGTTTCGCCCGCCGCGGTGAAGGAGCGGGGTTCCCGTCATGACCGCGACCCCGTGGGCAGCGGCCCGTGGCGCTTCGTGTCATGGGCCGACAATGAGAAAGTGATCGTCACACGCAACGAGCGGTATTGGAAGCCCGCTTTGCCTTATCTCGATGGGATCGAGATCCAGGTTATCGGCGAGGTCAACACGGGACTGCGCTCCGTGATCACCGGGCAGAACGATTTCGTGTACTTTCTGGCACCACAACAGAAGCCCATCATCGACCGGGCGAAAAACCTTGTCCTGGTCAGCGGCCCGACATTGTGGTGCATCCAGATTTATCTCAATTATGGCCGCAAGCCGCTCGACGACGTCCGTGTCAGGCGGGCGTTGAATTACGCGATCGATCGTATCGCGTTCAACAAAGCGACCGCCAACGGTCTGGCGGAGCCCGCGATGCTCAACCTTCCCGCCTCACACTGGGCTTTTGACCAGGCCATGGCCGATGCCAATTCGTACGATCCGGACAAGGCCCGGCACCTGTTGGCGGAAGCGGGCTATAAGGATGGGTTCGACCTCGATATCCAGGGCACGTCCGATCAACGCTCGATTCAACGCGAGGAGGTGCTGATCGAGCAATTCCAGAAGGCCGGCATCCGAGCGAAATTCACCAACGGCGTGATCCCGAACTCGACCACGCAGTTCTTCGTCGAGAAAAAGCACGATGCTTATCTCAGTTCCTGGACCGGGCGGCCGGACCCTACACAGACCTATCAACTCTTGTTCTCAAAGGACGGTTTTTACAACGCGGGCCGCGCGGGCCCGGTGCCCGAACTGATCGGAGCATTGCTCGATACACGCAAGGATCAGGCCATCGCGGACCGGAAGCAGGCATTCGCCCGGCTCCAGAAGTTGGTAACGGAAAACGCGCTGGTGGTGCCATTGCAGTTCCAATTTGAAATGGACGCGCATACGGCGAGGTTGCACGGATTCAGGCCGAACCTGCTCGGCAAGCCGCGCTTCGAAAACGTTTGGCTGGACACGTGAACGCCGCTGATCCTCTGCTCACCGTCCGTGGCCTGAGCGTCTTCTTCCGAGCTGGTCTGGATGTGGTTCAGGCGACCAGCGGCGTGAGCTTCGCGATTCAACCTGGGGAACGGCTTGGCATCGTTGGTGAGAGCGGATGTGGCAAGACCGTGACCGGCCTTGCCTTGCTGGGTCTGCTGCCCAGAGCGTCAAGCCGGGTCACGGGCAGCGCGATGTTCGAGGGACAAGACCTGATCAGTCTCTCCCCCGGCCAGCTCCGCCGGGTGCGCGGCCGCAAGATCAGCATGATCTTTCAGGAGCCTATGAGCGCGCTCGATCCGGTTTTCACCATCGGCTCGCAAATTGGCGAAACGATCCGCACCCATTTCGGCGTTGACCGCGGCGCCGCGCGGCGGCGTGCGATCGATGCGCTGGCGAGCGTTGGCATCCCGAGCCCGGAGCGCGTTCACGATTCCTATCCGCATCAATTGTCCGGCGGTATGCGGCAACGCGCGATGATCGCCATCGCCCTTGTCTGCGAGCCGAGGCTGCTGATCGCGGATGAGCCGACGACGGCGTTGGATGTCACGATCCAGGCGCAGATCATAGACCTGCTGATGGATCTGTCCGCCAGGACAGGCACCGCTTTGCTGTTCATCTCGCATGATCTGGGCGTGATCGCGGAAACCTGCACCCGGATGATCACGATGTACGCGGGTGAGGTGGTGGAGGACGCGCCGGTGGATGCGGCCCTGGTGCGGCCGCGGCATCCTTACACATCGGGATTGTTACGATCTCTTCCCAGGTTGTCGCCTCGCGGCGCCGCGCTGCCGTCGATCGCGGGCCGGGTGCCATCGTTGCGCGACATGCCCGCCGGCTGCCGTTTCGCGGCGCGATGCCACCACGCGCTGCCTGACTGTGACAAAGCCCAGACTCTGTCGGAGGTCGAAGCCGGACATTTTGTCCGATGCTGGCGGCACGATGTGCTGGAGCTGCCTGGTGCGCTGACGGACCTGGAACGAGTCGCATGACGGACGCGATCGTTAGCGTTGAGGACCTACGTATCCAGTTCCCGACCCAAAACGGACGGGAGACGGTGAAGGCGGTCGATGGCGTTAGCTTTTCGGTTCAGCCTGGCGAGACCTTTGGCATTATCGGCGAATCTGGCTCCGGCAAATCGACCCTTGGCCGTGCCGTGGTGTGTCTGCAAAAGCCGACCGAGGGACGCGTCCTGCATCACGGCACCGATCCCAATTCGCTGCCCGGGGCTGACCTGCGCCGACGGCGGCGCGAGTATCAAATTATTTTCCAGGATCCCAATGCCGCGCTGAACCCGCGCATGACGATTCTTCGATCCGTGCGTGAGCCGTTGGATATTATCGGCACGGCACCGCGGGTGGAGCGGGAACGGATCGCACTCGGAATGCTCGACCTGGTCGGACTGCCGGCCGAATTCGCCGCGCGATATCCGCACGAATTGTCTGGCGGACAGAAGCAACGGGTCAATATCGCGCGCGTGCTCACGGTGCGGCCGAAGCTGATCGTCTGCGACGAGGTCGTCGCCGCGCTGGACGTGTCGATCCGCGCCGGCATCCTGAACCTGTTCGCCGACCTGCAACGCGAATTTGGCCTGACGTATCTCTTCATTACCCACGACCTGGCCGTTGTCTCGCATGTCAGTTCACGCATCGCGGTGATGTATCTCGGCTGCTTCATGGAACTCGGCCCGCCTGAGGCGCTGCTGCGGCGACCGCTGCACCCCTATACCCAGGCACTGCTTTCGGCTGAGCCGATTCCGCTGCCATCGTCGATGCGCACCGGACAGCGGATTATTCTGACCGGGGAAATCCCAAGCCCGACCAACCCTCCCTCCGGCTGCCGCTTTCGCACACGGTGCCGTTCCGCCCAGGATGTCTGCGCGGCGGAGATTCCGACGTGGCGGGAGATTGAACCCGGGCATTTCGCCGCCTGTCACTTCGCCGGCTCGGCGACCGGTACACGATCATGACGAACGGAACGATAACCATGCGAATACCCATCGGAATCGACCGCCGCGCGTTTCTCGCCCTGCTCGCGGCGGGCGGCGCGATGTCCACGGAGGTGCGAGCCGCGCCGCGCAAGGGCGGCATCCTGCGGGTCGCGGCACCGACCAATCCGACGACTCTCGATCCAGCGACCGGCAGCGGCGGCTCGGATCACGTGTTTCTTTACACGATGTTCGACACGCTGGTGGCGTTCGACTACGCGACGCTGGAGCCAAGACCCGGCCTCGCGCTGTCCTGGTCTTATGCCGACCCGCTCACCTTGGTGCTCACTTTGCGGCCAGGCGTGGTGTTCCACGATGGCACACCGTGCGACGCCGAAGCGGTGAAATTCAACCTGGACCGCAACCGGGAAGACCCGCGGTCGAACGTCAAACCCGACCTCGCGACCGTGACCTCGGTGGAAGTCTCCGGCCCACTCCAGGTCACGATGAAATTGAACCAGCCCGATACAGCGTTACCGCTGATCCTGTCCGACCGCGCCGGCATGATGTCCTCCCCCACCGCCGTGAAAGCCCTGGGCAAGGACCATGACCGCAAGCCCGTCGGTGCCGGACCATGGAAACTGGTGAGTTGGGAAGACAATGAAAAAATCACCGTGACGCGCCACGAAAAATACTGGGATCCCGAGCGGCCGTACCTGGACGGAATCGAACTGACCATCATCCAGGAGGTTAATACCGGCCTACGCTCGGTGATCGCCGGACAGAACGATTTTGTCTATTTTCTCTCGCCGCAACAGAAAGCAGTCATCGATCGGGCGAAAAACCTTATCTCCGTCGCTGGACCGACGCTGTACTGCGTTCAACTCTACATCAATTTCGGCCGTAAACCGATGGACGATGTGCGGGTCCGTCAGGCGCTGAACTTCGCCATCGATCGCGAGGAATTCAACAAGGCGACCATGGCCGGCCTGTCCGAGCCCGCGACCCTTTCGCTACCAAAATCCCACTGGGCTTATGACCCGGAGATGGCCAAGGCTTATCCTTATGATCCCGACAAAGCCCGGAAGCTGCTGGCCGAGGCGGGATATCCCAACGGCCTCGATCTGAACATCGCGGTTTATTCCGACCAGCGTTCCCTGCAGAGGCTGGAGGTCGTGATTGAACAACTTCGAAAAGTCGGCATCCGCGCCACCTCCTTCGCCGGCACCATTCCGCAGCAAACCAACGCCTTCTTCGTGGAGAAGAAGGGCGACGTCTATCTCAGCGCATGGACCGGCCGCCCGGACCCCAGTTTGACCTATCAGCTCATGTTCGGCGGCGGATCGTTCTACAACGCGAGCCGGATCGAGGCGGTGCCCGAGATCGGTCCGGCGCTGCTGGAGACGCGCCGCAGCGAGGATCTCTCCAGCCGCAAAAAAGCCTTTGCCAAACTGCAAAAGATCGTCACCGAGAACGCCCTTGTCGCGCCGCTGGTGTTTCAGTTCGAGATGGACGCTCACACACAGAAGGTGAAAGGTTATCAGCCGAATCTGCTCGGCAAATGCAAATTCGAGTTCGTCTGGTTGGAGGCCTGATCCGGTATCATGAACAACAAGGGCCAGATGATCGGGCGGCGGCTGTTGCAAATCGCACCGGTGATCGTGCTGGCGACCTTCGTGGTGTTCGGATTGCTGCAGCTCGTGCCCGGCGATATCGCTGTAACGCTCGCGGGGGAAAACGCGACCGATGCGCGCATCGTGCAAATCCGCCAGACATACGGATTGGATCAGCCATTCCTGGTGCAATACGGACACTGGCTTTGGAATGCGGCGCACCTGGATCTGTCGCGCTCCTATTTGTCGAATGAGCCCGTGCTGGACCAGATCTTGCATCGGTTTCCCACGACACTGCTGATCGTCGCGGTCGCGTTACTGATTTCGTTGATCATTGGGGTCCCGCTTGGCATCGTGGCGGCGACACGCCCAGGGTCCCGCCTCGATACGGTGGTGACGAGTTTCGCGTCTTTGGGTGTAGCACTGCCGAATTTCTGGCTCGCGATGATCCTGGTCGCGACCTTCGCGTTGACCTGGAACATCTTTCCGGCGACCGGAGCGGTGGCGTTCGGGAAGGATCCGGCGAAGGCATTGCTGCACGCGGCGCTGCCGGCCTTCGCGTTGGCGGCGGGAGGGATCGCCGAGGTGGCGCGGCAGTTGAGAAGCGCGTTGATCGAAATCCTGTCTTCGCAATATGTGCGCACACTGCATGCGAAAGGCCTGTCGCCGACCGCGATCCTGTGGAAGCACGGACTGAAGAATGTGAGCGTCACGCTGCTGACGGTCGTCGGATTGCTGATCAACCGGCTGTTGGGCGCGACCGTGGTGGTGGAGGCGGTGTTCGCCATTCCCGGCATGGGTAGCCTGATTGTACACGCCGCCATCCACAAGGACTTCCCCGTCGTGCAAGGCGTCGTGCTGGCGATGGTCGTCGTCGTGATCTGCATGAACCTGCTGATCGACATGCTCTATGCGATCCTGGACCCAAGGGTCGGACGGACATGATGCGCGCATTGCTTTCCTGGATGCGCGGCAATCCGGCCGCCGGACTCAGCCTCGTGTTTCTGACCGCGCTGTTCACGCTGGCGCTGATGGCGCCGGTGATCGCGCCATATTCGCCAACCGCGCAGGATGCCAATAACACGCTCTCTGACCCCAGCCTCGCCCATCTTCTGGGCACCGACGATCTGGGCCGGGATGAACTCAGCCGGCTGATCCACGGTGCACCGGCGACGCTCTACGCGAGCGTCCTCGCCGTCACGGTCGCCAGCATCCTGGGTATTCCCGTCGGACTGCTGGCTGGGTTTCTGGGCGGTTGGGTGGACGACGCGATCAGCCGGGTCATCGATACGCTTCTGTCATTTCCCGCCATCGTGCTGGCGATCGGGGTCACCGGCGCTTTGGGCATTGGCCTCACGAACGGCATGATCGCGGTCGGCATCGTGTTCTCGCCACAACTCGCGCGATTGGTCCGGGCGCAGACTTTGGTGGTGAAGCAGGAGCTTTACGTCGACGCCGCGCGTTGTTTCGGCGCCAGCGTGTGGCGGATCATTCCGCGGCATATCATGCCGAATGCGATCCAGCCGGTGATCGTTCAGGTGACCTTATTGCTGGCGGTGGCCTTGCTCGCCGAGGCCAGCCTCAGTTTCCTCGGCCTGGGCGTGCAGCCGCCGCAACCGAGTTGGGGCGCGATGCTGGCGCGGGCTTATAATTACATGGAGATCGCACCTGGGCAGATGTACCCGCCAGGAATCGCGATCCTGTTGACCGCGCTGGCGTTCAACACTCTGGGCGAGGCGCTGCGAGAGGCCCTGGATCCCACCTCGCGGCGGCGTAATATGCCGTCAATGACCGGGATAAAGTAGCTCGGGCTCTTCCCCGACCCCGTAACGGTCGTGCGGACCCACGACCCGCGCGGCGATGATCGGCTCGACGTCGCGCGAGGTCAGAATGATGCGGTGATACAGCTAAACCGGACCCGTCCGTTCGCGACGCGTCCCAATCACCGCGCCGGCGGGGAGAGCGCCGTGTATCCGTCGCGAGCATCCGGGTCTTGCGGTTGCCAGGCCAACGGGCGGTAGAGAGCCAGTTTGAAGGTCCGCAATGGGTGGATTCCAGACCTACCCGAAAGGTCCTCGCCTGCGTCGGTGATCACCCGGTCAGACGAGTGCACGAACTGCTGCCGTGGAACATGGTCGTCATCAGGCGCCGGCTGAATCAGCGGGAGGCCGCCTGAGCGGACGCTATCGCTTTGGCGGACGGTCCTCGTCCTGCTCGACTATCCTGCGTCCCTCACCGGCAATGCGCCTCACATGACGCGACGAACACCAAAACAGGCTCCTCCGAGTTGAACGCATCTATTGGTAGTCGGATGGAGCCCGTGGGCAAAACCACAGCCAGCCGGGAGATCCTAAGGCCACGAACGGTTAAGGGCATAGTTAACAAATGCGCCCACATCGACCGCCTGGTCGATTACTTCCAAACTCTCCGCGTGGACTGCGATCAGTCTGGCGCGTTCGGCGGCAGGCCGACCGCGAAGATGAGGACCTCCTGTTCACTGGTGATCTTGCTGGCATGGCCGACTCCCGTGGTGTCTTCAACCAGAAGAACGCTACCGACAGGGAAACGCCTCGCCGTTCTGTCACCAGTCGTAACCTCATATTCGCCCCGCACAGTCACGAATATCTGGCGGCGTGGGGTTGGGTGCACGACATCCCCGTTCCAATCAGATGGTACTCCAACCCAATAGCTCCCTTCCGTCCCCAGGAACTGTGCGACGTGAAGAGGTTCCGCTGGCGGAACGGCGAAACCGGGCTTGAGGTCTGTGCTCATATCTTCAAATCGGGACAGTCCCTGGCTATCGGTATAGAGCCGCGTGTACGTCACTTGCATGCTGTCCTCCTGTTGTCGCGCGAATTTGATATGGAGGGTTGTCCGCTTCGTGCTCCCCAGCGATGGTGTTGTCATGGCATCAGGAACCCACCTGGCCCCCGCTTGCTGAGGCGGAGCCGAGTCCAATAACGCAGCCCCTCCCACTCCCCAATCTGGCGGTGATTTCCGTGGGTGGCATATCGTTCACTTTGAGACGCCGGACATCATCGGCCCTCCCGCGAGACGTTGACCGGCGACCCTTGTAATTCCCTTTCACCTGGGCCCTCGCACACTACTGAGGCAATCCTTCGACGAGGTAGATATTCGCCTTCGCCGCCTTCTGTCGCTCCAGGATCAACTCACTGTATGGCGGCGTGCTGTACCACTTCTCCGCGTCCGCCAGGCTATCAAAAGCGACCATTACGATGGTCCCTTGAGGAGCGGCCCCTTCCTTGGGCACGGGTTTGCCGCGGACGACGATTCGCCCGTTATAGGGCTTCAGCGTTTCCGGTACCTTCGCCGCGTACGCCTGGTAAGCTGGACCGTCAGTCACCACGACGTCGCCGATAATATAGGCGGGCGTTTTAACGCCTTGCGCCTGCAACGCCTGTATCGCTCCGGCGCCAAGCGCGAAGCCCGCGAGCAGGGCCAATACAAGCTTCGCTGTTTGTTTCATTTCCCGGTTCCCTTCCATCGTCAGGTTCACGAATTGGCCATCTCTTGCCAGCTCGGAGGATTGTTACGCCTGTGCAGGCATGTCGCGACGCCACCGCTGCCCGCCGCCGTGCGGCTTCGCGTGGATCGTTCCGCTATCCGTGCACCGCCAGATGCCCGTGGAACCTTTCGCGCAATTCGGTCTTCAGCAGCTTTCCGGTCGCGGTGTACGGCAGGCTATCGACGAACACCACGTCGTCCGGCATCCACCATTTCGCGATCTTGTCCGAAAGGAAGTCGAGGATATCCTGCTTGCCCGGCTCATGTCCGGGTTTCGGTTGCACGATCAGGCTCGAAATCAGCAGTGGACGTTGTTGCATGAGGCCCAGCATGATCGCTACCCCCCTTTTGAGGTGACTTAGCTGCCGGGCGGCCGGTATTTCGTATCTTCGCCGAGCGCCTGGTCCATTTCCGCGACTGTCAGCAGCGCCACGGTTTTCACACTTGTGAACATCCCGCTCGCGGCGATCGCGATGGCGAGCGAAGCCGCATGCACGTGGCTCGACAGATCGACGATGCCGAACACGTCGTCATCCCCAAGTGCATAGTAAAGGATATCGAGTTTGCCGCCGTACGCGCCGCACGCGGCCACGAGCGCCTTCTCCCGGCCTGATGCCTTGTCCTTTCGCAGACCCTTCAATCCGTCGGCGTTGTAGGTTCCCTTGATCAGAAACTTTGGCATTGTCGCGTCCTCCACGCTTGGATTACGATTTTGAACGGATCGTGTAATGCCCCTGAACTTTTACTTCCCCGGGGGCCGCGCCATCACTCTCTTCCTTTCGGTGCCGTTACGCGGATCGGCGCCGGCGGCGCAGGACAGCCAGGCTGGTCAGGCCGAAGCTCAGCAGCGCCAGGGTCGCCGGTTTCGGGATCGAGTCTACCGAAACGGAAAAGTTATCGACACCGGCGGTCCCGGACACCGAGGTATCGGCGCCATACCAGCCGAACGTGATCGGGCCTCCCGCCGATGAGAAATCGGGGTGTGTTCCCGAGCCGTCACGATTGCTCCAGTCGCTCGCCGTCGTGGTGAACGACGTATTCGACCACCCGGTCGTGGTGCCGGTTTGCCAGTCGGCTGACGGTAACGTGAATGTGTTCGAACCCTGCCTGATCTCGAGCAAATTCGTCTGGTTGTAGACCAGGGTTTCACGGCTATATCCGATCGTCAGGGACGAGATGGCGCCGAGCGCGGCGGGTGAGTAGGAAAACGGGCCCACCACGTCCACCCCGGTCCATCCGCTGTCGGAAGAGATGGCGAGTTGCTGAAAGTAGCCCGGATTGCCGCCGCTCGACACCTGCGACAGGGAATAGGACCCGAATGTCAATCCATGCGCGGCGTCGTAGGCCACCGCCACCGCAAAGGGGATCGCGGTCCAGTCCGTCGGATTGAACGTGCCGTCGAAATAGGTGTAGATGCCCGCTCTCGCACTCCCGGACGCGGCGAGGGCGGCCAGGCCCACGACCATGAATTGAAGCTTCTTATACTTTCTCATCGTCTCATTCCCCCCAATGATTTCACTCCGCTCAATTTGTCTCGCGTCGTGACATCTCGCTCAGGCATCGAGGTCGATGTGAGGCTCGTGACGGGCGCTCAACCCGCATATGGCTTCATGAAACGAAAATCGGTGCTTTGATTTGGCTCAAACGATTTGGAATCGAAACTTTCGCACGTTGCAGCCAATGGCGCGGCCAGAAGTCAGACAACGACGGTATCGCCATCACGCAGATGGTCAAGCGTGCGATGCAGCTCGGGCCGGTCCCAAACGGGCGCCGGAGGGCGCCTCCTCGCCCAAGCGCCTACAACCTGCCGCGTTGAGTGCTTTCGTATGCAGGGCGTTTTTCTGCTCATCGCCCTTGGAGGCGCGAGCATAGCCGAGCAGCAGGCCAGCGCTATTGGTCTTTCGGGCTTTCACAAACGAACGTTTGCGTACGGGTTATCCGCATACGGCAAAGCCTGCCGCTTTTCGTTTCATAACTCTCTTTCAAAACCAACTCGAAAGGCAATCGCGATCTGAAAGCACCTTAGCGTACGATTTCGAACAGATCGTGTGGTGACCCCATTTCAAAGCGGTCCCTCCACGGGCTGGTTCCGAAGGACCGCTTCGGGTCGGTAAGCGACATTCAAAGTGACCCACTACCCAACGGGCGCGCGCGTTGACAACCACGGCGTGCCTCATAAGGTCGCGTCGCCTGTCGCCCGGGCGCACTGACAATAAGGGATGCGAAACGATGAAGCGTCGATCAATGATGAGGACTCTTGGCCTCGCCATGGCTGTTCTGGCGGGTCCGGTGACGGCGCTCGCGGCGGACCCGATCAAGGTCGGCATGCTGTTTCCGCAAAGCGGCGGCGCCGGCGATGACGGTCAACGGGTCACCCAGGCTGTCCGCGTGATGACGGACCTGATCAACCAGAAAGGCGGAGTCCTCGGCCGGCCGCTGCAACTGGTGGTCCTGGATGATGAAAGCACTCCGGCGGTCGGTGTCGCCAAGGCCAACGATCTGATCGGCCAGGGCGTCGCGGTCGTGATCGAGGGCTATAATAGCCCGGTCACGCTCGCGATCCAGCCGGTGCTGGCGCGTGCCGGCATCATGGATATCACCATCCTGTCCAAGGCGGACGGCATCCTCGCCAGTGCATCGAACCCACTCGCGGTTCGGATGAACAGCTCCAACGGCATGGACGCCGCCGCCGCGGCCGATTGGCTGATGAAGACCGTCAAGGCGAAGCGGATCGCTTTCGCCAGTCAGAACGACGCCTACGGCAACGGCGCCCAGGCGGGGGTGGAGGCTGAACTGAAAAAGGCCGGCTGGGCGTATGAGATCGCCACCCAGCAGGGCTTTTCCTTCACCTCCACCGACTTCCGGGTCGCGGTCACCGCGATCAAGGACTCCAAGGCCGACGCGGTGATGGTCACCAACAGTTCCGCCAGCTCCGGCATGCCGGCCTTCCTGCAGCAGTATCACCAGCAGCAGGTTAACATTCCGCTGATCGCCGCCGTCGGCACGGTGTCGCCGCAAGTGCTGGAAGTCGCGGGGGCGGCCGCCAATGGCGTGGTCAGCGCCGACATCTACTTCGCGGATGTCGAGCCCTTCGCCAGCATCCCAACCAACAAGGAGTTCGTCGCCGCGCTGAAGAAGGACGGAAAGGTGATCGCCGACAAATTCACCGCGCTGGGTGCCGGCGCGTTGCAGGTCTGGGCGATCGCGGCGAACCAGGCCAAGAGCCTGGAGAAGGAGAAGGTCGCCGCCACGATCCGCGGTCATACCATCCCCGGCACGATCTTCGGGGACGCGACCTTCGCCGCCAACGGCCAGTTGCAGGCGCGGTATTTCCCCATGGTGGTGAAGGACGGCAAGATCGTCGTCCAACCGTGACCGAACCGCCTCGTCTGGAAGTGCGTGGCCTGACCGTTCGGTTCGGCGGGTTCCGCGCGTTGTCCGAGGTTTCCTGGGCCGTTCGGTCCGGCCAGATCCTGGGGATCATCGGTCCCAACGGCGCCGGCAAGAGCACGTGCTTCAACGCGACCACCAACATGGTCCGGCACGACGGACAGGTGCTGCTGGACGGGCAGGACGTGACCGGCCTGCCGGCACACCGGCTGGCCAAACGCGGCCTGCACCGAACCTTCCAGCAGAACGCGTTCTTCGGCGGTATCAGCGTGTTGGAGAACATGACCGGCGCGCTGCTGCGCACCGCCGGAACACCACTCGCCGCCGCCGTGCTGCTGCCCTGGGTGGAATATCGGCGCCGTCACCGAGCGGAGGAAGTCGCGGGGGCTCTGCTGGTGCGTTTCGGTGTGCCGGCCGATCTGCACGCGCTGCCGCCGGGCTCGTTGCCTTATGGCACGCAGCGGATGCTGTCGATCGCGCTCGCTTATGCCGACGACGCCCGGGTGCTGCTGCTGGACGAACCGGCCGCCGGGCTGGGCGGCCAGGACATGGAGAAACTGGCCGAGACCCTGGCGGCGCTGCGTGCCGAAGGCCTCGGCATCGTGCTGATCGAGCACCACATGGATCTGGTGATGGAACTGGCCGACCACCTGGTCGTGCTGGAACAAGGTGAGATGCTGGCGGAGGGACCGCCATCCGTGATCCAGGCCGATCCACGGGTGTTGGAAGCCTATCTGGGACACGCCGCATGACCGCCGCCCTCGAAGTCCAGAGCCTTTCGGTCACCTATGGCGGCGATCCCGCGGTCTCGGTCGACCATCTGGTCCTGCCGCGGGGCGTCCTCGCCGGCGTTGTCGGAGCCAACGGCGCCGGCAAGAGCACCTTCGTCAACGGGGTGCTCGGCTGGTCTCGGGGGCCGGCCCGGGTCTCCGGCACGGTGCGGCTGGACGGGGCCGATCTGTCCGGTATTCCCGTGCATGAGCGGGTGCGCCGGGGTCTGCTTCTGGTTCCCGAAGGCCTGGCGGTGTTCGGCACGATGAGCGTCGAGGAGAACCTGAAGTCAACGCGCCCGCATGGCGTGGAGGCGCAGGCACGGGCCTTCACGGTGGATCGCGTGTTTGACCTGTTTCCGCGGCTGGCGGAACGGCGGCGCAACCTGGCGGCGTCCCTGTCCGGCGGTGAGCGCCAGATGCTGGCGATCGGCCGGTCTCTGCGTCTGGGGCCGCGTGTCATGTTATTGGATGAGCCCTCGATCGGTCTCGCGCCACGGCTGGTGCTGACGCTGCTGCTGACGATCCGTCAACTGGTGGATGAGGGGCTGACGGTGCTGCTCGTCGAGCAGAACGTGCGGGCGGCGATGGAGGTGGTGGATCACCTCTATTTGCTCGAACGCGGCCGGGTGATCGCCGACGGTCCGGTGGCGGCGATGCGGGACGATCCCCGGATCGTCGAAGCCTATCTGGGCAGCGTGCGCCCGGACAACGCGAGCGGAGCGGTGGCATGAACGTCTGGCAGCAGCTCGCCAACGGCGTGATCATGGGTCATGCCTACGCCCTCATCGCGATTGGCTGGACCCTTTTGTTGGGTGCCGCCAGGCTGGTGAACTTCGGCCACGGACAGATGTACATGTTGGGCGCCTTCATGGCGTGGTGGGCGACCAAGGCAACCGGGATGCCATACTACGCGGCGATCCCAGTGGCGGTCATCGCCGGTGCGGTACTGGGCGCGGTGATGCAGCGGGCGATGCTGCGGCTGACGCTACAGCAGAACCTCGTCAGCCTGATGATCGTCACCCTGGGCTTCGGCCAGATCATCGAGGGCACCGCCGGCCTCGCCTTCGGGGTGAAGCCGCGGATGATCGCCAGCCCGCTGAACGAGACGAACCTGCATTGGGGACCTGTCCTGCTGACCGCGCAGGATGTGGCGGTCGTGGTGGTCACCATCGCGATGTTCATCCTGCTGCGCTTTGTCATGAACCGCGGACTGGCCGGCTCCTGGGTGCGCATGGTGGCGGAGGATCCCCGTCTGACGCAGCTCGCCGGGGTGAACGTCGCCCAGGTCTATCTCGGGATCTTCGCCTTCGAGGGCGCGGCGGTCGCGCTGGCGGCGACATTGGTGGCGCCGCGCACGCCGATCATCACCTCGATGGGCTTCGACGAGGTGATCATGACCTTTGTCGTCGTCGTACTGGGTGGGGTTGGCAGCGTCGCCGGCAGTTACGTCGCCGGTCTGGCGCTGGGTGTGTTCAGCGCCTTCTTCGGTGCCCTGGTGGCGCCGGCCTATACCACCGCGGCCGCCTTCCTGGTGATGATCCCGATCATGGTGCTGCGCCCGGGTGGTCTCGCGTCGGGCGGAGGCCCGTCCCGATGATCCGGCCACTGGCCTGGGTGGCGCTGATCGTCGGCGGGTATTTTCTGCCGCCGCTTCTGGGCGGCGCGACCCTCATTTACAACACGTTGGTGGTGATCGCGATCTTCGCCGTGATGGCCTATGGCCAGGACATCGTGCTATCCGACCTCGGCGAAGTAAGTCTCGCCCATACCGCGTTCTTCGCCACCGGCGCTTATGCCGCCGGTATTCTGGCGGTGGAGTATGGTTGGGGAGCCTGGGCCACTCTGGCCGCATCCTGCGCCGCCGCCCTGGTGCTGGCGGTGATCCTGGGTCTGATCACGCTCCGTGCCCGAGAATTCGCCTTCAGCCTCGTGACTTACGCGGCCAACGTGGTCTGCTACACGATCTGCTATAATTGGAATGCTTTGGGGGGTTCCGACGGGTTCGTCGGTGTGCCGCCACTGGATCTGTCAGTGCCAGGCCTGCGGCTGACCGCGCTCAGCAACAAGGATCTCTGGCCCTATGCCTACGGCCTGTTGGTGCTGACGCTGTATTTCGTCAGCCGCTTCAGGCGTTCCAAACTGGGTCATGCGGCGCTGATGGTGCATATGAACGCGCCGCTCGCGACCATGAGCGGGCTCGACCCAGGCAAGGTGCGGCTGTTGGTTTTCATGGTTTCCGCGCCGCTGACCGCGCTTGGCGGATGGTTATATGCTTATCAGCGGGCCTATGTCGGACCTGATCTGTTCGAGACCTATTTTCTGGTGCTGATGCTGACCGCGGTGGTGCTGATTGGCCGGCGGGTGCTGTCTGGACCGCTGATCGGGATCAGTGTGCTGATGGTTCAGAAAAGCTACCTCTCATTCGGTGCCTATTTTGACAAGATCGTCCTTGGTGTTGTCCTGGTTCTCGTGCTGTGTGTGTTTCCTGGCGGGGTGAGCGGCGTCCTCGCGGCCGGGTGGCGGCGGGTGCGGGCATGAACCAGCGTTGTGTCGCTAGGGCGTGTCGTCAATTCGCGAGGAAGGCGACCGCGGCTCTCATTTTGGCCCACCGGCCCTGGTGCACTGGTCGGTTTCAGCGGGATTGGGCGATCAGACTGGCGGCCCGTCAGGTTTGAGCGAGTCCGATCCGCCACAGTCCGCGCCAAAGTCGTCGAACTGGCCGATGTGGGCTTCCGGCGCGGTGAATTCTTCGATTCATGAGGTGTCAGCTTCACAAAGGCTGACCAATGCGCCTCCACCGTCTTCGCGATGACCAATGGGACCGGATCAAGGACGAATTGCCCGGGCGGGCGGGTTCTGTCGGCGCGACGGCGGTCGATAACCGCCGATTCGTGGATGCGATACTATACCGCTATCGAACCGGCGTGCCCTGGCGCGATCTACCGG
>ODAK010001471.1_pt1 | contig 25683 bp, 18 predicted proteins | sample 1539591 | NCBI WGS metagenome assembly ODAK01 (sample SAMEA3539303, study PRJEB22396) | soil metagenome | biome: tundra; feature: field; material: soil | place: USA | collected 2010-05 | depth 0.15 m
GCTCGGCAAGGTGCCGATCGACATGAAGGGCAAGGTCACCGACGTCATCGACTTCAAGGAAACCGCGAACGGCGCGATGTACGACAACAAGAAGAAGATCTATATGTACTGCGGCCGCCCCGACGATCCCAAGGCCCTCCAGCAGCAGTTCAGCGAGAAGGGCAAGATCGTTCCCGACGGCGAACAAGTGAGCGAAGACTGCAAGCCGGTCGATACAGCTGCGGTGCCGTACTTCGACTTCGCCTTGCTCCACGAAGCAGGTCACGCTGAGGACGACGCCGACACGTTCATGGCCACGCACCTCAACGATGCCAAGTATGGTGGCTGGCGCATCGACCGCACGCCCGACGCCGCGGCCAAGGCGGCCGCTGCGCATTTCAAGTTCAACGAGGCCTGGGTGAGGGCGACGCTGAGCGTGAAGAAGAGCGTGCCTCCGACGGTGACGCCGGCACCACCCGGCGGCACGAACCTCGCCGCCTGGAACAAGGCAAAGGAAGCGGTGCTCGAATGGTGCAAGCTCGTTCGCGTCGAGAACGACCTGTGGAACAAGGCCAGCCTCTCGAAGCAGCTCGCGATCGGCAACCGCGTTTACCAGGAAGCCTACGACGGCTACTGGGTGAGCTACGAGTACACGGCGCGCCAACAGGGCATCACGGGCTACCAGTTCCGCTCGCAGATGGAGTGGTTCGCCGAGCTCTACGCGGCCTATTTCAGCGACAAGCTGAAGAAGAGCCACCCCGCGATCGCTTGGCTGAAGAAGTACAAGACGCCCAAGGTGAAGTGAAGGAGAGACGCCCGTGTCGATATTCAACGAGATGACCGTGCGCTGCCCGGCGTGCGGCGACGAAAACGCGTTTCGCGCGGTTCGTAGCGTCAACGCCGACCGCCGCGCCGATTTCCGCGCTGCGATCCTCGACGAGTCGTTCCAGCGCACAACCTGCAGCGCTTGCGGAACGACGTTCCGGGTCGATCCCGACTTTGCTTACGTCAACGCCGATCGCGGCCAGTGGATCGCGGCGCTTCCTCTCGTCAAGCTCGCGCGCTGGAAGGAAGAGGAAGGCGAAGCGAAGCGGGTCTTCGATCGCGTCTACGGCGCCGAGGCATCGCCCGCGGTGCAGGCCATCGGCAAGAAAGTTCGCCCGCGCGTCACGTTCGGCTGGGCTGGCCTGCGCGAGAAGCTCGTCATCGTCGCGCAGGGGCTCGACGACGTGACGATCGAGCTGTGCAAGGCGGCCGTCATCCGCGGCTCGGCGTCGTCGCCGATCGGCTCCGACACCGAGCTTCGCCTTCTCGCCGTGGATCCGGCCGACGCTTCGCTCGTCTTCGGCTGGCTGCAATCGACCGACGAAGCCGAAGGGCCGAAGGTGCGCCTGCCGCGCAACGTCTACGACGAGATCGGCAGCGACGAGAGCGGTGCCTGGGCGGATCTGCGTGCCGGCGTCGAGGCAGGGCTCTACGTCGACCTCAACCGGATGCTGCTTGCGGCGTAGCGTCCAGGCCGCCGAGCACGACCGCACGACCGGTCCAGCCGGGTGCACTGTGCTCGGCGACGACGTTCGTGTAGATGCCGCCACGCACGTTCCAACGGGCGCGGATGCGGGCAAAGCGCGGCTTCGTCGCGGCAACGATATCGTCAAGGATGGCGTTCGTGACCTTCTCGTGGAAGGCGCCGACCTCGCGGTAGCTCCAGAGGTAGAGCTTCAGGCTCTTCAGCTCGATGCAGAGCCTGTCGGCCACCATGTCGATCGTGAACTGCGCGAAATCCGGCTGGCCGGTGAGCGGGCAGGTGCAGGTGAATTCCGGAATCACGAACTCGATGACGTAGTCGCGCTCGGGGGCCGGGTTGGCAAAAACATCGAGGTGCTTTTGCGGCGCACTCGGCGGCACCTGGGACGCGCGTCGCATCGACACGGTGAGTTCGCGGCGAGAGGTCTTGGCCATGATCGGATGCTTTGGCGCAGGGGTTCGGAGCAGGGTCGCGATGCTATCATCCGAGCGCTCCCTGCCTGTGTTTCCTTGGCGTTTTCTGCCATTAAATCAATAACTTAGCAACGCTCGTGCCACCCGCTTCATGCGCCTCAATTCGATCAAGCTCTCGGGCTTCAAGTCCTTCGTCGAGCCGACCCAGTTCCAGCTTCCCGGCCAGCTCGTCGGCGTTGTCGGGCCGAACGGCTGCGGCAAGTCGAACATCATCGACGCCGTGCGCTGGGTGCTCGGCGAAAGCAAGGCGAGCGAGCTGCGCGGCGAGTCGATGCAGGACGTCATCTTCAATGGCTCGGGCCTGCGCAAGCCCGCCGGCCGTGCCAGCGTCGAGCTCGCTTTCGACAACGTCGACGGGCGCGCCGGCGGCCCATGGAGCCGCTTCGCAGAGATCGCCGTCAAGCGCGTCCTAACGCGCGACGGCACGAGCAGCTACTACATCAACAACCAGCCGGTGCGCCGCCGCGACGTGCAGGACGTGTTCCTCGGCACCGGCCTCGGGCCGCGCGCCTACGCGATCATCGGCCAGGGGACGATCTCTCGCATCATCGAAAGCAAGCCGGAGGAGTTGCGCTTCTTTCTCGAGGAAGCGGCGGGCGTGTCCAAGTACAAGGAGCGGCGGCGCGAGACGGAGAGCCGCCTGAAGGACACGCGCGAGAACCTGACGCGCGTCGAAGACATCCTCCGCGAACTGAACCAGAACCTCGAAAGGCTCGAGATGCAGGCCGAGGTCGCGGGTCGCTACCGTGCCTTGCAGCACGACAGCCAGACCAAGCAGCATCAGCTCTGGTTTCTCAAGCATCGCGACGCGGCGCGCGAAGAAGAGCGCGTTCGCCAGGGCGTCGTCGCGGCCGTCGCGGCTCTCGAGTCGAAGCTCGCCGAGCTGCGCCACGCCGAGGCCGAGCTCGAGGCGATTCGCCAGGCGCACTATGACGCCAACGACGCATTGCACGCGGCACAGGGCGAACTCGGCGAAGCCGCACTCGTGGTCAGCCGCATCGAAGAGCGGATCCGCTACGTCGCCGAAGGCCGCGAGCGGGTGGCGCGGCAGCGCGCCGATCTCGAAGGCCAGCGCAACGCCTGGCTGGCCCGCGAAGCCGAGGCGCGCGCTGAGCACGAGCGCGCGGGCGCCGACCTCGAGGCGGCCAAGGTCGCGAGCTTGGCGTTCGCCGGGCGCGTTTCGGATCAGGCGCAGGCGCTTGTGGCCGCCGGAGCCGCGCTGCGTACGGCACAGGCGGCGAGCGGGGCACAGCGCGAGGTCGTAGCCGGCATCGCGCAGCAGATCCAGGTTGTCGCGGCGGAAACGCGCGGCGTCGAGGAGCGCCTGAGCCAGGCCGAGGCGCGCCGCGAACGGCTCCTCGGCGAAGAAAGAGATTTGGTTCCGGTCGATCCGGCGCATCTCGACGCCGCCCGTCAGCGCGCCGCCGAAGCCGATGCCGCCCACGCGGCGGCCGAAGCGCAGCTGACGCAGTGGCAGGAACGCTTGCCGGTTCTCGACGACGCGCGGCGCGTCATGCAGGCCGCGGCGAACGACGAGGCGCGGCGCCACGCCGATCTCGGCGCGCGCCTCGAGGCCCTGAAAGCGCTGCAGGAAAAGGTCCAGGTCGAAGACAAGCTCAAGCCCTGGCTTGCCAGGCACGGCCTCGAATCGCTGCAGGGCCTCTGGCGCCGCGTTCGCATCGAGCCGGGCTGGGAAGCGGCGCTCGAAGCGGCGCTGCGCGAACGCCTCGGTGCGCTCGAGATCGGCCGGCTCGATACCGTGCGCGCCTTCGTCGCCGACGCGCCGCCGGCGCGGCTCGCGTTCTTCACCACCCCGCCGGCGCCGACGCTGCCGGCGCATCGCGCGCTGCCGCGCCTGGCCGAGCTCCTTCACCTCGGCGATTCGGGCCTTTCCGCGTTGCTCGGCGATTGGCTCGAGGGCGTCTACACGGCCAGCGATATCGACGCCGCGCTCGCCGCCCGATCGAGCCTGACGCATGGCGAAGTGATCATGACGAAGGAAGGCCACGCGGTCAGCCAGTTCGCCGTCAGCTTCTACGCCCCGGATTCGCAGCAGGCGGGGCTCCTGGCGCGCGCCCAGGAGATCGAGAATCTCGAAAGGCAGACGCGCGCCCAGAGCATCCTGGTCGACGACGCGAAGAGCCGGCTGGTTCGCGCCGAAGCGCAAAGCAGTGACGCGGCGGAGCGACTCGCCGCCAGTCGTCGCGAAGCGGCGGCCGCGCAGTCGGCGGCGCACCAGCAGCAGGTGGAGCTGATGCGCCTGGCACAGCTTGTCGAGCAGACGACGCAGCGCCGCGAGCAACTCGGTGGCGAGCGCGCCGCTCTCGGCGCCGAGATCGACGATCTCGAAGCGCGCCGGGCCGCGGGGGAGACGCGATTCGAAGCGCTCGACGCCGAGCTTGCGGTCGCCCAGGAGCGCCATGCCGAGCTCGACGAAGCGGCGCATGCGGCTGAGCGCGCCGTCGCCGCGGCGCGCGACGAAGCGAGCTCACTCGATCGCCAGGCGCAGGAAGCCCAGTTCGAGCTGCGCTCTTTCGTCGCGCGGCGGGCGGAGCTCGAGCGATCGATCGCGACGGCCTTGCAGCAGCTCGAAGCCAATCGCGCCGCCGACGCGAAGCTGGCGGCCGAGGTCGAGCGTCTCACCGATACGCAGGCCGAAACCGAGCTGCAGGTGGCACTCGCAAAGAAGCTCGATCGCGAGTCCGCGCTCGGCGCAAAGCGCAGCGTCTATGACGATTTGTCGCAGCGATTGCGCCATGCCGACGAAGGCCGCCTCGGTCATGAGCATGCCTTGCAGCCGCTGCGCGACAAACTCGGCGTCCTGCAGCTCGAAGAGCAGGCGGCCAAGCTGGGCGGCGCCCAGTTTCTCGAGCAGCTCGACGCCGCGGGCGCAGATCGCGAGGCGGTCTGGCGCGGCATCGAGGCAGTCGGCGTCAGGCTTTCCGGCCTGCAAAGCCGCATCGATGCGCTCAACCGCGAGATCGAGTCGCTCGGCGCCGTCAATCTCGCCGCGCTCGATGAGCTGACGACGGCGCGCGAGCGCAAGGGCTTTCTCGATGCGCAGAGCGCCGACCTCCGCGAAGCGATGGCCACGCTCGAAGACGCGATCAAGAAGATCGACCTCGAGACGCGAGAGCTGCTCGGCACGACCTTCGAACAGGTCAACGAGCATTTCGGGCGCATGTTCCCGACGCTTTTCGGCGGCGGCACGGCCCGCCTCGTCATGACCGGCGACGAGATCCTCGACGCCGGCGTGCAGGTGATGGCGCAGCCGCCGGGCAAGAAGAACAGCTCGATCCACCTGCTCTCCGGCGGCGAGAAGGCGCTCGCCGCGATCGCACTCGTCTTCGCCATCTTTCAGCTCAACCCGGCGCCTTTCTGCCTGCTCGACGAGGTCGATGCGCCGCTCGACGACGCCAACACGGAGCGCTATGCCAAGCTCGTCACGGAGATGGCGAAGGTGACGCAGTTCCTCTTCATCAGCCACAACCGCATCGCCATGGAAATGGCCGAGCAGCTGATCGGCGTGACGATGCAGGAGCAGGGCGTCTCGCGAATCGTCACCGTCGACATGCCGGGCGCGGTGCGGCTCGCCGAAGCGGCCTGAAGCCAGGGGGCTTCATTGAGCACGTTGACGATCGCGCTGGCCTCGCTCGGCGGCGTTGTCCTCGCCGGCGTCGTCGCACATGGCGCCTGGCAGGCGCGCCGTGCCGGCCCGAAGCGCGCTTCCAAGGCGCGCGAAGAGCCGAGCGCAGATGCCGCGCGTGCCCGCGACGAGCCGGGACTCGACGATGGCGGCGATGGCCAGGCGCCAGCCGATGCGTCGACGCCGCCGTCGCGTCGCCTGTCGCGCCGCCTGCCACTGCAGCTCGACGCCTTGATCGACGCATTCGCTTCGCTGACGCTCGATGCGCCGGTCAGCGGCGAAGCGCTCGCGTCGCAGCTGTCGTCGAAACGGCATATCGGCAGCAAGCTTGTCCTTGTCGAAGGGTTGCACACCGAGGCGGCGCGCTGGGAAGCTCCGGTCGCCGGCGCGCGCTACGGGGAGCTGCAGGCCGGCATCCAGCTCGCGAGCCGTACCGGCCCGCTCAACGAGATCGAATATTCCGAGTTCGTGCAGCGCATGCAGGCGCTTGCCGATGCGCTCGGTGCTGCGGCCGACTTTCCCGACATGCTTGACGTCATGGCGCGCGCTCGTGAGCTCGACGCCTTTGCGAGCCAGCACGACGCGCAGCTCGCCGTTCACCTGCACCCGCGAGGCGCGGCGTGGAGCGTCGGCTACATCCAGCAGCACGCGCGCCGGCACGGCTTCGTCCCCGGTGTCGTCCCCGGTCGTCTCGTCTATCCGTCGAGCGAAGAAGGCGCGCCGCCGGTTCTGACCCTGACTTTCGATTCGCAGGCCGCGCTCGCCGACGAGCCCGATCGTGCCGCGGTGCGCGACGTTACCCTCGCCTTCGACGTGCCGCAGACCGATCCGGTGGCCGAGCCGTTCAAGGCCTGGCAGGCGGCGGCGCAGGCGCTCGCCGTCGGCATGGATGCGGCGATCGTCGACGACAACGGGCAGCCGCTGAGTGGCGAAGGCTTCGCGACCATTGGCGCCGAGCTGGGCCAGCTCTACGCCGCTCTCGAGGCGCATGATCTCGCCGCCGGCTCGGCGGCGGCAAGGCGGCTGTTCAGCTGATCGGGAGGCATGCGATGAACTTACAGCAGACGCTCGGTGTCGAGCTTCCGATCATCCAGGCGCCGATGGCCGGCGTGCAGGGCAGTGCGCTGGCGATTGCCGTGTGCAGCGCCGGCGGCGTCGGCTCGCTGCCGTGCGCCATGCTCGACGCCGCTGCGATGCGACACGAGCTCGCGGTCGTTCGCGCCGCCACCAACCGGCCTTTCAACGTCAACTTCTTCTGCCACCGAGTGCCGGTGCCCGACGCGGCGCGTGACGCCGCCTGGCGTCGCGCGCTCGCGCCTTATTACCGCGAGTTCGGGCTCGACATCGAAGGCGTGCCCAGCGGCCCGGGCCGCGTTCCGTTCGATGCCGCAGCGGCCGAGTTGCTCGAGAAGATCCGCCCGGCTGTCGTCAGCTTTCACTTCGGGCTGCCTGACGAGACACTCCTGGCGCGGGTACGTGGCATGGGTGCGAAGGTGCTCGCCAGCGCGACGACCCTCGACGAAGCGCTTTGGCTCGAGCGGCACGGTGTCGACGCGATCATCGCCCAGGGTCTCGAGGCGGGCGGCCATCGAGGCCACTTCCTTTCCGACGACCTGACACGCCAGAGCGGTACATTCGCCTTGCTGCCGCAGATCGTGCACGGGGTGCACAAGCCCGTCATCGCCGCCGGCGGCATCGCCGACGCGGTCGGGGTGGCGGCAGCGCTTGCCCTGGGCGCGGCCATGGTCCAGGTCGGCACGGCCTATCTGCTCTGCCCGGAGGCGACGACGCGTCCGGCACATCGCGAAGCATTGGCGAGCGATGCGGCGCGGCACACGGCGTTGACCCGGCTTTTTTCCGGCAGGCCGGCGCGCGGCATTGTCAATCGCCTGATGCGCGAAGTCGCCGACGCGACGGCGCCCGCGTTTCCGCTCGCGACCGCCGTGGTCGGTCCGCTGCGCGCTGCTGCCGAGGCCCGCGGCAGCAGCGATTTTTCGCCGCTGTGGTCGGGCCAGAACGCCAGCGGCTGCAGAGCCTGTTCGGCAACGGAGTTGACGCGTGCCCTCGCGGGCCGCTGATCGTGCCGCGGCGGGGCCTTCCGGCGTCGCGCAGCGAGCCGGGCAATTGCGCGAGCAACTGAGGCACCATGCCCGCGCCTACTACACGCTCGACGCGCCCGAGATTCCCGATGCCGAGTACGACGCGCTGTTCCAGGAACTGCAGGCGATAGAGGCCGCGCATCCCGATCTCCTGACGCGCGATTCGCCGACACAGCGTGTCATCGGTGCCGTGCTCGAAGGCTTGCAGCCGGTGCGCCACGCCGTCCCCATGCTTTCGCTCGATACCGAAACCGACACGACAGCCGCCGGTGCCGAGAAGTTCGATGCCCGCATCCGCAAGGCGCTCGGCCTGGTCGAGACCGACCCGCCGGTCGAGTACGCGGCCGAGATGAAGTTCGACGGCCTCGCCATCAATCTGCGCTACGAAGCAGGCGATCTGGTCCAGGCGGCGACGCGCGGCGACGGCGAGACCGGCGAGGACGTGACGCACACGGTGCGCACGATCGCTTCCGTACCCAAGCGGCTGAAGGGTGTATCGGCACCGGCGCTCGAGGTGCGCGGCGAGGTCTTCATGCGCCGCGCCGATTTCGAGGCGCTCAACGAGCGGCAGCGAAAGCTCATCGAGAGCGGTGCGAAAGGCGAGAAGACCTTCGTCAATCCGCGCAACGCGGCGGCCGGCGTCGTGCGCCAGCTCGATGCCAGGAATGCCGCCAGGCGGCCGCTCAGCTTCTTCGCCTATGGCCTCGGCGAAGTGGTCGGCTGGAGCATTCCTCCGACGCAGACGGCGCTGCTCGACGCGTTCGACGCGATGGGCCTGCCCGCCAGCCCGATGCACGAGAAGGTCGAAGGCGCGGCCGGCCTCGTCGCCTTCCACGCCCGCGTCGCCGAGCGGCGCGACAGCCTGCCTTACGACATCGACGGCGTCGTCTACAAGGTCAACGACCGGGCGTTGCAGGAAAGGCTCGGTTTCAAGTCGCGCGAGCCCCGCTGGGCGGTGGCGCAGAAGTACCCGGCGCAGGAAAGGACGACGCGGCTCAACGCGATTGACATCCAGGTCGGCCGCACCGGCAAGCTCACCCCCGTCGCCAGGCTCGAGCCGGTCTTCGTCGGCGGCACGACCGTCTCGAACGCGACGCTGCACAACGAAGAGGAAATCCACCGCAAGGACGTTCGCATCGGCGACACGGTGATTGTGCGGCGCGCCGGCGACGTCATTCCCGAGGTCGTCGGCGTCGTGATCGAGCGGCGGCCGAAGGGCGTCGGGCCGCCCTTCGACCTGTTCGCCCAGCTCGGCGGCAAATGCCCCGTCTGCGGCAGCGCGATCGCGCGCGAGGAAGGCGAGGTGGACTGGCGCTGCAGCGGCGGTCTCTTCTGCGCGGCGCAGCGCAAGCACGCCATCCTCCATTTCGCGGGCCGCCGCGCCCTCGACATCGAAGGGCTCGGCGAGAAGATCGTCGACCAGCTCGTCGACGCCGGCATGCTCACGGCATTGCCCGACATCTATGCGTTGACCGGGGAAAGGCTCGAAGCGCTTGAGCGCATGGGCGACAGGAGCGCCGCCAACCTCGTTTCGAACATCGAGGCGAGCAAGCGAACGACACTCGCCCGCTTCCTCTACGGCCTCGGCATCCGCCATGTCGGCGAATCGACCGCCAAGGATCTGGCGCGACACTTCGGTGGGCTCGGGCGACTGATGAAGGCGAGCGTCCCGCAGCTGCTCGAAGTTGCCGACGTCGGGCCGATCGTCGCCGAAAGCGTGTACGGCTTCTTCAACGAGCCGCATAACCTCGAGGTCATCGATGGCCTGCTGAAGGCACGGATCGAATGGGCGGAGAGCGAAGGCGAAGCCGGCGCGGCGCCGAAGCCGCTCGCCGGCAAGACCTTCGTCCTCACCGGCACCTTGCCAACGCTGGCGCGCGAAGACGCGAAGGAGATGATCGAGTCGCAGGGCGGCAAGGTCGCGGGCTCGGTGTCGAAGAAGACCGACTACGTCGTCGCCGGCGCCGAAGCCGGCTCCAAGCTCGCGAAGGCCGAGGCGCTCGGCGTCGCGGTCATCGACGAGGCGAGGCTGCTGGCCTTGCTCGACGGCCGCTGAAGCCGCCTTCGCGCGCCGCGACGAAGGCGCAGAATTGCCGCGCCACGTTACGGGAGAGGTTTCCATGGCGGTTCAAGCTTCGACAGTCGCGGCGTACAAGATCGCGGTGACGCAGACCGACAAGATCGTCAAGGCCAACAAGGCGATCGAGCCAAAGTTCCGCGAAATCGCGGGCAAGCTCGTGTCGGCGATGAAAGACAAGGACCAGCCGAAGATCGAGCTGTACATGAAGTCGCTCGAGGTCGAGAGGAATGCGATCACGGCGGCGATGAAGGCTGTCGACATGGCGCTCGGCAACCTTCGCCAGGTGGAAACCGACGACGATTTCGTCGCGACGCGCCTTGCCGACATCGAGAAGCTGATGAATATCGTCGATGCCGCCAAGAAGTCGTTGACGGCGAAGTTTCGCGCCCTCGAGAAGCTCGACGCGGAAGCGGAGAAGGCCGCCGATGCGGCGCGCGACGTCGGCGAGGAGGCAGCGCAGACGCTGGCGCGTATCGACCGGCAGGTCGACGAGGAGAAGAAGAAGCTCTCCGCCCTGTACCGCAAGGCGGAAGATCTGAACACCAAGGCGAGTGAGGCCGTGGACGAACGCGACGCGAAGGCACTGAAGGATGCGCAGTCGGCCTTCGACGCGCTCGACGTCGGCACCGAGCTCCTCATGCACGACGAGCTGATCGATCTCATCAAGTCGTTCGCCGAGCAGTCCAAGGCGCCGGTCTACGGCCCGGACGTTCGCGCCGAAATGCTGGCCGGAGTCAAGGATCTGCTGGCGCGCGAGGTCGGCGTGAGCGCCTATGTTGAACAGCTTGGCAAGCTGAAGGATCGCGTTCCCGCCCTCGCCATCGCGCCCATCGACATCGCCAAGGCGGCGAAGGTGCTGTCGATCGAGCGCAAGGGCGAAGCGCAGCTCGCGAAGGTCGTGAACGGAGCGGCCGCCAAGTGGGAACAGGGGCTCGATGTGCTGGCCAAGCAGCTCGGCCTGAAGACCAAGGGCAAGGACATGCTGCAGGCGCTGAAGAAGGCCAGCATCGTGTGAGCGACTGGCTGCGCCGGGCCCGGCAGACAGCGCTGGCGCAGCCGCTCGTGCCGCGTGTGCCGATCTTTCTTGTCGTAGCGGATGCTTCGCATCGCGTCGGAAGTGTCGAACCGGGCATCGCCGAGCGGATGATCGGCGCCGGCCTGCCGGTGCGGGCGGCCGAAGCCGGCTACCGAATCGAAGGCCCGGGCGACGCCTCGCTCGCCGCCATCGCGCGCTGGCTGCACGAGGAAGGCATCGTTGCGCACCGGCGTGGCGAGTTGCTCGCCGTTGTCGACGCCGACAACGGTCGCAGCGTCGGCGCGATCGAGCGCGGCGTCGTTCGCGTCCTCGGCCTCACGACCTGGACGGTGCATCTGGTGGGACACACGATCGAAGGCCGGATCTGGGTCCAGCAGCGCGCCTTCGACAAGGTCACCGATCCGGGCCGCTGGGACACGCTGATGGGCGGTCAGGTCGCGGCCGGCGAATCGATGGCAGCGACGCTCGAGCGCGAGACCATGGAAGAGGCCGGCCTCGCCATTGCCGACCTTCTCGAGCTGGCCCGTGGCGACCCGATCGCCATCCGCCGCCCGACCACCGACGGCTACATGGTCGAGCACATCGAGGTCTATCGCGCACTGGTTCCCGTAAGTTTCGAACCCGTGAATCGCGACGGCGAGGTCGAGCGCTTCGCGTGCGTGGACAAAGGCGAGCTTGTCGGGTGCCTCGCCGCCGGTGCCTTCACGCTCGAGGCGACGCTCATTCTCGGCGCCGAGCTCGAGCGCCGGGCCGCCCGGCGTGAGTTCTAGGACGCAACGACGTCGAGTGCGCCGCGCAGCGCCGCGAGCAAGGCGTCGGGCGCTTCGGTCATCAAGGCGTGGCCGGCCGGCAAGGTGATCGTCCGCGCGCGCAGGGCACCGGCGATTCTGGCCGTCTGCTTCGGCCCGGTCATCTGGTCGCGCTCGCCGAGGACGAGCGTCGCCGGGCAGGCAACCCGTTCCGCCGCCGCGAGACCGCCGGCGTAGCGATTGCAGACCTCGAAGTCGGTGAGGAAGAGGTTGGCGTCGCGTTGCCCCATCTGCGTGCGCCGCATCAGGATGCGGTTGGCGCCGTGCAGCCACATGCCCGGTCCGGGATACGACGGCTTTGCGGCGAGCGTCGAATGCGATAAGGCGTTGACGCTGTCGATGGCCGCGAATGGGTCGGTGCGCGCAGTCTCGAGCAAGGCCGGCGAGACGGTCATCGGGTAGGCGGTGCCGACCATCACCAGTTGCCTGGCGCGCTGCGGCGCTTGCCCTGCCGCTTCGAGGGCGATGAGCGAGCCCATGCTGTGACCGACGAAGCTCGCCTCGTCGACGCCGGCCGCGCTCATCAGCGCCAGCAACCAGCCGGCGATCGCCTCGATGCTTTCGAGCGGCGGGCCGGCGCTTTGCGAATGACCGGGCAGGTCCGGCGCGAGCACCCCGAAGCCGTGGTGCGCGAACCAGCGCGCGAGCAAGGTCCAGACGCTGTGGTCGTGCATCGCGCCGTGCACGAAGACGAGGGTCGGCAGCGCCGCGTCGAAGGCCTTGCCGCCGGTGTAGACGAAGGCCTCGTGCGCGCCGGCCGGCCCGTCGACGCTCAGTCTCATCGTCTTGCGGCGGCTTTCAGGGCGCGCTTCAGATCGTCGATCAAATCGTCGGCGTCTTCGAGGCCGATCGAGAGGCGGATGGTGCCCGGGCCGATGCCGGCGCGGGCGAGCGCCGCATCGTCCATGCGGAAATGCGTCGTCGATGCCGGATGGATGACGAGCGAGCGGCAGTCGCCGACGTTGGCGAGGTGCGAGAAGATCTTCAACGACTCGATGAAGGCCTGCCCTTGCTGCCGCGAGCCGCGCAGGTCGAAGCTGAAGACCGAGCCGCAGCCGCGCGGCAGCAGCCGTTTGGCGAGCGCGTGGTCGGGATGCGATTCGAGCTCGGGATAGCCAACGCCCGCGATCATCTCGTGCCCCGCGAGAAAGGCGACGATCTTCCTCGCGTTCTCGACGTGCCGGGCCATGCGCAGCGGCAACGTCTCGAGCCCCTGGAGGATGAGCCAGGCCGTGTGCGGGCTCATGCTCGCGCCGAAGTCGCGCAGGCCTTCGCGGCGCGCCCGCAGGAGGAAGGCGCCGACGGTACTCTCCTCGCTGAAGACCATGCCGTGGAAGCCTTCGTAGGCGCGCGTCAGCTCGGTGAAGCGGCCCGAAGCGGCCGTCGCGGCTTCCCAGTCGAAGCGGCCACTGTCGACGAGGACGCCGCCGATCACCGTGCCGTGGCCGGAGAGAAACTTGGTCGCCGAGTGATAGAGCAGGTCGGCCCCGTGCTCGAACGGCTTCATCAGCCACGGCGTCGTGAAGGTCGAATCGACGAGCAGGGGCAACGCGTGGTCGTGGGCGAGGGCGGCCAGCGTCGGGATGTCGAGGACGTCGAGGCCGGGGTTGCCGAGCGTTTCCCCGAAAAGAAGTTTCGTCTGCGGACGGATCGCGGCGCGCCAGGCATCGATGTCGCCCGGTTTGACGAAGGTCGTTTCGATACCGAAGCGCGCCAGCGTGAAGTGCAGGAGGTTGTGCGAGCCGCCATAGAGAGCGCTCGAGGCGACGATGTGCGATCCGGCGCCGGCCAGCGTGGCGATGGCCAGGTGCAACGCGGCTTGGCCGCTTGCCGTCGCAATCGCCCCGGAGCCGCCCTCGAGCGCGGCGACGCGCTCCTCGAGCACGGCGTTGGTCGGGTTCGAGATCCGGCTGTAGACGTGCCCGGAGCGCTCCATGTTGAAGAGCGACGCGGCGTGCTCGCTCGACTCGAAGACGAACGAAGTCGTCAGGTGGATCGGCACGGCGCGGGCGCCGGTCGCCGGATCGGGCGCGGCGCCGGCATGCAGGGCCAAGGTGTCGAAGCCGGGGTTGGCGTATCCGGGCATGGGAAAGAGCATCCTCTCGAGGCGATTGTGGGCTATATTGATTCGCAAACGACCTTTGGAGACAAGCATGAAAGTCAGCGACATCCTGCGCGTTAAGGGAGGCACGCTTTACACCGTGGCGCCGGACGAGGCGCTCAGCGCCGCGCTCGGAGTCATGTCGCAGTACGACATCGGCTCGCTCGTCGTCATGGATCACGGCGAACTCGTCGGCATGCTGACGTTTCGCGAAGTGATCCAGGCCATCGTCGAGAACGGCGGTAGCCTCGGCACGTCGCGGGTGCAAAGCGTCATGGACGATCATCCGCTGACCTGCACGCCGGCCACCGAGCTCGACGAAGTGCGCCGCATGATGCTCGGCCGCCATGCCCGCTACATGCCGGTGCTGACCGAGCGCACGTTGATGGGCGTGATCTCGTTCTACGACGTGGCGCGTGCCGTCGTCGACAGCCAGGACTTCGAGAACCGCATGCTCAAGGCCTACATCCGCGACTGGCCGGTCGAGAGCCGCGACGAGCCGCCTTCGTCGAACCGGCCGAGCTGAAGACGCCTCGCGTTCATGCCCGGCAGTACGTTCGGATCGCTTTTCCGCGTCACCAATTTCGGCGAGAGCCACGGCCCGGCGATCGGCTGCGTGGTCGACGGCTGCCCCCCCGGACTCGAGCTTTGCGCCGGGGACATCCAGCCCGAGCTCGATCGCCGGCGCCCTGGCACCTCGCGTCACGTGACGCAGCGCAACGAGGCAGACAAGGTCGAGATCCTGTCCGGCGTGTTCGAGGGCAAGACGACGGGAACGCCCGTCGCGCTCCTGATCCGCAACACCGACCAGCGCAGCAAGGACTACGCCAATTTGCTGAAGACGTTTCGTCCCGGCCACGCCGACTACACCTACTGGCACAAGTACGGCATCCGCGACCCGCGCGGCGGCGGTCGCTCGTCGGCACGGCTGACCGCCCCCTCGGTTGCCGCCGGGGCGATCGCCAAAAAGTGGCTCGCGCTCAAGCACGGCACGCGTTTCGTCGCGCACCTGGCCCAGATGGGCGACATCTCGATTCCGTTCGAAGGCTTCGAGCATGTCGGTGCCAATCCCTTCTTCGCCGCCAACGCGAGCGACATCGCACGTCTCGAGGCTTACGTCGACGAGCTGCGCAAGGCCGGCGACAGCTGCGGCGCGCGCATCGATGTCGTCGCCAAGGGCGTGCCGGTCGGCTGGGGCGATCCTCTCTACGACAAGCTCGATGCCGACATCGCCTACGCGATGATGGGAATCAACGCCGTGAAAGGCGTGGAGATCGGCGCCGGCTTTCGTTCGATCGCCCAGCGCGGCACGACCCACGGTGACGAGCTGACGCCCGAAGGCTTCGCCAGCAACAACGCCGGCGGCGTCCTCGGCGGCATCTCGACGGGGCAGGACATCACTGTTTCCATCGCGATCAAGCCGACCAGCTCGATCCGCAGCCCGCGCCGCTCGATCGATCTCGAAGGGCGAGCGACGACGGTCGAAACCTTCGGCCGGCACGACCCCTGCGTCGGCATCCGCGCCGCGCCGATCGCCGAGGCGCTGCTCGCTCTCGTGCTGATGGACCACGCGCTGCTGCATCGCGCGCAGTGCGGCGACGTTCGCGTCCCTTCGACACCGATTGCCGCGCGAGCGCCTTGAGCGCGGTCGTGCCTGTGGCCACGGCGGCGCCGGGCGTTCGCCCCTTCGCGCTTGTCTCGCTCGCCTACTTCGCTTTCGCCGGCCTGTTCGGTACGTACGCGCCGCTCTGGTATCAGAGCCTCGGCTACACGACGCTGGCCATCGGCACGCTCACCTCGGTGCAGAGCGCGACGCGAATCTTCGCGCCCTATGCCTGGGGCTGGTGGGCCGATCACACGGGCCGGCGCGAAGCGCTGCTCCGGCTGGCCGTGGGCGGTTCGCTGGCCGCCTCGCTCGGTTTCTTCGCCGCGGCCAGCTATGCGTGGGTCGCCGTCGTCTGTACCGTGCTCTTCCTTTGCACCGCGGGCGTCATTCCGATCAGCGAAGCGGCGCTCGCGCATCGCGTCACGGTCGAAGGCCGGGTCGATATCGCGCGCTACGGGCGCGTCCGCCTGTGGGGCTCGCTCGGCTTCATCGGCGCCGTCGCGGCCAGCGGCTTCGTGCTGCAGGCGGCTGGGGTCGGGCATTTTCCGCTGCTCTGCACGGCGTTGCTCGCGATGCTGCTCGTGGCCGTCTTTCGCTTGCCCGCCCATCGTGAGGCGGGCCAGGCGAATGCTTCGGCGCCAGGCGCGCTGGCCGTATTGCGCGAGCCTGTCGTCGCCTGGTTCTTCGCCGGCGTCTTTCTCACCGTGCTCGCGCACACCGCGCTCTATGCGTTCTACTCGCTCGACTTGGCGTCGCTCGGCTACGGCAAAGGCGCGATCGGGCTGCTCTGGGCGGTCGGCGTGCTCGCCGAGGTGGGCTGGTTCATGTTCCAGGGCCGCTGGGTGCACCGGCTCTCGATGCACACCTGGCTCGGCGTCGCCGCACTGGCTTCGGCCGTCCGCTTCGCCCTGATCGCGGCGTTCGCCGGCAGCGGCGTGCTGCTTGTCGGAGCCCAACTGCTCCATGCCCTGAGCTTCGCGGCGCAGCACTCGGCGTGCATCGCGCTGATCGCACGCTATTTTCCAGGCCGTCTTCGCGGCCGCGGCCAGGCTTTGTACACAGTGCTCGGCTATGGCGTGTCGGGCGTCGTCGGCGGCGTCGCCGGCGGGGCCTTGAGCGAGGCCTTCGGGTTCGCCGCGGTCTTCTGGGCGGCCAGTCTCGTTTCGATTGCCGCGGCGCTCGTGTGCTGGCGAGCTCGCGGGCTCGAGCGCCGGGCATCCTGAGGCGATTCGCGCCCGCCGCCTCGCTTGGTCCGCGGGTTCCTGCCGCCCGGCACCGCGAATCCGCAGTTGGTCGCACGCGGCGCGGCGGTGCCGGGCAGCGGTTCTACACTCGCGGCCATGAAAATTTCGTCGAGGAACACGCGGCGCGGCCTCTGGGTGGGAAGCGCCGTCGCGGTGCTTGCCGTCGTGGCGCTCGGCCTGGCGCTGGCACAGCGCGCTGGCGGCAGTGCGCAGCCGTCCGCGGCCAAGGGCAAGGCGGAGGTACCGCTCGAGTTCACGCCGGCCGAGGTGGCGCGGCCGATCCTGGCGAAGATGCCGATGGTCGTCGAGTTCTCCGGGCCGCTGGTCGCGCCGCGGACGGCGATCGTCCGCGCCAAGGCCGCCGGCACGCTGCTCACGCTCGACGTTGCCGAGGGCAGCCGGGTCCGCGCCGGGCAGGTGATCGGCCAGATCGATCTCTCCGACCTGCAAACCAAGGTCAGCGACCGGGCCGCCCTGGTCGAATCGGCGCAGGCAAGCCTGGCTGAAGCCGAGCGCCAGCACACCGCCAACGTCGGCCTCGCGGCGCAGAACTTCATCTCCTCGACGGCGCTGCAATCGTCGCAGGCCCGTCTCGACGCCGCCCGCGCCCAGCTCAAGTCGGCGCAGGCGCAGCTCGCCGTCTCGCGCATCGGCGTCACGGAGGCGACGCTGGCGTCGCCGATTGCCGGCATCGTCGGCAAGCGCTTCGTCGTTCCGGGCGAGAAGGTGAGCGCCGAGCAGCAGGTCGTGACCGTCGTCGACCTGTCGACGCTCGAGCTTGCCGGATCGGTCGGAACGCACGAGATCTCCCTGCTCCGGCCGGGCCTTGCCGTCGAGGTGCGAGTCGAGGGCCGGAGCACACCGGTGTCCGGCCGCATCGACCGCATCGCGCCTTCCGCAGAGGCGGGAACGCGGGCGATCGGCGTCGTCGTCGTCCTCGAGAACAAGGGCGAGAAGTTTCGTGCCGGGCAGTATGCCGAAGCGCATGTGGTGCTCGCCGACGACGCGACCCGTCTCACCGTGCCGAGCGGCGCCGTCGGCCAGGCCTCGGGCCAGGACTACGTCTGGACGATCGAGAAGGGCGCGCTCGTGCGCCGCATCGTCATCACCGGGCGAAAGGACGCGGCGGCGGGCCGCGTCGAGGTGAGCAAGGGCCTGGACAGCGAAGCGCAGATTCTCGCGGCACGCTTCGACAACCTGAAGGAAGGCACGCAGGCGCGCATCGTCGCGCAGCGCAGCGGCGCCGGGGCTTCGGCGCCGGCTCGCGCGCTCGCTTCGTCGACACCGTCGACATCTTCCTGAAGCCGGGAGCAGGGCATGTGGTTCACCCGCGTCTCGATCAACAACCCGGTCTTCGCGACCATGGTGATGGCCGCGCTGTGCGTCCTCGGCCTGTTCTCGTACAGCCAGTTGCGCGTCGAGCGATTGCCCGACATCACGCCGCCGTACGTCTTCGTCAGCGTCGCCTATCCGGGCGCTTCCCCCGACGCCACGGAAAGCGAATTGACCCGGCCGATCGAGCTGGCCCTGAACGGCATCGCCGGCGTCAAGATGATCCGCTCGAACAGCCTCGAAGGGCGCAGTGAAACGGCGGTCGAGTTCCACGTCGACGCCGACATGAACCGCGCCGTTCAGGACGTGCGCGACAAGATCGCCTCGGTGCAGCCCAACTTCCCGCGCGATGCGAAGCAGCCCTTCGTCTCGCGCTTCGACGGCGACAACGCGCAGCCGACCGTGTATCTCTCGCTGCTCGGCCCCGACCGCAGCTCGCGCGAACTCTCGCTGCTCGCCGACCAAGTCGTGAGGAAGCGTCTCGAGCGGGCGAGCGGCGTGGCCCGCGTCGACGTCGGTGGCATGACGGTGCGTCAGGTCCGCATCGACCTCGACCCGCAACGCCTGCGCGCCTACCAGCTGACGCCGGGCGACGTCTCTGTGGCGCTGCAGCGCGTCAATGCCGACATGCCGGTGGGCCTGCTTTCCGGGTCGAAGGAAGACGCGATCGTCCGCGTCGAGGGCCGCGTCCGCGACGCCAAGGCCTTCGCCGACATCGTCGTCGCCAGCCGCGACGGCATGGTCGTGCGCCTGGCCGACCTCGGCACGCTCGTCGAGCGCGAGCGCGAGCCTGATTCGATTTCCCGCGTCGATGGCGTTCCCGCGATCTCGTTCCAGGTCTTCAAGCAGCAGGACGCCAACATCGTCGACACCGGTAATGCGATCAAGGCCGCCGCCGCGGAGCTGCGCCAGAGCCTGCCGCCCGGCGTCGAGCTGCGCCTGGTCTATGCCGACAGCGATTGGGTCGCCCGTTCGCTCGACGGCGTCAAGAACACCCTGATCGAAGGCGCGCTGCTGACGGTGGCTATCGTCTTCCTCTTCCTGCACAGCTGGCGCAGCACGATCATCACCGGGCTGACATTGCCGATCGCGGTGATCTCGTCGTTCATCGCCGTCTACCTGTTCGGCTTCACGCTCAACTTCATGACGATGATGGCGCTCAGCCTGTGCATCGGCCTGCTCATCGACGACGCCATCGTCGTGCGCGAGAACATCGTCCGCCATGTCCACATGGGCAAGAGCCATCGCGTCGCGGCGAGCGAAGGGACCGAGGAGATCGGCCTGGCGGTGATGGCGACGACGTTCGCGATCTGCGCCGTGTTCGTTCCGGTCGCCTTCATGAAGGGCATCATCGGCAAGTTCTTCTTCCCATTCGGCGTGACGGTCGCCGTCGCCGTGCTCGTCTCGTTGTTCGTGAGTTTCACTCTCGATCCGATGCTGTCGAGCGTGTGGCGCGATCCGCCGTCGAACCGGCTCCTGAACGTGCCGGTCCTCGGCCACCTGGTGCGCTGGACCGACCGCTTCCTCGAGCTGCTGCACCGCGTCTACGAGCGCTCGATCCACTGGATTTTTTCCGGCCGCCGCTATCGCGTCTTCGTGCCGCCGCTACCGGCCTGGGGCCGGCCCTTCGCCGCGGACGGCCATCGCGACAAGGCAGCGGCCCGCAGCCTGCGCTTCGCGACGATCACGCCGCGTGGGCTGGTCATGCTCGCCGGTATCGGCAGCTTCGTCGGCGCGATGCTGCTCGCGCCTCTCGTCGGTACCGAGTTCATTCCGGAAAGCGACAACAGCTACATCCAGATGAATGTGACGTTGCCCGTCGGCACCAGCCTCGAGCGCGGCAGTGACAAGCTGCTTCAGGTCGAAGAGATCATGAAGAAGTTTCCCGAGATCCGCATGGTCTCGACGACGGTGGGCGATACCGGCAACGGCAGCCGCAATTCGGCCAGCCTCGGCATCCAGCTCGTCAAGCCGCACGAGCGCAAGCGCACGCAGCGCGACGTCGAGGCTGCTTTGCGTGCCGCATTGAAGCCGATCCCCGGCATCGAGGTGACGCTTGGCGACCAGCCGATCTTCGTTTCTCTGCTCGGCCCCGATCCGAGTGTGCTCGAGACCGAGATCCTGCGCCTGCGCGACAAGGTCGCCAAGGTTCGCGGCATCGCCGACCTGACGACCTCGGTGCTGCCGGGCCTGCCCGCGTACGCGGTGCGGCTCAAGCCCGACGCGGTGCGCGAGCTGGGCCTGACGACGACGCAGCTCGCCGCCAGCCTGCGCAGCTTCGTCAACGGCGATGTCGCGACCTGGTGGACCTCGCCCGACGGCGAGCAGGTCGACGTCGAGCTCCGCCTGCCGCAGGCATCGCGCGAGAACGTCGCCCAGCTCGACAGCCTGCCGGTCGCCTACGCGAAAGACGGAACGCCGATCGAGCTGTCGCACGTCGCCGATATCGTTCCGGTCGTCAACCCGCTCGTCATCAAGCGGCAGGACCTCGAACGGCGCCAGGCGATCTATGCCGGCACGCAGGGCCGGCCGAGCGGCGACGTCGGCGCCGACGTGCAGAAGATCGTCAAGGAGACGCAATTGCCGCCCGGCTATCGCTTTGATGTCGCCGGCCAGACCAAGGATCAGCAGGAAGCCTTCCAGGGCGCGCTGCTCGCACTCGGCGCTGCCGTCATCTTCATCTACATCGTGCTCGCCTCGCAGTTCGGCAGCTTCGTGCAGCCGCTGGCCATCATGGCGTCGCTGCCGCTGGCGCTGATCGGCGTCATGCTCGCCTTGCTCGTGACGCGGTCGACCTTGAACCTGTTCTCGATGATCGGCCTCGTCATGCTGATGGGCCTCGTCACCAAGAACGCGATCCTGCTCGTCGACTTCGCGAATCACGGCCGGCGGGCTGGGCTTTCGGTGCCTGAAGCCTTGCTGCAAGCCGGCCTCGTGCGGATGCGGCCGATCATCATGACGACGGCGGCGATGGTCTTCGGCATGCTGCCGCTGGCGTTGGCGCTGAACGAAGGCGGCGAAATCCAGGCGCCGATGGGCCGCGCCATCATCGGCGGCGTCATCACTTCGACCCTGCTCACGCTCGTCGTCGTTCCGGTCCTCTACTCGTACCTCGTCCGGGAGCGCAAGCCGAAAGCGTCGACGACCGCTGCTCCGTCCGAAGCCACGGCCGGCGGCTCCGCCGGCGCGTTCATGCCGGCGGCCAAGGACTGACCGGGTGAGCGCTACTGCGAGACGTGAATGGCGCCGCGCACGACGGGATAGATCTGGTTCTGCCAACGCCGGCCGCTGAATACGCCATAGTGGCCGACGCCCGGTTGCACGTAGTGCGTGCGCATGTAAGGGCGCAGGCTCTTGCAGAGATCCTGCGCCGCGAGGGTCTGGCCGACCGAACAGATGTCGTCCTTCTCGCCTTCGATCGTGACGAGCGCCGTGCGGCGGATCGCTGCCGGGTCGACGCGCCGGCCATGGACTGTGAGCTCGCCGCGCGGCAGCGCGTAGTCCTGGAACACCTGCTTGACCGTCTCGAGGTAGAAGTCGGCCGAGAGATCGCAGACCGCCATGTACTCGGCGTAGAAGCTGCGCGTCGTTTCCGCCTTTTCGAGTTCTTCGGCGACAAGATTGCGCCAGTACTCGCGAAACGCCGTTGCGTGGCGTTCCTTGTTCATGCTCATGAAGGCCGAGAGTTGCATGAACCCCGGATACACGCGGCGCCCCGCTCCGGCGTGACGCATGGGCACGCGGCTGATGAGGTTCTTCTCGAACCATGAGATCGGCTTCGACGTCGCCAGCGCATTGACAGCCGTCGGGCTGATCCGGCAATCGATCGGACCGGCCATCAGCGTCAGGCTCGCCGGCGTCGCAGGATGGCCGTCTTGCGACATCAGTGCCGTCGCCGCGAGCGCCGAGACGCACGGCTGGCAGACGGCGATGACGTGCGAGCCGGGGCCCATCGCGGCGAGAAAGTCGACAATGTGGTCGGTGTATTCGTCGAGGCCGAAGCGGCCGGCCGAGAGCGGCACGTCGCGCACGTTGTGCCAGTCGGTGACGTGGACGTCGTGGTCGACGAGCAGGGCGCGAACGGTGTCGCGCAGCAGCGTCGCGAAATGGCCCGACATGGGTGCGACCACGAGCACCTTCGGCTGAGCGGCGGAGGATTCCTTGCGAAAGCGGAGCAGCGTCGCGAACGGCGTCACGTGCAGTGCCTCTTCGACGACGGGTACAGCCTCGCCGCCGATCGAGACGCTGGCGATGCCCCAGGCCGGCCGCTTGTGCGTCACTTCGGCGAGCTCCATCACCCGGCAGGTGGCGGCGAACTGGCGTTGCGCCGGCCGCGTCGGCAGAGCGAAGCGGTCGTCCTCGAGGAAGGGAGCGGAGAGCCTGGAGAACGTGCGCAGCGGCCACGTCCAGTCGGAATGGGCCTGGTACGCGTGATACATCATGGGGTGCGCTGCTTCACTGTTGTGCGCTAAGGCGAGCAACTTGTGCGCCAGCCGCGCTTCGGCGGTGGCACACCGCTTGCGTCACGTCGGTGCATGAGCGAAGCCGCAGCCCCGAGCCGAGCGAAAGCGACGCGGAAATCCGCACCGGCGAAGACGCCGGCGCGGGCTTCGGCCAAGGCTGCCGCCATCAAGCCGGCATTGACGATCAGCAGCAAGAACTATTCATCGTGGTCTTTGCGCGGCTGGCTTCTGGCGCGTTTCGTAGAGCTCGACTTTGACGAGGTCATGGTTTCGCCCGACGATGCCGATGCGCGGAAGGAGTTGCTCCTCCTGGCACCCTCGATCCGGGTGCCCTGTCTCACGCACGAGGGCGCCAAGGTCTGGAACACGCTGGCGATCGCCCAGTATCTCGACGAGGTGCGGCCCGACGCCGGCCTGATGCCGAAAGACCGCGTCGCCCGGGCGCACTGCCGCTCCGTCAGCGGCGAGATGAACTCCGGTTTCGCCAACCTGCGCTCGGCCCTGCCGATGAACCTGAAGGCCCGGCATCCGGGCTACAAGATCTGGGCCGGTGCCCAGCCCGACATCGACCGCATCGTCGAAATCTGGACCGAATGCCTGGCGATGTACGGGGGCCCGTACCTCTTTGGTGCGCACCGCACGATGGCCGATGCGATGTTCGCGCCGGTCGTCACCCGCTTCCTCACCTACGACGTCAAGCTCAACAAGCCGTGCATCGGCTATTGCCAGACGATCATGGCGATGCCCGAGACGCAGGAATGGGTCGCCGCGGCCAAGCGCGAGCCCGACGACATCGAAGAGCTCGACATGGACTTCTGAGGCCACTTCCTACCAAGAGGCGGGCTCCGGCACCGCGCAGGATGCCGGCATGTCGACGCTGCTGAAATCGGCCGGGCTGACCACCTCGAGGTACTCCATGTCGGGTGAGTAGTCGAAGAGGAAGTGGATGATTCCCGGCCGCTGGTGGACGCAATCGCCGGCGGCGACGAGCGTTTCCTTGTCCTCGTACATGAAGCGCGCCCAGCCCTTGAGCATGAGCACGATGTGGAACTCGGCTCCGTGCCGGTGCCAGCCGGTGCCCTTCTCCGGTGCCATGTTGGCCTTGACCAGCTGGGCGATGACGCGCCCGCCGGTCGCCTTCTCGATGCCGAGGTCCTTGTAGAGAAAGAAATCGCGCAGACCATCGCTGCGCCAGGGCGTGTCTTCGGGCTTGACGTGGGAGAAGGTGGTTTTTTCGGGCGTGGCGGTCGACATGGGCGCTCCTTGCGGCCGGTTGCGATGTCCCTCAAGCACGCATAAGCCGTTCCACCGCGTGTGGCGCCTGGCTCAGTCCTCGTAGGCCAAAAGGGGTGGGCAGGCGCAGGATAGATTGCGGTCGCCCCAGACATTGTCGACGCGCCCGACCGGCGACCAGTACTTGCCCCGCCGCAGAGTTGTCAGCGGGTAGGCCGCCTCCTCGCGGGAGTAGGCGTGCGGCCAGTCGGCGGAGAGCAGCGATTCGGCCGTGTGCGGAGCGCCTTTCAGGGGGTTGTCGTGGCGCGGCCAGATGCCGCGCTCGACCTTCGCGATCTCGTCGCGGATCGCGATCATCGCCTCGCAGAAGCGATCGAGCTCCTCGAGTGGTTCGCTCTCCGTCGGCTCGACCATCAACGTGCCGGCGACCGGAAAGCTCAGCGTCGGCGCGTGAAAGCCGTAGTCGATGAGGCGCTTGGCGACGTCTTCGGCGCTGACGCCGTTCGCTCCGCCGGTCGATTCCTTCAGCGGTCGAAGGTCGAGGATGCACTCGTGGGCGACGCCACCACCCTTGATGCCGGCGACGTTGCCGCTGAAGTGCAGCTCGTAGTGGTCGGCGAGTCGCGCCGCAATGTAGTTGGCCGAAAGGATCGCGGTCTCGGTCGCGAGCGTCAGGCCCTCTGCGCCCATCATGCGCATGTACATCCAGCTGATCGGCAGGACGGCGGCGTTGCCGAGCGGCGCTGCCGAGACGGCGCCGACGCCGTGACCTTCCACGCCGCCCGCATGGTGGCCTGGCAGGAACGGCAGCAGGTCAGCGACCACACAGACCGGCCCGACGCCGGGCCCGCCGCCGCCGTGCGGGATGCAGAAGGTCTTGTGCAGGTTGAGGTGGCTCACGTCGCCCCCGAACTCTCCGGGCGCAGCAATACCGACCAGCGCGTTCATGTTGGCGCCGTCGACATAGACGCGGCCGCCATGGGCGTGCACGATCGCGCAAAGCTCCTTCACCTTGCGCTCGAAGACGCCGTAGGTCGAAGGGTAGGTGATCATCACAGCGGCCAGCTTGGCGCGGTGCTGGACGCACTTGGCTTCGAGGTCGGTGAGGTCGACGTTGCCTTCGGCGTCGCACTTCGTCACCACGACCTGCATGCCGGCCATCTTTGCGCTCGCCGGGTTGGTGCCATGCGCCGATTCGGGAATGAGGCAGACGGTTCGATGCGCTTGGCCGCTCGACACGTGCCAGGCACGGATCGCGAGCAGCCCGGCGTATTCACCCTGCGAGCCGGCGTTGGGCTGCAGGCTGACGCCGGCATAGCCCGTCGCCTCGCAGAGCCAGGCTTCGAGCTGCGCGCGCAAGGCCTCGTAGCCGGCGCGCTGATCGGCCGGTGCGAAGGGATGGATGTCGGCGAACTCGGGCCAGGTGATCGGAAGCATCTCGCTCGTTGCGTTTAGCTTCATCGTGCATGAGCCGAGCGGGATCATCGAGCGGTCGAGGGCCAGATCCTTGTCGGCGAGCTGGCGCAGATAGCGCAGCATCGCGGTTTCGGAACGGTGGCGATGAAAAGTCGGGTGCGTGAGGAACGCGCTCGTGCGCTGCAGGTCGGCCGGGATCAGCGACGCGACGCCCTTTTCGGCGCGCGTCCACGCGTCTTTCGGCACGGCGCCGAACCCGGCGCTTGCGAAAGCGGCCCAGAGCGATTCGACGTCGCCGCGCGTCGTCGTCTCGTCGAGGCTGATGCCGACGCTCGCCGCCGAGGACCGGCGCAGGTTCATGCCGACGCGTTCGGCTTCCGCAAGCACGGCGCCGGTCTTCGCGCCGGTGGCGATTTCGATCGTGTCGAAGGCATACGCGTTGCGCCGCGCCGCGCCCATCGCTTCGAGGCCTGCGGCGAGAACCGCCGTGTAGCTCGCGGCGCGGCGGGCGATCCGCGTCAGTCCTTCGGGGCCGTGATAGACGGCGTACATGCTGGCGACGACGGCGGGCAGCACCTGTGCCGTGCAGATGTTGCTCGTCGCCTTCTCGCGCCGGATGTGCTGCTCGCGCGTCTGCA
>ODAK010001472.1_pt1 | contig 25678 bp, 25 predicted proteins | sample 1539591 | NCBI WGS metagenome assembly ODAK01 (sample SAMEA3539303, study PRJEB22396) | soil metagenome | biome: tundra; feature: field; material: soil | place: USA | collected 2010-05 | depth 0.15 m
GCAGCGCCTCGCGCTGCTTGGCCCCGAGGCCCTGGAGCCGGCGAGTCTCGCTGATGCCGACGTGCTCCATCAAGCGGCGCGCCTTGACCTTGCCGGTGCCCGGGAGCGCCTCGAGAACCGCCAGCACCTTCATCTTGCCGACGATCTCGTCCGACTCCGCTTTGACGAGCAGCTCCCGCAGGGTGACTCGACCACTTTTCAGGTGATCCTTTATCTCGGCGCGTTCACGGCGCGCTCGGGCGGCCTTCTCGAGCGCCGCGTGGCGCTGCTCGGGCGTGAGGCTAGGAGGTTGGGGCATGGGCGGTTACGATAGCGCAGCACAAGCCGTCCGACCAGGGATCCGGGTTTACGCCCATGACGGACGGTGGCATACGATGCTCCGGTCGCCAGAGCACAGGGGTAGCCAGCCATGGCCAACGTTCTCGAGATAGTGGACCTACGGACCGAATTCCACCTTCGCACCGCCACTGTCGGTGCTGTCGACGGCGTCTCGTTCACGGTCAACGAAGGCGAGTGCCTGGGCCTGGTCGGCGAATCCGGATGCGGCAAGAGCACAGCTGGGCTTTCGATCATGAAGCTCCTGCCGAACGTCGGCCACATCACCCGGGGCTCAGTGACGCTTCTGGGCAGGGAGCTCGTGAAGTTGCCCGAGAAGCAGATGCGCGAGGTGCGCGGCAACGACGTCGCCATGATCTTCCAGGACCCGATGACCTCGCTGAACCCGACGATGACCGTCGGACGCCAGATCGCCGAGCCTGTGCGGATCCACAAGCACGTCTCCAAACAGGAGGCGACGGACCGGGCGATCGAGGTGCTCCAGCTCGTCGGGATGCCTCGGCCCGCAGAGCGCCTCGCGTCCTACCCTCACCAGCTCTCCGGCGGCCTTCGCCAGCGCGTCATGATCGCGATCGCGCTGGCCTGCGAGCCCAAGCTGCTCATCGCCGACGAGCCGACGACCGCGCTCGACGTGACGATCCAGGCGCAGATCCTCGACCTCATCGACGAGCTTCGCGACCGTCTCAAGATGGCCGTTCTTCTCATCACCCACGACATGGGCGTGATCGCAGGGCGCACGGACCGCGTCATGGTGATGTACGCCGGCAAGATCGTCGAGAGCGCGCCGACGCGCAGCCTGTTCTCGGAGATGCGCCACCCCTACTCCGAGGCACTGCTCGACTCCATCCCCAAGCTGAACGCGGACGCGGGCGTCCCGCTCTACAGCATCCCCGGGGTCCCGCCCGACTTGAGCGGCGAGTTCGTCGGCTGCAGGTTCGAGCCGCGGTGCCGCAACGCGACAGAGCAATGCCGGGTCGAGGAGCCGCCGCTGGTCACTGAAGCAGGCCACTCGTTCGCTTGCTTCAACCCGGTGGGCAGCGCCACGGCGCCACGGCGCGCCCTCCGCGTGGTCGACGCCGCCGAGGCGAGCCGGATCGCTCTTCAACGGGTCAACGAGCTCACATCCCGAAAGGTGATCGTCGAGATCGACCGGCTCGTCAAGGAGTTCCCCGTCACGGCCGGAGCTGTTCTGCAACGCAAGATCGGAAGCGTCAAGGCGGTCTCCGACGTGTCCTTCTCGGTTCGCGAGGGAGAGACGTTCGGCCTCGTGGGTGAGTCGGGTTGCGGCAAGACGACGATCGGACGACTCGTGGTCGCGCTGGAGAGACCCACCTCGGGAGCGATCCGGTTCGACGGCCAGGACGTCACGAAGCTGAACCGGGGCGACCTGCGACGCGGCCGCCGCGACTTCCAGATCATGTTCCAGGACCCCTATGCCTCGCTCGACCCGCGGATGCGAGTCGGCACCATCCTCCGTGAGCCGCTCAAAGTCCAAGGGATCGGATCGAAGACCGAGCAATGGGAGCGCGTCGGCTCGTTGCTGCGCGAGGTGGGCCTCGGCCAGAAGGCGATCGACCTCTACCCGCACGAATTCTCGGGAGGTCAGCGCCAACGGATCGGCTTCGCCCGTGCGCTCACGTTGAACCCCCGCCTGATCGTCGCCGACGAGCCCGTCTCGGCCCTCGACGTGTCGATCCAGTCGCAGATCCTCAACATGATGAAGGCTCTGCAGCAGATCCACCGCCTCACCTACATCGTCATCTCGCACGACCTTGCGGTGCTCAGGTTCCTCTCCGACCGCATCGGGGTGATGTATCTCGGCAAGCTCGTCGAGATCGGAGCGTCCAAGCAGATCTACGAGCAGCCGGCGCATCCCTACACCCGTGGCCTGATCGACACGATCCCGGTGCCTGATCCGGTCATCGCCGCGTCCCGCCGCGGGCACCACATCTCAGGAGAGCTGCCCTCGGCGATCACCCCGCCTTCTGGCTGCCGGTTCCGCACTCGCTGCCCGCAGACACAGGAGCTCTGCGCGGCAGAGGAGCCGCCGCTGCTGTCCTTCGGCGGCGACCACTTGGCGGCCTGCCATTTCCCGCTCCAGCAGCCCGTGGGCAGCGCGCCGATGGCCGCCAGCGCATCGACTGCTCCTCCCGGCCCCTAGAGCGGGAGCTGCCGGCCGGGCAGCTCGTTCAGCGACGCTGCAGCCGTACTTCGAACGCGTCGCGCAACGCGTCGCCGATGTAGTTGAACGAGACCGTTATGAGGATGATGCATATACCCGCCGGGTAGATGAGCCACCAGGCGCCCTCTTGGGCATAGCTGATGCCGTCGGAGAGCATCTGACCCCAGCTCGTACCCGGGGGCGGAACGCCGAAGCCGAGGAAGCCGAGCGCGGCCAGCAAGCCGATGGCATCCGCTATCTGGAACGTCGCGTTCACGATGATCGTCCCGACGGCGTTCGGGATTATGTGGCGTACGACGATCCGGCCCCCACCGCCGCCCATTGCCCGGACCGCTTGAACATATTCACGAGTCCGAAGCGTGAGCGTCTCACCCCGGATGAGACGCGCCGGCACGAGCCATGCAGCGAGCGCCACGATGAACACGATCAGCCAGAACGAGGTGTGAAGGATCGCAGCGATGACGATGAGCAAGAACAGGGTCGGAACCGAGAGGACCGTGTCGACGATACGCATCATGACCGCGTCCACCGCGCCTCCGGCATAGCCCGAAACGGCTCCGAAGAACACGCCGAAGACAGTGGCGATCCCCGCGGCCAACAACGCGATCTCGAGCGCGGTGGCGCCGCCCACCATGAGCCGGCCCACGGTGTCGTAGCCGTTGGGATCTGTCCCCAACAGATGCTGCGCGCTCGGGTGGGCGAGGACCTGACCCACGCTCGTGACGACGAAGTTGGCCTGGGGCGTGACGTACAAGTGCGGCCCGACGAAGCAGAACAGCAGCATGAGCACGATCACGCCGATGCTGATCAGCGCGAGCTTGTTCTCGGCGAAGACCCGCCAGATGACGCTGCCGAGACCACCGATGCCACCTGCCTCGCCCGCCTCGGTGACCTCGACGCCCGGCACGACGATTTCAGCGCTCATGCCTGGGGTCTCCGGACCGATCGTGTCCTTATCGGGCAACTCGCCCTTGATCGGGATCATGGCAGCCCCTGCCAACCGTGCGGTCCCGGGTCACACATAGCGGATCCTCGGGTCCAGGACGGCGTACAGGATGTCGGCGAGAAGTGACCCCACGACGGTCGCCATGGCGGCGACGACAACCGTCCCGATGAGCAGCGGGAAGTCGTTGTTGATGGCCGCGTTGAAAAAGGCCAGCCCCATACCCGGGTAGTTGAAGACGCTTTCGGTGATGAGCGCGCCGCTGACGATCGCCGGCAGCGTGAGCCCGAGGAGGGTGATTATGGGGATCAGCGCATTGCGCAGCGCGTGGACGTAGTTGACCCGTCGGGTAGAAAGGCCCTTGGCACGCGCCGTCCGGACGTAGTCCTCGGTGAGCGCCTCCATCATCGACGAACGCATATACCGGCTGAAGCCAGCTATGGAGACCGCGGCGAGCGCGACGACCGGCAGCACGAGGCCCTGCCAGTCAGAGAGGATCTGTCCGATCGAGGCCGATTGGGGCGCCTCCGGCGGGAAGATGTGCCAGTGGATGGCGAACACCTGAATGAGCACGATGCCGAGGAAGAACGTCGGCGTCGCATAGAAGATGAACGACAACGTCGTGAGTGCATAGTCGGACGGCTTGTTGCGCCGCAGCACCTGGAAGATGCCGAGCGGGATCGCGACGATGACCGTGAGGAGTATCGCTAGCCCGACCAGGAGCACCGTTTTCGGCAGCTTCTGCATCACTATGGTCGCCACCGGCTCGTTGAGCTTGTACGAGTAGCCCAAGTTGAACGTGAACACGTGCCCGACCAGGATCACGAATTGGGTCCAGACCGGCTTGTTCAGCCCGTTCTGGCTGAGGAACAAGGCGATCTGGGGCGGCGTTGCCCTGTTCCCGAGAATGATCCGGGCCTCGGAGGTCGCCCCGCCGGGAAACAGGTGATAGAGGATGAACGTAATTGCGCAGACGCCGATGATGACGATGATCGCCTGGAACACTCTCCGAATGAGGTAGCCGATCATGCGCTACTCCTTGCCCGCCGGGGGCTACACCGTTGTCGCCAGCTTTCCCCCGCCCTCGATGCTAACAGGCCTGGTTCGGGGCCAACTTCAACCTCTCCATGGGGGACCTGCAACCACGTACACCCCCGGGCCACGGCGCGCTCTTTGTGGCCGGGGAGAACGTGACGTCGGCCGCCCGTCGGTGTCACCTGAGCTCGGCCGCTACTTCGCAGGCTTGCAGAAGTACCATTCTTCAGCGACCCACGTGAATAGCGGGTTCTCGGGAGTGAAGCCGCAGACGTTCTTTCCGACCTCCTCGAGCTGCAGCTGCGTGTTCGGCTGCCAGATTGCCGGAAGGTTCTTCGCGAGGTAGTTCTCGTAGTTGTAGAGGGCCGTCAACGACGACGAGGTGTTCGTCAGCTTTATGAGGTTGTCGGCCGCCGGGTCGGAAAAGTTGCCGAAGTTCGAACCCGCGCCCGTGGCGAAGATCTCCTCACCGGTCGGGTAGAAGTCCGGCGAGTAGATCCATCCACCGCCCCAGTTGGCGATATCCCAGGAACAAGCCTTGCCGGCCGCGCACGGCGTCGCAGCGGTGCTGACGACATCACCGAAGGCCTTGGGCTCGAGCTGCAGCATGATGCCGGCTTGTGCCCAGCTCGATGCGAGCTCTTTGATCTGGTTGTCGAACGACACCACGCCGCTCTCGTAGAGGTACTGGAAGCTCAACTGCGCGCCCTTCGAGATCCCCGCCCCGCACTCGCCGGCAGCCCTTCCCGGCTTCACGCAGGTGGTGAGACCGTTCGGGACGACCTTCCAGCCGTGCGAGGTGAGCAGCGACTTCGCGTGTGACGGGCTGTAGGGGTACGGGTTGGAGCTCTCCTGCGGCGTGGCCAGTTTCGTTGGCGGGAACACGGGCACCGGGCCATAGGTCGGGGCTCCGTAGCCAGCGCTGAAAAGCCGGATCCACAGGGTCTGGTTCGTCAGCGACTGCATCGCCTGGCGGACGTACAGCTGCTTGAAGATCGGGCCCGAGGTCGGGTTCGTGTAGTTGAGCGAAAAGTAATTGATGCCCCAGGGGTACACAGGGTCGAGGTTGTAAATGCCCGCGAGCTGCGAGTTGTTCGCACCTGAGAGGGGACCGCTCGGACCGAAAGCCTTGCCCTTGTAGACCGGCAGGTCCTGCGACGGTACGTAACCGATGTTGATGGTCTTGCCGTTTTCCAGCACGTTGAACTCGGCCGTGTCGGTCGTGAAAGGAGCCAGCACGAGCGCGTCGATCGAGGGCTTCACGGGACCCGAATACGCCTTGTTCGGCGCCACCGCCGCACCGTTGTCCGTCGCGTCGTACTGGGTCAGGTGGAACGGCCCGTCCACGATCTGCCAGAGCGGGTTCGTAGCGTAGGTCCCGAGGTCGCCCGCCTCGTTCTTGCCCGTGAGGAACGAGTACACCGCCGCACAAGCCTTCGCGGAACGTGAGGTCTGTGAAAACCTGCCGGTGGACGACATCGAGGTCGTCACCGACTTGTACGCTGCACTCGAGCAGCCTCCCGAGCCCGGGGCTCCGCCGGCGGAGGTGATGTCCCACGCGATCGGCAGAGGCGTGATCTGGCTGAGCTCGTTGTACGTGAACCAGTACTGGCTGTAGGCCGCGTCCAGCGTGAAGGTGACCGTGTCGGTCGTGTCGTTCGCGACGACGTTCGTGACGTCCCCGGGGTACTGGCTGGGCCCGGGCACATACGCCGCCCAAGAGGTGGCGTCCGCCTTGATCATGTTCATCCAGAAAACGACGTCCTGGGCGTTCACGGTCTCGCCGTTGCTCCACCTGTAGCCCTTCATCTTGATGGTGACCGTCTTGCCGCCGTTGGAGTACACGGGCGGGTCGGCGACCGAGAGGCCCGGATTGAGGTTCGGCGTGTACCCCACGCCGAACCAGTACAGCGGGCGGTACATCAGGTAGATCAGCTGGAAGTTCGGCACGAGGAAGTAGGCGCCGCCCATCATCGGGAAGATGTAGTTCGGGCCGGCTGCTGCATTCTCCGCGATCGTCATCGTGCCGCCCGACACCTTGACCATGTGGGTGGGCGTCGTCGTCGAGCTGGACGTGGTGGAAGGCGTCGAACTCGATCCACAGGCAGCCAGCACGAGCGCCGCTGACGCAACCGCCGTTCCCAGCACGGCGAGCCCGCTCAGTTTCCGCTTTCGCAACATGATCGTGCCGGACCTCCTGGTCTCAACAGCGCTCGTGACTAGTTTCGATGGCTGGCAAAAGCGGGCCATCGCCCCCCGGACGAGAATTTATCGAGATCAAAGTACCGCATCTGTAATGTCGGTACGGACCTGCATCTTCGCAGGTCCGGGGCTGCGCCTGGCGCGCGGCCGGCGCTCCGGTTCACCGCTCGGGAGGGCCCTGGCCGAGAGCGAGGGCGGCCATCACCTCGGCTGAGAGCCGCTGAGCCGCTAGTTCCGGGGCGTCCGATCCTGTCACTGTCCTGCCGATCACGAGCAGGCCGGCCCCTCCTCTCATCGCAGAAAAGGGTCCCGCGGCCCGGGCCTGGTCGTCCCGTGGCGACTCCGCGAGGCGGATCCCGGGGACGACCCTCAACAGTCCGGGCGCCCGCGTGCCGACGACGGGGAGGTCCACCGCCGCGCAGACCACGCCGATACAGCCGGTCTGCGCTGCCAGGCGCGCCCGCGTGCCGACGAGACCCGCGCCGGCATCCGGGTCGCTCGTCAGCACGGTCACCGCGAGGATCCCGGCGGATCCTTCGGCCGGTTCGGGATGGCCGGTCGCCACCGCTTCGGCCCATCCCTCCTCGAACCCCTCCACCGCTGCCCTCAGCATCTCTTCGCCGCCGGCCGCGTGCACCGTCGCGTACGCCACGCCCAGAGATCCGATCCTCCGAGCAGCGCGGCCGACCGTCGTCGGGATGTCGTGGAGCTTCAGGTCCACGAACACCCGGAAGCCCTCGTCCAAGAGCGTGTCGACAGCCAGCGGGCCCTCGGCCGAGAACAGCTCCAAACCGATCTTGGCGACCGAGAACCACGGCCGCAGTCGAGCGGCGAGCTCGACCGCCTCGTCGAGGCTCGCAACGTCGAGCGCGAGCGCAAGACGATCCCGCACGGTCTGTGGAACCTCGCCTTGCACCATCACGGCTCGACTCGCTTCAACTTGTCGTTCGCAGCGCCGACGAGCTCGCGGATTGCGCCAACCTGGTGCCGGGCGCACCAGGCCGCGAGCTCGGCCTGTACTCGCAGGACGGCCCGCGGATCGGCGAGCGTCGCCGTCCCGACCTGGACCGCATCCGCCCCTGCAAGCAGCATTCGCACGGCTCCTTGCCCGTCACTCACGCCCCCGACCCCGACGATGCCGGCATCGGGGAAAGCCGCCCGGCAGTCGTAGACGGCCCGCAACGCGACGCTGTGGAGGGCGTCTCCTGAGAGCCCTCCTCCCCCCGCTCCGAGCACGGGTGCCCGCCGTTCGGTGTCGATCGCGAGCCCGAGCAGCGTGTTGGTCAGCGTGAGCGCCTCAGCACCCGCTGCGAGCGCAGCCTCGGCGACCTCGAGGAGATCGGACGTGTTGGGCGAGAGCTTGGCCCACAGCGGCCGGCCGCAGGCGCCAGAGGCTTCCACCGCAGCGCCGGTCGCTGTCGGCGAGTGGGCGAACATGCGGCTCCGGTCCTCGAGGTTCGGGCAGCTGACGTTCACCTCGACGGCGACCACGCACGGCGGAGCCTCCGCCAACAGTGACGCGGCGCGCGCATAGTCCTCGACCCGGCGCCCCCAGATGCTCACCACCACCCGGGCGCCGGAGACCTCGAGAGCGGGTAGCTCATCGGCGAGCCACGCCGCGACACCGGGCCCTTGGAGCCCGACCCCGTTCAGCATGCCCCCCGGCACCGGGCAGACGCGAGGACTGGGATTGCCCGACCACGGATCGGCGGACAACGACTTGACGACGACGGCGCCGATGGCCGAGAGGTCGAAATAGGCACCGAGCTCGGCTCCGTGCCCGGCGGTACCGGAGGCTGTCATCACCGCAGCAGGGAGCCGGACGCTCGCGACACAGGTCGAGAGATCGACCTCGCCGGCTTGCTTGCGCCGCCTCACAGCGCCGGGCCCGGAGCCTCGTTCACCGCTGCGCCGCGCCGTCTTGGACCACGACCTCGCCTGCGAACACCGTGTGGCGGACCTTGCCGGTGAGCCGGCGACCGGCATAAGGCGTGTTGCGGCTCCGGCTGGCCTGGCGGCTCGCGTCGACTACCCATTCGACGGTCGGGTCGAACACCGTGAGGTTCGCAGCCACGCCCGGCCGGAGCGGGCCGCCTTGGCCGCCGCGGCCCGACTGGCCGCCCCTGGCGTCCTGGCCGAGCCCCGCGATGCGAGCCGGTTGCCAGGAGAACAAGGCGAAAAGGTCCCGCATCGACAGGGCCGCTCCCCCGTCCCTTGGTACCCAGCCGGGACCGGCCCCGTCGTCGCCTTCCGCCGGACTGGCACAAAGTGCGCTGTAAGCGACAGCGAGCGCGGTCTCGAGACCGAGCATTCCAGCGGGGGCCTCGTCGAAGGGTTCCTCCTTCCGTTCGGGCGCGTGAGGCGCGTGGTCGGTCGCGATGGCGTCGACGATGCCGTTCACGACGCCCGCACGTATCGCAGCCACGTCCGAGGCAGTCCGCAGAGGCGGGTTGACCTTGTAGACCGGGTCGAAGCTCGAGACCGCCGCGTCACAGAGCGCCAGATGATGGGGCGTGACCTCCGCTGTGACCGCAAGTCCGCCGGCCTTGGCGCTCCGGATCATCTCGATGGCCCCCGCCGTGGACAGGTGCAGGAAGTGCATGGGCGCGCCGGTGAGCCGCACGAGCGCGAGGTCCCGTGCCAGCATCGCCTCCTCCGCGAGCGGGCTCTGGCCTGCGATCCCGAGGCGGCTCGACCAAGCACCCTCGTTCATGTGTCCCCCCGCTGCGAGCTGCTCGTCCTCGCAGTGCTGGGCGAGCACGACACCGAGCCCCGACGCGTACTCGAGCGCGCGGCGCATCAGCCCGGCGTGCTGCACACCTCGCCCATCGTCAGTGAAGAGCCGCACGCCGAGCGCGGCCAGCTCGGCCATCGGGACGAGTCGCTCACCACGCCGGCCGACGGTGATCGCACCCGCGACCGCGATCTCGGCCAGTGCCTCCTCGCCGAGCGCGAGCACGTCGCGGGCGACCGCTGCCGAGTCGATGGCGGGCTCGGTGTTCGGCATGGCGACCACGGCCGTGTAGCCACCGAGCGCGGCGGCACGCGACCCCGACTCGATCGTCTCGGCTATCTCCCCACCGGGCTCGCGCAGATGGGCGTGCAGGTCGACCAGGCCCGGCGCGACGACACAGCCCCCCGCGTCGATGGCGGTCGCGCCCTTCGGTGCGTCAATCGCCTCCTCGACGGCGACAATCCGGCCGTCCCGCACGAGGATGTCACCTCGCCGCTCGCCCGTCTCGTCCACCAGCGTCCCGCCGCGGACGACGACCTCGCCCGTCTGTATGACTGGGTTCCGGCGCGCCATCACATCACCCCCGATCCGAGCAGGTGGAACAGGACGGCCATGCGGACGACGACGCCGTTTCGCACTTGACGCGTCACCAGAGAGGCAGGCATGTCGGCGACCTCCGGCGAGATCTCGACGCCGCGGATCATCGGTCCGGGATGCATGATGAGAGCGTCCCTCTTGAGTGCGTCGGCCCGCGCCCGGGTGAGGCCGTAGCGCCAGTGGTACTCGTCGAGCGATGGCAGCAGCACCTCGCCGAGGCGCTCTGACTGGATGCGGAGGAGGTAGATGACGTCGAGCCCCCCGAGCGTCGAATCGAGATCACCGGTCGCGGTCACGGGCCAGCCCTCCAGCGACGCCGGCATGAGCGTCGGCGGCGCCACGAGCACGACATCGGCACCCAGTGCGGCGAACGCGAGCACGTTCGAGCGGGCGACTCGCGAGTGCTTGATGTCGCCCACGATCGCTACGCGGAGCCCTTTCATATCGGCCGGGACCGCCCCGTCGCGCCGCGCGGTGAGAGCCTCACGGATCGTGTAGCAATCCAGCAGCGCTTGAGTCGGATGCTCGTGGGTTCCGTCTCCGGCGTTGATCACGCTCGCGCCCACCCAGTCGGTGACCCTGAGCGGCGCCCCCGACGCGTGGTGGCGGATGACCATCGCGTCTATGCCCATGGCGTCGATCGTCTCGACCGTGTCGCGCAACGACTCGCCCTTGACTGCAGCCGACGTGGAAGCCGTGAAGGTCATGACGTCGGCGGAGAGGCGCTTTGCGGCGGTCTCGAACGACAGGCGCGTCCGGGTCGACGGCTCCATGAAGACCGTCGCCACCGTGCGTCCCCTTAGTGCAGGCACCTTCGGGATCGGGCGCTCAGCCACCTCGGCGAACGCGTCGGAAAGGCGCATGATCTCGAGGATGCCGTCGCGGCCCAGATCGGCGATGGACAGAAGATGCCGGACCGCCGGGGCTCGGCGGCCCACGAGAAAGTCCTCTCCGGCGACCGGTGAGCCCGCGCCCGCCGCCTCGGGGACCCCCGATGCCCATGCCGTGCCGATCTCATTGCCAGCCTCGTCCGGCGAGACTCCGGTGCTTGTCGAGGTGCCGGGCGCTCTCATCGGGTCCCCATGTCCTTCCCGGCGCCAATGAGGTCACCGATCGTGACCGCGTCTTCGGCTACCTCGACGAGCTCGTCGCGACGTGTCGGCAGGTTCTTGCCAACGAAGTCGGGGCGGATCGGCAGTTCCCGGTGACCACGGTCGATCATCACGGCCAGCTGCACGGCGCTGGCCCGTCCGCGCTCCGCGAGGGACTCGAGCGCAGCGCGGACTGTCCTCCCGGTGAACAAGACGTCGTCGAACAGGACCACTGTGCGCCCCGTCAAGTCGAAGGGCAGGTCGGTGACCTCCTCGGGCAGCACCGGACGCATCCCGATGTCGTCGCGGTAGAACGCGACGTCCATGGTCCCGAACGGCACGGCCGTTCCCTCGATCTCCCGCAGGATCGCGACGAGCCGTTCGGCCAGCGGCACGCCGCCTTTCTGAATCCCGATGACGACGACGTCTCTAAGCCCGCGATTGCGCTCGACGATCTCGTGCGCGATTCGCACCAGGGCCCGCCGAACCTCGTCGCGGTCCATGACTTGTGTACGGGCAACAAAAACGCGCCCTCCCGGGCGCGTCGAACTTCTCTCTCTGTCGGCCACTCGGGCTCCTCCTCGTACGTACGGCCTCGCTGGACCTGCTTTACGTGCGAGATGTCACTCTAGCGAAACGCGGAACGGCGCGCCGCCACTTTGTCGCTCATCTGGGCGGACCTCGGTCGCCACCGCGGAGAGCACGCCGTTCACGTAACGGCCGGAGTCCTCCGTCGAGTAGGTCTTTGCGAGCTCGACCGCTTCGTCGAGCACAACGGCCACCGGCACGTCGAGCTCGTCCAAGAGCTCGTATGCGGCCATCCGAAGCACGCAGCGGTCGACCACCGGCATCCGCTCGATCGTCCAGCCAGTGGCGTGGCGCCCCAGCAGGCGGTTCACCTCCTCGCCCCTTCGCTCGACGCCCATGACGAGCTGCGAGGCGTACTCCTCGGGCGCGACAGGCAGCTCGGCGAGCAACTGGGTGGGGCTCAGGTCCTTGGTCTCGGCTTCGTAGAGCAACTCGAGTGCCCGTTCACGCGCCCGGCGTCTCGCGCCAGGCAGAACGTGGCGCGACGAGCGCTCAGGCCCTTGTGAGGTATTCACCGGTCCGGGTGTCGACCTTGATGCGTTCGCCGGGGTTGACAAACAGCGGCACCTGGACCACGAGGCCGGTCTCGAGGGTCGCCGGCTTGCGGCCGCCAGAGACTCGATCACCCTGGAAGCCGGGCTCGGTCTCGGTGACCGTGAGCTCGACTGCGGCCGGCAGGTCGACGCCGACGATCTCGCTCTCGTGCATCTGCATCACCGCCGAGTCGCCTTCTTTGAGGTACGACGCAGCGTCGGCGAGCGACGACTCGCTCACATGGATCTGGTCGTACGAGACATTGTCCATGAAGACGTACTCCTGCCCGTCCCGGTACAAGTACTGCATCTCCCTCTTGTCGATCACTGCCTGCTCGAGCGGCTCACCGGCCCTGAAGGTGCGCTCGATCACCGCCTTGGTACGCGCGTTGCGCAGCTTGGTCCGGACGAAGGCACCGCCCTTGCCGGGCTTGACGTGCTGGAACTCGACGACCGTGAACAGTCCTTCAGGAAGGTCGAGAGTCATGCCGTTGCGGAGGTCGTTGGTGGAAAAGGCCATCAGAGCACATAGTCCTTGGTCGACTTGGTGAGCAGACGAACGCCGGTGGCCGTGACAACCAAGGTGTCCTCGATGCGCGCGCCGCCGGTTGAGTAGAGGTAGGCGCCGGGCTCCACGGTCACGACAGCACCCTCCTCGAGGATATCAGTGGAGTCCTGCGAGACCGAAGGGGCCTCATGAACCTCCAGGCCGACGCCGTGACCGGTCCCGTGCAGGAAGGCTTCCTCGAGACCGGCCAACGCAAGTGACTCGCGGCACGCCGCATCGACCGCGCCCCCGGTCACGCCAGCCCGAACGGCGCGTATCCCGGCACGCTGTGCGACCATGACCGCCTCGAGCAGCTCGCGGAGCTCGTCGGGCCGAGGAGCGCCGACGCTGACCGTACGGGTCATGTCCGAACGGTAACCGTCCACGATCGCCCCGAAATCGACGACCACGAGCTCGCCAGGGTCGATACGGCGAGTGGACGGTCGAGCGTGAGGAAGGGCGCCGTTCGGGCCGCTTGCAACGATCGACTCGAAAGCGACCCCTTCGGCGCCGCGACGGCGCATCTCGAAGTCGAGGGCGATCGCGAACTCCTCCTCGGTCGGCGCCTCGGACAGAAGTTCCTTCACCTGAGCGAAGGCCACATCCGCGATGTCCGCCGCGCCTTCGATACGCGCAAGTTCTCCCTCGTCCTTGATGGCACGAAGCGTCTCGACGGCGCGGGGCACCGCTACAAGGTTCGTCCCCGGTGCAAGCGCGGCGGCGAGGCGAAGCTGGTCGCCCCAGCTGATGTCGTCGGCCTCCAGTCCCAGGCGGCACAAGCCTTTCGCGGCCTGCTCGATGGCCGCCGACTGGCCGGCCGGCTGGCCGATCTCGATGCGCACCGGTACCTCCGCTGCGGCGACCTCGGCGACCGCCTGATCCCGGTAGCGCCCGTCGGAAACGAGCAGCGCGTCGTCGGGCAGGACAAGGAGCAGCCCTGCCGACCCCGTAAAGCCGGTCAGGTACCGGACATTGGTGAGATTGGTGACGAGCAGGCCATCGCAGCCGAGCTCGGTGAAGCGGGCCGCCAGCCGCGGGATGCGGCCGGCGACATCCATCGCGGCGAGGTCGGGACGATCTGAGCCAGTCGGCATGGGCGGAGATGCTAGGCGCCAGGAAGGCCGCGGCTGCGCCCTGTGACAAGTCGCGCTGCGGCCTCGACTGCGAGCTCATAGCCGAGGCCGCCGAAGCCGGCCACAGTTCCGTCGGCCACCGGCGCCAGGACCGACTGGCGACGCCAGGGCTCCCGGGCGTCGGGGTTGGACAGGTGAAGCTCGACGACGGCGCCGTCGAAGGCTGCCAGGGCGTCGTGAAGTGCCCAGCTCGAGTGTGAGAGGGCGCCGGCGTTGACCACGATCGCTTCGACGCTGCCGCGCGCGTCGTGAACGGCTGCGACGAGGTCAGCCTCGTGCTCGCTCTGCAGGTGCTTCAACTCGAATCCTGCGCGGGCCGCCGCCCGATCGGCCCGTTCGACGTGGTCTGCCAGTGTCGCGACGCCGTAGATCTCCGGCTGGCGCTCGCCGAGCAGGCCGAGGTTCGGGCCGGAGAGGAGCAGGATGACCGGGCGTTGCCCGGTGCGGTCGTTCCCGGCAGCACTCATCGGTCGCCTCGAAGGGCATCGAGCGCCTCGTGCACGAGCTCGGGGCGAACCTCGTGCACCGGTTCGACACCGCCCGGACCGTCGAGCATCAATGTGAGGCCACCGGCCGACTTCTTGTCTCGGGTCATGAACTGGACCAAGGTGGCGGGGTCTGCGCCGGGAGGAAGGCTGACCGGCAAGTCGTAGCCGGAGACGACTCCACGATGACGCTCGACTCGGGACGTCCCGATCCTGCCCATGAGCTGCGCGAGCTCCGCCGCGAACACGAGGCCGATGCCCACCGCTTCGCCGTGGCGGAGCTCGGCCTCCGAACTGCTCGCGTCCTCGCTCGCAAAGCCAGCTGCCTCCAGGGCATGAGCCAAAGTGTGACCGTAGTTCAGGATCATTCGGCGACCTCCTTCGCGTTCGTCGCTGGCGACGACCTCGGCCTTGCACGCCACGCACCGGGCCACCTGCTCGGCGAGGCTCAAGCTGTCGAGATCCTCCACGCCCAAGAATGCGTACTTCGCCATCTCCCCGTGGCCGGATCGCCATTCGCGCGCGGGCAGGCCCGCGAGGGTCTCGGTGTCGCAGAAGACCCCGAGCGGCTGCCAGAACGAGCCCACCAGATTCTTGCCTTCCGGGAGATTGACGCCGGTCTTCCCGCCGATCGCCGCATCGACCTGGCCGAGCAGCGTGGTCGGGACGTTTATGACCGCAGTTCCACGGTGATAGCTCGACGCCGCGTAGCCGGCCACGTCTGTCACGACCCCACCACCGACGGCCACGACGACGTCGCTACGGTGCATGTCGCCACGGGCCATGAAACGGCAGATCTCCTCGACTGTGGCGAGCGACTTGGCCTTCTCTCCGTCCGGGATCGTCACGACCTGGCACGGCACGCCTGGGTCGACATCGACGCCGATGCCCGCCTGGGTCACAACGGTCGCGCGGCGGGCGCCAGGAGGCAGGCAGCTGGAGAGCTCGCGCCGCACGCCGGGGCCCACGAGCACTTCGTAGCCACGCTCTCCGAGCTCGACCCTGACGCGTATCGGCTCGAGACCACCCGGATCGTGCTGCGACCACGCGGAACCGGGCGCGCGGTCGCTCACCACGGCGATCGTCCGTCGGTCGGCGAGTCGAGCTGCGCCCGGGCCGCGCGCACGACGTCTTCGGCGAGCTCCTCGGGACGGCGCGCCCCGACGTGCACGACGACGTCCGAGAGCTCCCGGTACACGGGCCGCCGGACCGCGTCGAGGCGCTGAAGGGTACCGGCCGGATCCACCTCGAGGAGGGGCCGACCGGTGCCGGCACCGACCCGGCCTGCCAAGGCGTGCGGCGCCACGTCGAGCCATACGACGACGCCAGCGGACCGCAGGCGGCGGCGCGACTCCGGATCGAGCACGGCGCCACCTGCTACGGCGATGACCGAAGGCACAAAGGACGTGAGCGCGGCACACAGCGCGGCACGCTCTTCTGCGCGATAAGCAGGCTCGCCTCTGGCAGCGAAGATCGCGGGAACACTGCTCCCGGTCCGCCTCTCGACATCGACGTCGCTGTCTCGGAAAGGCCGGCGCATCCGGTCCGCCACAATACGGCCGACGGTCGACTTGCCCGAGCCCATCATCCCGACGAGCAGCACGTGCTCACCCATCTCCGGTCACCGGGTCACCGACACGTCACCCCACCACCGTAGTTGTCGGTGTCCTGGCTGTGGCCTGTCACCTGGGCCAGCACTTCCCAAGCCCCGAGGGCGGGGCGGGGACTCAGGTCCGGCCAGGCTCGAAGTACGGGTTCGTGCCCGACATGTGGTCGGTCACGTCCACGACCTCGCTGATCTCCGGAACGGCATCGGTGATGGCCACGGCGATGCCCTGGCTCAATGTCGCCCGGGCCATGCCGCATCCCTGGCATCCACCCGACATCTGGACGTAGGCAACCGGGCCTTCGACCGCGACCAACGCGGCCCGCCCGCCGTGCATGGCGATTTGCGGATTGACGTCCTGCTCGAGCACCTCGAGGACGCGCCGAGCGACGGGGCCGGTGAGATCGCCCCGGGGCGGGACGGGTGCAGAGGACAAAGGAGGCGTCTTCGCGTTGATGATCACCAGGCCCACTTCGCCGGCTAGTTGGTTCACGTCCAGCACGGCGCCGCGAACACGTTCGACGCTCTGCTCAGGTACGACAATCGGGATGTCGCCCTCGAGTTGCCGGACATCGCCCGGCCTTATCTGGGACTTCGACCCGAACCAGAGGTCGTAGGTGTAGGCACCGTTCGCGCTGCCGTTCACCTCGAGCCAGAGAGCGAGATCCTCCGGCTTGGGCTCGTCGGCGAGGACCTTGCGCACCACCTCGAGTGCGGCAGGCGTGACACGGATCACCTCTTTCACGGCGAGGACGCTACCGTGACCGGATGGCCGTTGTGCCCGACGCACCTTTCGACGCTCATGAATGGGTGAGCTTCGAGGACCCCGCTGAGGATCGGAGCTGGCTCGTCGACGTGACTTTTCTGTCGAGCTGTTGGCAATGCATCTACGGCGCCGGATGCCAGGGAGTCCTCACCGAGGCGACGCCCGAACGGATGGAGGGCTGTTGTTCGTACGGAGCGCACTTCACCGACGAGGCGGATGCCGAGCGCGTCACCGCGGCTGCCGAGACGCTTCCTCGCGAGCAGTGGCAATTCCGCTCGAAGGGCCGACGGAAGGCCGGCGTGCTCAAGCGCGACTCGAAAGGGGTCACGACTACCCGCCTCGTCGACGGAGCCTGCATCTTCTTGAACCGCCCGGGTCACCCCGGGGGTGCCGGCTGTGCTCTGCACCGTGCGGCGATCGACCGGGGCGTCCTGCCACTTCAGCTCAAGCCTGACGTCTGCTGGCAACTGCCGCTCCGCCGCGAGGACACGGTCGCGGCGAACGGGCACGTGACAAGCTCGCTCGGTGAATGGGGGCGGCGACACTGGGGCGAAGGTGGAGCGGAGTTCAGCTGGTGGTGCACGGAGGCACCCTCGGCGTTCTCCGGGCGCGACCCGGTGTACGTCTCGCTCCGCGACGAGATCGTCGCCATGGCCGGACAGGACGTCTACGAGCTGCTCGCCTCGTATCTCGGGACCCGGCAAGGTCGAGGGGTGTCGCTGCTCGCGCATCCCACCGTTCGCGAGCACTCCTCCAACGCGAGCACCGGGAACAGACCGATCTAAGCCTGACGGGGGCCGGATGCGTCGCCGTCGACCCGGTCGTGGGCTCCGTTGCTCTTGCTCTCTATCTCCGGGGTCTCAAAGTACGAGCTCGGACGGAGCCCGCCGGCTTCCTCGGGCTCGTCGAGCTCCTCTGATTCGTAAAGGCACCAGGACGCATGCTCCTCCTCGGGGTCGGCCCCGCACTCGGGACACGGCTCCACAGTTACCTCGATAGCGCGCTTCAGGCTGCGCGCCTCCTCGAAACGCCGATGACGTCCCTTTTTCACGAGCCGCTCCCAAGATTTCGCGGATGCCGCCTCAGACAGCAGCGATTAGGTAGCCCGGCTGAGCCCCGCTGCCAATCTGGCCGCCGACGCCCCCTAGGCCGCCTACCACCTGCCTACAGCATATCCGTCCAGGTCAAGATTCGGGCAGGTCGCGCCACGGTCACCGCCGCCGTTATGGTGGCGGCGATGACGGAAGCATTCGACACCGGCGAGATGATCGCACGCTTCAGGGAGCGGGCAGCAGCTGTGCGCCGCCGCGGCATGCCGCCGGTCGAGGGAGCTGAGCGGCAGATGATCCTGCGCCAGATGCAGCTCGACTTTCAGGACTTCGCCATGCTCGGCGATGCCGCGGGCTCGCTCGAAGACGGGATCTTGACGCTTCGGATCGACCTGCGACCTGGGCCGGAGAGCAATGACAGCTCGACCGCCGGCGCCTGACCGGGTGACTAGTGGTCGACAGGGCGGAAAGAGCGTTCCTCCAGCACGAGAGCGCCGTGGCCGTCGAACGAAAGTGACGCCTTGCCTGTCGCAAGGCGCCGGAGCCCTTCTCCGACGAGATCGTTCCGCCAGCCGCCGGCAAGCCGGCCGTGGGGGGGATCTTGCATGAAATCGACCAGATCGGCTCGCGTGGCGAGGATCGCGGGGTCGAGGTCCAAGTCGCCCGCCCGTTGGGCCACATAGGCCGTCGCGAGCGTCGTGACGGCCCGATTGGGCTGGTCCAGCTCGTGGGCGGGCGGTAGCCGCAGCTCGGACGGAGCGAGCTCGAGGCCTTGGGCGACCGCTTCCAGCAGCTCTTCGGCAGCGCCACCGCCAAGATGGCGCCCGTCGAGGCTCCGGGTGCGCCGAAGATCCTCGCGTGTGCGGGTCGGGTGCTGGGCGATCGACAGCACAGCGAGATCGGGCAGGACGAAACGCACCGGGAGGTCCATTCGCCGAGCCCTTCGCTCACGCCAAGCCGCGACACACTGGGCGACCCCGCGGGCTGCGCCTCGGAGCTGACGTGAGCGCGGGAGGCGCCACCATGCCTCCTCCGGCTCGGTGGAGGACCGGTCCCTGGACAGCAGGATGGCGAACTCCTCAGCGGCCCACTCCATCCGGCGCTTTTCCTCGAGGCGCTCACCGATGCGCTGGCGCAGCTCGAGAAGGTAAGCCACGTCGCCGGCGGCGTACGCGAGCTGCCCGGCCGACAAAGGCCTCCGGGTCCAATCGGTCAGCTGATCACCCTTGAGCAGCCTCACGCCGAGGATTCGCTCGACGAGATTGACCAGGGAAGGCGACACCTGGCCCAGGAACCCGGCCGCGACCTGAGTGTCGAACAGCCTGCTCGGTACGGTCCCGCATGCCTGTTCGAGGACTTCGAGGTCCTGTTCCGCAGCGTGGACGACCCCGAGACCCGGACCCTGCAGCACCCTTGCCAAAGGCGAGACGTCGATGGCAAGGGGGTCGACGAGAGCGATCCCGCCCTGCCAGGCGAGCTGGATCAGGGCGAGCTGCGGGAAGTACGTCCTCTCCCGGGGGAATTCGGTGTCGAGCGCGTAGACCTCGCAGGACACGAGCTCGTCCACGAGGGAGTCGAGGGCCGCCGCGTCACCGATCCAGCGGTAGTCACCCACGCCTGCCGGACGCGTCACAACGGTGCCGGCACCACTGAGCGGATCGGGTCCCCGAGTCTCGAGAGCTTCGTCGCCCGAGCCGTCGCTTCCCTCCGAGCGCCGGAAGGCGGTGCCCGGGCTGCTCCGGTCCCTCGTGCCACCTCTGCGTCCCACTGCCCTAGCCGCCATAGTTCATCCGGGTGTCCTCCGTGCGAAGAACCGGAACAGTCTCGGCGCCGTCCGCGAACCCTGCGTCGAGGACCTCTCCGACAAACATCGAGTGAGAGCCCAGATCAAGGCTGTGGCGGAGCCCGCAGTCCAGATAGCCGACCGCGAGCTCGGGGATCGGTGCCCCGCTGAGGCCGTCTCGGTACCCAACTCCGCCGAGCGTGTGGGCCTCCGCGTCGTGCTCGGCCGGCTTCACGAACCTGCGCACCACCTCTCTGTCCTCACGGGCGACGAGCGCGACCGAAAAGCAGCCCCCTTCGGCGATCAGGGCGTGGGTCACCGCGGAGTGCTCGACCGAGACGGCGAGGTATTTCGGGTCGACGGACACCTGCATGGCCCAGTTCAGGGTCATCAGGTTACGGCGCTGTCCGGCGCGGCTCCCGAGAAGGTACAGGCCCGTCGGCAGCTTCCAGAGCACGCGGCGCCGCAACCGGTCGTATTCCGCCGCGTCGAGGTCATCGGGGAAAGGACCGACCGGGACGGCGCGGTTGCTCACGACCGAACCGTAGCCCTGCAAACGGGGTGATCGCGCGCTCGCGCGGCAGAACGCGTCAAAACGCTACACGCGCTGCTTGCGTTGCACGCTCAGTGGACCCCGTCGGCGGCCAGGCGGCGGGTGGCCTTGTCGAGCGAGACGACGCCCACGGCGATCGTCGCCAACGCGGCCGTGATCCGGCTGGAATGGAGGCTGCGGGCCGCGGCACACGAGCTGCCGGCACTGGCGAAATCCAGGTAGGCGACATTCAGCTCGTTGGTCAAGGTGTTGTCCGGCGTCGGCAGGTTCCCGTACGCGGTGCCGGTGTCGAACACGAGCCCCGAGCAATTGCTCGTGACGTCCTTCAGCTTCTTGGCTCGCACTGAACGCTTGACGGCCGCGATGTCCAGCACCACGAGGTTGTCGTTGGAGCTCACCAAGGCGATCGAGGCCCACTGGCGCACCTGATTGGCCTTCGAGCCGGTGTACGACGTGCATCCTGCGAGCGCCACCACGGCCAGGACCACGGCCACGAGGACCGCCGCCTCGTCGAGCGGGCGCCGCAGGCCTGCCCTCACTCAAATCGCAGCAGGTGGTAGTCCCGCCGCCCCCTCCGCAGCACGACGTAACGGTCGACCAGAAGGTCGTCGCGCCCGAGGCGCGCCTCGGGCTCGGAACGTCGGCGGTTGTTCACGTACACGCCGCCTTGGGCCACAGCGGCGCGCGCTGCTGTCTTCGAGGAAACAAGGCCCGTCGACACGAGCGCTTCGACGAGCGCGAACCCGTCGGAATCGAGGCACGAGCGCGCGAACCTCGACGACGGCGCGTCCGCGAACACCTCCAGGAGCAGTGCCTCGTCGAGCTTGGCGACCTCCTCGGAGAACAGGGCTTTGGAGGCAGCAATGGCGCGTTCGGTCTCGGCCTCGCCGTGGACGAGGGCACAGACCGCGCGCGCCAGGGCCTGCTGCGCCTTTCTGTGCCCGGGTCGCTCCACGATCTCGACGTCGAGCGCCTCGATCTCCTCATGGGAAAGGAACGTGAAATAGCGCAGCAAGCGGCCCACCTCGTCGTCGGGGGTCCGCACGAAGAACTGGTACATCTCGTAAGGCGACGACTTGGTCGCGTCGAGCCACACCGCCCCGGACTCGCTCTTGCCGTACTTTGTCCCATCCGCGCGCAACAAGAGCGGGTACGTGAGGGCGAAAGCCTCGGATCCGCGGACCTTGCGGATCAGCTCGAGGCCCATCGTGATGTTGCCCCACTGGTCGCTGCCGCCGAGCTGGACGCGACAGCCGTAGGCGTCGTGCAGGTAGAGGTAGTCGTAGGCCTGGAGCAACATGTAGCTGAACTCGGTGTAGGAAATGCCCTGGTCGGGCCTCTCGAGGCGGGACCTCACGGACTCCTTGGCAGTCATCTGGTTGACGGTGAAGTGCTTGCCGACATCACGCAGGAAGTCGATGAAACCGTAGGCGCACAGCCACTCGGAGTTGTCTAGCAAGAGGCCCCGGGCCTCCCCCGCCGCGGGAGACAGATCGAGCAGGCCCTCGAGCTGAGCCCGGATCGCCTCGAGGTTGGCCGCGAGTCGCTCGATCGACAGCAGCGGTCGCTCGCCGGCCTTGCCGCCCGGGTCTCCGATCAGGCCGGTGCCGCCTCCCGCGAGGAGAATGGGGCGGTGCCCGGCCTCCTGGAGCCGGCGCAGGGTGATGATCCCGAGAAGATTGCCCACGTGAAGGCTGTCGGAGGTGGGATCGATCCCGAAATAGGCCGTCGTCGCCCCCGAGTCGAGCAGCGTCCAGAGCGCCTCGTCGCTCACTTGGTGGACGAGGCCGCGAAAGGCGAAGTCGCCCGAGATCTTCAGCATGCGCAAAGCGTGCCACGATGCCGGCGGCGGGGCGAACGCCGCGGGTACTCGGCGCCTGGCCGGACGCCGGCAAGGGGCGAAAGCACTGACTTGGTCACGCCAAGGCGAGGGCTACTTCGGCCTCGAGCTCGTTGTGGAGCGCCACGTTCGCCTTGCGGTCGCTGCGCACGACGACAACCGCCGGACCGCGCCGTGCCGCGTTGTAGAGCGCTGTGTCGAGCTGCGTCGGGATCTCGACCTGGGATACCACCTCGATCGTGTCGCATCCCGCGGCCCTGGCAAGGTCGGCCACGTCGATCCCCTGAGGCGTGCCGAACAGCCTCTCGAAGTACGCCTCGTCAAGCCCGGACGCTTGTGGCAGAAACGAGAAGATGCCACCGCCGCGGTTGTCGATGACGACCAGCACCGCGCCAAGAGCGGGCTCGCGCCGCCCGCGGACCAGAGCCGTCGAATCGTGCAAGAAGGCGAGATCACCGATCAGCCCCACGACAGGACCACCTGTGCCCGCCGCCGCGGCGGTGACGCCGAGCGTCGTGGACGTCACACCGTCGATCCCGTTGGCGCCCCTGTTCGCCAGCACCCGCGGCGGATCCGAGCGCGGGGCCGCGAACCATTCGAGATCGCGCACCGGCATCGAAGACGAAGTGACGACCGTGGAGGAAGGCGGCGACCAAGCAAACAGCGCCCTCGCCAGGCCGGGCTCGGTGGCCTCATTGTGGCGGCCCAGTGCACTCTCGATCGCATGTTGGGCGGCCGCCTCGGCCTCCGCCCATCCATCCGACCAGGTCAAAGGTGCTGCCCAGGCCGAGCGCCCGGGCGCGCCGCCTTCGGGCACGCGCAGCATCAAGGCCTCCATCACGTGGTCCGGATCCGCCGGCACCACGACATCGGCCTCGCGACGTGGGTCCTGCCATGCCCAGTAAGGGTCGACCAGCACCTGGATGGCACCGGCCCCGGCGCACGAGGTCAGCCAGTCGGCGACAACCTTCGACGCCCACGGCTGGCCGAGGCGCAGGACGATCTCGGGCACGTGCTCGCTGGCGAAGCTCTCGACGCGAAGCAGCGCGTCGGCGGTGGCGACCGTCGGCGAGCCGTGCTCGCCGGGGGTCCGGGCACCCGACCGAGGGTCGGCGAGGACTGGCCAGCCCAAGGTGACAGCGAGGCGACGGATGGTTTCCGGGCGGCCCGCTCCCGCACCGGCGACGATCAAGCCCTTTGCGCCGGGACGCGCGAGGGCGACAAAGGCGTCGAGCGAGCCCGGGTCGAGCACCCTCCGCACGGGGTCGACCCGGTGCCACGGCCGAGCGTTTCGACGGCCCGGGGGCAGCTCACCGGGGTTCGCGAGCAGCGGATCTCGAAAGGCAAGGTTCGCGTGCACCGGGCCCGGCCCCATGGGACCGGCCGTCGCCTCAGCGACCAGGCGGCTACCGAGCGAGCGCCAGCTCGACCGGGCCTGTTCGTCGGGCACGCCGGGGTCCACCGCCCAACGCAGCGCCCCGGCGAACAACCCGGCCTGCTCGATGGTCTGGGGGGCGCCCACATGATGGAGCTCCGGGGGCCGGTCCGCGGTGCACACGATGAGCGGCACCCGGGACAGGTGGGCCTCCACCACGGCCGCGTGAACCCCGACCGCCGCGGTCCCGCTCGTCGTGACAAGCACCGCCGGCCGGCCGGTTGCGAGCCCGATCCCGACCGCGAAGAAGGCCGCCGACCGCTCGTCCAGCATGACGTGCAACGCGATCCGGCTCTCACGCGCGAGAGCCACCACGAGCGGGGTCGAACGCGAACCGGGAGCCACCACGGCATCGGTCAGCCCGGCGCGTACCCACTCGTCGACGAGCGTGGCCGAGAAGCTGGCCGCTACCGTCACCCGAGATGTCCTTCGAGAACCCAGAGGCGCCCGGCGGCCGGCCGCTCGAGCTCCACACGACGAGGCAGGGCCGGGGACCGACGGTCGTGCTCGTTCACGGGTTCACTCAGACAGGCACCTCGTGGGCGCGCGTCGCGCGTGAGCTCGAAGACGACTTCGAGGTAGTGATGCCGGAGCTTCCCGGTCACGGCCGGTCTCCGATGCCCGACCCCGGCTCGGGGCTCGGTCAGACCGCCCGTGCCCTCGGCGAAACGGGAGGCAAGGCGGGCTACGTCGGCTACTCGCTCGGCGGCCGGTGCTGCCTTCACCTGGCACTCCAAACGCCGCGCCTCGTCGAGCGCCTCGTGATCGTCGGAGCGCACCCCGGCATCGACGACGAGCGGAGTCGCCGGCTCCGCCGGGCCGAGGACGACCGGCGCGCAGCCGAGCTCGAGCGGGGCGGCGACGCGTTCGTGGCGGAGTTCGTCGAGACGTGGCTCGCGGGACCACTCTTCGCTCACCTGAACGAGGAGCAGGCTGACCGGCCTTCGCGCCTCGCCAACTCCGCCGCCGGCCTTGCCGCCTCGCTGAGAACCGTGGGGACCGGCACCCAGGCGCCACTTTGGGAGCGCCTCGGCGGGCTCGAGATGCCAATCCTGGTCGTGACGGGCGCGCTCGACGACAAGTTCAGGCCAATTGCGGAGCGGACGGTCGACGCCATCGGTCGCAATGCCCGGCTGGCGGTCGTGGCCGGAGCAGGCCACGCGGTTTGCTTCGAGCGACCCGGTGTCTTCGTCGAGCTCGTGAGTGAGTTCCTCGGCCACTCCGCGTAGCCGAGGCTTGCCGACGTGGCTCACAGGACGATGCCCAGCGCAAGAAGGGCGCCGAAGGCCAGTTGGAGCATCCCGGTCCCAGCCAGGGCCGTGACGAGGTCACGGCCCTCGGCACCACCGAGCACGCGACGAACAGGTGGCAGGGCAGGAACGACCGCGAGCAGTGCGATCAAAGCGACGGGCCGCCAGAAGGCAATCGCAACCACGAGCGCGAAAGCACCGGTCACGCAAGTCGTGTAGAACCAGCGGGTCACAACAGCCCCGGTGCGTACCGCCAAGGTGTTCTTGCCGGCTCGGCGATCGGTGTCGATGTCGCGGAGGTTGTTGACCACCAGCAATGCGGTGGCGAGTAGGCCGACGGGGATCGCCGCTATCACGGCGAGGGAGGTGATGCGCCCGAGGCTGAGGTAGGCCGTGCCGATCACCGCGACGAGGCCGAAGAACACGAAGACGAAGATCTCGCCCAAGCCCGCGTACCCATATGGCCTGGGACCGGCCGAATAGAACCAACCGGACGCGAAGCACGCGGCGCCCACGACCAGCAGCCACGGAGTCGTGGCGAGGGCGAGCACGAGACCGGCCACGCCCGCGACGCCGAAGGCACAGAACGACGCCGCCTTCACCTCCCGCGGAGAAGCGATGCCGGCCGCCACGAGCCTCACGGGCCCGAGTCGCTCGGCGTCTGTCCCGCGGACCCCGTCCGCGTAGTCGTTCGCGTAATTCGTGCCGATCTGGATCCCGAGCGCGACTATGAGCGCGTAGAGCGACCGCCACCAGATCACCGAGCCATCGGCAGCCGCCACCGCGGTCCCGACGACGACAGGCACGACGGCGGCCGGAAGCGTACGCGGCCGGGCGCCGGCCACCCAGTCACGGACAGAGGTCACGTTCGAGGCGCGGCCGCGCTCAGGGGCGCCGTGGGAACCGTGAGAAATCGGGGCGGCGTTTCTCGACATAGGCGTTGCGGCCCTCCTGGCCCTCTTCGGACATGTAGAAAAGCATCGTCGCGTC
>ODAK010001474.1_pt1 | contig 25670 bp, 19 predicted proteins | sample 1539591 | NCBI WGS metagenome assembly ODAK01 (sample SAMEA3539303, study PRJEB22396) | soil metagenome | biome: tundra; feature: field; material: soil | place: USA | collected 2010-05 | depth 0.15 m
TAGCTCGTCGGGCTCATAACCCGAAGGTCGCGGGTTCGAATCCCGCCCCCGCTATCTATCTAGACCGACCAGGGCGTAGGACTTGCACAAGCCCTGCAAACCGGCCGACCGAGACCTCGAAGGGCCACCGTACGGTGGCCTTCGTCGTGGAGGCGATGTTTCGGCATCCGGGTGGCCTGTCAAGCCGCAGAAGCGCAACTCCGAGATCAGCGCAACTCCGAGATCAGCCCCGCTGTACCGGCTAGTGGACCATTATCGTACCGCCAGGACGGTACATGCTAGTCAGCGCCAGACTCCTCCAACATAGGCCGGTCGGCCAGTGGCGATGCCCGACGGAGCCATTCACTGAACAGCGGGTCGACGATGTACCAGCTGCCGTCTCGCTCGTCCACGAGGCCGCGGCGTTGCAGGCGTTGGAGCGCTGGGCGTACACGAGAGTGGCTCGAGAAGCCGTAGCGTGTTGCAGCAGGACGGCTGGTCACGTTGTCGCCGCCGCGGTCGGCAAGCAGTTGAAGTGCGCGGACCTCGTTGACCTCACCCTCGTCGCCGCTCATCAGGACGTTGAGGACGGATGCGAACTCGGATCGTTCGATCGTCCGCACGAGGCGGTCATGCGCGTGGATCACCGTCTCGAGCGTCACCCGCTCTCTCGCCGGCGTGTTGACCCAGCATTCCCAAGCGAGCTGTTGCGTGCTGCGCGGGTGCGTGTGTGTGGCGTTGAGGAGGTAGTTGAGCGCGTCGTCGTCGGCCGGCTTGCCGGTCGCTTCGAACTGGAAGTCCAAGTACTCGAGGAAATCGACGCGGCTGATCGCCGGTAGTTGCATCTCCGCCGCCTCGCCGAAGATTGGCTGCTGGGAGTTCTCGAGCATCATCTGCAGCGCGCTGCGGATAGATCCGGTGAACAGCAGCGAAACGTGGTTGGCGCCCGAGCTCATGAGGGCCGACCGGATGACCGACAGCGGGTCGCCAGGGCAGTGGCGCAGCCGCTGAAACTCGTCGAAAACGACGACGAGGTGGTCCGACAAAGTGCGCAGGGCAATCAGCTGCGCGTGGAGCGTCTCCGCGTCTTGCGCTGGACTGACCGCAGGGCTTTTTATGGATCCCTTGATGATTTTGATGTCGAAGCCGATCTCCTTCTCTAGCGCGTCGATCTGACGTTGGGCTGCCCGCCGAACGCGCTTCACGGGATGGCTAGTCATCGCGTCATGCACGCACCCGATGAACCCTGGGATGCTGACGACCCGTTGCAGGTTGATCTTGACGACGTCGAACGACGGAGCGTCGTCCCCGTGCGTCTTGGCGAGCTCGGGGGCCAACTGGTTGGTGAAGGTGGTCTTCCCCGTGTCACGCGGTCCGAACAGCGCCACGTTGGTCTGGCCCTTGAGCGTGAGAGCGACCTGATTAGCGAACGCCTCCATCCCGATGATCTTCGACGGGTCATCGAGCGGGCGGTCCCAGATGAAAGGGTTTATCGCGGAGGTCACGGCTCCTGATTGTACCATCTATCCGGTACTAATCTGGACCTGGTAAGTGGTACGGCGCCTCCGTGTTCGAAAACGTTCAGCCATCGCAAAGCCAGGCTGCACGCGTCGGGGCTATTGAGCGCTCAGTCGGATTCGCTGCTCGTGTATCCCATCTTCTTGTACGCCCTCAGGCGTTTGGCGTACATGCGCCTCAGCACGGGAACGGCGTCGTCGACGTAGTCGTAGACGATGGCATCGCGCTTGGCTGGATGGGCGCGGTGAAGCCGGCCTGCGTACTGAACCACGGTCCCCTTCCATGCGATCGGCATAGTCAGCAGGAGCGTGTCCAGACGCGGGTCGTCGAAGCCCTCGCCGATGTAGCGGCCGGTTGCGAGTACGAGGCGTGGCTCGTCGCACGGGAGATCGGACAGATGTTGCAGCGCGGCGCGTCTCGCCTTCTGCTGAACGCCACCGTGGAGCACGACGAGGTTTGGCACATCGCGGTCGAGCTGGCTGGCGAGTCGGTCGAGGTGCTCTCGACGCTCGGTGAGGATCATTGGCGCACAGCCCTCGCGGAGTAGCCGGCGGGCATCGGACACGACGAGCTCGAGTCGGTCGCAGTCTGCGGCGAGTGCTGAGTAGATCTCCTGGATCGAGGAGTCCCGTGGGAGGACGTCGGGATTGAAGCCCGTATCCCGTCTCACGACGCGCAAGTCGAGCGCGTGCTGTTGGTGAGTTGTCGCCGCGTCGACGACATGACGGATCGGACCGCATTGCATGCCGATGATGGGCTGATGGCCGTCTCGACGATACGGTGTGGCCGTGAGGCCCGTGATGTAGCGGGCCGGGATTGCGGCTAGCACGCGCTCGATCGAAACGGCGGGGACGTGGTGGCATTCATCGATGACGACGTGTCCGTAGCTGCGGACGACGTCGTCAACTTCGCCGCGAGCGAGCGTCTGCACCATGGCGACGTCGATCTCCCCAGTTGCTCGTCGTCGTCCGCCGCCGATCCTCCCGATCGCCTTCGACGGAATGCCGAGGAACTCGGAGAGCCGCTCCACCCACTGCTCGACGAGCGGCTTGCGATGTACGAGCACGAGCGTGGAACGCCCTCGGGAGGCGATCAAGCTGGTGGCAAGGACCGTTTTGCCCCATCCGGGCGGAGCGCACAGCACACCCGTCTCATAGGCAGCCATTGCATCGGCAGCCTGAAGTTGACTCGCGTTCAGGTTCCCGTCGAACTCAATCGCGAGCGGTTCTCCGGCGATTCGTTGGTCGTCCAGCTCGATCGCGATATCGAGCTCCGCGAGCAGCGTGCGCAGATCGTCCAGGCAGCCGCGTGGAAGTGCGAGATGGCGACCCAGCTCCTCGAAGCAACCAATCACGCGCGGAGTTCGTGCAACTGACATGCGCATGGCCTGTAGCTCCATGAACATCGGATTCGGGAACGTCGCCAGGCGTCGTGTCGCGTCCACCAGGGCCGGAGGGAGCCCCGTCCGATCGATATACAACCGCTCTGCGAGAGTCACGTCCACCTTGTCAGGCACCACGGTTCCGCGCAGCCGCTCAGCGAGCGTCCGAGAGGGGCGCCACGGCAGCTCGGGACGCTCGGTCGCCGTGCGGACCGCGAGTACGCGGTCCGCGGTTGAATCAGCGATCAGTTCGGCGAGGCGATCCGGAGCGATCTTCGGGACCGAGGCGAGGAACGACCATTGGTCTCCGTGTGGTTCGAGCTCCTCATCCAAGAACTCGGTGTTGCGGAGCTTTCTAGCCTCCCGTTGCAACGGCAGCGCAATGAGGTTGCCAAAGCCGCCGTTGGGGAGCACGTCCTGACTCGGGAAAAGCCGGTCGTAGGACGCGACGCCGAGCGCCGCGCCACGCGCCATCGTCTCCGTGAGGATGTAGAACCCGAGCCGGCGAGCATCGGCGGCCGCGACAGATTGGGTGAAGAACAACCACACGTGCGCACCGTTTCCGGAGCGCGAACGCTCGATTGTCGGCTCGAGGTCCAGCGAGCGGCACGTTTCCCTGACTGCTCGCGCGTCGGCGCCCCACGATGAGCCGTCGAGATCGATCGCAAGCAGCCGGCATGTGTCATCCCGAAGCAGTGGGTAGATGCCCACAACTACGCGGCCTTGAAGATGAGCTAGCAGCTCGCGATCACCGAGCGAGGCGAACGCCTGGTTCGTGCAGCTGCCGCAGCGGACCTTCGGCTTGTGGCAGACGCCCGGTTTCCACTCGTTGCCGCAGCGAGGCGAGTAGCCACTGCGTCCCTTGGCGCGGTTCTCCCAGCGCACCGCGAACACGTCTTGTCGCCCGCGGAATAGGTTGTGGAAGAGCTCGACTTTGGAGGCCGCGGAGAGCACGGTCCCGCCGGCGGCTTGCCTGTCACGGTGGCCCGAGGCACGGAGCCGGTTCAGGTCCGCGAGCTCCTGGGTGACGACTTCGCGTCGATTGTCGAGTTCCGCCAGTCGCGCCTGCGCGCCAGCGATCTCGGCGTCTACGTCCCTCAGCACCACGCCATTCTGCAACCTGCCTCGGTCTGAACGGCCGTCGCGCCAACGAGCGCTGCAGAGCTCCTTCGGGGATCACTGACCTCGGTGACGCTGGGTCACTCGCGCCGAGCCCGCGAGCCAGGGACCTAGACCGTCAGAAGACGATTTACTCGCGGACCCAACGGCGAAGCTCGGGGTCGTCGAAGAGCAGAGACAGGAGCCCTGATTCGAATTCCCTGCCGAGCTCAGCGACGCGGGTGAAGACCGGAGAGTCGGAAGCGTCGTCGACGCCGAAGTCCTTGAGATGTCTGCGCCGATCACCGTCGTCGAGGATCGCGAGGAACTCGTCGTAGGCGCCGAGCGTCCGGACGCCGGGATCGAGCGCTCCATGATCGGCGAACGCATCAGCGATCCGATCGAGAGGAGGCACCGACACGCGCTCGTCGAGATAGTCGAGCATCGCACCGATCGGATGGCGGTAGCACTCGAGGACCGGGAGGAGTCCGCCAGCGAACAGTGCCTTGCGAGACAGCCGTAACTTTGCATTTCGCAGACCCCAGCCCTCGCCCTTACGAGCCCTCATCTTGCTCTCGAAATCGACCGGATCGTGCGCCAGTAGCGGATCACGTCGTTGAGCAGAAATCGAGGGGGCCGGTACTGCTTGACGTTCGCGTCGAGATATCCGGCCAGCAGCGCTCGCCGTGATCGGACGGACGTCTCATCCCCGCATACCGGTACCGACTCGAGCACCAGAAGCATCCGCCGCGTGAGGTTGGCGTTGCTGTCCTCGTCTCGGCCGATCTTCTCGCGCAGATCGTCGAGCCAGACCTGCGTGTTGAAGATGTCCTCTTCGCCGGGCGGGCGGCCGCCAAGAGCCTCCGCAACCTGGTCGGCCCTCGGCTGCGCCTCGATGCGCTCCGAACTCTCGAACAAGACCATGAAGTCGTCGTCGCTCTCGCTGGTGACCTCGCGGCGACCCCACGAGCCCATCAGCACGACAGTCGCGTCAGCGTCGACGTCGAGCGACGTGAGCCGCTCTCGGCGCCCGACGAGCCTCCGGTCAGTCTCGTTCCGGGCGGCCGCTATGTGGGCAAAACGAATCCCGGTCGCGGCTTCCAGACGAGCGACGCCGTGCGCCGCATTCACGGTCGTCCGGTCGGCGGCGACCCGCCAACCGCCACCACCTTCGTTGCCGTCAACTCGGCAAGCCAGCGTTCTGGTGGCCGTGCCTCAAGGATCCAGGGAACATCGCTGCACCGGCCGAGCACGTCGGCAAATAGAACCTCGTCATCCTCCGTGAGCGGCACGTGGTGCCCACCGCTGAGAGAGCTCAAGTGGACCTGCCGCAATCGCGAGCGGAATCGGTCGAGCAGCTCGTGACCGGCCGCCATCGTTGGATCGATTGCATGGACATGCGCGACGTCAAGGCAGAAGCCTGCATGCGGCAGTTCGTCGAAGACGAGCTCCAACTCGTCCGCAACGCGTCCCGTGCTCTTGCGGTCGTCCATGTTCTCCAGGACCAGGCGCGTGCCGAGCTCGCGATATGGAGCGAGGTCGCGGAGACCGTCCGGATGGGTCACGATCGATCTCACCCAGAGTGGCAGGTCTCCGAGGGCGCGAGCGCTCACGGCGTCGTCCAGCTGGCGATTCTTAGTGGGCGCATGGACGCTTACGTAGCGGAATGGGAGCCGCGGCTCGCTAGCGAGATACGCGACTAGGCCGGGAAGCTCTTCCTCGGAAAGCGCGGAGAGCTCGACTGCATAGGTCGAAACCCCGCATGCCTCACCGACCAGTTGCTCCCACGCATTTCGCGACTCGTCGAAGACCCCCGTAGAGACGCCCATCGGATGGTGCGCGAACAGCGCGTTCGCGCCCGTGCGCGCGCTGCTGCTCACGATCGTGCTCACGGAGCCCACCGTATCGACTCCGGCCGTCGGACTACACAACCGGAACCTCCAGCCAGCCGGTCCGCCTCTGCAGTGCGGTCGAGTCCACGGGAACCCTGGTCGAGCGCATCGTGTTGGCTCGTGTAGCTCGGTAGCTCGGACTGCGCATCCGGGTCGATTCCATGCCCAAACCGGGTACCGAAACGGGTACCAAGATAAGCAAATATAACCTAAGCTACTCTGACGCAGTTTGATAAAAGCCCTGCAAATCGGCATGTACCAAACCACCCCAAAGCCACTCATAACCCTTTAGGTCAAGAACCCGAATGTCGACGTTCTGGCCCTTGCCGTAGATACTTGCACATCGCTTCACAGCCGATCGCGGCAGCGCAGGCGCGCAGACGCTGGGTGCGCCCGCTCGCGCCCAGCATGCCAACGCATAGCCATCCATCGTCATCCTCGCGGCATCGGCATTGCGGTCACGGGGAGGTCAGGTCCGAAAGCAGAGCCTCGATCAGCAGCTCCTCCGGCACAGCCTTTGAAAGTCCCTGGACGGCGCCGTCGAGGGTCGCCGGACGCGCCGTTGGCGCGGCGTGGCCGAGCTTGCCGAGAGCTTCGCATAGCGAGTCAACGTCGAATCGCCACGGTACGGCGCCGTACCTATCCTCGAGGTCCCGGAAGATCTGCACGCCCGCCTCGTCGAAGTCGCCGTGGTGGCGGATCTGTGCACCCGCGCGGTGGATGCAGGAGAACAACAGCCGGACCGCGTCGGATGGACGCCCGCCGGTGCAGACCAGCGGCGGACACGCCTCGCCGAGCGCCCGCTCGGCCGCGATCAGCACCGACGGGTTCTCGCAGCTAAAGCATGGGAGCCCCGACGGCCACCGCAGGTCGCTCACCGACAGCTGCCCATAGGTCAGGACGAGGTGAGTCCCACGGATCGCGCGGACAAGCTCCGCGGCGTCGCCCTCGCCGACCGCAGGCAGGTTCAGCACCGCGACGTTTGAGGAGATCGGGTCGACGACCACGTTCCAGGCCGACCAGACCGCTCGGGCGCCGATGTCCGGACCGAGCTCCGCTGCCGCCTCCAGCAGCGAGACCGCCAGTGCGTGCAGGGGGGTTCCGACATCCAGAGCGTGCGGATCGCCGTCGAGCAACTTCGCCGCGAGCACCGTGCGCTGCACGGGCTCAACAGCCGGGAGAGCGCCGACGACACGCAGCGCCCGCTCCACCAGCGGCCGCATGTCCGCATGAACCCGTCCCTGGCGACCTGCTTGATCGAACCACTCGGCTACCAAAGGCCGTGACTGGACTACTTCGTGCGACTCGAGCCAGGATCGGAACTCGGTCCGGAGTTCGAGCCGGGAGGCACGCTCGGCCGGCAGATCCCGCAGCGGCCGCCCGCCGACCCGCTCGTACTCGTGCCGCGGATCCAACCCGCACGCGCGGAGCGCGGCCTCGAACGTAGATAACGCGACCCGCAGCGTCTCACCAGGCAGCACCGGCCTCCTACGCGAGACCGACAGCAGGCCATCGAGCGCCAGCGCCTCGTCCGGCTTCAGGTCCGCGACTACAACCTTCGCATCCCCCGAGCCACCCCGCCGCTCACGCTTGTCGCGCGCGCAGAGCAGAGCCCGCCGCAGCGCCGGATCAAGCGCCGCGGCGCTCACACGAGCAGCTCGGCCTGCTCCAGTTCGCGCAGCACGTCTCCATCCCAGATGAACGGGATCGCGTGCACGCCGAAGGTGCCGTTCTCACGGTGCAGCTGGTAGATCGCGAGTTGTGGCACGGACCGATAGGTCCCCCACAGCTCATGCGATGTCATCACCAGGTCGAGGTCGAACGCGACGGTTGCCTCCAGCACGCGCTCGCGGGTCTCGTCATCGATCCCTGAGAGTGCCTCGTCAAGCATGATCAGGCGGGGCGCCTGGGTGTTGCCGTACAGTGCCGCCGCGGCCGCGAACAGTGGCAGGTGGATCAGCACCGACTGCTCCCCTCCTGAGCCGACCGCGTGGCGGCGTTTCGTCAGCCGGACGCTGCCGCTGTCGGTTTGCTCGTGAAGCCGGAACGCGAACCATTTGCGGTAGTCGAATGCATCCATCAGCGTGTCGGCCATCGGCTTCGGCTCTCCGGCGGTTCCATGCTCGCGCCGGGCGGTCTCGATCCGGCCTCTGAAGAACGCGACCAAGTCACGGCGCCCCTCCTCGCCGAGGTGTCGTACATCGCGTCGCAACAGCGCCAGCGCCGCGCGCTGGGTGTTCTGGTCATCGTCGAGCGGCTGCCACTCGAGCTGAACTTTCTTGCCGGCCGCCGTCGGGCTCCGCTCCAGCACCTTGTTCATCTGCTCGACGCGACCGCGCACCTCGTGGATCCGATGCCGCAGGTGATCGGCAATCTCCTCGACGAGCGCCTCGCTGAACACCCGGCGCTCCTCGACGGTCAGGATCTGCTCGCGGTCGGCGATCTCCGCGCTGAACGTCTGGAGTATCTGCGCGAGCGACTGCTCGCCACCACCTTCGGTGACGTGCACGAGCAGCAGCTCGTCGTCGCCTCGGGTCGCGTAAGCGCCCATGTCGGCCTCCGCCAGCTCCCGATCGAGCAGCTGGACTCCGCGCTGGACCTCGATGCCGAGCTCGCCTGTGGTGCTGCGCACCGAGAGCAGCTCCTGCGGAAGCGCGCGTGCGACCTCGAGCGTACGGGTGAAAGTCCAGCCGGCGGGCTGCTCAGCGTCGACGGGCACGGCGTCGCCGAGCACCGTCTGCAGGACCCCCGCTTGCGCCAGCTGCCTGAAGGCGATGCTTGCCGCCTCACGCCGCGCGCGCGTGGCCTCGTGCTCGCGTGCGCGTATGTCAGCGTCCCGTTCCAGCCCGGCGAGCGCGATCTGCGCCTGTTGTGCCGCGTCGCTCGCGTGGCGGTGTGTCGCCCTGATCGCCCGCAGCGCAGACACGACCTCCGCGTGCCGGCGACGAAGCTCCTCGCCGGTTGCGCCGAGCGCCTCCTCCCGCGCGGCGTGCTCGGCACAGAGACGATCCGACTCGGCCTGCTCATCCCGAGCGCGGCGATCCTGTTCGCCCGCCACCCGCTGGGCCTCTGACAGCCGCGTGGCGAACGTGGTCGCGGCCTGCGCCTCGCGATCGGCGAGCGCCCATGCGCTCCCGACTGCCGCCGCCGCGCCGGGGAGCTCGGCAGCCGCATCGCCGAGGCCGTCGAGCGCCGCCTCGTCGAGCGGCGTCGGCAACCCGTGCGCGGCTGCGTGCTCGCGCCGGGCGGCGTCGGCGGCGATTTCCGCGTCGGCGGCCATCCGCGCAGCGACGGACGCCTGCTCGTGTGCACGCACGGCCTCGGCCTCCAACGCCGAGGCGACTCTGACCGCATCGACCGCCGAGGCGATCGCGTCAACCGGTGGCAGCGCATCGAGTTCAGCGTCGAGCGTCGCGCGGCGCCGATCGACCTCGGCGATGCCAGCGTCGTGAGCCTCGATCTCCGCTTCGAGCGATGCGATCCGGTCTCGCAGCTCCGCGATCCGAGCCGCGCGGCGTGCCTCGCGCGCCGCCGCGCCGATGTGCTCGGCTCGATCCTTGCTGCCCCGACCGGCTAGCGGGCCGAGCTGGAATCGCCCGTCGAAGTCGACCCACGAACCGGTGTCGTGCTCACCCAGCCCGACGCTGCGAAGCAGCTCTGTCACGACCGCCTCGCCGACCGCTTGGTCGGGGACCGGCGCGAGCGCTTCGAGCAGCGACGCACCGGCCGCCGGTCGACCGCCCGCCAGCACCACGTCGGCGAGCGCCGGGTCCTCCAGCCGGCCACTCGGCGTCACCCACGCGTCGAGCAGGCCCGCGGCCTCCAGCGCAGCCTCCAGCCCACAGCGCCACTCCGCCGGAACACCGTCGTTGAAGTCGATCAACCGCCACATTGGAGCGCCTGTGCGCCCGGCGCGGTCAGCCCGCGTCCAAGCGGGCGGCTGGGGTCCGTCGTCGTGCGCGGCGGCGAGGCGTTCGATCTCGGTCTCGGTCGCGGCGACGGTTTCCGCCGCTGTCCGACGTACCGCCGCGAGTGTAGAACGCTCGTCGGCGGCCGACCGTCGCGCCCGCTCCACCACCGCCGTCAATGCGGGAGCGGCCGGCCGGCCGGCGAGCGCGAGCGCCAAGGCCGCCGCGGCCGCATCGTCGTCCAGCTCGAGTTCCGCCAGCCGCGCGCGCCAGCTTGCGAACGCCGCGGTGAGCGCGGCGCGGGCTTCTTCGAGCTGCTGCTCGCAGGCGGCTTTGCGCGCCAACACCGCCTCGACGCGTGCGGCCGCGTCGCGTTCGTCACTGCGCGCTCGCTCGGCCTCAGCGGTGGCGCGTTGCGAGTCGCGCAGCAGCTCGCGGTGGCGGTGCAGGACGTCGCGCCAATCGGACGCCAGATCGCGCAGCAGCGGACTCCACGTCTCTGGGCTCAGCGTACCCGCGCGCAGTTGCTCGGCCAGCATCTCGGCGCGCCTCGCGAGCCCCGCTCGCGCAGCGAGCGCAACCGCGAGGTCAAGCTCGGCCGTCGCACGCTCGCGCCGCTCAGCGGCCGCCGCCTGCGCGGTGATCAGCTCTGCCTCGAGCGTGCTCGCGCCAGCGGCGGCGGCGTCGGCCTGCTCGCGCGCCGCGGTCGCCGCTCGCGACTGTGTCGCCGCGTGCTCGCGCAGCCCCTCGACCTCCGCCACAGACGACCAGGCCGCCGAGCTGATAAGCGCGTGCTCCTCAGCGCTCAGGCGCGCGAGTTCGGCTTCCGCGGCGTCACGCTCGGCGGTCGCGCGTTCGGCGCGCTCGCGCTCGGCCTCGAGCTCCGCCCGCGCAGCGCGCAGCTGCTCGGCCGCATTCTCGACCGCGGTCTGTGCCTGGCGGAGCGCCTCGGCGCGCTCTCGAACGGCAGCCCGGGCGTAGGCACTGTAGGTGCGCTGGTAAAAGCGGCGCAGTCGCTCGCGTACATCTCGCAGCCGCTCGAGGCCGCGCTCCAGCGTCTCGAGTTGCTCGAGGCCGCCGGCGAGGCGCCGCATCAGCCCCTCGTCAACCCCGGGCAGGCCGGCCGTCAGCTGCTCGGCGACGCGGTCGGGGTCAAGCGTCTTTGACAAGTGGGGCCGCCGCAGGTCTCGCATCAGCCGCAGCATCGTCTGGTACTGCTCCTCGCCACCGAAGCCGAACAGCAGATCGTTGAGGCGAGTGCGGTAGTCGCGCTGGCTGTCGAGCACCTCGCCGTCGTCGCCGAGTGCCGCGATGAGCTCGGATTTCCCGATCGGGTCGCGGCCGCGCAGCAGCGCCAGGTCGGCTCCGATGGTCCGGTTGCGCGCGATGAAATACCAGCGGGGAACGTCAGCCTGCGCCCTGTGCGCTCGCAGTCCGATACCGGCGGTGATCCGCAGCGTTCGGCCGCTCTCGTCGAGGCGCTCGAACTCGAGCCACACGTACCCGACACGCTTGTCGTCCTCGGTGCAGCCGACGAGGTTCCACTTCATGTCTTTGTGCACGGAGCCGAACGGATCGAGCTTGTTCGGATTGATGTCGCCGTCGAGGCAGAAAGGCAGCAGCAGCTCGAGCGCCTTGGTCTTGCCCGAGGTGTTGTGGCCGCGCAGCAGCAGCCGACCCCCGGCGAAGTCGAACACCTGGTTCGCGTACTCGTACAGGTTGACGATCCCAGCGCGGCGAGGCCGCCAGCGCCCGGAACTGGGGCTCATCGCTGCACCCCCGGCGCCCGCACCAGCGGCGATCGAAAGCGGGCTGCGAGCGGCCTCGGCCGCAGGCCACCCGCCTCGGTGCCTAGAGCGAGGTCGCAGGCGAGCAGCACTTCGATCGCGGCTTCGGTCAGCGCTGCGATCTGCGCGGGGTCGGCGGCGTCCCGGCTCCAATGGCGGCCGTGCTCGGTCACCAGCTCGTGGATGGCGTGCCGAAGCGCCTCGGCGCTCAGCTCACCGCCCGGGCCGGCTGCCGCGAGCACGTCGCAGAGCAGCAGCGCGACCTGTTTGACGGTCGCGTTGGTCGGGAACGGCACGTCCGTGAACGAGCGATCGTTGACGATCAGTGCGCTGCCCTCGGCGCGCCGCTCGACTTGGTACCCCGTTGCGGTAGCGACGGCGCTCTCGATCCGCGCGCGCTGACCGAGGAAGTACGTGCGCTCTTCTTCGTCGAGGTCTGACAGCAGGAGCGCCGGATCCTCGGTCAGCCGCCGCGCGAGCTGCTCGGAACGGGCACGGTTCTCCCCCTCCGGTGTTGGTGGGTAGCGCCACGTCTCATCGAGCAGCTGCTCAAGCGTCGTCGATTCGAGCGTGATCGCTGGATCGCGCAGCAGCAGCGCAAGCCGGCGGCGATCGACCGTGAACAGCGCCTCGTCCTCGCCCTGCTCGCGCCGTGCGTAACTATCGTGCGAGCCCGACGTGTGCTCAAGCACGCCCCAGGTGCAGAGCAAGTCGAGCCCGTCGGCGAACGCGACGCGCTCGCTGCGCGCGCGGAAGTCCACGCTCAGTGGTGGCTCGACATCGGCGCCGGCGCGCTCGACGTTCCGGGCGAGCTCGGCGATCGCGGTCTGCGCGCCGCCCCGCTCGAGCGCTGCGAGCGTCAGCAGCAGCAGCACGCAAGCCCGGTCTGCGAGGGCCGGCCATTCGTCCGGCGGCCGCCGGCGGCCACTGATCGACGCGGGCGGGATCCGCAGCGGGCGGCGCAGGCCTTCCGGCGTCGGTGGACCGGACGCGCGCGCCGCGGTGCTGCCGACCTCGAGCTGGTAGCCGTAAGTCGATTGCAACGTCCTCGCGAGCTCGCGCTCGTGACGGCGGAGAAGCGCGTAGGCCGGCTCGTCGGCGCCAACGAATGGCGCCGCCAGGAGCGCGCGCAAGGCCTGGGTCTGCTCGTTGCGGTCGTCTAGTTCCCGCAGCGTCACCGGCGCAGCACCTCGATCTCGAAGTCCGGCATGTCGAGCGTGCCGTGCGGGGCGCGCAAACGCGCTCGCTCGCGACGCGAGTCGGCCGGCGGTCGCAGGGCGATCGTCGCACGGCCGTCGGTGGAGCTCGCGCGCCGCGCGCCATCGCGGCCCGGAGCAGACTCGTAGGCGCGGCCGATCCAGCCAAGGAGGTGACGGAACTCGTGCGCGTCGACACGCTCGAGCGACGAGACCTTGATCGGCCCGCGAGCGGCCATGCGCGCGAGCAGCTCGTCGAGCTCCCGGCGCTCCGCGGCCCGGCGCTCCTCGAACCGCCGGCGGCTCTCGGACAGGTCTGCGATCTGAGCTCCCCGTCCAGTCCCGGGCGTCCGCACGCCCGGCGTTCGCAGGTGCGCCACCACCGGCGCGGGCGGCGCTTGCAGCCACGACGTACGTCCGCGATCGGCGATCTGCTCGGGATCCGGCTCGGGCACGCCGACGTGACGCGGAGTCCGAAGTCCGAACGCGGCGCGCAGCCAAGCGGGGGCCTGTCCCGGCGGCGCCGCGGCCACCTGAGCGGCTAGGTGCAGCAGCACGCCGGCGCGATCGATGCGCAGCGAGCGACGCTCGATCAGGCGCTCGGCGATCGCGAGCACGGCGCGAATCGCATCGACGACCTGGTCGTTCAGCGTCCGCCACGGAGAGCCGCTGTCCTCGTCGCCGACGAACCACGCGCGCAAGCCCTCCCAGCGCTGAAGCAGCTCGGCCTGGCGGCGCGCTCGCTGGTCATCGACCGAGGACCCGCCGGGCAGAGCGACGAACTCTTCCGCGGCGACGATCCGCTCGACAAGGCGGTCGGAGCCATGAAGCTCGACTTGCTCAAGCAGCGCGAGGATCTCGGCCGAATGCTGCATCCTGCTTTTCTTGAAGCCTTGTAGATGTTCGAGCAGCGCACCCTTGCCGCGCTCGAACTCGTCCTCGCCGACCTGCTCGACGGCTCGCATCAAGTCGCCGAGTGAGCGCATGAACGCGAGCGCTCCGCCGTGCAACGCCTCGACCTCGGCCAGCAGACGCTCGAACAGGCCCCGCAACTGAGTCCCGTCGGGCTCGGGCTCTGCGAGCTCGTCGGCGAGCTTCGCGAGCGCGTCCCGGATCGAAGGCAGCCGCGCGGTGTCGAGCCGCCCGATCTCCTCGCCGAGCGCGTCGAGCCGGGCGAGCAGCTCCTCGGTCAGCCGCCCCGCGGGCGTGACGTCGTAGGTGTAGCGGTTGCGCCGCCACTCGGCCGCCGTAGAGGCGAGGCTCGCATCGTGGTCGCGTTCGAGCGCGCCCCACTGGTCGAGCGCCGCGAGGCGCTGTTCGAGCCAGTCGAGGTCGACGGTCAGCGCGTAGCGCTCGCGGAGACGGTCCGCGACTTGTGCGGGACGCAGGCGCAGGCCGAAGGCCTGGTGCTCGAGGTACAGGACGCGCATGATGCGGCGGTACGTCTCGGCTTCCTCGGCCGTTGCGTACCGGAGGACGTGGTGGGCGCCGAGGCGGTCGGGGACCGGTGCCGTGCGTCCGTCTCGCTCGTGCTCGCCTTCGGGCGCTCCAACCGCTCCGGAGAGCTCGAGCGCCGATCGCACCAGCGCATGTGAGAGTTCAGCTCCCATGGGGATCGCGTTCGTGGTCGGGGAGCGGGTCCGCCTCCACGAGCCCGGACAGACGGAGCTCGGTCACGACGTGCGGCGGTGGAGCCATGCGGGCGAGGGCGTCCGCCGCATCCCGTGCCAAGACCGGTAGCTCGATGTGCTCCTCGGCAAGCGCCGTGATCTGCCGCTGCTCGGCGACGCTGAGCCGCCGCGAAGTGGGCCGGTGGCCACGCCGCCGCTCGACCGACGGGACACGCCGACGCTCGACCGTGGCGGCGAGCACGTGGGCGGCGAGCCGCAGCAGCCAGTCAACCGCTTCGTCGCCGCTGGGCGCGACGTCCCACTGCAGCCAAGCCGCCGCGAGCGTCTCGGTAGCGAGGTCGTACGCGAGTGCTGGGTGGCGGACGCTTCGGAGGAAGACACCGACGAGGGGGGCGAACCAGCGCTCGGCAAATGGCTCGAAGGTGCCCCTGTCTGGCCGCTGATCCGATAACTCGCCCACTCTCCCTAGAATCGCGCGTGGGGCGGACGGAACGCACGCCCCTTCTCTGTTATCCCGTTTGGGACAAGCTTTCTCGGTGTGGGCGAGATGCTTCGACGGAGACCGACGGGGTCACATCCGCTCTTGCACACCTCGGCACTACCGGTGAGGCGTCCTGACGCTCTTTTCGAAGCTGTCGACGAGGCTGAGTAGCTGGTCACACTGCCAGACTCGCCCCCACTTGCGTTCGTTCAGCCGGTTGAGGATGCCGGCATCTTCGAGCTGTTGAAGGGCTCTGCCGATGGCCACGTGGGACTTTCCGGTGAGCTTCTGCGCAACCGCGACATCAATCACCGGATGCGCGGGAAGAACGCTCACGAGCTGTCGGACGGCTGCGTCCTTGCGCGGTTGGCCAAGCGCGTCAAGCCAGGTGAATTGGCGTTCCTCGATGAGTTCGGCCAGGCGCTCTGCCTCCTGGGCGGCACGGGCGGTTGCCTGTGCGAACCGGGCGGACCACAGGCTGACCTCCCCCTCTCGGTAGCCGGTGAGCCCGCCGATGTAGGCGTTTGGTTCTGCGGCGAGGATGAGGCTGATCGGCGGGATGTAATTGGACACCTCGCCGCGTCGACGCAGCACGGTGTAGATGAGCGCGCGGCCGGCGCGGCCGTTGCCGTCAGCGAATGGATGGATGGTCTCGAACTGCGCCTGGGCGATCGCGGCCTGGGCGACCGGGGCGACGTCGTCGCGGTTGACGAACGCGCACAGGTCCTTGAGCAGAGGTCGGACGTGTTCGGGCGGCGGGGGCGCGTAGCTGGCGCCGATGGGGTTGTAGTCGTTGCCGCCGATCCAGTTCTGCGTCTTGCGGATGACGCCGGCGACGTGGGCGTCGACGGTGAAGCGCAGCAGCGTGCGGTGGATGTCTTCGATGTCGGCAACTTTGAGTGGCTTGGTGTCGGTGCCGAGTTCGATCGCTCGTTCGATCGCTTCGACATTGCCGAGGACTTCGGCAGCGCGGTGATTTCGATGCCCCTTGTCCGCCTGGTAGGCGGCGCGAGCAAGGCACTTGTGAGAGATGTTTACGCCCTCGATCCGCGATGACGCCACGCTCTCTGATCTGAACGGACAAGGTTGCGCGCGAGGGCGCCGAGCGTGGCAACCCGCGGAGGTGAATGGTCGAGATGTTGAAGTGCTCGCGTGGCCTCGGCGACAGCAGCCACCGCCTCGCCGTCGAGCGCAAAGTCCCGACCACGAATCGGATCCGGAATGAACACTTCGTAGCGGCCACCGCGCCGCGCCTTGCGACCTCCGAAGGCTCCCGGGTCAGCCGGCCACAAACGTGTCTCGCGATGGCCGAGCGGGACCGCGGCGGCGATTCGCGCTGTGGTCCTCGGGGGCATTTTCGATCCTTTCAGAGTCAGGCCAGCTTTGTAAGGATAGAAGACGTTGATTACGGAACACGGGTGCTGACAGTAAGCTGGCCGGGCAGGCCCGCCGAGTTGCTCGCGAGCTGCGCGCGATTGAAGGGCCTCAAGTGGGCCTGGGGCAGTACCGGGTAGTAGGTACCAAACTGTACCGGGAGGCCGGTACAGTCATCTAGCGTCATCGGGCTCCGGCCCCCCCGTATCGGCGAGGGGCGAGGCCCGGCGCAGCCATTCGTTGAACAGCGGGTCAACGATGTACCAGACGCCATCCCGCTGATCCACGAGGCCACGACGCTGCAAGCGCGCCAGGGAGGTGGGGACCCGCGAATGGCTGGAGAAGCCGTAGCGGGCCGCGGTGGGGCGGCTGGTCACGTTGTCGCCGCCGCGGTCGGCGAGAAGCTGGGAGGGCGCGGACCTCGTTCACCTCGCTGTCCTCGCCGTTCATGAGGACGTTGAGGACCGAGGCGAACTCGGACCGCTCGATGGTCCGCACCAGGCGGTCGTGGGCGTGCGTGACCGCGGCGAGGGTCACCGGCTCGCCCGCGGACGTGTTCATCCAGCACTCCCAGGCCAGCTGTTGAGTGCTGCGCGGATGCGCCTGTGTCGCATTAAGGAGGTAGCTGAGCGCGTCCTCATCGGCGGGCTTGCCCGTGGCCTGGAACTGGAAGTCCAGGTACTCGAGGAAATCCGCGCGGGCGATCGCCGGCAGCTGCATCTCCGCGGCCTCGCCGAAGATCGGCTGGTCGGAGCTCTCAAGCATCATCTGCAGGGCGTTGCGGATCGAGCCCGTGAACAGCAGCGAGACGTGGTTGGCGCCGGAGCTCATCAGCGCCGACCGGATGATCGATAGCGGCTCTCCCGGGCAGCGGCGCAGGCGCTGGAACTCGTCGAAGATCACGACCAGATGGCCCGACAGCCCGCGCATCGAAATCAGCTGGGCGTGGAGCATCTCCGCGTCCTGAGCTGGGAGCTGCGCCGCCCGTCGGACCGTGCCCTTGATGACCTTGATGTCGAAGCCGATCTCCTTTTCCAGCGCGCTGATCTGCCGCTGAGCGGCTCGGCGCAGGCGCCTGTCCGCATGAGCGGTCATGGCGTCATGGACGCAGCCGATGAAGCCCGGAATGCTCACCACGCGCTGGAGGTTGATCTTGATGACGTCGAACGGCGGCGCGTCGTCCCCATGCTCCTTGGCGAGTTCCAGCGCCAGCTGGTTGGTGAATGTCGTCTTGCCGGTGTCTCGGGGTCCGAACAGCGCCACGTTCGTCTGGCCCTTGAGGGTCAGGGCGACCTGGTGGGCGAACGCGTCCATGCCGATGATCTTGGAGGGATCATCGAGAGGGCGATCCCAGATGAAGGGATTCAGCGAGCCGGCCATCCGTCACGATTGTACCATCAGACCGGTACAGCTTGGGATCGGGTAGCCGGTACAACGAGTTAGCTGGTTGCGCGCCCAGCTGTTGAGCCCGGAGACCTCCCGTCCCGGGGCTCTCCGGGTTCGTCCGGGCGCTGCGCGACGATGCCGTCCGTGATCGTCCTGCACGCCCTGTGGTCGCGCGACTCGACGCTGTGCGTCTGGGGCGAGGAGTCGTCGCTGCCCGCCCACGCGCGAGGGCATCCCGGCCGCCCGCCGGTGCGGCCGCGCCCGCGACGGCACCCGTTCGCCTGTGACGCGGGTCTGCTGCGAAAGGTGCTTGCGCGGTTCGGAATGACGAACCTCTCCGAGGCTGCAGTCGAACGCAAACTGGCGTTGATGCTGCCGTCGTCCGAGCTCGGCCCCCAGGCCTCTCCGCAACTGCTGCGCGTGGTCGATGAGCACGAACGGCCGGACCGGCCGTCGTGTCTGGAGGCATGGGAGGTCGATGGGCTCGGGTTCGGCGTGGGCGCGGCGCTCGATCTGCTGCTCGCCGCACCGACTTCGGGCTCCGCGCGCGGCGCGCGCCCCGGTCCGGGCGGTGGCGTCGTGATCGGGGAGTCGGTGCGGTTCCTGGCCGAGGCGGGCAAGCTGGCGCTCGAACTGGTGGCGCGAGGGCGATTGCGGCCCGGGCTGATCCGCCACGGGGAGCGATGGGTGGCGCGCTGGCTGCCGGTCACCGACGACGGCGCCGACGCCGCTCGTGTGGCGTTGCTCGCTCGCTCAATGCCGCCGATGCTGCGGGCCGAGCCGTCGCGCTCGTCCGACGGCCGCCCGCCCGACGTGGTGCTCGGCGACCTGCTCTCGGCCGTCGTCGACGCCTGCGCGCGCGAGCTGCTCGACGATCACTTCAGCGGTTTCGGCGAGTCGCTGGTGGCCGGCGCCGTGCGAGCGTGGCTGCTGGCGCTCGTCGCCCACGACCCGGTGGTGGACGGCGATCCGTGGGAGCTCGCCGCGCTTGCTGAGCAGCTCGACGAGTGGTGGGCTGCGGGCCGGCGCTACACGGCGCAACGGATGTTCCGAACGTGCTTTCGGCTCGTGGCGCCGGGTGACGGTGAGGCCGAGGCGGACGAGGACGCCGATGCGCTGTCCGAGATCGAATCGGATCTCGATGACCGTTGGCGCGTCGAGATCCTGCTGCAGTCCAAGGACGACCCGAGCGTGCTCGTCCCGGCCGAGGACGTGTGGGCGCGCAGCGAGCGGCTGTCCGCGCTCGGCCACATGCTCGAGAACCCGCAGGAGCGCCTCCTCGGCGGGCTCGGGTACGCGCTGGCGCTGTGGCCCGACCTCGAGCCGGCGCTGCTGGAGCCGGCGCCCACTGGCGTCGAGTTGACCGCCGAGCAGGCCTACAGCTTCCTGCGCGAGGCCGTGCCGGCGCTCGAGCAGGGCGGCTTTGGGGTGCTCGCGCCGCCGTGGTGGCGCCAGCCGTTGCGTGTCAAGCTCAGCGCCAACCCCGAGCAGGAGTGGGACAGCACGGGGTTGTTCGGGATCGACGGCCTGTGCGCCTACGAGTGGCAGGTCGCCGTCGGCGACACGACGCTGTCGCTGTCCGAGCTCGAGGCGCTGGCGGAGCTGAAGCTGCCGCTGGTCAAGGCGCGGGGACGCTGGATCGCGCTGCGCACCGAGGACGTCGAGATGGCGCTGCGCTTCTTCAAGGGCAGGCGCGTACGCGGCCGCGCGTCGGCGGGGGACCTGCTGCGCGAGGGGCTTGGGGTCGGCGGCTCGGGCTCGGGCTCGGGCGGAGCCTCGGCGCTCGAGGTCGAGATCGACGCCAAGGGCTGGCTCGGGGAGCTGCTGCGCGCCAACGGCGACCGCCGGCTCCAGGGAGTGCCGACGCCCGGTTCGTTCGTGGGCGAGTTGCGGCCCTACCAGCAGCGCGGGCTCGCGTGGCTCGCGTTTCTGTCGAGCCTCGGACTCGGAGCGTGCCTGGCGGACGATATGGGTCTCGGGAAGACTCCGCAAACGCTCGCCTTGCTCCTGGCCGAGCGCGAGCGGCCCGCACACCGGAGTGCCCGGAGCGGTGGCGGCCGAGCTGCCCGCAAGACTGTGGGCCCGACACTCCTCATCTGTCCGATGTCGGTGTCCGGGAACTGGCAGCGGGAGGCCGAGCGGTTCGCGCCGAGCCTGCGCGTGCACGTCCACTATGGCCGCGAGCGGCTGAAGGGGAAGGCGTTCACGAGCGCCGCGCGCGCGAGCGACCTGGTGGTCACGACGTACGCACTGGCGCTGCGCGATCGAGAGACGCTGCAGGCGATCGAATGGCACCGGATCGTGCTCGACGAAGCGCAGAACATCAAGACGCGCGAGGCCAAGCAGACGCGGGCGATCAGGGGGCTGCGCGCGCGTCACCGCGTCGCGCTCACGGGGACGCCGGTCGAGAACCGGCTCAGCGAGCTGCACTCGATCCTCGACTTCCTCAACCCGGGCCTGCTCGGCTCGGCGAGCAGCTTCCGCGAGCAGTTCGCGACGCCGATCGAGCGCTGGCGCGACGGCGCAGCGGCGGCGCGCCTGCGCGGCACGACTGGTCCGTTCATCCTGCGACGGCTGAAGACCGATAAGGAGATCATCGGCGATCTGCCGGAGAAGATCGAGATGCGGGTCGACTGCCACCTGACGCGCGAGCAGGCGACGCTGTACCAGGCGGTGGTCGACGAGATGCTCGAGCGGGCGGAACAGGTCGACGGGATAGCGCGGGCCGGGGTCATCATCGCGGCGCTGGTGAAGCTCAAGCAGGTCTGCAACCACCCGGTCCACCTGCTCAAGGACCGCTCGCACCTGGATGGGCGCTCGGGCAAGCTCGCGCGGCTCGAGGAGATCCTCGAGGAGGCGCTCGCCGAGGGTGACCGGGCGCTGTGCTTCACCCAGTTCGCCGAGTTCGGCCACCTGCTCCGGGCGCACCTGCAGGAGCGGATCGGGCGCGAGGTGCTGTTCCTCCATGGCGGCACGCCGAAGTCCGCGCGCGACGAGATGGTTGCGCGCTTCCAGTCCGATCAGGGGCCATCAGTGTTCGTGCTGTCGCTGAAAGCGGGCGGGACCGGGCTCAACCTGACGGCCGCCAACCACGTGATCCACTACGACCGCTGGTGGAACCCGGCGGTCGAGGATCAGGCGACCGATCGCGCGTTCCGGATCGGCCAGCGCAAGAACGTCCAGGTACGCAAGCTGACGTGCGTCGGAACGCTCGAGGAGCGCATCGACCGGTTGATCGCCGAGAAGAAGGACCTCGCCGACCAGATCGTCGGTAGCGGCGACGCGTGGCTGACCGAGCTCGACACCGCGCAGCTGCGCGAGCTGGTCGCACTCTCCGGGGATGCGGTGGTGGCGGCATGACCGCGTCGCACAGTTACCTCACGGAGTACGAGCCGCCGACGCCGCTGCCAGCGCAGGGCGGGATCGCGGCGCGCAGCCGCGACGGCGCAATCGGCGAGAGCTGGTGGTCGGAGCGGTTCATCGAATTGCTCGAGTCGTTTGGGCTCGGTTCGCGGCTCGAGCGCGGTCGCATCTACGCTCGCGCCGGGCAGGTGACCGAGCTTGACGTCGAGCCTGGGATTGTGCTGGCAAAGGTCCAGGGCTCGCGCTACACGCCCTACCGCGTGAGGATCCGCGCCAAGGTCTTTTCTGATTATCAGTGGCGCCGCGCGGAGAAGGCGATCGCGGCGCGGGCGCTGACGCTCGCGAAGCTGCTCGCCGGTGAGATGCCGCATGACATCGAAGAGGTGCTGGCGGCCTGCAAGCTGACGCTGCTGCCCGGCTCCTACGAGGAGCTGCGGGCGACCTGCACCTGCCCGGACGCCGCCAACCCGTGCAAGCACCTCGCGGCCGTCTACTACATCCTGGCCGAGCGCTTCGACGAGGACCCCTTCACGCTGTTCACGTGGCGCGGCATGACTCGGGAGGAGCTGCTCGAGCAGCTGCGCGCGCGGCGCGCGAGGGCGACCGGCAAGCGCGCGCCATTGGCCGCCGCGAGCACCGGCGCGACGGCGGGCGACGAGCCGCCGCCGCTGTCGGACCTGCTCGACAGTTTCTGGCGCGCCGGGCCGGAGCTGGCAGGACTGCACGTCAGCCCGCTCGCCGCCGAGGCCCCTGATGCGCTGCTGCGCCAGCTCGGGCCCCCGCCGGTGGACGTCGGTGATCAGGACCTCATCGAGCTCCTTGGTCGCGCCTACGTGCAGCTCGCGGGCGCCGCCGAACGGCGTGCGCTGGCTGAGTGAATGCAAGGAAAGCGTGATGCCGCGTAGCGCCATCAGTGCTCGCCGACAGGGCGTTCCTGAGCCCATACGCCTAATGCTGCGCAAGCGGCTCGAGCGGCACGCAATGGCCCGGTGGGAAGAGCACTGCCGCGCGATCGACGTCCGCTTCCGGGGCTCGTTCGCGTATGTCGACGCGCTCCCCAAGAACGGCTGGCATCTGCCCGACACGCCGCAGGAGACCCGGGATCTGATCGACGCGACCCCAACACGCCTGTGCAGGCTCGGATACCTGGGCAGTATGGACCGCTGGGCGTTTGCGTTCTACAAGTACAGCGACGAGGTCTACGAGCCGTCGTTCCTGCCTTCCGGGGCGTTCGAGGGAACCCCTGAGGAGGGATTCGACTGCGCGGCTGGGGTCTACCTGATCGCTTAACGGCGGACGGGCGGAGCACGAGCTGACGTGCCTCGGCACCACGCCATTCTGCAGCCTGCCTCGGTCTGAAACCGCGATCGCGCTCAGCAGTGCCGCAAAGTGCCTTCGAGGATCGCCCGCATGGGTTTCATGGGTCAGCTAATGGCGACGTGCCCGGGATCGGCGCGCAGTGACCGTCAGAGGACGATGTACTCGCGGATCCGGTGACGACGCTCGGGGTCGTCGAATGGCAGCGAGAGAGTCCGGATTCGAATTCGGATTCCTTGTCGGGCTCGCGGCCGTCACCCATCAGAACCTTGAGGATAGCGACCATAATCAAACTTGTAGCCTAAGCTTGACTAGGCGCAACCTTGACTTGGACAAGGCTGTAATCAAGGTTATATGCTAACCTTGACTTTGTGGCTTCCGTACTACGCCGTCGCTGGACCTCCAACCTGACGCCGGGCCTACCTCGCCGCGACCGTCAGGGCTGCACGTACGAAGCGTACGTGCCCGATCCCCTCATCGGCAGGCCGATCAACCTCGCCGGGGAGACCGCTGCCGACATCGCGGATGCCGAGGCCGCTGTCGTCCGTCTCAATCTGCAGGCACGAAGTCTCGTCGACTCTGAGGCGGTAGCTAGCCTCTTGCTGCGCGCCGAGGCAGTCGCCTCGTCTCGGATAGAAGGCCTCGAAGTCGGAGGCCGCCGACTCCTTCACGCGCAGGCGGAGCAGGTCATCGGCGAGCAGCCACCCGACGTCACTGCGCTCGAGGTGCTCAACAACATCGAGGCCATGAACTGGGCGATCGAACACCTCAGCGACCCGAGGAAGAAGATCACCACCGACGAGCTACTTGATATCCACCGGCACCTGCTTGCCGGAACCCGGCTCGATGAGTACGCCGGCAAGGTGCGTAGGGAGCAGAACTGGATCGGTGGGAGCAGCTACAACCCGTGTTCCGCCGCCTTCGTACCTCCGCCGCACGAGCAAGTTGAGCGTCTTCTCGACGATCTCTGCGCCTTCTGCAACATGGACTCTCTACCGGCGATCGCGCAGGCTGCGATTGCCCATGCCCAATTCGAAACCATCCATCCCTTTGTCGACGGCAACGGACGGACGGGGCGTGCGCTGATCCACGTCATCCTGCGCCGCCGTGGCTTGGCCGCAAAGGTTCTGCCGCCGGTTTCGCTCGTGCTCGCCACATGGTCCGTCGACTACGTCGACGCGCTCATGGACACTCGTTACCGCGGACGTTCCGATTCGGCCGCGGCTCGGAGCGGCCTCGACCGCTGGATCGGACTCTTCGCCGCGGCGACAACGCGAGCAGTATCCGACGCAGAGCTGTACGAGGCAAGCGTCGTCGAACTGCAGGACTCATGGCGAGCGCGTCTTGGCAGGGTCCGAGCGGAGTCGGCGCTAGACCTTCTGATCGACGCGCTTCCGGGTGCGCCCGTCGTGACCGTCCAGAGCGCCGCGTCGCTCATCGGACGCAGCGAGCAAGCGGTCAATGAGGCCATACCTCGGCTGGTCGAAGCAGGCATCCTCCGGCAGACCACCGTAGGCCGACGCAATCGTGCATTCGAAGCAACTGAACTCATCGACGCATTCACCGACCTCGAGCGACGGCTTGCCAGCCCAACCGGCGACACCAAGTCGTCAGCCCCGGCGCGTGCGGTGCCGCGCCGACGGCGGGCCCAATGAGCTGCTAGCTGTCGGGGACTGACCCCGCGGACCGATATTGCGGCTTCTCCCAGGCGCCACCCGGCCACTGTTCGCCGATCCTAAACCGGGTACCGAAACGGGTACCAAGATAAGCAAATATAGCCTAAGCTACTCTGACGTAGTTCAATAAAAGCCCTGCAAATCAGCGTCTACGTAACCCGCTTGAAGCCACTCATAACCGGTCGGGCCGGGAACCCGAATGGCGATGGTGAGGTCCATTTTCGAACGTTGACAGAACTCGCCGCACGGTGCTCCAAGGGCAAGCGCGGGTCGCTACTGCCCCGAATCTCACTGGAGATGAAACAGAGAATCGTGGGCGAGAGCCGGGACTGATCAGTCGGATCGGCCGTGTACCCGATCTTTCGATACGGCCGCAGGCGTTTGGCATACATGCCGGAGCACGGGAAACATCGCTGTCGACGTGGTCGTAGTGCGAACGTCGCGCTTTTCTGGATGAGCGCGGTGAAGGCGGCTGCGTACTGAAAGACGGCGCCCTTGCGGGCGATTGGGATGGTAAGTAACAGGGTGTCTAGACGCGGGGGGGTCGAAGCCTTCGCCTATCTAGTGGCCGGTTGCCAGAACAATCCGTGGTTCGTTCTCCGGGAGCTCGGCTAGACGTGTGATCGCGGCGCGCCTGGCCTTCGGCTGGACTCCACAACCGAGCACGACCAGGTTCCGGTCTGCACCGTGCCCAGGATCCCGCAGGGACGCCTTTCGGGCATCGCGCGTGTCGGTTTACGGGTGGGCTACTGCGGCGCGCCGGCGATCGCGGCGCCGGGGAAGGGAGGCTTGAGAGACCAGGGACGCGATTCGACGGATGAAGGTTTTCGAAGTCGGCAGTCTCGACGGGGGGGCGCATCTCGACTTCACGAGGCTCTGTAAATGGCGTGCGACCTGCGGGAAGCGTTGACTACGTTCGCGACTGCGTAGAGGAGGTTCTGCGGACCGGATTCCTGCTGATCGTGCTCGACGACAACCTCGTCGACAGCCTGCCCGAGAACGCCTTCCCAGGCGAGCGCAACGCCGAGGTGATGCTCGAGATGCTCATCGGGACGATACGCGCGGCGGTCGGGGGCTGCGAGAAGTCGGTGCGTAGCGCCGTCGCGCTGTTCGCGGCATGCAAAACCCGGACGCTCACCGATCGCGAGCGCAACGCCGGGCGGGCGAGGCGGCGGGAGTACGGTGCCCGCCGGAGGCGTCGCGACCGGCGGCATTGAACAAGCTGGACCTCAGCGACCTCACGCGATGATCGGCGAAACAGATTCCGCCGCGCCTCTTTCCCGGTTCTCAGCCGCATTCCAGCAGGGCGTGCTGTGCGCGTAGGTTTGTCGGTGAGACACCCCCGGCACCGGCGCCGAACGGCCACCGAGCGGCAGGAGGCATGGTCGTCGATCCCAAACCTGGCTGACCCCGTGGAGCACCAACAGCGTGAATTGCCGGCCGGTCGCGTGAGTGCGAACACCTTGCGAACACCTCTAATGCGACCGTCGCGTGACCTCGGGCGCTGAGGATGGGCCGCGGCCTTCCGGCGGACTCGGCTGTGCGGTTGTGGATCCGCTTGCGGACGCTCCCGGCGGATGCAGATAGCGGGCCGGCCCTCGGTTTCCTCTAGTCTGAAGTTACCCGGGCGTAACTTCGGTCTAGTCGGAGCGCCGAGGCCTCGCTACCGAAACGGCGACAAAG
>ODAK010001476.1_pt1 | contig 25659 bp, 20 predicted proteins | sample 1539591 | NCBI WGS metagenome assembly ODAK01 (sample SAMEA3539303, study PRJEB22396) | soil metagenome | biome: tundra; feature: field; material: soil | place: USA | collected 2010-05 | depth 0.15 m
TCGCTCAATGAAACCCAATGAATACGTGGGGCCTGTCAGATTCTTGTGCAGAACCAAATAAACATCCCCCAGTTATGCCTCACTTGGACAGAGCGGCATGCAGGGCCATCTGGTCCTGCTTGTGAATCTCCGATCGCTTCAAATCGAGTTGAGCAAAGATAGCGTCCATAATTCTAGTGGTCAGGAGAATTTCACGGTACTGAATCGGCACCGGGGTGCCTTCAACGATCGACCGGTAGAACGACTCGATTAAATATTTCATGCCGGACTTCATGTGGAAGTCCCTTGCCAAAAACGTCGTCAGGTTCCCCCTCAGGTTTCCAAGATACTGTGCCGCAAGCTGTACCGGGGGAACGAACTTCTCCACGTAGCTTGTAAACCTCTGGCCGCGAAGTTTGATTAGTGTCTCTTGATCCTGATCAAGAACGAGACCGTTCTCGGATCCGTAGATACGAAACTGATGGAGCGAGGGACGCATCTGCGACGAAAATGTGAAGTAGGCCGTCGTCCGCTCCTCCTCAGAAATGATGACCCTCAGTTCATCGATGATTTCGCTTTCGCCCATGCTCTTGAGAAGTGGGCTGACAAAGCCATACGCCATTACCTGAGGCGACTCGCTGGTCAGGAACTCCGCAATCCTGGCAATGCCGTGGCTAATAATATTCTGCAACAATTGTCCCGGCAGCCGCCGAACCCAATGCCCCTGGTCGGCCAGCAGCGCACCCGCGTACCCGGATTGTCCAAGCTCATAGCAGTAATAACTCTCCATATGGATCGGCCCGCCGCCCAAGAAGCCGCTTTGGACTAGAGTTCGCATGCGCCGCGCCACATGCCTGAATTGATCATCGTGCCCCGCTGTTACCTTGAGCTTCTTTTCAGTGGCGAGTGCAATCATCCGTTGGGCTTCGTCCTCGCAGAGTGCGAATGGTTTCTCCACATAGACGTGACATCCCCGTTCCAAGCAAAGCCTGGCAATCTCGAAGTGGCTATCCGGTGGTGTCGTGATGTGGACAACGTTAGGCTTAGCCTCGTCCAAGAGTTCCTGCAAATCACAAAACCACCTCTTCACCGGGAACCGATCGTACAGCTGTCGCGCCATCAAAGGTTCCCTGTCACACACCCCAACAATCTCGCATCCCTTGATCCTTTGGATTTGTGACGCATGGTCGTCCGCGATTTTGCCGCACCCCACAATGGCGACCTTAAGCATTGTCGCCTCGCTCCCGGCATGCTTCGAAATGACGCCTCAGCCCCTCTGCTGTGGGCACCTTTGGCGTCCAACCCAACCGTGCTTTCAACTTCTCGTTGCTGTAATACGTCTTCTTCCAGGCGGCCTGCCAGTCCTTGCGGTTGAACGCCGGCGGCAACTGCCCCTCTGACCAGCTCGAATATCGCTCCCACAAGTAACAGAGTGCGTAACTCACAGCGTGGGGAAGGTAAATTGACTGGAAGGGCTTTACACTCTGTTTATACTGGCGCAGAAATTGCCGGCTGGAAAGTAGTTCGTCGTCGACGACATTGAAGACTTCACCTTCGACCCCTCTCTTTAATCCGGCTAGCAGAATCGCCTCTGCACAATTATCAACGAAGGTCAACGGTATCGTATTTGAACCGCCAAGATGTAGAAAGATGCCAAAGGTACCGATTCCCACCCGGTGGGTGATACCCTCATTGCCGGGGCCATAAACGTAACCAGGTCTGACGATGACGTATGGGATCCCGAATCTCTTGCCATATTCGGTGACGATTTCGTCCTGCTTGACCTTTGCGAAGCAATAGGCGCTACCCCTTTGCTCGGGATGCTCTTCGATCGGACATGTCTCATCCAGCATCCTCGACTGGGGCTTCTGTGAGTTGGTGTAAACCGTGAACGAACTGACATTCACAAATCGTCTCAGGCACTGATTCCAAAGGCTTGCTTCCATCAGATTCCGCGTCGTGACGACCGAGTTTAGGTATGCATCGGGAAATGACTTTTCGCCTCGGCCCGCAGCCAAATGAAAGATAACCGCCACGTCCTTAGTCACAGCGCTGCAATCCTCGCGCGACAGCAGATTGCCCGTGACTACTTCAACCCGCCTCCCATCGCTAGCGCAGGCGGAGAGAGCTTTGACCCGCTCCGCTGCACTTGCGTGTCTGGTGATGCAGCGGAGATTGCGAAATCCGTGATCCAGTAGACTCGCTAGGAGCCTGGACCCAATGAAACCGGTGGCCCCTGTCACCAGGACAAGATCGTCCCGCCCTGCGACTAAATCGTCCTGTTCTGTCTGACCCATATCTCAGCTCTAATCGGTAATGAATTGATTCTTAACGGGCTTAATGCCCACGAACGCCAGAAGCTTTCCTAAATGATCGAACAGTCGAACCAACAGATCCATAAACCTGTGCTGGCCCAAGAGTAAAGCGAACGGGAGGGCAACCGTATAAACTGGCACGGCAACGACCGACGTTGCGATGCTGCGCAGTCGGGAGGTCGGGTGCTGCAAACTGATAGTTCCCCGGAGCAAAGCTCTTTTTAGCATGAAGCTGCGCGTCCAACGTATTGGGGGAACGACCTCGTACGCCACAGCCTCATTGCACCAGATAAATACGTGTCCCTTTGCGATCATTCTTCTGAAGAAATCCTGGTCGCCCGCCCTGTGAAACTCCGGACTGAAGGGCCGATCACAAGCCTCAAAAATGCGTCTCTTCAGCAGCACATTGCCGGTGCGTCCCTTCGTCCAGTCGATCACGAACCCTGTCGGATAGGTGGGTCGCTCGTAGAACTTGCCCTTGACAACCCACTTTGGAGGCTTTTCGTCGAAATGGCACCTGACGGGTCCAAGCACACCTTCTACATCTTGTTTGTGGCACGCCTTGAACAAGGTCAACAGCCAACGTTTCGTGGGGAATTCGTCGTCGTCGATGAAGGCTATAAAGTCTCCAGTGGCGTTCTTGATGGCCTTATTTCGCGCCAGTGAGATATTCTGCTGAGGCTCGACGCAATACCTGACAGAAATATTCGATCCAGCGGCGAAGTCCGACACCAGGGCCTCCGCTGATCGTGAACAGTCGTTGTCGGCAACCACGATCGAATAAGTGAACAGCCCGTCCGTCTCCTGGTCGGCGAGCTCGCCGAGCAAGCGCTTGAGAAACTTTGGCCGCTTGTAGGTGCAAACGCAGACGCTGATATGTTTCGTTTGGTTCGCCATTGCATCCACCGCCAGGCACGGCATTGCAGATGTGCCGCCCAAAGGCAATCCGAAATCAACGCTACGCATTGCGACTCGACCTCACCCCGAAACGGGGCGCAATCGGGAGATCCTCAGCCTGGCGGAGGATCTCCCCCCCCGCCAGAAACCGATACTCTTCGGGATTCACTGGATGCGTCTCCACTTCGACAGCAAACTGGCGGGCCAGGGAGAAGATTCGTTGCAGGCGGCCCGGAGGCTCAAGAGGCAGTAACGGGAAAAAGAAGTCGGTAAGACGATGGCGTCGCGCCAGCATGTGATCCACAATTTGACGGTAGAGACGGTTTCCAAGGCTCTTCTCTCCCTGCCGAAACGATAGGTTTCGCCGTACAATGGTTTCGGACGGTATTAGTCGACTCAGCAGCACGTTGGCGCAAAGGTGCATGTGATGATGGCCGTCAAATCGCCCCGGTGCGGCCCCGTAGAGACGACGGAACTCATCGATTTGAGCTGATACGACATATTCGAACGAGCGCGCAAGCGTCGGGTGAAACCAGACCTGTGAGAGACGATGCCGCAGAAGGCACTTAGCGAGTTCGCGCTGACGTTCCATGAGTTGTGCGGGACACTTCAGTGCCGAAAACTGGGTAGTAAAGTTGAGGTGGAGGCCGGCGTCGATTCCTCGTTCTCGGGCAATCGCTGCTGCTCGTTCCGAATCCTCCATGAAGACCATGGCACTAACCGAAGATACGCTCCCGCGAAGTATGCATTCCAGTGTGCGCTCCGTAGTCTCATGATCCTGCCCCCAATCGTCTGCATTTACAATGACCACAGCGATAATATATCCATTCAGCGTCCACGTTCTGACGAACATTTAGTTAGGACGCCATTCCCACTCTCAACATTTGCTTGCTCACGAGCTTATGGCTCTCCTGATCCACAATATCGCCACCCTTAAGTATACGGACAACAAGAGAATATCCGACGGATTTAAGGGGACGAAGCGAATACTTCCACATATATCCCTGAATCAGTCTACCCCCGAAGCCCTGCTTGTAACTCATTATACCCTCTTGCTTCGAGCCTTTTTCTGGATTGATCCGTACGCCCTGAAAATCGAAGCGCCTGACGCCCATGGTGCGAAACTGCCGGATCGCCTCCCAATGGAGTAGGTGCATTGCCCCCACGACCGGCTCCGGCCTTGAGCCCGCATAACAGTTGTACGCAGTGTGCTGACTAAAAGGGGAAACCATACAACCTTGCACAACACCCTTATACTCGGCCACAAAAATCTTCACATATTCTCCAAGCGCTAAGACTCGACGTTTGAACTCATCGTATGTCTTAAAGCGGATTCCCGATCTCTTTAACGTTTCTGCGATCAACCGATATGACATATCAAGAAATTCCAGACCGCACTTAATCTGCACTCCAGCTGCCATTGCCTTGCGGATATTCTGTCGATAGGTCTTTCGTATTTCCTTCATCAACGCCTCCTCTGGCTGATCGAGGTCTTTAATAAAAGTGCCATATGGGGCCACAGCAGCACCATCCGGGTAGGTTCGAAAAACCGCCGTATTCCCCGAGGGAATGATCATGTCGGCCCCGGTCAAGCGAAAATACTCAACAACATCGTTCAAGAACGACCTCTCCTCGCCAAGGTCAAGTTCTCCGGCCAGCGGAATGGTTTCAGTACGGAAGCGAACCATCCGAAACCCCGCCTTTCGGACGACAGTGTACGGCAATACGCAACGGAGACGCCCTTTATCGTCCGTGCCGCCAACCCAACCGAATGGGTCGCCGTCGGACCTCAGGAATGCCTCAGAAGCGTATATTGGGACACCAGGATGCCACGCTAAGGAAACCGGGTTCGCTTTGAGGCTACTCACTTGTTTGCGTCCGAACTCATCAATTCCGCAATTCTCGTATGCGGCTGTCACTGCGCTCTGTCTGCGAGACACGGCTTGCAAAGAAACCAGATCGCTGGCTAGAGTTCCTGGCGGGGCTCTGAATCACAACTTATGACCATGTCCAGATCTTCTGGGCTCGGCCATACGTTGTTATGCTCTTTTTGACCATCAACTTGCCGAATGCGGAAAGATAAAGCGTGGTGTCAGTCGCCTGCACGCCAAGTTTATCCATCACCCGCAACGAAGAGTTGTTCCTGAGGCTGACATCGACTATTATCGTGCTTACCGCATAGTCGTTTAACAATACCGAGGCCATTCTGGCTAGCATAAACGGGGCGATCCCCATCCCCCGAAAGTCTTCGCCTGTAACGATGTCGTGAATAAGCGCTCTGTTAGGCATAAGCCTCATATATCTTAATACAACGGCTGGCGCGTCGGCTTTGTTTATGGTAGCCCATATGCTGCCGACCATCTTACCGTCACATTCTGCAAAGAAGCCTATCTCTTTGTTTGCGAGTTTATTGCGATACTCTGCGATTCGACTCTCATTTCTGAAGTCTCTTACTCCAAAGCAGTTCTCGGAGGTCATGGGTACAAAGCTACATGTCACTGCAGGATCAATCATCTTAAGATCAGTCATCTTATTGATGATAAATTTCTTTCTTAGGTAAATCCATCCGATCTTTTGGATCTGTTTCGTGAGTGCGGCCCTGTGGTTCTTGGTGAAGCTGTGCAGCCTGCGCATCTGCTCGGCCCTTCGGAACTGGGCCAAGTCGGGAGGTACCGCCTTTTCGATCCGGTGAATCGCCGCCCAAATGAAACCGGCCAGGTAAAAGATTCCCCCTAACACAATTGGCCGGTGTGTCATCTGGTAAATGCATCGAAACAGTTCCCAGGCTGGATGGGTGCCGAACATGTAGTCGCCCTCCCCCCCCACGAATGCAACCGCCAGCCGATTCTGCTTCGCCGTGCCCATGACCCGGTGATGTACACAGGTCTTCTCTGGGAATGTCCTCGTTTGCCAGCCTTTCATTCGAGCCTTGAGCACTGCGACTAGATCGATACCCCCGATTTTGACCGGCACGTATCCGCCGATTTCCTGGAAACATTCTCGTCTAAACAACTGGCACGCTCCAGAAACATGCTCAATGCTCGTGAAACGGTAATCGTACTGAAATGATCCCTGCTTGAAAGGTGTTCCGGCGACACCCAGCCAGCGATTATCAGCAAATTTCCTTAAGAGAAAATCCAGATAGTCTTCGTCGAACGTGATATCGGCGTCAAGATTGCCAATCACGTCGTAGACTAAATCTTTCACTTTGGCGTAGCCGGCGTTAAAGGCATGAGCCTTGCCGGCGAAATGCCGTTCGCGACGCTCGGGCATCCGTACCAGTTCGATCCAGGGGTAGTCAGCTGCGTATTTCTTCACAATATCGTCCGTGCCGTCGGTCGAACCGTCGCTGACGATGACCCATTTGGTCGGTCGGACGGTCTGCGCCACAACGGATTTTATCGTTAGCTCGATGAATTGTGCTTCGTCTCGCGCCGGCGTGATGAGCACGTATCTGAGACTGGTTGCTCCCCCCGTGCCTCGATCTGCCGATGCAGATGCTGTTGGATAGCTTCCCATCTCAAGATTCTTGCTTGGTATTACCAACTCCGCGGTCCCCCTTTCTGGTAACAGCTTGGGATAGACATGCTCGAAAGTAGACACCGGTATTTCTTTTGTCCGCAAGAAGGAAAGAAAGGCATCGACCGTTTGAGCGTCAGTGAGGTCTTTTGTGTGCCCAATGGCTACGACGGGTCTGTACAATGCAGGCTCCTCTCGATCTTCCTGAATGAGTCTGTTCACCATGGACGTCAACTCGTTGAGCGTCATGCGACAGAAATCAAGCTTGAGCGGATATCGAAAACGCATAAAGTCGAGGGCGCGATTCAACTTTTGCCTCGCCCTTTGACCGGCAATGCCGAAACCGTTACTGAAGCCTAAACGCTTCGAAGTCGGCATTCTCCAAAAAGGAACCATCTCGGTGTGAATTGGCACCTCAATCCACGGACCCATTGGATCTGGTACGTTCACATCAGAATTGAACGGCCAGTAGTAGCCGTTTCTCAAGGCACGCCGGTAATCCAAACAATGATTGTGCTGCAACCCGCCCTTAAAAACCGAAGACTCTATTTTGATGCCCTTTTCGGCCAAGATGCTTGCTGCGGTTTGAGCTGGCTGGAACAACCAGTTGCCTGCCCGAAAGGAGAGCGGTGTGAAATCGGGCTGGTTTACAACCTGGCGCAGGTAGCCCAGCGACTGCTCGATAATCTGAGAGATTCTTTCTCGAGGGAGCGTGCAGAGATTGCATTCGCTAGAGTCGAGGAGCCATCGACCCTGGTGATAACGAGCGTTGCACCACTGTGGATGCAGGTGCAACCCTATCTCAAAACCATCCCGACACAACTTGCATATCTGCCGCTTAACGAGGTCAATGGTCGGGTCTGAACGGTTCGCTTCGATTTTCTCAAGCTCCGCGACCTCAACAAACGTGACGAATCGCGCATTCCAGTGTTGGAAGATCTCCCTGAGCCTTTCGGCGGGCTCATATACCAAATCCTTCAGCGTGCCGGTGCCATCGCCGTAGATTTCATAATCGACTGTGAAGATGAATTCAATCATGGGGCGCTGGCCCTCGATGGACTCACAACGTCGCGGGTAAGCAGGTAGGCATTCTGTAGAAGGCCGCGAAGGTTGCAAAGGTCCTGGAAACTCTTCCCTCGATTGGGGCTCGTCGCATCGTAGTACGCTCAGACCAAGGCTGGGCAACCTTGCGTGAATGGATGTTTCGCGGTCTGCGCCGATTCGCGCAGCAGCATGGAGATTGCCAGAAGCATCCATGCCTGAGACCATCTCATATACGAGGTCCGGATGGTGCACAACCGAAGGACTCTATAGTAGAAGAAGCCACGATCGTCCCACATGTGATTCATGGCCCATCGGAATACCGAACCTGCCAATCGAACATTGCGAGGGTCGAGATCCCTCAATGCCAGGAGCGTGATGATGCTCTGCGCTACACAGTGAATGTCGATCGGATAAGTGCGGTCATGGAAGTATCTGACTGCCCCGTCTTCACAAAAAAAGTGCCCTCTGTAGAACTCAAATCCACGCTGAATGCACAACGCGAACTCTGTAGTCTCGGCATGCCGGCAAATCGACTGCAACGCACAGAGGTTGTATCCGGTGTGGAAGTTATCAATCCATTGTTGTGACGGTGCTTCGCCGTAGCTCCACGATCCATCTGCGCGTTGCTTTGTGGCCGAGTAGCGTGCGACTTTAAGAGCCGGGGCGAGGAAAGTCTCCTCGCCGGTTTGCTTGTATACGCGGCACAACAATGCGGCAGCAAGGAAGTTCGCGTTGTGGACCTGACTCCGAACGGATGGCAGAGGATAGCTAAAGCCAGCACCTGAGCTACCGTCGGCCCAATAGAGTTCGTTCAGCATGTACTCCGCAGCACTGATTGCCATCGTCAGGCACCGTGAATCATGGCCTTGCTCATAGGCATCCAGGAGCGCGCTGGCGACGAATGCCGTGCAAACCAAATTGGGCGCTCCTCTGGGCACCACAATTGTGCGCGTCTGCCAGGGGAAGCTGTACCCCCAGCACCAGTAAGAAACACCTGGCGAGCGAAGGGCGATCAACCGTTCGATCATAAGCTCGACGAGACTCTGCTCATAGGTTACCCCGCTTCCCGCCAGCCTGACGAATGCCGAGAGAAATAGGGCGACGGCTTTTGCATTCTGAGTTTTGGGAACCATCATCAGGCTGCGGGGATTGAGGGGGCTCCGCTTCAAAGCCTGGGTAAGAACGAGCCGGACCAGTCTGGAATTTAGAAACGACAGAGCTGAGAAAGCCCTGCTGTTGAGAGCATCGTAAGGGTCGTGACCGGACCAATCGTTGACTCGACAATAGGCCAGAAGCTTCAGCATCGCGCCTTCGACGTCATTGTCCATCACCACTGATTGAGGCCGGGCCATAAACATCAGACATTAGACGCAGAGTTGGTGAATAACGAACTGTCCAGACGAAGTCCGTTGGCGGTAAGCGCTAATCAGAGCTTCTAGGATCCGTGTCGCGGCTTGTCCATCCCAATTCTTTGGTATGCTCGTGCCGTCTTTCTTCTTCATCTGTAGTCGGATCGCTGCCGCGATCTTCTGTTTCGCTATCCCGGCGATAACATTCGTTCCGCTCGCGATAGTCACCGGCCTTTCGGTATTTTCTCTGACCGTGACGCAGGGAATCCCCAGGCACGTAGTTTCTTCCTGGATGCCTCCTGAATCCGTTACAACAATGGCCGCGTGCTTCATCAAACAGACAAAATCTAAATAACCCAGCGGATCGGTCACAATTATTCCCTTGTCAGCTCTTCCAGAGCCTTGAACGCCGGCCTTCGTTTCTGTTCCAAGCTCCAGACCGAATTCCTTAATGCGCTGCTGTGTGCGCGGGTGCGCGGGAAAAAGGATGGGGCAGTCCGCCGCCAATTCTTCGAGCCCGCCCAGAATGTTCTGAAAAGTATCTCGATTGTCCACATTTGACGGCCGATGCAGAGTGAGGAGCGCATAACGGGCAATCGGATTACCGTCTCCGTTCCCATCGGCTTGTTCCCGAAGCCCCAGTCGCACCAGTATGGTCGAAGCTTCGGCTTTCTCCTTGAAGGCCAGGAGCGAATCGACCATGGTGTTGCCAACGAAATGTATCGCCTCGGGTGAAATGCCTTCGTCACGGAGATTCTGAATCCCGCTATCCTCGGTCACAAAGAGCAGATCGGATAGATGGTCGGTGAGAACACGGTTGATCTCTTCCGGCATCGCCCGGTCGAAGGAGCGCAATCCGGCTTCCACATGTGCCAACAACGGCCGAGTGCCGGTCGCACCGAACGAAACCTTGGCCGTTGCCAGGGCACAAGCAATGGTCGAGTTGACGTCGCCAACAACGACGACCACATCGGGCCGCTCACGCAGCAAGACTTCCTCAAATTTTCTCAGGATCTCCGCTGTCTGAATGGCGTGCGATCCAGAACCAACTTCAAGTCGGATGTCCGGAGCGGGGAGGCTCAGGTCGGCAAAAAATGAATCGGACATCAGCGTGTCGTAATGCTGGCCCGTATGAACGAGAATGTGATCGATCGTCGGGACGGACGTCTGACCATTAGGCCCAACATTGGCTTGCCCTGCTTCCTTGTTGTGCTTCCGTATTGCCGCAATGATGGGCGCAGCCTTCATGAAGTTCGGCCGTGCGCCCACCACCGTCACGATTTTCATTTCTGGTCACTTGGAAGCTTGTACTAGGATTAAACCCTCAAATCTCCGGAAAGCGTCGCCGTTCTAAATTTGCTCTGACTTTGTCGGATATTTCAGCACGGAAATGATGTGATCCACAATGGTCGTTAACGCAGCACTGTTTGTTCGCTCTGGCGTTAGGGGCCGGGCTCGTTGACTAAGAACGATTTTCGTTCGGACGTCTTCTGCGTTCTCTAAGAGCACGAGCCGGCCGTCATTCGCCAAATATCGATCTACGGCCCCGATCTTGCCGCGAAAGATGCTATAGACGGGAACACCTAAGGCAGCCGCCTCGCGGTTCATAGTACCCCCTCCACTGATTACCAAATCCGAGAACCAGATTAGGTTGAGCCCGTCTTCGGCATGATCGGGAATAGAAAATCTCCCAGTCGCAAACAAGACCGGCCAAGACCTCTTCAAGAAGTCCCCTTGTCTACGGTTTCGCGGCAGCAAGATGACTCGAACGTTGGGCGCCCTGCCGAGGAATTCGATCGTGGCTGCGAAGAGTTCGTCACTTTTCGGATCGTGATAGTGTGCTTCACTGGCAGGGGGGCGGACGACTGCGACAACATCGCGATCGTCGATTCCGAAGCGGGATTTGATCGAAGGGTCCGGCTTAAACGTCGGGACGTAAACGTCTTCCTTGATTCCAGGATACTGCAGGATATGAAGAGCCTTTCGAGCGGACTCGCTGAAAGGAATGATCTCGGGAGTCATGGACCAGGTAGGCTTGAACAATGTCAGGGACCTGGCGAACTCGTAATCTAGAATGCACAAAGACCGAATTCGAAGCAGCTTAGAAACCAACATCTGGGAGCGGGACCCGTGGGCGACCGCCAGATGTGGTTTTTCTCGCGCCACGATCGGAAGCATCTGCACGGCGCGAAGACACGTTCCAAACACCTTCAGAATCCAATGCTTCCCCCAATGACGTCCCACACGTCTGTAGGTAAACTGAAATCGGTCCGCCAGTTCACACACCTGATACGCATCACGTGCAGTGAGCATGATTGAATAACCGTGCTTCTTGAGTTCCTCGATGATTGGAGCAAAGAACGGTACATGAGGCGAATTGTCCAAGTCGATCCAAATCTTCTTGGACGTCACTGGCCGAGCGGCGGCTTCCCCCGATCCATCGTTCACTTCGGCAATACTATCTGGCTGCATTTGCTCACGGTCCCGCCTCACAAAAATGCGTCGAACGGGCGTCTCCTATGGACCGTGAGGCAGGGTTATCGCGCCCACGACACCAATAAACAATTCGCGGTGACGGGGGGCCGCGGGCCCGTTGCTTCCCAGTTCAATCTGCAAGATGCTTTGAGCTTGGTTCTCAAGATGCCCGCTTCGAATCGAGTCCAGACGTTCGTCTCGAATTCCTCATGATCTCTGCAGTTTGGATGGCGATCGATCCGGGACCGACGCCGAGGCGTGCGCGTCGAGCTTGAGGAGACTCATATCAGCACAGGTTAGCTATCCAATGTATTTGTAGAGCACTCTTCCAGCAGCAGCTAGCACACTAAGGGGCACGTGGGACCAGACATACTTTCCAATGCTAGATTCCCTAGCTGCCGAAACAAGGCGGGAACGTCTCATTGGATATCGGAGATAAACCAACTCTGTCCGAGCGGCGCCCCAGCGATCTTTGAACGCGACTAGTCCGGGATTGTCACAATCACTGCGACCCATGTCGAATTCAGAAAGCTGACTCTCCCTGGCTTCCTGGATTGCCCTCCAGAACAAGAACTGCGTACCCCCTAGATTGTTGAATCGGTGATCCGAGCAACCGTACTTGTAAACAAGAGCTCGCTTGTAGCGAATGGTGAAAATGCTCGCAACGGGCTGCCCGTTCTTTGAGGCCACACGGATCTTAACTCTCTCGCCCAAACAAGCAATGAGATTTTGAAACCATGCGACCGGTTGTGCTGGCAGTCCATGGCGACGGCGCGTCATCAGGAAGAGCTGATAGAACATTCTCAACAATCCGACCGATCGCCCTTCTTCGTAAACGAGACCCTCGCGTGCCGCGCGCTGAATTTTCCTCCGCACGCAATCTTTGTGGAAATTCTGAAAGATCTCATCCAGGCTGGGACGTAGATCCAGGTTATGAAAGAAGAAAAATTTGCTTTTGCCAAAAGCTGGATGGCGGCATCTCACAGCTGGGTCTGTGGGTCTAAGCTCGATGTAACTCCACTTTTCAAGAGCGACCTTCTCTCGCAAATAGGCAAGTAGACGGTTCAGTTGCTCTGAGCTTTCGACCAGCGGGGCACAGTGGTCCGAAAATGGCAGCGACACCAGGCGGCGACCGGTAAGCCAACTGGAAATCTGGCAAAAAGGAAGGCCATTCGCTAAGCGACATTCTGGAGGTGAGGTTGTAAAGGCAACCGGAACGTAGCCGTAGGTCCGTCGCAATGCTTCAAGCCAACCCCGCGTATGAAAGATGGAAGCTTGCGGGTGCGTCTCGAGCAATTCGTCCCAACGCTCATCACGTGTGGGATCAATCTCGTAAACTGTCATGTCGTAACCGCTGCAAACCCATGGCGGGATTGCGGTCAATTCCGGCTACACGTAGGGATAGAGAAGCCGCCCTAATTCATAAGGGCAGCGCGCAAACCGGATCGGTCCTAGAGCGATGAGAGACTGTCGACGGCCGCCAAGCACTCCTTCATTGTCCGGGCAATAGTCCCCTGCTCGACGCGAGTGAGCTGTGGGTACATCGGCAATGAGAGAATCTCGGGCGCAATTGCTTCTGTTACCGGGAAGTCTCCGTCGCCGTATCCGAGCGTACGATAGGCTTTCTGCAAGTGAAGCGGGATAGGGTAGTGAATACCCGTGCCAATGCCATCTTTCTTCAGATGGTCCTGCAGCTCCTGGCGATCTTGCACCCTAATCACATAGAGGTGATAAACTGCCCGGGCCCAGGATGACTCAAAGGGAAGGATCAGGCCATCCACTGAGGAAAGCAACTCTCGGTAAATCTCGGCTTTCTCCCGACGTTGACGGTTCCATTCTGGCAGGTGGGGCAGCTTCAATCGGAGAATTCCCGCCTGAATCGCATCCAGCCTTCCGTTGTAACCTTCTATGTCGTGGTAATACTTTTCCGCCTGGCCATGGTCTCGCAGCATGCGCACTCTCTGCGCCAGGTCAGGGTCGTTGGTCGTGACGGCGCCGGCCTCACCGCAAGCACCCAAATTCTTGCAAGGATAGAAACTGAAGGCCGCTGCTTTCCCCATGGATCCGGCTTTTTTCCAGAGTTTGTCCTTCCGCGAGAAGTACTCGGCTCCATGAGCCTGGCAGGCGTCTTCCACTACAATGAGATTCCAAGCCTCGGCCAACTCCAGAATCCGATCCATGTGGGCTGGCTGTCCGTAGAGATGAACGGGCACGACCGCCGTAATCGTTCGACCAGTCCGGCGAGAAATCGGCCTTCCCGCAAGCTGATCCAGGTCGCACTTAGTCTCCAGGAATTCACAAAGCTTCTCAGGATCCAGGTTGTAGGTGCTCTCATCGATGTCGACGAATTCCGGGTGCGCGCCAGCTTGTGAAATGGCTTCGGTGGTAGCGATGAAAGTGTTCGGCACGGTGAGCACGCTGTCCCCTGGGCTGACCCCTGCGGCCATAAGTGCAAAACGCAGGGCATCTGTCCCACTGCCGACACCGACACAATGGCTGACCTCGCAGGACTGGGCAAATGCATTTTCAAAATCTTCTACTGCTTTCCCTCCAATAAATGCAGCGGTGTGGAGCGCGGTCCGAAAAACGGCGACCAACTCCTCCTCCATCTCCAAGTGAGGACTAACCAGATCGAGAAACGGAATATGAGTGCTGCTCATTGTCTACGCCTCCATTTTGATGAGTATGACCCTGCGCATTCGGCCAAATGTCTTTACTTGGCGAACGGGCCCCCGGTCGGCAGGTGCGCTCAATCCCTTGTGCTGTTCAAAGTCAATCCCGTCCGCTCTTTGTCGACGAGATACCGCAAGATCTTCGCTGGGTTTCCCGCGACGATCGCGTTTTCGGGCACGTCTTGCGTGACCGTGCTTCCCGCCCCGACGATGGCGTTTTCCCCAATCGTCAGCCGGGACAGGATGGTGGCGCCGGAACCAACGGAGGCTCCAGTCCTGACTACCGTACGTTCCACCTTCCAGTCGGCCTCGGTCTGTAATTTGCCTTCGGCACTGGTGGCGCGCGGGTAGCTGTCGTTGATGAAGGTCACCCCGTGCCCGATGAAGACGTTGTCCTCGATCGTTACCCCCTCGCAGACAAAGGTGTGGCTCGAAATCTTGCAGCGCTTGCCGATCTTGGCGTTTTTCTGCACCTCGACAAATGCCCCGATTTTGGTTTCGTCTCCGATGTCGCAACCATACAGATTGATGAACTTGGACAGTTTGACATCGCGACCCAGCTTCACATCTGGCGCTACACAGAGATAGGAATTCTCAGCACCTTGGCCAAGCCCGCATTTAGTATTTTTCATGGAAGTTGCGGAACTGTTCGTGAAAGCTTGTGCCACTTCGTCGAGCTGAGAGATACGGTATGCCTACTTGCACCGCGATGGCGCAAAGACTGACTGGCGGCTTCTAGCATCTTGACGACCCGCAGACCCGCCTGCCCGTCATTGAATGGAGTCTGATCATTATCGATGCAGTCGACGAAGTAGGCCAACTCCGCGCGTAACGCCTCGACCTGCTCCAACCGGGGAGCCCACATGTCGCCCGATCGGTAGTTCACCAGCAAGTTATAGAGACCCGCGGTGTTGGTGACTTGCACTCCCTTGTCGTAGATTTTAACTTTCTCGTCCGCTTCCAGGTCATTCCACACCAACATTTTCTTTTCGCCGCCAATTAAGGTCGTACGAACTTTGACCGGTGACAGCCAGTTTACGTTTATGTGCGCGATGACCTCGTTGGGGAAATACAGGGTGATGAAGGCAACGTCCTCTGAACCGTTCAAGTGGCTCTGGCCGGTCGCTACGATTTCCTCGGGGCTCTCCCCGATAAGGTAGTCCATGATCGACAGGTCATGTGGAGCAAGATCCCAAATCACATTTACGTCATGCTGGAACAGGCCCAGGTTGACGCGCATGGAGTCGTAGTAATACAGGTTGCCCAGCACTCCTTCCTGCAACAACTGTTTGATCTTGCTCACGGCTCCGGTGAAGAGAAAGGTGTGGTCCACCATGATCTTCAGATTTTTCCTGACTGCAAGGTTGATCAGTTCTTCCGCCTGCGCCGAGGTACTTGTGAAAGGCTTCTCGACGAAAATGTGCTTGCCATTCTCCAGGGCGGCTTTGGCAAGTTCGAAGTGCGTCCAGACGGGGGTTATTATCGCGACTGCGTCAATTTCAGTCGATGATATTAGGTCGGATGCATCAGCCGTCACCTGGATTCCAGGACTCGCTTTTTGCGCTCGTTCTCTTGCGACAGCGAGCTTGTCTGCAATGGCTAAGACGCGCGTCCCCTCCAAGCCAACAAGGTTCCTGACGATGTTTGGACCCCAGTAGCCGTAGCCAATTACACCAACATTTACCATATTTTTACCGCCTTCTGAGACCGTTGCCGGTTGGGAGACATGCTGCGGGGTATATGGCAAAGTAACTGCCATAGAAGTAATGGTCCTTTGTTGATTGATGCGAGCCGCAAGGTGGGGACGGAGCGGGACGCCCCTTAATAGGCGCCTTCGCCTTCAAATACGGCTCGGGGCGTGCGCAGCAGGATTCTGAGGTCGAGCCAAGGCGACCAGGTTTTTGCATACCTGAGGTCGAGGCGGACCATCTCATCGAACGTGACCCGGGATCGACCATTCACCTGCCACAGCCCGGTAATCCCTGGTTTGACTTCTAAGACTCTTCGCCGGTGCCATGTCTGGTAGGCTGCTAATTCGTAGGGAATTGCAGGACGCGGTCCGACCAGTGACATTTCTCCCCCGAGCACATTCAAAAGCTGCGGAAGTTCATCCAGGCTACTCCTCCGCAACAACGCTCCTACCCGCGTGATTCTCGGGTCGTTCGTAAGCTTGTAGACACCGGCACCATCTCCATTGCCGTTGGCAGGATTGCGTTGCGCGTGTCCAGCAATCATTTGTGTCACGTATTCCCTGTGAATACTGGAATCGCTGTCGACATGCATCGTCCTGAATTTCAGGAATGTGAAGAGCTTACCGTACTGTCCGACCCGCGATTGCCTAAATAACACCGGGCCTTTCGACGAGGCTTTGATCGCCAACGTGATGACCAGGAAGACCGGAGCGCAAATGAGAAGTATCAGCGCGCTGCCGATGATATCCATCACCCGCTTGGTCACGGAAAGAAGTCGGATGGCATCCTCACGTCTCGACAAATCGGAATACAGCGTCGGATCGCTCGGACGCTGAGGGATATCTTGATCCCACGTGTCAGGGAAGAAATGAAACGAAATACTAATCTGATTGAATTGCTCAAAAGCCAAAATGTCTCGCAGAATGTTGCTAGCTCTTGTCAGCATTGTGCTCAAGATTGAGTTCTTGTCATTGATTTCGAGTTCTGTAAACATAACCCCCGCAGTAGACTGCTTCTTATACCAACCAATCACGTCGGTTTCTCTCGTGGATGCCAGCAGCGCAGATAGGATATTGGCGAGGACATATCCATTCTTCTCCGAAGTATGGGGCCCGCCGGTCTCCAGAAGCATAAGCAGGAACGGTTTCGTGGAGCGCTCCGTTCTCTTGCGCTCGACGGAGATCATGCGGTTAAAAGCCTCTTCCTGCAGGATTTCACGTTCTTCGACGGACACCGACTTCGATGGAAGAGAGTTCGTACTTGAACCATTACCCTTACGTTGCAGGGTCACGATTTCCTCTTCTTGTTCTGCATCCTGTTTCCTGGTGCTGGAGCAAGTGACTGATTCTGATTTAGTCTGTGATGAGGGATTTGGCTAACCGATTTGCGCGGGGACTCATGAAAGATGGCTGGCTTGATTACATTTGATTAGTTGTCGGTTGGCCAGCTGCCTTTGGAACAGCTGTCTTACCAGCATAATAATGGTAATAATCGCCTAGGGTAACCTCCCGGGAACCATTGACCAATGCGCCAAGCAACTTCGGCTGCTCGACCGCTTCCAGGGCTCGTTGTAATTGCCGTTTTGCCGTTGTTCCCGGCCGTGTCACTAGCAGGACCGCGTCTGCCAAGCGCATCCAGACGCTGGTATCCGCGAGGGGCAACACGGGAGGAGAGTCGATCACAATCCAGTCAAACCAACCCGCCAATTGATCCATCAGTGCCGAGAGTTTCCCCGATTGCATAAGTTCCAAAGGGTTTCTTGGCGGACTACCCGCTGGCAACATCCAGAAGCCCAACCCTTCAAGCTGGTAGATGTTCATGGCTGGGGCAGGCTCACCCTGCAGCAATTCACTGAGACCGGGGATTTTCCCAAGACCAAACTGTTGGGCTAACGAGGGCCGTCGGAGATCTCCCTCCAGCAGCAAGGTCTTCTGCAGCTGCCTCTTCGCCAGAGTGCACGCGAGGTTCGCAGCGATCGTGCTTTTGCCTTCTTCGGCCATCGAACTGGTAACCAGCAGACGCTTTAGGGGGCGCTTTTGCTGGAGGTGCCTCAACCGGACCCCGAGAAATCGGAATTTCTCCGCAGCCAAACTTTCCTCCTTCGTTATGCATACGAGTTTGCTCTGGGGAGACACCAGCACCCGCACCGGCTGGAATTGGCTGAACGGGTCGACGCGTTCCTTCTGTGTCTGGCGGTCATTCTCAGTCTGCTGTTTGCTCTCTGTCGGGCGGTCGCCCTCGGTCGCGAACTGCACGACCTGCCGTTCGGCTACCTCTAACAAATCTGCCGCGGCCGACAATTCCGCCAGGTCAGTTCCGGACCGTTCAGCCTCAGACCTGTGCAATGCATCAAATATTTGGCTCATGTTTGCTGACTCTGGATGGTTACGGGTGTTCGTGATTCTCCATCGCGTGACGGCAGTCGACTCAGATACGCATATAAATCAAGCAAGTTCTTAGCGGCCCGCCGAACATCTATTTCGTTGAGTTCCCCGGGGGACTCTTCCCGCGGAGGTTGGGCCACATTTACGTTCAAGCGAAGATCTGCGGCGACATCTTCGATGATCTCAGGAGTCACGCTTCGCTTCTGTCGGGCGTAGGCCGTGATGAGTGCGTTTTCGCAGAGGGTGTTGATCAGCCGAGGGACGCCGCGGGAATGCCGATAAACAGATGCGATGGTGTCGGGAAGAAATACAAGACAGCCATTCGAACTTGCCCCCGCTAACTGGAGACGGCGCTCGATGTAACCTCTTGTCTCGTTCAGATCTAAGGGTGCCAGCTGTGAGCGATGAGCGATCCTCTGCTTGAGTTGCCAGAGTGCAGCGGAGTCCAGTTTGTCATTCAGTTCTGGTTGCCCGACCAGCAAAACCTGCAACAATTTTTCCTGAGTGGTTTCCAGATTCGTCAAAAGACGAATTTCTTCAAGGATGTCGGCCGAAAGATGGTGCGCCTCGTCTACTACCAGAACGGTCGTGAGCTTTCTCGAACCTCGGGCGATCACATAATTGCTGAGATCGAAAAGAATCTCGCCCTTGTTCCGGCCCGAGGCCGGAAGACCAAAGTCGCTCGCGATGTACTGTAAGAATTCAACTGGCGACAAACGATTGTTAAAGACGTACGCGTAAGCGACGTCATTGCTTTGCCTAAGTAATTGAAGCAGGCAGCGTAGCAACAGCGTCTTCCCCGTGCCGACTTCACCGGTCAGTACAACGAACCCTTTGTGCCCTCGCACTCCGTGGTATAGCGTTGCCAGAGCTTCGTTGTGTCGCGAAGTGGGAAAAAGGAAAAAGGGATCCGGAGTGAGTTCGAAGGGATTGCGCTTTAGATTGTAAAAGGATTTGTACATCAGGGTTGAAGTCAGCTCGCCAAATAGATAATGGCGGAGCTTGTAAGGATAGTAGCAAATATTACAGCCGCCGTGGCCCATCCCAGCCAGGCTTTTTTCTGTTCGGCCTTTTCGTCCGCTGGAGAACTCACGACAGGAATTTCCGAGATCACTGACACCGGCAACAAACCTTTCAGTTCCTGTTCATTGTAGACTCGATCATCCATCATTTCGAATGCCCCGGCCACCCCTACTCCCAACGCCAATCCGACAAGCAGCCCAATGCCGCAGAACTTCAGGCGATCGGGAAAGCTAGGCTTAATGGGCAAGCTGGGCGGATCCACAATTCGAAAATGTTCGCCCTGTTGGAGTAACTCCATGTTAGTCGCCATCGCTGACTCATTTTTCTTCTTAAGGAGCTCGTCATAGGATGTCTTGGATTGATCGTAGCCACGAGCCAGATCTGCGAGCTGTTGCTCCCGCACTGGTTCTTGATTCAGGCGAGCCTGGTAATCGTTGATTCTCGAGGTAAGCACCGCAATCATTTCCTGGTGGCTGCTAATCTCAGCCTTATTGGCTTGCAACTGGCTCTGCAATTGAAGCAATTGGGGGTGTTTTTTGAGGTTTTCGTCGTTTTCGGCAGGCGTGGCCGGTTTGCCATCGGGCTGGGTACTGCTATCTTTGGCTTTCAAGTCTACCAGACGCTGGTCCCTCATCTTTTCCAGGGTGGCAATCTGACGTTTCAACGCTCGGACCTCGGGGAATTCGTCGGTGAAACGAGAGCGCAGCTCTGCCAGTTGCTTGGTCAACCGGTCAAGTTCCTGGTCGATGGCCGACAAATCCATGGGGCCATCTTCGGGACCAGCGGGGGCCCCTCGGAGTGTCTGGTATTCGCGCACTAACGTCTCCAGATAGACGTGTTGTTGCTTCGCAGTGTTGAGTGCGCCATTTTCAGCCTGCAATTGCGATTGCAGCCCGCCCAGTATTTGGAGATTGCTTGCCACCTGAGTCGGGAGCTCTGCAACATGCTGTCCCTTGAACTCGCGGATCTTTTCCTCTTGCGCTTCCAGGCTCTGCCGGGCTGTCGCCAACTGGTCCTCGAGAAATTTGGTGGTGCCTTCCGATTGCTGCTGTCGCACCTCCAAGTTTTCGTTGATGAAGAGACTGGTCAGCTTGCTGGTAACCTGTTGGGCAATCGATGGATCATGGGCTGAATAATTAATCCTAAATGCGGTCACATGCTTCTGTGCATCGTTCACCAGCTCGATTTCGATGTCCTTGCGCATCCGCTCGACGATCTCGTCCGGGCTAAGCCGACGGCGGTCCTTCGTATACAGATTGAGTTCGTCGATAGTATGCAGGAGACGGGTGCGGCTGAGAATCTGTTGGGTAATGTTCTGCAGTCGCCCTTGCACATCTTCGTTCACGTTCGGCACGACGTAATCCTTTGGCATGGTGGGCTGCTCCACCAGAATTAGCGTGCTCGACGCGTAGCGCGCGGGCAGAATCCAGCTCAATCCCCACACCGCGAGCCATCCAAGAAACATCGATATCAGGAAATGCAGGTGGCGGCGGCGAACTATTCCCAGGATGCGCTGAAGGTCGAAACCCTTCGAATCTGTCGCTTTAACGTTTGCAGGCATGACTATCTTTTCAGCGGCCTTGCGAACTGATAAGAGATCGAAACAAAGTCGCGATTTGTATCGAGAATGGCGGATATGGCCGCAGGCCGCTGCGTCCTCCACCGGTAAGGAAGATGCATTCCAGTTCGGGACCGAGGCGTCCATGCCACGGGTCAATAACTGTAATTTTCACAACCGACCTCCTTTGCCGGCCGTTGCCTTCCCCGACTCCACTCAAGCGACCCTGCCGTTACCGGAATCCGTTTCCATTACCTCTGAACCCGGCGCTCCCTAGAGACAGTGAGGAATCAGAAGGCCTCATATGGTACTGTTCGATCTTGTATAGCAACGTCCGGTAGCTGACTTTAAGTAGGCGTGCAGCTGCCTTCCGATTCCAGTCGGTGCTTTCCAAGGCTGCGGCGATTGCGTTTCTCTCGGCTTCCAACTTCACGCTCTGCACCATGGACTTAAGCGAGTTATCACCAAAAACACTGTTCCCTGGCGGGCTCGGCGGTGACGCCAGTGGGCTCACCGGGGGCACCATTACAGTGTCGTAATCAGCTGCATCTTCCGGCTCTGATTGGTCTCCGCCGAAGCCCGGTCCCTTGCCTCCCGCCATGAGATAACGCTTTACGAAGTTTTCTAGCTCCCGCAGGTTCCCAGGCCAGGAATGCGATTGACACGCACCCAGCACACCCGGGGAAAAAGTGCGGGGCGAGAGGCCATAACGCTTGGCAAGATGTTGCATAAAATGGCGCAACAACAGCTGAACGTCTTCTCGGCGCTGACGCAAGGGCGGAACGTAAATCGTGTAGGCGCTCAGGCGGTAATAGAGGGAATAGAGGTCCTCGCGAAGCTTGTTTTCCGAGATCGCGGATTCCGCGCTTGTCGTGCTAGCAGCCAGAATGCGGACGTCGACCTCGACTAACTCCCCATTCCCTGGTCTGACAAATCGCTTGTTCTGCAACACGTCCAGCATCTTGCCCTGCAGCGCCAGCGGCATTTCAGTAATTTCATCCAGAAGAATCGTTCCCTTTTCACAGAATTCCAGCTTTCCTGGCCTCACCCGTGGCGGTTCGGTTCCGCTTCGTTTGCATCCGAATAGTTCGATTTCCAGCAAATCGCTGGGGAGCGCTGCACAATTCACCTTGGCAAATCCGAATCCGGACCTGACGGACAATTTGTGAATCAGGCGGGCAGCGGTCTCTTTGCCGCTTCCACTCTCGCCGAGGATCAGCACCGGGACATTGGTCACCGCCAGCAGTTCTGCCTGCGTCCGAAGCGTTCGCATGATTGGGCTGGCCCCAACGAAGGAAATGTCGTCACTGATCTGTTCCACATCATCACTGGTGATGTCCGTTTCGATGGTCCGGCGCGCTGCAAAAAGGTGGCGTCTGATAACCGCCTCAAATGGCTGGTTCTCGAGGGGCCTGACCAAGTAATCTCGTGCGCCAAGGCGCATGGCCTCTTTTAGAAGAGGTTCGTCGTCGGGATCACAAATCAGAATGATCGGCAGCTCAGGACGAAGTCGGCGCAGCCACCGCAAGATGTGGAAGCCCTCAGTGTCGCCGCGCGGCAAGTCCAGCAGGAGCAAGTCTGGCGTCACGCCGGACTGGATTCGCTCCATCGCCCCCCAGCCGCTGGTGGCGCTTTCCAGTTGCCAGGAATTCGACTCCCCCACTGACCAAAGTGGTCGAAGTACAGAGGGTTCCCGACTCAGGACCAGCAGCCTTACTGTTTCGATTGCTTTTTCCGCCACGGGTTTTGTGGCTCCTTGGAAGGACACGAGAGGGCTCGAAAAGTGAAAAACTGCGAAACTCTAGATCGGTTCGACGTCGTACCCTTCGATGCATACCCCCAGAGACCTCTGAATTGCATCGACGGATATGACCAACTTACGCTCTCCGCTTCGAGAAATGAGAATTCCTTCGACACCATCCAAGGCGCCGCCACGGACGCGCACACGTTGCCCGATCTTGAGAAAGGGATGGGAACAGTAAGGTAGTTGCTCTTCTACCAGCTTTCGAACCGAGTCGATCTGTTCTTCGGGAATCGGAATTCCCTGTCCGCGAGGTCCGACGAATTTCAGCACGCCGTCTACAAGAAGCACTCGCAGGCGTTCGTCATTCCTTGGCGCCAGCTTCGCGAACACATAACACCCGAATAATGGCAGGTCTACAGTTTTCCGCCGGTCACTCCAGCGATGTACCTGTCTGACGAGCGGCAGGAAGGTCGTGATTCCCTTATCCGAGAGGCGCCCGGCAACCACTTTCTCATGTCGAGCACGCGTCTGCAGCGCAAACCACATTTCGACATGTGCGCCGGCGCCAACCGCGAGAAATGACGGCGGCTCGGGGAAGCTCCAAGATTGATCGCTGGTGCTCATAGCTTCGCCCTCTGGGTCACATCGTCCCGTGACCCTCAAATTGCGTATTCCTCCACCAGATCCCAAAGCTGAGATCACACGCTGGTTAGGGGGCCGTCGGAACATTAGCTCGCGCCAGTCGATGTCTTTAAGACTGCCGCCCGCCTGCCTCTGAGGAGCTCAGGCAGAGCAAACTGTTGATCACAGCGGCTCGCCAAGCTGTTTGCAGCGTAACGATGGTTGCAAATAGCTGCAAGAGGTGCACAGTCTCACCAACGCGTTTCTCTCTTACGACGGAGTAGTACGTCTCAAAGGGCCAGAAAATGGACCTAGAGAAACTTTTCTCCTATGAGCGTTTCTACGTCAGCTGAGGGAATACTGAACATAGCGAACGCGGAATCTATGGGCGATCAGAAGATCCTCTGAGAGAAGCGAGGATCGAGAATGCGGATGATTATCGAGGGCTGTCTACCCGTGGGTCTTGTAGCCCACAACTCGAGTCATTGATTGAGCCTACGTTCGATCTTCCGGTGTTCTTGGACTGAGGCTAGGTTTGCAGCCGGCACATCAGGATGTCCGCAAAAGTGGTACGTAAACACCACTTATATGCATAGGGGACTGGCACTATTGTTTGATGTACGCAAGAGCAATGATTTTCCGAAATTTGGGAATTAGAGACAACTATGCAAATTTCTATTGCATCACTAAGCAACGCGCTGTACGTTTGCTTACATAGGTGAACTACCATGAATCCCCTTGCGTTGTCTTCGACAGCGCTTGCTCTCTTGGTGTTCAAGCTTGTTCGTTTTCCTTTAGAGTTTCCCAAGATGGAGTCTTGGTAAGACGCGTTCCTGGCCGACGTTCGAAAACGATTTCATTTGGAGAGTCTCTGTGCGCCACCAATCCACGTTCGTCCCGATAAGCGTACTCGTGAGCGACGATACACGAGTCCACACTGAGCTGCTCGCTGATGCACTGAAACGTGACCGCAGCTTGCGAGTAATCCCTTCACCTTCCGGTTCTGGGGGCCTGATAGGACGTCCCAGCTTCCATGACATCGATGTTCTCCTCCTCAGTTCGACTTTGGATGAGCAACCCGGCCGCGGCTTCGAGATCCTGCGAGAGTTGCACTCTTCGCATGGTCATGTGCCAGCAGTGATGCTACTGGATTCCTCGAAGCAGGAAGCGATACTGGAAGCCTTTCGCTCCGGTGCGCACGGAGTATTAGGTAGGCTGGAATCCGTGGAGATATTTGGCAAGTGCCTGCGGCGAGTGCATGAGGGGCAGATCTGGGCTAATAGTGAGCAGATGGGCGTCCTGGCGCACGCTTTGGCTTCTTCACACACCGTCTGCGCCGTAGATGCGCGGGGCATGAATCTGCTTTCAAAGCGCGAGTTGGAGATCGTTCATGGCGTGGCCCAGGGGCTCACAAACCTTGAGATTGCCGAGCGATTAAACCTGAGCCCACATACGATCAAGAATTGTTTGTTTCGAATTTTTGACAAATTAGGGGTATCAAACCGCGTTGAACTGCTGGTAATGACCATGAGCCGGGATGGCCATGTGGGGTCAGGGTTGCAGCACTTACTCGAGGACCACGACCATGCGCGTATTGAGGATGAGGCTACTTTGGTCGCGTTTCAACGAGCCGCCGAGCGGGGAGTACTCCTGGCGCAACTCGGACTGGCTCAGTTCTACGCGGCTAACACAACGAGCCCAGATGACGTGCTCCGTACGTACGCGTGGTACTCGATTGCCTGCGACCGGGTATCGCAAGCTTGGGAAGATGCAGCGAAAACGATGACTGTCGATCAAGTGCTTCAAGCGGAACAAATAGCCGCGAAATGGGTGGCCAAGAGGGGCGAAATCCCCTCGATGCCGAGCAACAATAAGACGCGAAGTCGCAGATCTATGACGAGAGAAGAACCTCGCGGGAACGCTGTTGGTCAGATTGAGCGCGAGGTCCTTTGATGGGTAGCGACTTCGCGATCAAGGGCCCGTACGTCTGGCGGCTTACGTATCAGGCTAAGCCGCCCATCTGGCGTCGGGAGTAGAACATGGTCCCGAAGCACGCGACACCGGCGAGAAGCAGGTACATCAAAGCCGCGCCTCCCTCTGGCACGGGAATTTCACCCCACATCTCCTGCGGACCCGCGTTGGTCTTGTCAACTGGTGTGTAAACCCAAAGGTTGGCGAACGTCGACAACCCAGCGTCACCGTGCACATTAAGGAAGTTCTGAGCAGCAGCAGAGTAAGAGTTGCTAGTGCCCGCAGTACCGCCGCTAGTGATGTACCAGATCGCCTGCGAGATTAACGATTTGTCGGAAGGGTCGCTGCTTCCAAGCAAAAACGCCTCCTCAGCAGAATCTGTGGGTTGATTCCGGTTCCGGAAGGCGTCCCAACGTG
>ODAK010001477.1_pt1 | contig 25656 bp, 28 predicted proteins | sample 1539591 | NCBI WGS metagenome assembly ODAK01 (sample SAMEA3539303, study PRJEB22396) | soil metagenome | biome: tundra; feature: field; material: soil | place: USA | collected 2010-05 | depth 0.15 m
CTCATGAAGGCCTCCAACGGGCGCGAGGCGACCGGTGATGATCATCACTTCCATTCGGAACTACGACCAAATTTTCCCTCTTGACCACGCGAAACACGTAGGGCCGAACGTCATAATTCGTCCAAAACGGGACGAAATGGGCTCACGAGTAAGATTCGACCGGCACTGACGGGTCAATTCGAGCTGCTGCGACGAGACTCACGGCTCGCCGCCGGCTTTGGCGCGCAACGGTTGGGACCGAAGACTGACCGTCCGATACTTTCAGTTCTCAATGTAGTTATAGGGCACGACAACGACTGGAATGGTCGCGTGCTCCGCGACTTCGAGGCTCGTACTGCCCAGAAGAAATCCGTCGCGTTTTCCTTCGCCCCGTGAACCTACGACCAGCATGGCGGCGTTGATCGGCGCGGAGGCCATCCGCAAGAGCACGGAACACGCGTCGCCGTCTTCGATGAGCCAGCGAATGCGACTCTCCTCGAACGCGCACTCCTTGGCCAGAATGGTCAGCGCCGGCGGTAGCTCGTCGGGTGAAAACCGCGCCCGGAGGTGTTCGAGCAGGCCAGTCGCGTGCACGATCGTCACCGTGGCGCCAAACTCATGTGCCGCGTGCAGCGCCCAGCGAACGGCGACGGTCGCGTCGGATGAACCGTCATAGCCCACGGCAATGCTCTGTATCGGTTTCATGGTGTCGTCTCCGTCTCATCACTGGCGTGCAGCATCTCGATCGACGATTGGCGGGCTTCACGCATTCGCGCAACCTGCTCTGTTCCCGGCCCTCCGTTCGAAGGGGCTTCGGCTTCACTGTGCTGTCCGAGTGCCGTACTCAGCGTTGCGTGGATTGAGGATCGCAGTGCACTGAGGTCGTAGCCACCTTCGAGAAAGAAGACGACGCGTCCGGGATGCAGCACACAATTCATCACGTATTTCGTCATTGAGGCGAAGTCACCACTCGTAAGACACAGATCAGCCATCGGATCTTCTCGGTGAGCGTCGAAGCCCGCCGAGACCAACACCCAGGTGGGATTGAAGGCGTCAATGACCGGCCCGGCAACTTCGTCGATCGCCCGGCCGAACACGTCGCCGGTGGCGCCGGGAGGCAACGGCATATTGACGGTTCGATCGGTCGCGTGGCGACCGCCGACTTCGCCTACGGAGCCGCTCCCAGGAAAGAGGGGCCACTGATGCGTGGAAACGTAGAGGACGTTGGGTTCGTCCCAAAAGATCTGCTGGGTCCCGTTGCCGTGATGTACATCCCAGTCGACGATGAGCACTCGTTCGCCGTGACTCAGCAGTTCAGCCGCGGCAATCGCCACGTTGTTCAAGAGACAAAAACCCATGGCGCGATCAGGGAGCGCGTGATGTCCGGGCGGCCGGGCCGCAATGAAGCCGACACCGTCGTCCAGACGCCGCAACTCTTCAATGACCTTGAGTCCGGCCCCCGCGGCGTACTGGGCGATCGTCCAGGAGTCCATCGTGGCGTAGGTGTCCTGATCGATATTGCCGCCGCCCGAATAGCAGAATGCGCCCAACTCGTCGAGATAGTTGCCGTTGTGGACCCGAACGAGCTCCGCGCGAGAGGCGGCGTAACTCGTCGCGACAACGAGGTCACTTCCGAGGTGGAGGTCGTCCACGGCGGCCATCGCGGCCGCCAATCGTTCCGGTCGTTCCGGATGCCCCTCTTCCTCGTGGCCCGCGTCACTGTAGGGCCCGTTGATGACGAGCACGATGGGCTACTTCGTTTCGCCCGCGTGCTCATCGCGCGCGGTGCTGGGTTCATTGGTTGGCTCAATTGAGAATCGCACGTTGATCAGTCCGTCAGAGACTGACGACGTGACCGGGAACTTCGATTGTCGAAAGACGGACATCATGTTTCGGTTCTCGAACATGGTTTCGGCGGTGAACGTCGTGATACCCCGTTCGCGCGCGGCGTCGGCCAGCGCCTCGAGCAACCGACGTCCGATTCCCACGTGTTGGTAGTCGTCGCGGACCACGAAGGCGACTTCGGCGGTCGTCGTTGAAGGTTCTCGGTCGTAGCGACCAACCGCCACGAGATCGTCACCATCTTCGACGACGAAGGCCAAGCGGTCGAGGTAGTCAACCTCGGTGAGGTGCGCGACCTCGTGTTGTGAGAGTTCAGGATGAATCGAGAAGTATCGACGATAGATGGAGTCGAATGACAGCTTGTTATGAAACGCAACCAATTTGGCCGAGTCGTCACTTCGTATGGGACGCAGGTGCAGGGTGGCGCCGCCGCGCACCTTGAAGTCAGTTTCCAATTCGACGGGGTAGTGACCGGCAACGCGCGTCGCGGGCTTCGGTAAATCGCTTTCTGGCGTACGTCGTGTCGAATCGCGGACGTCGTTCATGACGTTGCCCGGTGGTCGCGAGATCTCAAGTCTTCGGTCGCGCACGACGTGCTCATGGGGCATCCACACATTGTGCTCCAGCACGCCAGTCGTCGAACGCCGGCTCGAGGTCCCCCGGGTAGTCGGCGCTGGTTCGTGCGAAGTATCGACATGTCTCTATGGTTGCTTCTCGTCGTCGCCAACCGTTAGGGACGAAGGTCATTTACTGGACTTATCCCCGATTTCAGGCAGTCGAAACACGGCGAATCGGGTGCCGACCTCCGGCGGGGTGCGCCGGCCGGAGGTCGAAATGACTGGACCGCGCCGTCGGCACCAGGACCTTCTTCCCTGTTCACAGGGGCAACAAAACCCTAGATTTGCCGCGTGGATGGCGTGGTAGCGACGGAGCGATCACCGGCTCGCGGTTCGTCTCGCCACCGCTGGGCCACCTTGTCGGTGCTCTGCGTGACGCTCTTGCTGATCAGTCTCGATAACACCGTGTTAAACGTCGCACTGCCATCAATCGCGCGGACCCTCAACGCGAGCTCGAGCGAACTTCAATGGATGGTCGACGCGTACGCCGTGGTCTTTGCGGGTCTGCTCCTCTCACTCGGAGCACTTGGTGACCGAGCCGGGCGCAAATGGGTGTTCATGGCCGGGTTGGTCGTCTTCGGGGGCGGATCGGTATTCGCCGCCTTCTCGTGGAGTCCGTTGGTCTTGACCGTGTCTCGCGCGATAATGGGCGTGGGCGCCGCCGCCTTGATGCCGTGTACGCTCTCGATTCTCACGAACGTCTTCACCTCCGAAAGAGACCGCGTTCGCGCCATCGGGATATGGTCCGGTACGACGGGCATCGGAGTCGCGCTCGGTCCAATTCTTGGTGGGTTTCTCCTCGCCCACTTCTGGTGGGGGTCGGTGTTCTTGATCAATGTTCCTATCGCCGTGGTGGGGTTGATCGCGTCAATCTGGCTCGTCCCCAATTCGAAGAATCCGTCCTCGTTGCGCCCCGACGCCGTCGGCTCCGTGCTCTCGATGCTCGGACTCGCAATGCTGCTCTGGGGCATCATCGAAGCACCGAGCCGCGGATGGAGCTCTCCCTTCATCGTTGCCTCGTTGATCGCGGCGTTTGTGTTCTTAGCGGTCTTCGTCATCTGGGAGCGAATGATCGACCACCCGATGCTGCCGCTACAGTTTTTCAGCAACCGTCGCTACAGCGTTGCCATCAGCGCCCTCGCGCTCGTGATCTTTTCGCTCATCGGGATGTTCTTCTTGATGACGCAGTATCTCCAGTTCGACCTGGGGTACAGCCCACTCGAGGCCGGAGTGCGTGTGGCGCCGGTGGCCCTGACACTTCTGGTCATCGCGCCGCTGTCGGTGCTCGTCGCGCGAAGGATCGGTACCAAGTACGTGGTGGGCACGGGACTCCTACTCATTGCGCTGTCCCTTGGTCTGTTGTCGCGAACCAGCGTCACCGGCACGTATCGAGACTGTGTCGTGGCGTTTCTTCTCGTGGGCGTGGGCGTCGCGCTCGCGCTCGCACCGTGTACGGAGTCGGTGATGGGGTCGCTTCCCAAGCGCCAAGCGGGCGTCGGTTCCGCTACGAGTGACACCGCCATGCAATTTGGCGGCGCCCTCGGGGTCGGAGTCCTTGGAACGGTGCTCAATCTGCGCTACCAGAACCTCATGGCCCACGCCGTGGCCCACGCTCGAGTGCCGACGGCGGTGGCACAGCTCATCAAGGGTTCGCTCGGCGCCGCGCTGGCGGTGGCCCATCGAGCGCCGCGGCCCTTGGGCGAGGAACTCGCGTCGCTCGCTCGACGGGCTTTCGTGTCCGGTATGGACGAGGCGCTCGTGATCGCCGCCGTCGTGGTCTTCGCGGCGGCCCTGGTCGTCATGGCACTGCTGCCGAACCGAGGGACGGAAGCGTCCGAGTGATTCTTCGCGAGTCTCGGAAAGGTCAATCGGCCTTACGACGAGTCACTCGCCCTTCAGGTCGCGAAGGTTGAAGAGTTCGATGCCGAGGCCCGCGGCGATCAGAGCGATGGCGGCCATGACCGCGTTGGTGGTCCAGTCAACCGGCGTGGCCGGGGCCGCGGACATCTGATGGAATGCCGAGAGGTCCAAGATCCAGTGGTTGACGCCCACGGCACCGCCCACGATTTCGATGAGGAAGAACCACGCCAAGAGACCATAGGTAACGACGCTTACAAACCGGGGCACTATCGCCAGCGTGAGCACGCCGATTCCGAACACGACGAGCGCGGGAACGCAGACATTGACGCCCGCGCCGAGCATCGAGGTGAGATGCACGTGCGCGTGATCGCTCACGGCGCCGAGCCACGTGGCGACCCCCGCGAGCACTCCGCCGACGACAATCACCACGACGCCGAGCGCAATCCGTTCGCCGATCCACGTCGATCTCGAGAACGGTCGCACGAGCAGGTTGTCGAGTTGTCCGCTCGACTCCTCTTTGCGAGCGGCACTGACTTGGCCCACGGCGACGAAGGCGAGGGCGACGGACATGATCAAGAGCGCGACACCCAAATACGCCTCGGCCCCCGAGACGCCGAGGCGCGCGAATACCGATCGCAGACTCGCAGAACTCGTGATGATCTTGCCCCCGGATTTCGCGATGCTGCCGAGCAAGAGCCCGTAGGCGACGATCGAGAGCGCCCACGCGATCAGTGTCGAGCGCGACGAGTACAGGGTGAGGCCGAGGGGGCTCGTCGGAAGTCGTCGGATCGACGAGAGGCTTGATCGGTCCGCGAGCGTACCCGCGCCGAGGTCCCGGCGTCCCGCGAGAGAGACCGTCGCACCGGCCAGGATGATGACGAGACACGTGATGGGTACCAGAGCGAAGGGTCGTGGACGGGTGAGCGGTTGAAGTTCTTCGATCCATCCGAGGGGCGTCACCCAACGTAGCCACGACAGGTCGGAACCGGAATCGGCGACCATTCGAAGCGCGTAGCTCGCACCGAGGATGGCCGACGCGAAACCGGCGGCCTGTCGACGAGACGTCGCGAGTTGGCCGCAAAGCGCCCCCACCGCCAGAAACATGATGGCGCCGCTCACGACGGCCAAGGTGAAATACAACGCCGCGCCCGTGCCGATGCCCACTTTCGAAGAGCGCCCGACCGCCGCGGTGATGAGCGCCGAGGAGACGAAAAGCGCGAGGGCACCCGCACCAAGACCGAGTAGCGCTTGTTGGGCGGCGCTGCGGCGCGTCACTGGGCCGACCAGAAGGAGTTCCCAGCGCCCGGCGTCCTCCTCGCCGCGCGTCAGTTTGGTGCCCGTGAGGATGCCCCACACGGCGCCGATGATCGCGAGCACCGTGAGGCACTTCCACGCCGTGAAGCCCGGTACGGTCCCAATGTTGTTCGCGGGACCGACGAGGGCACTGATCCCGGTGTTGTGGGCGAATTCCACGACCAAGAGGTGTCGGGCCGCGGGGGTCTTGTAGCTCGTCGCGAACGCGAACGCCTGCGTCGCCACGTACAGTCCGAAGACGACGCCCCATCCCACGCCCGCTCGCCCCGATTTCCGCGCGGTGATGCGAGCGATGACGGTGCTCGACGGTCGCTCGTTACCAGCCCCTCGACGAGCGGACACGTTACTGTGCAGGGCTCGCACTCGCCACCTCAGACGTTGGTGAACCGTAGTGCGACAAGAACAGTTCCTCGAGCGATGGCTCTCGACTGAGAAGTTCGACGACGCCGGAACTCGCGAACACACTGAGCAGGGGTTCGATGGAGCCGCGAACTTGGCAGCGCACCCTCGTTCCTTGAACGTCGACCATCGAAACCCCCGCTACGTTGGTGACGTCTGGGACGCTTCCTTCGAAGGTCGCCTCTACCGTGAGGGCCGACAGATGGCGCATCTCGGCCATCGTGCCCATCTCGACGAGTTCGCCCAATCGCAGGATGCCGATGCGGTCGCAGAGCGCTTCGACTTCGCTCAAGATGTGCGACGACAACAACACACTTTGCCCGCGTTCTTTCGCCTCGTGAACGCAGAGTCGAAAGGCCTGTTCCATGAGTGGGTCGAGGCCACTCGTCGGCTCATCCAGGATGAGCACGTCGGCACGCGTCATGAGTGCGGCGACGAGAATAAGTTTCTGTCGGTTGCCCTTCGAGAGCGCGCGCACCCTTTTGGTCACGTCCAGACCGAAGCGGTCGATCAGTTCGACTTGGTATGCCTCATCGACGTGACCGTGCACTTTTCCTAAGAGACGGAGCGTCTCGGCGCCACTCAAGGTAGGCCAGAGGCTGGCTTCGCCGGGCACGTACGCGAGTCGGCGGTGGGCTTGAACGGTCTGACGTCGAGAGTCCAAACCAAAGATCTCGGCGCGCCCCGCCGTTGGGATGATCAGACCGAGGAGGAGGCGGATCAACGTTGTCTTGCCCGCGCCGTTGGGACCGAGGCAGCCGACAACCTCCCCCTCATTGACCTGCAGGTTCAGGCCGATCAATGCGCGAGTAGAACCGAAGTCCTTTCGAAGATCGAATGTTTCAATCGCCGATGTCGTCATACGATCTTCTCCTTGAGCTCCATCGTTGCCACCATCATTGTGGCGAATCTCCTTCGAACATCCTTAGCGTCTCATCGAGGGCTCCGAGCGCGGGACCGTTACCCATCTCGACACTGGGAGTGGCGTTCATGTTCGGTGCTTACAACGTCGTCGTGAGCGTCATGGCGCGTATTTCGGGTTGCGTAACGACTCGCCAACGGCACATTCCGGATAGTTCAGAGTTGCCACAATGCTGTTGGTGCGTCCAGGGACGTGAAACACACCATCATCGTCACTTTGGCCGAGGACCAAGCGTGCGGTTCAATTCCCATTAGGGTCGTTAGTCCTGTTTTTGAATTCGAGACTCCCACTCAGCGATCATTCATCGGGGTGCGCCGCATTGCGTGACGTCGGTGAACGACGTGAAACTGTTCTCCTTATTGGAGTTCCGGATCTTCGTCGTGAGTCGCGAGGCGATGATCGGACGATCAGAGGATCACTCCTCGGGCCGACGAGACATGACGCACGCTGAGTGAATACGAACGCGCCAGCACTATCGTTTTGTTTGTAGCCGGCGTAAGAGCTTCAGCGAGTATTGCGGAGGAGAGACGTGAGTTCCGAACTGCAGACAAGAGTGGAATCGAGTGACGTCACGGTGAAGAGTCGCCGAATCGTTGTGGGGATTGACGGTTCACCCGCATCGTTCTCCGCGCTCGAGTGGGCGGTGAGCCAAGCGGAGCTCACGAACGCGTCACTTGAAATCGTGGCGGCGTGGGAGTGGCCGAGAAGCTTCGGTTGGTCTTTGATCCCCGAGGGCTACGACCCGGAGACGGATTTACAAAAGATGATCGACCCAATTCTTGCAACCCTTCGAGCAACTCATCCCCAAGTCTCCGTCGACGCCAAGATTGTGGAGGGTCATCCGGCTCCCGTGCTCATCAATGAGTCGAAGGGGGCCACGCTACTCGTCGTCGGCAGTCGTGGTCACGGCGAATTCATCGGCATGTTGGTCGGTTCGACGAGCGAACACTGTGTTGCCAACGCGGCGTGCCCCGTGGTCGTGTTTCGAGCGAACGCCTAACAATTGGCGGCCACACCTGACGTCATCGAGTTTCTGCGGAAGTATCCTCCCTTCGCCGGACTCACATCGGAGGCACTCGAATTGCTCGGCGGCGCGGTGGAGATCGAATTCCACGCCGCGGGTCAGATCATTTTCTCGAAGGGTGTGGGGCCCATAGAAGTACTGCGCGTGATCCGATCGGGAGCCGTCGAAGTCGTCAACGATGGCCAGGTCCTCGACCTGATGGAGGTCGGTGAGATGTTTGGCCACGCGTCGATGCTGTCGGGCCTCCCAACCGGGTTCGAGGCGCGCGCCGCCGAAGACACGCTCACGTACCGAATTCCGGCCGACGTCGCATCCCAAGTACTCGCGGGACCTGAGACCTTGCGCTACCTCACGCGACTGATCCTCGAAGATCGGCACCACATTCGATCGGGACCATCACGCGAATCAATCCAGGATCAGCTTCGCCAACCGGTACGCAACGTCATCCGAAGTGCCCCCGTTGTCTGTTCGCCCGATACCTCCATTCGTGAGGCGGCGGATCAGATGACGAAGGTCGGCGCGAGCGCTCTGATCGTCGATCTCGGGAGTTCAGTCGGTATCGTGACCGACGGCGACCTTCGCTCGAGGGCGATCGCCGGTGGGTTGTCGGGCGACGCACCCGTGTCGGCCGTGATGACCTCTCCAGCTTTCACCGTGAGCGACGATCAAGCGGGAAGTGAAGTTCTGTTGGACATGCTCGACCGTGGCATCACGCACTTTCCGGTCACTTCCGCATCGGGTCGCATCGTCGGGATTGTCGAAGACCACGACCTCATCGCGATCGAGAGCACCACGTCGTTTCACCTTCGTCACGCCATATCACGCGCGAAGACGGTTGACGAGCTTCTCGCGGCGGCGTCGAGACTACGACCCACGGTGGTCAGTCTTCACCGCGGCGGGATGACCGCACTCGACGTGATGTCAGTCTTCTCAATCGTTGCGGACGCGTTGACGCGACGAGCGCTCGATTTCGCGGTGGCTCACGTGGGCGAGCCGCCGGCCCGATTCACTTGGCTCGCGCTGGGCAGCCAGGCTCGACGTGAGGCGATGCCGAGTTCCGATCTCGACAGTGCGATTGCCTGGTTCGACACTCCCGACGACGATGAGCCGTCGATGCACGCGTATTTCGACGAGGTAGCGACTCTCGCGACGGACACTCTCTTGCGCTGCGGATTCCGGCCGGATGAACACCGGGTGAACGCGTCGGACCCTCTCTTTGTCAGATCACTTTCGTCGTGGCAGCGCGCAGCCCATTCGTTCCTCGATGATCCGACGCAAAAGAAGGCTCTCGTATTGGTGTCAGTCCTCGTCGACAGCCGTCCGGTGTGGGGAGTCGAATCCGAGCCCCTCATCGCCGAGACGTTTCGGGTCGCGAGGGCGTATCCGCAGTTACTACGCCTCCTGGCACAGTTCGCCCTCTCGCACAAGCCGCCGGTCGGCTTCATTCGGGGTCTCGCGATCGATGTCTCGGGCGAGGGTCGCAGCCGGCTGGATCTGAAGACCGGTGCCGTGGTGCCCATCACCGACCTCGCCCGTTGGGCGGGGATGGCCGCCGGGGTGGCGAGCGCTTCGACACTCGCGCGCCTGAGTGCGGCGAGCGACGTCGGCACGCTCTCCGTGTCCGACGCCCTCACGTTGCGCGACGCGTTCGAGCTCACCTGTCAATTACGGCTCGACCACCAAGTCGCCCAAATCGAGCGCGGACTCGAACCGGGTGACGTGATCGCTCTTAATGAATTAAGCCCGCTGAATCGGAGTTACCTGAAAGAGGCCTTCCGCGCCGTCGTCTCGGTACAGCGGCGCGTCGCGAACGACATGTCGTGGAATCTCTGACGTGAAACGCCCGTTCTCATTCCGATCGCCGGCGTCGGCGGCGGCCGAGTTGTACGCCCGGGCACTGACGGATAACGGCAAGACGCCGTGGCGGGACGCGCATTATTGCGTCGTGGACCTTGAGCTGAGCGGTCTCGATCCACTCACCGACGAGATCATCTCTTTCGCCGCGGTGCCGATCGATTCGGGCCGGGTCATCGCCGGCGACGCACTGTATGGACTCTGTCGACCGACACGACCGGTGCCGGAACAGTCGATACTCATCCACGGGCTTCGCACGGTGGATCTCGATGAAGCACCTGCGCTCGACCAAGCGATACAGCCCCTGCTGAGCGCGATGACCGGACGAGTACTCGTCGCGCACGTGGCCTGGGTCGAGCGGTCGTTTCTGGCTCGCGACTTCGCGCGTCAGGGAGTTCGCCTCCGCGAACCCATCCTCGATACGTACGACCTCGGCCGACTCCTCGCACTGGCCCGCCACGAATCAGCCGCTCCGTCGGCGCTTGGCGAACTCGCCCAGAGCCTGGCGCTCCCCGTTCATCGGCCGCATCACGCACTGGGAGACGCGCTCACGACGGCGCAGCTGTTTCTGGCGCTCGCCACGCACCTGGACGAACTGGGTCCCGAAACGGTGCAGTCGCTCGCTCGCGCCAAGCAACGCTCGAGGACGCACGTCCATTGACGTGCCTTCGGCGTCGACGCGACTCGCTCGTCATCGCGCGCGTGATCGGTCGAACCCACTCGACGCAGTCGTAGCCCGTCGGATCCTTCACGCAACATTCGAAGTGAGCGCCCTTCGACGACAAAGCGCGAGGTGAAAAGAGGTGACTTTCGACTCTAGTTTTTGAGGGCGCACGTCGCTACCCTCATTTTTGGAAGAGGTTGGAAGACTCAGCCAGAGCCTCCAGGCTCTCCAGAAAGTGGGTCACGTAATGCTTTCGAAGACTTCACTGAAAGAACTTGACGTACCGATGCGCTTCGGTCCGCCGTGGGCGTGGGTCGATGACCTGTTTCGCGAGGGCGATTGGCGTCGGACCTTTAAAATCGAAGAGATTCGCGATGGCGACACGATTGTCGTTCGCGCCGAGTTGCCGGGCGTCGATCCCGAGAAGGACGTCGTGGTCGAAATCATCAACGATGAGTTGGTGATCAGGGCCCAGAGGTCGGAAGTTCACCGGAGCCACGAGAATCACGTCTCTCGCAGCGAAATTCGTTACGGGTCATTCATGAGGAGCGTTCCTGTTCCGAGTGGTGTGGACGAGTCGAAGATCGAGGCGTCGTACAAGGACGGCATGCTCGAAGTGCGTATGCACTCGACTGCTGAGTTAACCGAAAAGGAAGCGCACCGCATCGAAATCAAGCGCCGGTAGCGGAACTGGCCCCCGCGTTTCCTTTGCGTAAGGTCGGGGGCGCACGAGTGAGGTTCCTCCCAGTTGCTCGTGCGCCCTCGGAAGGCTTTTCGTGCATCGAAGTACCGTCTTCACGTCGGAGTGCGATTTGGTGAATCTCAAAAGCTCTCTCGTCGTGTGGACTGCGCCTCTGGAGCAGTGGAGTTAGCGCTGTGACAGATCGAAGATGTCTCGACGTTCGTCGGGACGTCCACGGTGATCAAACATTTCTGCCAGTTCACGACGTTCGCGTTGGCTAGCCGTTCAGATCAGACACCGCACACGACGGCCGGCCCCGGTTGAGCGAGCAAATTCACGGCGTCGAGGTTCGCTCGAGTACAGGCCTGGAGCCATCTCAGCGAGACATCGGACAGTCGGTCACAGACCCAGTCCCAGTGCAAGGACACCGCATCACCTGGGGAGAGATCATCGACGAATCCGACGCCGTTGCGTGCGCGACGTACCACTTCGAGTTCTTCGTCACCGAGGCACAGACGCGAGCCTTCGAACCGAAGTGGTCGCGACGAGACGGTGAGGAAGTCCTCGTGCAGTTCGACGACGGAGCCCCAACGGATGCGACAGCGGTCAAGGATTTCGAGCGGCGCTCCGTCCTTGCCGGCGCGAAGCATCCCGAGCCAGGGATAGACCGCGAATACGTGAAAACTGTGCTGGACGACTCCACCGGTGAAAGCGGCCGACACGAGTGGCTCGAAGTTCCGCGCGGTCCGGCGGGCGAATCGGTCATCGAGCGACGCCGCGAGCGATATCGCCGGCACCCGTCGCGTGAGATCGTTACCCACCCAGTACGCCTCGACGACCCGTCGATCGAGTGGATCGTCGATCCCGTTGCATCCGGCGATCAGTTCGAGGTACGGCCACGCGCCCTCGAACTGGGCGGCAAGGTGACACAACACACTGGTCCCGCCCGCCTGGGTGGCCGATTCGATCAGCGCATCGGAATCGCTTGGTCCGCAGTATCCCAACTCATTGGGTGGATAGGCGTAGCGCGCGAAGAGCCTCGGTCCCGAGATCGGTGTCTCAGATGGTGCACGCGAATCGACCTTCGTCATCCGGGCACCGCTTGTCGAGGTGTCGTCCGAAACGTTCCTGTCGCGCCGGCCCAGATCACGAGACTCGCTCCGACGCCGATAAGCACGAGCCCGATGCTTGAGGTCACCGGCGTGACGGTGCCGGCGACGAGTTGCAGCAGCCACGTGATGAGGGCGCTCGCCACCAACACCGAGGTGACGTCAAGCGCGCGAGCGCGCGCGAGCGCCGTCATCCACGTGGCGACGTAGCCGCTCAAGAGCAGTCCCGTGAGCAGCACCCACAGCATTTGGTGGGCGTCGAGCGAAAGGAGATTCGAAAACGCTCCGGTCACTGCCAGGTACGCGATCAATGCGAGAGCACCGACTCCCATGCGCACCAGTGCCAGGGCCGCCGGCGCAATCTCTCGCAGTAAACGCTTGGCCACCACCACTTCGATCGCCCACAGCACGGTCGAGGCGAGGACGTCGACTTCTCCCCGCGAGAACGCCAGGTGACCTACGCCGCCAGCGACCACGATCTGTCCGGTGACGAGTAGGGCGATCGCCACGACGTTCCACCACCGCACCTTCTCTCGAAGAATGGGTACCGCCAGCGCCGCTACCCACAACACCATCGTGTCGCGCCAGAAGGCGGCCGAGGCCGGGGTGCTCACGGCGAGCCCGTCAAAGAACAGCACGAATGCGAGGCCCCCTCCGATGATGCCGACGTAAGCGAGGCCGAGCCAGTAGCCGGCGCTGTGCGTTGACGCGCCGGATCGTTCCGGCGTCACGAAGTTGGAAGTGAGAGGCGACCTGCCGCGACGACGCGTCCACACGCCTACCGAGGCGGCCAAAGTGAGGAACAGCACCGCCACCACGTTCTTCGCCGTCGTGTAGAGCGCCGGTGACGTGAACGAATGCACGCCATAACTGTTGACGAAGACCGACACCCCACTCACCAGTGCCGTCACGCCGGCGACGATCACCCCGGGAGTGCGCTGAGCGCGCCGCGACTTCATTGGGGGAGTCCATCGAATACCGAGTCATTGACGAGGTGTTGGCCTTGACGGATCTCGGCCACCGCACGGAGGGCGTCAATGGCGTCGATGCGATCGATGACGTAACCACTGTGCACGACCACCCACTCATCCGGCTGCGGGGTCGGACCGTCGTCGACGAGGAGTGATGCCCTCGTCACGAGGCCGTCGATATTCTCGATCAACACGGTGTTGGTCCCGTCGCTCCCGAGGACCCTGCCTAGACAGCTCACGCACATCGCTCCGCCTCCTTGATTAGATTCACGACTTCTCGCACTGCTTCGTTCGCTGCCGACTCGACCAATTCGCTCAGTCCGGTTCCGAGGTCGAACCGCTCACCTTCGATGCCGACGACGACGAGTCGTCGCGGTGCCTGACCCAGAGCTCGCGCGAGCCGCAGGACTCCCGCGAGACCGATGCCGTGCGTACTCGACAGACTGGCGACGGGCTCGGCGTCGAATTCGAACTGCGAGACGCCCCCCACGTCCACTTCGAGCATCTGGACCGTGCCCACCGGAGCGCCGGAATTGACGGCATCAACCACGATCACCAGTTCCGCGTTGTTCCACACTCCTAAGAGGTCGAGCGGGTCGCTCAACGGTCCGACATTGTTCGACAGCGGCATTTCGGCGACTGCTCGCTCGGCCACGATCGGACCGACGCCGTCGTCGTGACGGTACTCGCTGCCGAATCCAGCCACGACCACCTTGTTGGCGTACGTCGCGCTCATGACCGCTCCACCGTGAGATCGAGGAAGTGGGCCGCGCACGAAATGCAGGGGTCGTGATTGCGCACTGCTTGTTCACATCGCCACTGCAACTCGTCGTCATCCAGGGCGAGTCCACTTTCCACGACACGTCGCAGATCATCTTCAATGCTGAGTTGGTTCTGCGATGTCGGTGGCATGATCCGAGCCCGGCGGATGATGCCTTCATCGTCGAGGTCGTACTGATGGAGCAGGAGTCCTCGCGGAGCCTCCGTGGCGGCCGTGCCGGTCGCCCGCCTCGCGATGACCTCGACGGCGGGCTGATTCGGCGGTTCGTACTGTTCGACCAGACGAAGCGCTTCGTCGCACGCGAACACGAGTTCCACCGCGCGCACCACGATGCTTCGAAATGGGTTGCCGCACGGCCCCTCCAGCCCGGCCGCCGAGGCGGCCTCGCGAGCGATCGCGGGCAGACGCTCCGCGTTCAAGGCGAACCTCGCCAGGGGACCGGTGAGGTAACGATGCACTCCTCCTAGCGTCGCCTGCAACGCGGTTGAACGCGCGACGTGTTCTTCCACGGCGATTTCGGCGAACTGCGCGGGGCTGAGTGCCAGTCCGTCCGACGACGCGGGGTTGCCGCCGTCGATGGCGTAGCCCCCGGGCTGGTCGAGCGCCACGAAGCGGTATTCGTTCGTCACGTCGGGAAACTCGAAACCGGACACCCACTCGACCGTTCGCAGCGCGGCGTCGCGGGCGTTGCGCAACGGTTCCGCCAAAGCGTTGATCGACGCGACGTCCGGCGCACGGTAAAAGCCCCCGACCCGGACATTGACCGGATGCACGGCTCGTCCTCCGACGGTGCGCATCACCAGGTTGCCGGTTCGCTTCAGTTCGAGACCTCGCGTCACGCTGGCGGGGTCGAGTTCGGCGAGCGCGACGGCATCGGCACACCCGAGAAAGTCAGGCGCGTGCAACAGGTAGATGTGCAAGGCGTGGCTCTGGATCCACTCGCCGCAGTACAGCAGGCGACGCAGCGCCGCGATCCTTTCGTCTATGACGACATCGCACGCGTCTTCCATTGCGAGACACGCCGACATCTGATAGGCGACGGGACAGATGCCGCAGATTCGCGCGGTGATGTCGGGCGCCTCGCTGAAGTGTCGGCCGACCAGAAGCGCCTCGAAGTAGCGCGGAGGTTCAAATATGTCGAGCGCGACGTCGATCACCTGACCGTCTTGCACGCGCACGCGTAACGAGCCCTCACCCTCGACACGTGAAATGCCCTCGGCGCTGATCGTGCGGTTCGTTCGGGCACCGTGGGTCATGGGCGTGGCTCCGTTCGTTCGCGAGGTCGAATCTCCGGGCTGGCTACCGCGACCGGGAGGGACTGCGCTTGTTCGACGAAGCCCGACGCGGCGGTGTTGAACGTGCCAAAGAGGTGCGCCACCGTGGCGTCCGGTGTTCCGAGCCCCTTGAGTCGAGTCACGAGCGACGCACAATTCGCGCTCTCGCTCGGCCCGAAACAACCAAAGCACCCTCGGCCGATCGAGGGACAGAGCCCGCCGCAGCCCGCCCGGGTCACCGGGCCGAGACAGGGCGTTTCGCCCGAGACCAACAGGCAGACGGTACCTCGGGCCTTGCACTCTCGACACACTGAATGTGAGGCGATGACCGGCCGGCGACCGGCGAGAAAGGCGAGCAGAACCTCGAGCAATTGACCGCGGTCGATGGGACATCCGTGCAGCTCGTAGTCAACGCGAACGTGCGAGGAGATCGGCGTGGAACTGTCGAGGGAGTCGAGGTACTCGGGATGGGCGTAGACAATTCCGGCGTACTCACCAGGGGCCGCGAAATTTCGCAGTGCCTGGATGCCCCCGGTGGCGGCGCACGCACCGATGGTGACCAGATAACGCGAGTTGGCCCTCACGACCTTGATTCGCTCGAAGTCTTGCGCGGTCGTGATTGACCCTTCCACGAGTGAGATGTCGTAGGGGCCATCGACGCTGGCCCGCGACATCTCGGTGAAGTGAGCGATCCGCACGGCTTTGGCGAGTGTCAGTAGCTCGTCCACGCCGTCCAGCAGGCTCAACTGGCAGCCGTCGCACGAGGCGAACTTCCACACGGCCAACGTCGGTCGATTGGTGGTGACGAGTGTGTCGCTCATAGTTCACGCTGCGTCAGAAGATGCGACACGAGACCGGCGTACGGGACGACGGGTCCATCGCGGCACAGGAGGAACGGTCCCAGTTGGCAGTGCCCGCACCAACCGACCCCGCACTGCATGTTGCGTTCGAGCGAGACGAGGATGCCCTCGGGGTTCATTCCGAGGTCCACCAATGCGCGCGCCGTGAATCGCATCATTATCTCGGGCCCGCAGAGCATCGCCCTCGAATGTTCGGGGTCGAAGCCCGCGTCAGCGAGCAGCGAGGTCACCAATCCGACCCTTCCAGTCCACGTTGGTGTTGCGCGGTCCACGGTCACCAAGACCGTGGCGCCTCGGGCTTCCCACGAGTCGTGGTCGGCCGTGAAGACGATTTGGGCGGGCTCTCGGGCACCGACGAGCACGAAGACCCGCCCGCCACCTCGTTCGCTGGTGCGAACCAGTTCTTCCACGGCGCCGCGAAGCGGAGCGAGCCCGATGCCCCCTGCGACGACCACGGTGTCACGGACGTCGGTCCCGGCGTTGTCGTTGTCGCATTCCACGAGCCAGTCGCTGCCGAAAGGGCCGCGAACGCCCACGAGGTCGCCAACGTTGCGCTGGCAGAGCGCGTGTGACACGGCACCGACGTCTCGGACGCTATGGCGCAACAACGGCTCGCTCGGGGCGCTGCTCAGCGATATCGCTATCTCACCCACGCCGAAGGAACTCAACATGTTGAATTGACCGCATCGATACGTCATGAGCGGTTCATCGAGTGGTTCGAGGAGCAGCGTCGTGACGTCGCTCGTTTCGCGGATGCGCTCGATCACCCTGTACAGCGTCGGCGTCAAGGCGCCACGCTGATCGTGTGGCGCGTCGCGAAACGGTCTTGTTGGGAGGGTCCGGTCACTCGACACGTTGGTCTCCGTAGAGGTCCAGTAGTCGCATTCGCGTGGCCTGGAGCCGAGCGAGAAGCGTCACGGAGACCTTCGAGAGCAGTTCGAAACCCAATGACGGGTCGGTCAACGACTTGGCGCGCAAGCACGCTCCATCGATCGCAATACAGCCGACGCGGTCCATCGCTCGAGCGTCGAAGGTCCAACGGAACGGTGGCACGAGCCAACTCCATCCCACGACGTCACCGGGGCCCACGGTTTCGATGACAATCGACCCTCGACCGGGAGCGTGGACGTTGACCGATACCCGGCCTCGGCGAAGCAAGTAAAAGGTGTCGGCGCTTTCGCCCTCGGCGCAGAGCAAGCTGCCCGGCGCAAAGGCGACGTTTCGCGCACAACCCACGACCAGTTCGAGAGATTCTTCGCTGACGCCCGCCATAAAGGGGTGGCGCTCGACGAGTTCCCTCATGCCCGTCGTCACGATGCACTCCGCGCCATTGGCAACTCGACGCGCACTCCGTCGCTTGCGGCGATGGCGGCCACCTCTTCGGTGATGTCGATTCCTACGGGGCACCAGACGATGCACCGGCCGCAACCGACACAACCGGTGGAATCGAACTGATCCCACCACGTCGAGAGTTTGTGCGATATCCACTGCCGATACCGCGAGGACGTCGATTCCCTCACCGATCCCCCGTGAAGATATGAGTGTTCGAGGTCAAAGCATGACGACCATGTCCGACGGCGCTCGATCGCACCGGTCAAGTCCGTGGTGTCATGAACGTCGCTGCAGAAGCAGGTGGGACAGACCATCGTGCAGTTACCGCACGAGAGGCAACGTTCGGCGACGTCGCTCCATCTGGGGTGCTCTACGTTGCGCGCTAAGAGTTTCGCGACTTCGCCGAAGGGGAGTGTCCGGCTCATATGGCCGGACGCATTCTCCAAGAGGACCGTGCGTGCCTCCAGGTCCTGTTCGCTCGCCGGGCGTGTCGAAACTGAAGAGAGCACGTCGGCGCCGCGAGGCGAACCGCAGCGCACCACGAATCGGTGTCCCAGGTCGTCATTGAGTTCGGTCAACGCCAGGTCGAATCCCTCGTCGATTCCGGGCCCACTCTGCATCGAGCTGCAAAAGCAGGTGTCGGCGGGATTTGCGCACTCCACGACCGCAATGAAGCTCGAATCGCGCCGGTCGGCGTATCGCGGGTCACGATGGACTCCCTCTTCGAGGACACGGTCCAATATGTGCAGGGCCACGACCTCGCACGGACGGGCGCCGAGGATTGCTAAAGGTGGGCTCGATCGATCTGGTTCACAAAAGACCACGGTGTTGTCAACGACTTCGCTTCGCCACATGATTTGGCTGGAAGGAAAGTGCTCCTGTTTCCAGGATTCGGGACCAACGGCCCACCCGAAGAACTCGTCGTCGTCGCTTCGCACGAGTTGGTAGGACCCGGGCGATTGGATGTCGTGTACGCCTCTCGGCAGGTCGGCGATAGATCTAATCTGTCTCGGCACGATGGCCCCTTCGACAACCGAGGGACCCTTCACCTCATAGCCCACTGCACCAAGTTGGGTTACGAGTGCGTCGAGTCCCTCGACGCTCAGAACGACGACGGCGCCAACGTCGAAACGTGTAGTCGCTTTTGGTTCAGTCGGCGTTCGCACGACTGAACCATTCCGAGTTGGCGTGAGTAACGGTGAGTGAATTGGAGTATGGCTCCATCAAAGTGCCAATATGCAGCGTCACTGAAGCGTGAATGTCCGAGGCCTGAAGTGTTGCCTCGCCAAGTTGCGGGCGGCTCGGTGGTTCCATCATTCGCCCTTCGATCAGCGTTCTCGGCATCAAGGATATTTTGCATCGAGAGATCGAAGTGTCACTAGGGTAAAACGTCACGTAATGGTGGAACCCGACTCGGGACGCGAGTAAGGATGGCGCTCGTTGTCGGTCATTTCTCGAATATGGATTACGCGATTCTCGGATATTCGGGCGCCAAGGATCCGGTCTTCGGCCATTGGATTAAGGGCACTTGGAACGACAGGCGAGACAATGGCTGGGGCAAAACTACGTGAACCCGTAGGTGCCATCACGAGAATCGCGTGTCCCGCGGACCGTCAGTTCTTTGAGACCCTGCTTGCAGCGGGTTTGGGACCGTCGCTGTCGATGCGGCCGTCTGGACTTAATACGCGCGTGGTTTGACTATTGACGGCGGCTGGGAGTTGCGTGGGCACTTTTGGCGGGCCCACCGATGATGGTGCTCGGCGGAACCACTGAGGGACTCGAAGAATATGGAGCACGTTTGTTGAAGCTCAACGTCAGTCGTCATTAGAACGACGTCATCATTGTGGTGATTTCGCACCTGGATCACGATCAAATCTGTGCCCCGTTGCACTTCATGGTCGATGTCCGCAGAGTGCGGTCATTTCGCAGATGCCGGCGAAAGTTAACGCTGCACACTCCTTTGCTAGCAACCTCATCAGCATGGGAGCAGAGCCTCAATGGAGGTGTTGGATTGAAGCGCGCGTGGTGAAGGATGATCAATCGCGCGCTGCTCGAGGTTGAGAGAAATCTGATGGAGAGAAGTGTCGAGACTCTCGGCACAGCGGACCAGTCGCTCCTTGAGTACCGTCTATGTGTATGATTGAACCTTCTCTCCACGGGCAATCACTAACTCCTCTTCGATTACGTGGATTTGTCGCTTAATGGCAGAGAAAAGTTGCGCAGCTATCTCGATGAGTCGTCCGACGTCGTCTTGAATACACCCGACCTTTGCGGACGGGCGCTGTGACACATCGTGCAAGTAGCTGTCCTCTTCTTCATCCGGCGATTCGCTACACCCTCGTTGGTTTCACCCACTCGTCGAGATCGTTGGAGTTAATCGATTTGCTAACGAGGCGCGACGCGAGTTCAGTGAGACCCTCGTTGTGGTTCCTCGCGTGGCCTCGCAATCTATTGAACGCCTCGTCCATATCGCAGGCCGTCGATTGGCGTATCATCCCCTTCGCCTGTTCGATGATTATGCGACTATTGAGCGCGTTACTCAACTGGGCGTTCAACGCTCCGGCGTCGATTGTCGAACGATGTTGAAGAATGGCAATCGTCGCGACATCGGCGAGACCTTGAGCCACGACGACGTCATCATCAGTGAGTGTTCCTTGATGAGTGCGAAAGAGGTTGAGCGCGCCAATCGTTCGACCGCGTAGGCGCATCGGCAGACTGTGCACCGCCCGGAATCCTTGAGCGAGTGCTCGGGGCGTAAACAACGGCCAACGGCCATCGGATTCACTCAGTGCATGATTGGTGATGGCGCGACCGCCGCGGAAACAGTCGACGCACGGACCCTCGTTCGCTTGGATTTGGAACAGCTCAAGAACTGTCATTGACTCACTCGATGAGGCCACGAATTGGAGTTCACCAACGGGCGAAGCCAGCATGACGCCAGCGGCATCGACGTCGACCGCCTCAACGCAGCGAAGGCTCAATACGGTGAGCACGTCAATGATGTCATAGTCGTCCACCAGGTTGTCCGCCAACTCCACCAGTGTCGCGATCAAGAGCGATTCTCGTTCCATTGATCCCTCCCGCCTTTTAAACGAACACCATCATGTATGAGCGCCACGACTTCGGGACGACCGGCCTTTGAATTCTACTGTCCATTATTCCCACTATCCGATTCGTCCACCCAGGCACGCGATTCCGGATCTAGGCGCGTCGATCCCGAGACAACGCGATCGGCGAGCTCTGAAAGCTGGCATCCGACTCCAAACGCGTGGGCCCGCAAGAAAACAAGCGCGTCCTTGACCGACATTGAGCCTTGGACCGCCAGCATTCCCGCCGCTTGATGGACGCGAAAGTCCAGTAACGATGCTCCGTTCAGTTCCCCAACCAGGTTCTCTTGGGAACCACCAGCCTGTGTTGCCAAAATCGCTCGACCAATCACCGACGCCATGAGATACGCGTCGGAATCTTGTTCTGCATTCAGCGGTCCCGGAGTGGTGCGAAAGAGACTCAAGGCCCCGAAGCGAATAGCGCCCAATCGAACTGGAAAGCCAAATACCGCTCGCGCACCCAAGGCGGCGGCCCCGGGCCGGTACGTTTCCCAATTGGAGGTCGTCGCCCTGAGAAGGTTGGTGTCTTCGTTGGCGTCACCACGACTCGCGTCAACAGCCGGACCTTCTCCCAAGGTGATTTCGAGATTCATGAGCGCTCCCGCGGCGTTATTGCTTGTACATAAAGACGTGAGATCTTCGCTGTCGCTGATCATGGCGATGCCCGCCCCGTCAAGCGCCATGAACTCGGCCGCCACAGCACAGAGTGCGGTGGCGTTGGAACCCTCGCGTTCAAACCGCTCCATGAGGGTGAAGATATCGAGGAGTCGATGAACCGTCACTTGAACTCAGTGTTGATTGTTGAGAAGACGTCGCTCGCAACGCCGGAAATGCCATTGCCTCGAAGGAACAATGATGAAAGAGGCGCATTGTCGGCCCATACGCAGTTGCTGTTCACTTGATTGGCTTTCCTAACATCGTCGACAAGGATCAAGGGGGGCTTGATCCTTGTCGACGAGAAATATGCTGCGCTCGCCGTCTGTCTCTTCGACCTACTTGGTGAAAGTGTCCTTCACTTTTTCGCCAGCCTGCTTAACGTGGCCCATCATCTGATCGGCGTCTCCCTCGGTCTCGAGTTGGTCGTCGCCCGTCGTCTTCCCTGCGGCTTCCTTGAACTTGCCCTTAGCTATTTGGGCGACATTCTTGGCCTTGTCCTTTTTGCTCATCTTCACTCCGTCCTTGTTCGGAAAAATGCTCTATTCCCTGTCCTTGCGTTTGCGTCGGCCTTTCTCACTCGTACTCGAATTTCTGCTTTGAGCGGCGACCGCCTCATCGCCTTACAAGAAATACGATGAGCACGATCACGAGAATTAAGACAACCGTTCCGCCTCCTATATACATTGCTTGCATTCCTTTCTTGTTTGATTAGTGCGTTCGTGACTGAGGCTCATCGTGTGCAAACCACAGTCGTTGAATGTTCGGATGTTGAGCACTTCGCCTGCGTCACTCGGGCGTCGCTACTTCGTGTCCTCATGAACCGAACTTGAATTGCCGGCGGAGTCGACAACCTGACGGTCGAGTGAATGCTTGGATGTCCTCTCGGGACCTCGCGAAACCGCGAAGATGATCGCCGAAACGACGAAGCCGAACGCTCCCGCAATCATGAGAATGATCCCCACGGTCGAGAGGCGAAAGCCCGTTCCTTGATACGTGATGGCCCAATACATGATTGCGCCCGCCGCGGCAGCGATTGAACTGATTACCATTCCTGGAAGACCCATGTCACACCTTCTTCTGCATCCCTGACTGAATGTCAGGTGAGAAGGATGCGAGGTCTTGACGTCCTAAAGGCAGCGTAACACTCCAAGAGTGAAATCATGACGTTGGGACCTTCGGCTCTATGACTTCCCAGCGTGTGTCCCTACTGTGAATATTGAATGACTTTTGAGGACTCATCTAAACCATCCGACCCCTCACGGGCGTGGGTCAAACGGACGCAGCCATCGAGAACCTCTTTCACCAACCATAAGGAGTAATAACCATGAAGGCACTTGTCTACAAGGGTCCCGGTCAGAAGAGCTGGGAAGACGTACCTAACCCCGCGATCCAGAAGCCGACGGACGTGATCGTGAAAATGGTCGCAACCACCATCTGTGGCACCGACTTGCACATTCTCAAGGGCGACGTCCCGGAGGTCGAAGTGGGCCGAATTCTCGGTCACGAAGGAGTCGGCGTCATCACCGAGATCGGTTCAGGGGTCACGCAACTCGCAGTCGGCGACAAGGTGATCTTGTCATGTGTGAGTTCGTGCGGTCGATGCTCCAACTGTCGACAGAGTCTCTATAGTCACTGTCTCGATCCCGAAGGAATTGCCGGTATCGGCTGGATCTTCGGTTACATGATCGATGGCACGCAGGCCGAATTCGTGCGCGTCCCGTTCGCCGAGAATTCCGTCTACAAGATGCCGGAGAGCCTTTCGGATTCCGAAGGCATCTTGCTGTCGGACATCCTGCCGACCGGATTCGAGATCGGCGTCCAGTACGGTCAGGTGAACCCGGGCGACGTGGTCGCCGTCATCGGTTCAGGGCCGGTCGGACTCGCGTCAGTTATGACCGCTCGCCTTTACGGTCCGTCGAAGATCATCGCGATTGACCTCGACGACAGCCGTCTGAAGCGCGCGTCAGATTTCGGTGCGACCGACACCGTCAACTCCGGTGACGCGGACTGGAAGAAGCAGGTCTTCGCCCTGACCGACGGTCAAGGCGTCGACGTCGCGATCGAAGCGGTTGGTGTGCCACAGACGTTCACCATGGCGACGGAGATCGTTCGCCCCGGCGGAAGTGTCGCCAACATTGGCGTGCACGGAAAGCCGGTGGAGTTGGCACTCAACGAGCTGTGGATCAAGAACATCGACATCTCGATGGGCCTCGTGAACACAAACACGCTGGCCATGTTGTTGAAGCTCGTCACCGAGAAGAAGTTGCCGGCGGAAAGTTTCGTGACGCACGAGTTCTCCTTCGACCAGATCCTCCAGGCGTATGACGTCTTCGGGAACGCGGCCCAGCACGACGCGCTTAAGGTGCTCATTCACTAAGTTGTCGCCAGCGCATGACGACGTTTGGTCGTCATGCGCGGCGTCGTGTGCTCAGAATTCTTGATACACCGCAGGATCTTGATTGGCGAGCCGACCATCGGAACGGGCCAAGGTGTCGATTAGTTCAATATTGTCCGACGTGAGAGAGACGTCGAACACGTTGAGGTTCTCGCGTTGTCGTTCGATCGACGTGGATTTGGGTATCGGGATCGCTCCAAGGTGAACGTGCCACGCGAGGACCGTCTGGGCGGGAGAGATTCCGTGTTGGGCGGCGATGTCGGTGATGATCGGATTCGTGAGGAGATCACTGCCACGTCCGAGCGGGCTCCACGACTCAGTGATGATGCCGTTCTCGCGGTGGTACGCCAACGCGTCGGACTGGGGAAAGAAGGGATGAAGTTCGATCTGGTTGAGTGCCGGTAACTCGCCGGTCTCGTTGCGAAGTCGCTCAAGGTGCTCCGGTAGGAAATTGCTCACACCGATGTGATGGACCAGTCCTCGGTCTCGGGCCTCGATGAGTGCGCTCCACGCTTCGACGTAGAGGTTCTCACGGGGATTGGGCCAATGGATCAAATAGATGTCAATGACGTCCAGACCCATTCGCATCACGCTCTCTTCGACGGTGGTCAGCGCTTCGTCAAATCGGTGATGGCGTCCCGGCAATTTCGAAGTCACGATCAACTCGTGACGCGGAACTTCTGAGCGTCGCACGGCGGCCCCGACGGCGCCCTCGTTCTCGTAGTTGACGGCGGAGTCGAGCAATCGATAGCCGATGCGAATCGCCGCGGTGACGGATTCCGTCCCGTCATCGCCGTCGAGTGAGTAGGTGCCCAGACCGATAGCAGGGAGAGAAAGTCCCGATCGGCTAGTGATAATTGGGACATCCATGGTTCGTTCCTTTCTGTTTGTCGTCGAGGTCGTGGATGAAAGAATCAGGGTAGCAAGTTGAGGGCATCATTACTCCTGTGGTCGAAATCCGATCGAGAGAGCGAATGAGTCAGCGATATTTTGGACGACCTTCGCCCGAAGTTGGATGTTCGCACGCTTCGGTATCACGCTGAGCGGTGCGCACAAAGTGTCGAGCGCAACGCTTTGGCGGAGCGCACGTGCGAGGCCTCCCTGGGGTCAGAGGGACGGATCGGTCACGGTCAATCGTGTACCAAAGTGACCTTTGTCTCTATCAATCGATCGAAATGGTTTCATATCCTCGAACGTAGAGGGATCGAGGCAACGTATGCATCGCATCGTGATTCTTGGAGCCGGAACCGGTGGGACACTCACGGCGAACCGTCTGCGAAAGGCCCTCAGCGCAGAGACCACATCGATAATTTGCGTCGACCAGGACGACCGACACGTGTATCAGCCGGGACTTCTCTTCGTTCCTTTCGGTCTCACTCAGCCCGAAGACATCGTTCGACCACGCGCGCGTCAACTCCATCACGGCGTCGAATTCAAGTCCGACGCCGTGGAGAACGTCGACCTTGAGTCGCAGGTCGTGCACCTGAAGAGTGGTGGCGACCTTCCCTACGACGTTCTGGTCGTCGCGAGCGGCGCGGTGCTCGCGCCCGAGGAAACACCGGGCTTGACGGGGCCGGGGTGGATGGAGAAAGTCTTCACGTTCTACACGCCCGAAGGCGCGGCCGGGCTCGAATCGGCGTTGGCGGCCTTCGAAAGCGGTCGTATCGTCGTGAACGTCGTCGAGATGCCTATCAAATGCCCCGTGGCGCCACTGGAGTTCTGCTTCCTCGCAGACTGGTTCTTTCGTGAACGCGGAATCCGTGACCGCGTCCAATTGTCATTCGTCACTCCGTTGGACGCCGCCTTCACCAAGCCGATTGCTGCAAAGCACTTGGGGGGCATGCTCGAAGAACGCGGGATCGAACTGGTCACTGAGTTCAACACTGGTGAAGTCGACGGTGTCGGTGGTCGACTGATCTCCTATGACGGGCGCGAGGTTCCGTTCGACCTCGCCGTGGTTATTCCCGTTCACAATGGCGCCCCATTCGTGACCAAGTCAACCGGTCTCGGTGA
>ODAK010001478.1_pt1 | contig 25634 bp, 27 predicted proteins | sample 1539591 | NCBI WGS metagenome assembly ODAK01 (sample SAMEA3539303, study PRJEB22396) | soil metagenome | biome: tundra; feature: field; material: soil | place: USA | collected 2010-05 | depth 0.15 m
GGCCGGGTGGGGATCGAACCCACGACCTCCCGATTAAAAGTCGGAGGCTCTACCGCTGAGCTACCGGCCCCAGGGAAAGGGCGCGGACCATAGTCGGGGGCTCATTTGGCGACAAGAGCGGGCGTGCAAGGCGGCTCCGCGCCCCGGCCCGAAGGCCGGGGCTGAAACCTGGGCTGGCCGCTTAGGGCATCAGCACCGAATCGACGACGTGGATCACGCCGTTGGACTGCATGACGTTGGCGATGGTGATCGTCGACATGCCGCCCTTGGCGTCGGTCAGGACCAGATGGCCCATACCGCCTTCGCTGACGGTCAGCGGCTCGCCTTCGACCGTGGTCAACATGGCCTTGCCGCCACCGGCGGCGATCATGCGCTTCAGATCGCTGGCGGTCAGGTGGCCGGGAACCACGTGATAGGTCAGGATCTTGGTCAGCATGTCCTTGTTTTCAGGCGCGACCAGGGTCTGGACCGTGCCCGGCGGCAACTTGTCGAAGGCTTCGTTGGTCGGGGCGAAGACGGTGAACGGACCAGGGCCTTCGAGGGTGTCGACCAGGCCGGCGGCCTTGACCGCGGCGACCAGGGTGGTGTGGTCCTTGGAGTTCAGAGCGTTCGCGACGATATTTTTCGACGAGGACATGGCGGCGCCGCCGACCATGGGATTGGCCGCCGCGGAGACAACGCCGACGCCGCCGGCCGCGCCGGCGCCGATCACAATGGCGGCCACGGCGATCAGCAGCCGCGATCTGGTGTTGGACATGTTCGGTTTCCTCTAGGGTTTGCGCCAGGTTGGCATCGGGTCATACGCAGGCGCTGTGCGAATGGATGACTCGCCGGCAAGACCCACACCCCAACCGTCATGGCCCGACTTGTTCGGGCCACCCATGATCACCGTGAAACGTGAGTGTTCATGGGTCCCCCGCATTCCGCGGCTACACCGCTCCAGCGGGGGATGACGATCATATTTTGGAAGGCGAAGAGAGGTTGGACCTCATCTTGCGAGCCTGAGGGTGGCAGGCGGTCCGGCCCAAGGCAAGCCAACCTATCGTGCTTTGCCATCGCCGGACCGGCCGTCGATCCTGAGAGTATGAACCAAGACATTTCAGGCGAATGGACCGGCGACCTCGACACCGGCTCGGTCAAGGTGACGCTGAACTTCAAGCTCGAACCCATCGGCGATGGCGGCACGGCGCTGCTCAGCACGCGGAGCTATGGCGAACTGGCCCTGCCGCTGGTCAGGCACGGCGCGCGCTGGCGGTTCGACGCGGCCATCGTCGACATCGCGCTCGAGCTACGTCCTGACGGCGAGCATCTGGTCGGCGACTGCCGCCACTTCAGCGCGAGCTATCCGATGAGCTTCGAGCGCGGACCACCGCAGACCCGGCCAAGGCCGCCGCGGCCCCAGACGCCGCAACCGCCCCTGCCCTACGCGACCGAGGCCATCGCGTTCGCGGGCGCCGACGGCTCGCGCCTGGTCGGAACCCTGACGCGGCCGGCCGGCCAGACGCCGCGCGGCGCGGTGGTGCTCTCCTCCTGGTTCGGGCGCGTCGATCGCGACCAGCGCGTGCTCGGGCATCGGCCCTTCGCCATCTGGGCCGACGCCATGACCCGGCGCGGCTTCGCCACTCTGCGTTACGACAAGCGTGGCGCGGGCGAGTCCACGGGCGACTTCAACCAGGCCTCCACCGGCGACTTCGCCGCCGACCTGGCCGAGGCCGTGGCCTTCCTGAAGCGCCAGCCGGGCATCGATCCCGGTCGCATCGGCCTGTTTGGGCACAGCGAGGGCGGTCACATCAGCGCCGACGTCGCCGCGGCCGATCCGACCATCGCCTTTTGTGTCCTGTTGACGCCCAGCGGCGTGCCCGAGGAGGCGATGTTCGACAGCGAGATGTTCCGCGGCGCCATGGCCGTCGGCGGTGTGCCGCTGCATCCGGAGGCGACCATCGCCCTGGCGCACGAACTGGCCGCCGCCGGCCGCGACGCGCCGACGCCCGAAGAGGGCGTGGCGCGCACCCGGGCGATCCTTCAACGCGAGGCCGCCGCCGGCCGCTTCGCCGCCGACCGGATCGAGCCGCGCGCCCGCATGGCCGCGTCGCCCTGGCGGCGCTACTGGTGGAATTATGAGCATACGAAGAGCCTGCGCGCCCTGACCTGCCCCACCCTGGCGGTGTTCGCCGGCCGCGACCTGCAGACCCCGCCCCACCATCACGCCCCGAACGTGGGCAAGGCCCTGGCCGGCAACCCGTTGGCCGAGATCGTCGAACTGCCCGACCTGAACCATTTCCTGCAGCCGGCGCGCACCGGAGCGGTGTCGGAGTATGGCGATATCGAACAGACGCTCGCGCCCAAAGTCATCGAGACGGTCTGCGACTGGATATCGAAGGTCGCCGAAGCTTAAGCGCGGGGCTGGTCAAGTCGCGCCGGCGCCGTTACCGCTAAGCCATGGCGCGGGAAACCACTCCGATACATCCGACCGTTCGCACCGAGCGCAAGGGCAATCGCCTGTCGGTGCTGATCGCGTGCGCCGCCACCTGCACCGTCATCCTGGCCGGCTTCACCCTTTGGGGCCTGCGCCACATCCTCACCCCGATCGCCCTGGCGGTCTTCCTGCTCTTTCTGGTCGACGGGCTGGCGCGGGCGATGTCCCGGCGCATACATGGCCTGCCGCGCGGGGTGGCGGCCGGCATAGCCTTGACCTTCATCGTCGTGGTCTTCGGCTCGGCGCTCTGGCTTGCGGCCGACAACGGCGCCAGCTTGGCCGCCCGCGCGCCGGACTATGAGCACCGTCTCAACTTCCTGCTCAACCAGGGCGCCGCCCGGCTGAACATCGCCCGCTCGATCACGCTGGAGGAGCTGATCCAGCAGGCCAATCCGGCGCGCTTCGTCGGCGCCGTGGCGTCGCGCCTGAGCGACTTCACCGAGAGCGCGGTCTTCGTGTTGATCTATCTGGGCTTCCTGCTCGCCTCGCGGCGGGGTTTCGACGCCAAGTGGCCGGAACTCTTTGTCGACATCCATCGGCGCAAGGAGGCGCGGCAGGTGTTCGAACGCATCCGCCTGGGCGTCGAGAGCTATATCTGGGTGCAGACGGTGGTCGGCGTCATCATCTCGGGCCTGTCGGCCATACTGATGGTGGCGACGGGCCTGCCGCACGTGGCCTTCTGGACCTTCATCATCTTTCTCGCCAACTACATCCCGGCCATCGGGGCGGCGATCGGCGTGCTGTTCCCGACCATCTTCGGCATGCTCGAATTCAACGACATCGTCCGTCCGCTGATCCTGCTGATCGGCATGGAGGCGGTGCATTTCGGGGTCAGCCACATCCTGCAGCCGCGCATGCAGGGCAAGCGGCTGAACCTCGACCCGGTGGTGGTGCTGTTCGCGCTGGCCTTCTGGAGCGTGGTGTGGGGCATTACCGGCGCCTTCCTGTCGACGCCGCTGACGGTGGTGGCCATGGCCATCCTGGCGGAGTTCAAATCCACCCGGCCGATCGCCGTGCTGCTCTCGGGCGACGGCAAGCCCTATGCCGACCTGGAACTGACCAAGGCCGAAAAAGCGGCGGTCAAGGCCCCCGCCTAGCCGGCGTCCGCCCGCGCGCGGACTTCGCGGCGCAGCGCATCGAGCCGCCCCTCGGCGATCGCCGAGCGCAAGGCGGCCATCAGGGTCTGGTAGAAGGCGATATTGTGCCAGGAGAGCAGGACCTGGCCGAGGATCTCGCCCGACTTCACCAGGTGGTGCAGATAGGCGCGGCTGTAGTCGCGGCTGGCCGGGCAGTCGATAGCGGCGTCCAGCGGGGCAGCGTCGTCGGCGAAACGGGCATTCTTCAGATTGACCGAGCCCTCCCAGGTCCAGGCCTGGCCGTGGCGTCCCGAGCGCGTCGGGATGACGCAGTCGAACATGTCGACCCCGCGCGCCACCGCCTCGACGATGTCGATGGGCTTGCCAACCCCCATCAGATAGCGCGGGCGCTCGGCCGGCAGCATGCCCACCGCATAATCAAGCACGCCGCACATGGCCGCGTGGTCCTCGCCGACCGCCAGGCCGCCGATGCCGTAGCCATCGAAGCCGATCTCGGTGAGCCGCTCGGCGCTCTCGCGACGCAAGCCCTCGAAGGTCGAGCCCTGCTGGATGCCGAACAGGGCCTGGGCGTCGCGGGTCCCGAAGGCCGTCTTGCAGCGCGCGGCCCAGCGGGCGGAGAGGCGCAGGGCCTCGGCCGCCCTCGCCTCTTCCACCGGCCAGGAGACGCATTCGTCCAGCTGCATGACGATGTCGGCGCCCAGCAGGTCGGCCTGGATCTCGATGGAGCGTTCCGGCGACAGCACGTGGCGCGAGCCGTCGATATGGCTCTGGAAGGTGACGGCCTCCTCGGCCACCTTGGCGATCTTGCTCAGCGACATGACCTGGAAGCCGCCGGAATCGGTCAGGATCGGGCGCTCCCAGCGCATGAACCGGTGCAGGCCGCCCAGCCGCGCCACCCGCTCGGCGGTGGGCCGCAGCATCAGGTGATAGGTGTTGCCGAGGATGATCTCGGAGCCTGTGCTGGCCACCTGATCGACGGTCAGCGCCTTGACCGTGCCGGCCGTGCCCAGGGGCATGAAGGCCGGCGTGTGGATCGGGCCGCGCGGGGTCTCGATCACGCCGGTGCGCGCGTCACCGTCCCTGGCCGAGATGCGAAACGGAAAGGCGCCCATCAGGCCGCGCGAAATAGCAGGCCGGCGTCGCCGTAGGAATAGAAGCGGTAGCCGTGCGCGATGGCGTGGGCGTAAACCCCGCGCATGGTCTCCAGGCCCGAGAAGGCTGCGACCAGCATGAACAGCGTCGATCTGGGCAGATGGAAGTTGGTCATCAACACCTCGACGGCGCGGAAGCGGTAGCCCGGGGTGATGAAGACCGCCGTCTCGCCCGCGAAGGGACGAACCACACCGTCGGCGTCCGTCGCGCTCTCCAGCAGGCGGAGCGCCGTGGTGCCGACCGCGACGATGCGGCCGCCGGCGGCCCGCGCCGCGTTCAGGGCCGCGGCGGTCGCGGCGGACACCTCGCCGTATTCAGGGTGCATATGGTGCTCGGCGACGTCCTCGGTCTTCACCGGCTGGAAGGTGCCGGCGCCGACGTGCAGAGTGACGAAATGCAGGCCGACGCCCCTGGCCTTCAGCGCCTCCAGCAGCGCCGGCGTGAAATGCAGGCCGGCGGTGGGCGCGGCGACCGAGCCATCCTCGCGGGCATAGATGGTCTGGTAGTCGCCGCGGTCCTGCTCATCCTCGGCCCGGCGCGCGGCGATATAGGGCGGCAGCGGCATGGCGCCCCGCTCGGCGATGGCGGCGTCGAGATCGGGGCCCGAGAGGTCGAAGGACAGGGTCACCTCGCCGCCCTCGCCCTTGGCCGTCACGGTGGCGTCGAGCACGCCAAGAAAACAGGCGCGATCGTCCCGCTCGCCGAAGCGCACCCGGTCGCCGACCTTCAGCCGCTTGCCCGGTTTCATGAAGGCGGTCCAGCGGTAGGGCGAGATCCGGCGGTGGAGCGTCGCTTCGACCGCGACCACTGATCCGTCCCGCTCGCGCGTCCCATTCAGCCGCGCCGGGATGACCCTGGTGTCGTTGAAGACGATGGCGTCGCCGGGGCGGAGCAAGGCGGGAAGATCGCTGACCAGGCGGTCATCGAGCTGGCTTGGCGGCGACACGACCAGCAGACGCGCCGCATCCCGCGGGACGGCCGGCCGTAGCGCAATCAGGCTTTCAGGCAGATCGAAGTCGAAGTCGCTCAGCCGCATCGATCGGCCCTGAGGGCGATGTCTCAGGCCTTCTCGTCCGCGGCCACCCGCGCGGAGACGATCTTGCCGGGGGTGCGCGGCGGCTCGCCCTTGGGCAGGGCGTCGACATGCTCCATGCCGTCGGTGACCTCGCCCCAGACGGTGTACTTGTTGTCGAGGAAGCTCGCATCGTCGAGGCAGATGAAGAACTGGCTGTTGGCCGAATGGGGATCGTTCGACCGCGCCATCGAGCAGACGCCGCGGGCGTGCGGTTCGTCGGAGAATTCGGACTTCAGGTCGGGCTTTTTCGAGCCGCCCATGCCTGTGCCCGTCGGGTCGCCGCCCTGGGCCATGAAGCCGCCGATGACGCGGTGGAAGACGACGCCGTCATAGAAACCCTCCCGCGCCAGTTCCTTGATCCGCGCCACGTGCTCGGGCGCCAGGTCGGGCCGAAGCGCTATGGTCACCGGCCCGCTCTCGAGGGTCAGGATGAGGGTGTTTTCGGGGTCGGCGGCCATCCAATGGCTCCTGGTCTCGCGTGGGTTCGGGGGCCTTCTAGCTGGCCGGACGCGCGGCTCCAAGCCTGACCGCGTGCAAGAGCCTTTCAAACCGCGCGATCAGCCTCTATCTTCCGAGTCCCTGTTCAACAGCTGAAAGGAGGTGGTCCAGTGTCTCACCATTGTCTCCAACTGCGGTCGCATAGCGTGACCTGGAGCCTCGATACTGGGGTTCGCGCCTGACAGCGCAGTTTGCCTGAAGGCACAAGGTCTCGCGACAGGCTGGGGTAACCCGGCAGGCCGCGGTCCGACGATGGAGGGGCCGTCCCAGCAATGGGGCGGCCCTTTACATTTTCACGTTCCTTCTCCCCTTGCGGGAGAAGGACATTTAAAAGGAAACGCAGTCGCCGTGGGTCATCAGCAGCACCGACTGCTGGTGGAAGCGTTTTTCGTAGGCCAGGCGGACGGCTTGCAGCTTGCCGTTGTCGTCCTTGTCGCCGGGCAGGACGATCATCACCAGCTTGGCCGGTTCACGGATCATCGAGCCGGCCGGCGGCGTCATGCGGCCCTCGGCGTCGATCACGGTCAGGCCTTCGGGAAAGCGCGGGCTGACCTCGCCGTCGAGGAACTGGGCGAAGTCGGCTTCCGAAACCCCGCCCGAGCCGTCCTCGGCCACCCGGCCGAAGACCAGCTCGGCCGTCGCCTTGCGGCCGCCATCCGGACAGGGAATGTCGGCGACCCGCTTCGGCTGCAGCAGAGAGCAACCGGCGAGCATGACCGTCAGGACCGCGCTAACTACCCAAACTCTGACGCGGTATCCTTGCATCCGCCTCGATCTCGATCCTCATGCGCGGGTCAATCAGCCCACAGATCAGACAGGTCGCGGCCGGGCGGATATCGGCCAGTACCTCGCCGAACACCGGCGCCACACGCCCCCAGTCGCTCGAATCAGGCAGATAGTAGCGCACACGAACCAGGTGCGTCAGCTTCCCGCCCGCCTGCGTCAATGCGTCCGCAATATTAACGAAACATTGACGCGCCTGGACAGCCACGTCCTCGTCGATGGTCATAGTCGAATAGTCGAAGCCGGTGCAGCCGGAAACGAACACCTCTGCGTGATCGGTGTGCTGAACAATCACCGCCCGCGAATAGCCCGCCTGGGCCTCGAAACTCGAGCCCGATCCGATCCGTTCGCGCTTCACGCCCCGCCCTCGCCCACCAGCTCGCGGCCGATGAGGAACCGGCGGATTTCATTGGTCCCGGCGCCGATATCGTACAGCTTGGCGTCGCGCAGCAGCCGCTCGACCGGATAGTCCTTGGTGTAGCCCGCCCCGCCCAGCGCCTGGATGGCCTCCAGCGTCGTGCGCACCGCGTTTTCCGAGGCCAGCAGGATGGCGCCCGCCGCGTCGAACCGGGTGGTGCGCCCGGCATCGCAGGCCCTGGCCACGGCATAGACATAGGCGCGGGCGGAATTGAGCGCGACATACATGTCGGCGATCTTGCCCTGCATCAGCTGGAAGGTGCCGATCGGGCGGCCGAACTGTTTGCGTTCGCGCACATAGGGCAGCACCGTGTCCAGGCAGGCCTGCATGATGCCCAGCGGCCCGCCGGCCAGCACGGTGCGCTCATAGTCGAGCCCGCTCATCAGCACGCCGGCGCCGCCGTTCTCAGGGCCGATGACGTTCTCCTCGGGCACCTCGCAGTCCTCGAACACCAGCTCGCCGGTGTCGGAGCCGCGCATGCCCAGCTTGTCCAGCTTCTGGGCGCGGGAAAAGCCGGCGAAGTCCTTTTCGATGATGAAGGCGGTGACGCCGCGGCTGTCGGCGCCGGGATCGGTCTTGGCATAGACCACCAGGGTGTCGGCGTGCGGGCCGTTGGTGATCCAGAACTTGGTCCCGTTCAGCACATAGCGGTCGCCGCGATGGTCAGCGCGCAGCGACATGGAGATGACGTCGGAGCCGGACCCCGCCTCGCTCATGGCCAGGGCGCCGACATGCTCGCCGCTGATCAGTTTCGGCAGATAGCGGCGCTTCTGCTCCGGGTTGCCCCAGCGGCGGATCTGGTTGACGCAGAGATTGGAGTGGGCGCCGTAGCTCAGGCCAACCGAGGCGGAAGCGCGGGAGACCTCCTCCATCGCCACGACATGTTCGAGATAGCCCAGGCCCAGGCCGCCCCACTCTTCCTCGACGGTGATGCCGTGCAGGCCGAGCGCGCCCATGGGTTCCCAGAGCTGGCGCGGAAACGCGTTTGAGCGGTCGATCTCGGCGGCCAGCGGCGCGATCTGGTCGGCGGCGAACCGCGCGGTGGTCTCGCGAATGGCGTCGGCGTTTTCGCCGAGGTCGAAATCAAGCGATGGGCCGGCATTGGGGATCATCCGCGTCCGTTAGCACGATGCGGCGCGCGCGTTTAGGGTCGGCGTCCGATGTCGCCGAACGCGAAAGGCCCGCCATGTATCTCGACCGCTTCAAGCTGACCGACCGGGTGGCCCTGGTCACCGGCGGGGCCAGCGGCATCGGCCTGGCCATTGTCGAGGCCCTGGCCGAGGCCGGCGCGGCCGTCACCATCGCCGATCTGGCTGAGGCCGCAATCGTGGCCGCGCGTCAGGGCCTGGCGGAGAAGGGCTTCTCCATGGACGGTGTGGTCATGGACGTCACCGACTCCCGGCGCGTCACCGAGGTCGCCGACGCGATGGCGCGCGACAAGGGCCGCATCGACATCCTGGTCAACAATGCCGGCATCGCCCGCAGCGAGATCGCGGCCGAGGATATGGAAGACGAGCGCTGGCTGAACGTGCTGGACGTCAATCTGAACGGGACCTTCTGGTGCGCGCGGGCCTTTGGCCGGCACATGCTGCGGGCCGGACGCGGCGCCGTGGTCAATATCGGCTCGATGAGCGGCCTGATCGTCAACCGGCCTCAAGGCCAGAGCCACTACAATGCGTCGAAGGCCGCGGTGCATCAGCTGACCCGGTCGCTGGCGGCCGAGTGGGCGCCGCGCGGGGTGCGGGTGAACGCCGTCGCGCCGACCTATATCCGCACGCCGATCAACGCCTTCGCCGATCCGAACGGCGAGATGTACCGCCGCTGGATCGACGGCACGCCGATGGGCCGGCTGGGCGAGCCCGAGGAGGTCGCCTCGGTCGCCCTCTTCCTCGCCTCCGACGCCGCCAGCCTGATGACCGGCGCCGTCGTGGTCGCCGACGGCGGCTATAGCTGCTGGTAGTCCAGCCCGGTCACTGCGGCTCTTCCTCGTCCAGCTCCTGGCGGTCCCACTGGCCGTCGAAGTCGGGCATCAGGGCCAAAAGCGCGAAGAAGCCGATCAGGAAAAGGCCCAGGCCGAACAGGTTGGGGGGCGGCTCCGCCGGCCGCTCGGCCAGCACCCGCAGCCGCTGCTCCGACGGCAGGGTCCAGCCCACCGGCATGGCGCCCGTCGTCCCGCAGCGGATGGTGTCGCCGTTCGCATCCTGGCAGGTCGGCCCCGCAATCGCCGCCGGCGCGGCGAACAGGGTGGCGATGGCGATCAGGGCCAGCAATGTCGAGCGCATGGCGTCAGGTCCCATGGGGCGGCTCTTGCGTCCCATATAACCCCTACGCAGGCTGAAGCGGCGCGGATCACGCGCCTGTTCACTCAAAGATGATCGCCGCTGCAACCCGAACCGGTGGAGGGCCTGAACGCGGGGCCTAGCCCTGATCGCTGTCGCCGCCGAGCCGCTCCACCAGGAAATAGGCGGCGCTGCCGACGCAGACGATGCCGAGAAAGCCCAGGGCGAAGCCGAGGATGGGCGAACCGATCAGTCCGCCGGACGGCCTGGAGACAAAGGCCCAGTAGAGGCCGCCGGCGAACAGGGCCAGTCCGATCAGGCCGAGGATGACCAGGGGCCCGATGCCGGCGCGTTCGGGCTCGTCGCGGGTCTGGTCGAAAATGGAGCGCACCGAGGCCCGCGCCGCCTCCGCCGCCTCGGCGCGCGCCGGTTCGGCCAAGGTCGGCGTCACCGGAAAGGGCTCAGGCTCGTTGGCGGCAGCCTCCTCCGGCAATATGGCCCTCAGCCGCGCAGTGACCGAGGCCGCGGCCCGTTCGCTTGGCGATGGCGAGTCCTCGACCCTGATGCCCAGTTGGCTGCCGATCCCGCCGACGGACGCGCCGCTGAGGCTGCTCTTCAGCTCGGTCTGCCGCACGCGCGGCACGGCCGCGCCGACGTCCAGGTCCATCATCGGCTGCAGGATCGCCGAGGGCGCGGCCACGAAACCATCCTCGGGGGTGAGAAACAGCGCCTTTTCCGTCGCGCGGCGGCGCACCAGGGCGTCGATGACGATGCGTTCGCCCTCGAATTCGGCCTTGCGCCACATCTCCATGGCGCAGCCGGCCTGCAGCAACGCGCCTTCGTTGATGCGGCGAAGCACCGAGGAATGCCGGAACGCCTCCACCCCGATGTTGGAAACGAACGAGGCCAGCGCGTCGAACTGGTTCTGGGTCAGCGGTGTATAGGTCAGGTCGTTGATGGCCGCCTGCACCTCGATCAGGTCGTAGGCCAGCAGGGCTTCGGCGTCGGCCTCGGTCACTTCCGCGCCCCCGCGGGCCGAGCGGGTATGGCCGTAGCCGATGGTCCAGCGGCCGTCGTCCAGCTGGGCCGCGGCCAGGCGCAGGCCTTCGAACCGCTTGATCAGCGCAATCGCGGCGGGGGAAGCCCGGTGGCGCGGCGTCATTCGCCCTCTTGACCCAGTTTGAGACAGACGCGGAGTCGTCGTCGTCGTTACCGGCAAGGCCTGGGCCGCAAAAGCGCTTTCAGGCGAAGTGGGAACCGGTTCGCCGTTAGAAAGCGCGACAACGAAAAGTCCTAGGGCGCCGCTCCGATCCTATCGGAGCGAATAGCGCTCTAGTGATGGATAAGGACCAGCGTCGCCAGGCTCAAGAAGCTGAAATATCCCACACAATCGGTCACCGTGGTCAGGAAGACGACAGACGAGGCGGCGGGGTCGAAACCCATCCGATCCAGGCCCAGCGGGATCAGGATTCCGGCCAGGGCGGCGGCGAACAGGTTGATGATCATGGCCGCCCCGGCGATCAAGGCCATCAGCGGATCGTGGAACCAGACGAAGGTCACCCCGCCCATGACCACGAAGAAGGCCATGCCGTTCAACAAGCCAACCGCCAGCTCGCGCCAGATGGTCGCCAGCACATTGGTGGCGTTCAGCTCCTTGGTGGCGATGGCGCGCACGGCCACGGTCAGGGTCTGGGTGCCGGCATTGCCGCCCATGGAGGCGGCGATCGGGTTGAGCACCGCAAGCGCCGCGAACTTCTCGATCGAGCCCTGAAAGATCGCGATGACGCTGGAGGCCAGGATGGCGGTGCCCAGATTGATGAACAGCCACCAGAACCTCGCCCGGGTGACGCCGAACACCGTGGCGCCAAGCTCGGTGTCCGACACGCCGGCCAGGGCCAGCATGTCCTCGTCGCTTTCCTCGCGGATGACGCCGACGATGTCGTCGACGGTGATCTGGCCAACCAGTCGCCCGCCGGGCTCGATCACCGGGGCCGAGATCAGGTGGTACTTGTCGAAGATGTAGGCGACCTCCTCCTGGTCCATGTCGGCCGGGATTTCGGTGACCGATTCCATGATGTCCGAGAGCAGCGCATCGGGACGGCTTTTTAAGAGCCGGCTGACCGGGGCCGCGCCCACCGGCCGGTTGGCGGGGTCGACCACATAGACGTCGAAAAAGAGGTCCGGCAGGTCTTCGGCGGCCTGGCGCACGTGGTCGATGGTCTGGCCGACGGTCCAGAACTGTGGCGCGGCCAGCACCTCGCGCTGCATCAGCCGCCCGGCGGTCTCGTCGTCATAGGCCAGGGAGTGTTCGATGCCGGCCCGATCGACGTCGGACATCTGCGCCAGCACCTGGCCGCGCACGTCGGCCTCCAGGTCGTCGACCACGTCGGCGGCGTCGTCGGAATCCATCTCGCCGATCGCTGCGGCCAGCACGCCGGGCGCCACGTGCTCGAGAATGTCTTCGCGCAGCGCCCCGTCGAGCTCCGACAGCACCTCGGCCAGCACATCGGGCGCGAGTAGCGGCACCAGGGCCTCGCGATAGTCGCCGGAGAGGAAGCCCATCAGGTCGGCGATGTCCGCCGGATGCAGGGCGTCCATCAACTCGCCGAGCCGCTTGGAATCGGCGCGCTCGGCGGCGTCCACCACCATTTCGACGAAGGCGGGGTTCAGCGCATAGTCGTCGCGGAGCGCCAGGTCTTCGAGATCTTCGGTCGAGGTCGCGACCTTGAGGTCGTCGTCAGCTCGCGCCATTTGAAGACCTCCCCGTTCAGTCCGCCTCGGCGTGCTCTGTTGACCCAAATCTCACTGGTGCGGTCGAGAAGACTCGAACTTCCACGGGTTGCCCCACAGCGACCTCAACGCTGCGCGTCTACCAATTCCGCCACGACCGCGACCAGCGAGGCCGGCGGGTTAGCAAATGCATTGCGCTTTGGGAAGCAGAGGCCGGAATGCCCGCGACTTTCCGCAGCGGGCCGCGGCCGTCGACGCGGGCGCTCCGGCGTGATAATCCCGCGTCGGGCGAACAGTCGGGTTCGCGGGCCCAGCCGGATCGATCCGGGCCGCCCTGCCACTGCTCACCAGGACCGTATGCCAGGATCGTATGCATGAGCGCGATTACGAGCTTTTTTCGTCGGGCGCTGCTTTTCCTGCCCTTCACCCTGCCCCTGTGGCTGGCCCCCAGCCTGCCGACGCTCGGCCTGAACCAGGCTGTGCGGACCCTGCTCTACATGGCCGCGGCCTTCGCCATTCCGGTGACCATGGACCTGATCGGCGGCTCGGCCAGGCGTGAGGCCTTCGCCGATCGCGCGGCGGAAAAGCCGCGCGTCGAATACGGCCTCCTGCCCCGGCTGCTGGCCTTCAAGTTCATCTTCATCGAAGGCCTGATGCTCTACTATGTCTGGAAGCGGCACGCGGTCGGCGCCGACGTGGTGATTCTGGCCATGCTGGTCGGCCTCTACTACGGCGCGGTCGGGATCGCGGTGGCGCACGAGTTGATGCACCGCCAGTCGCGGCTCGACCGCTGGCTGGGCGACCTCCTGCTTTGCACGGTCACCTATCCGCACTTTTCCATCGAGCACGTCTATGGCCACCACATCCGCGTCGCCACGCCGGAGGATCCGGCCAGCGCGCGGTTGAACGAAACCCTCTATGCCTTCATCCCGCGCAGCATCGTCGGCGGCCTGCGCGGCGCCTGGGGCATCGAGGTCCGCCGGCTGAAAGCGCGCGGCCAGGGCTGGTTTTCCATCCAGAACCGCATGCTGGGCTACCTGGTCATCGTCTCGGCCTGGTACCTGGCGGCGTGGCTGTTCGTCGGCGTCTATGGCCTGGCCGCCGTCGCCATCCAGAGCGCCGTGGCCATCTTCTCGGTCGAGACCATCAACTACCTCCAGCACTATGGCCTGCAGCGGAAGGAGATTTCGCCCGGCCGCTATGAGCGCCCCGATGTGCAGCACTGCTGGAACTGGGAGACGCGGTTTTCCGGCCTCTATTTCCTCAATCTCGGCCGCCATTCCGAGCATCACCGTTCGGCCAATCGCCGCTTCGACGCGCTCCGCGTGCTCGACGGCCAGCCCCGCCTGCCCGGCGGCCTGATGCCCATGTACCTGGCCGCCATGCTGCCGCCGCTGTGGTTCGCGATCATGAATCCGAGGGTCGAGGCGATCCGCGCCAGTCGTCCCGTCGCGGCCACCGTGGCCGAGGCGAAGTCCCCGTCCAAAATGCGCCGGCGCGAACAGTTTCAGGCCACCTTCGACCGCTGGGGCGGCTATCTGATGGCCGGCATGATCGTGGCGCTTGGCCTGGTCAGCTCGCGGTTCGGCTTCCAAAATTCGGTGCTGTTCGGCATCGCCGTCGCCATCGCCCTGATCGCCTTCCGCGAGACCTTCGTGCTCATCCCCATGGCGACCCAGGTCGAGTGACGGCCGCCGCCGACGATTTCGCCCGCCTCCAGCGCGACGTCGCCGACAGTTTCGTCATTTGCGCCTCCGGTCGTATCGAAGCCGGATCGATCCTCGCGTCCGGCCCACGGCGAGCGGCGACGACGCCGGATCGCTCGGCAGGCCCGCGTCTCTATTTCGCCGGCGGCGCGGTCGGAAACATCCTCCGTTTGCGCCATGACGTGTCCGAGCCTGTCGCCGAGCGCGTGCAGACCCTCGCCGCCGCCGCCCTGCCGTGGAGCGATCCCGACACGCCGCCGGCCTGCCTGAACCCGTTCGTGGCGCTGCTGTCGCGGGACGCGCCGGTCGAGGTTGACGGCCCGGAGATCGTTTTCCGGCTGCCGAACGGTCTCGACGACAAGTCCGGCGCCACGCTGGTGCGGTCCGACACCGCCGAGGGCGAGCGCCTGCTGGCCCGGCTGGCGCGCGAAGGCCTGCCCAAATCGCTGATCCACGCCGGTTTCCTCGGCCTCGGCGACTTCTGGTGGCCCTGGTGCGTGGCCATGGAGGGCCACGAGATCGCCGCCATGGCTTTCACACCCCGCCTTGGCGAGACCGGCGCGGAGATCGGTGTCTTCACCTTCCCGGCCTTCCGCAGCCAGGGCTTCGCCGCCGCCGCCACCGCCGGCTGGTCGTCGCTGCCCAGCCTCGCAGGCCGCGCGCTGATCTACTCAACCCGCCTGACCAACCGATCCTCCCGCCGCGTCGCCGAACGGCTGGGCCTGCACCCCATCGGTGCGAGAGTGCGCATCAACGACCGTTAGCCCGGCAGCCAGACGCGCTATAACCCCAGCGAACCGAGGGGGAACAGCATGCATCAGCGGATCGCGGCGATCATCGGCCTGTTAGTCGCTGTCGCCCTGAGTTCGGCCGTGGAAGCTACCGCCATGCCGACGTCCATGAAGGGCGACCCCATGGTGGTTACCGACTCGGGCGCTGTGCTCGGAACCCGCAGCGGAATGGTCGATACCTTCAGGGGCATTCCTTTCGCCGCCGCGCCGGTCGGGCCGTTACGCTGGAAGCCGCCGCAGCCCGTCACCCGCTGGGTTGGGGTGCGGAATTCGAACGCCTATGGCCCCGCCTGCCCGCAAGTCGTCGATCCCGGCGGTCGGCCGAACGGCGGCGGCTATGCCGGGCCGACCTCGGAGGATTGCCTGAACCTGAACGTCTTCGCGCCCGTCGGCGCCCGCAAGGCGCCGGTGATGGTGTGGATCTTCGGCGGCGGCAACACCGCGGGGGGCAACTCCATCGCGCCGAACGACGGCACGGCCTTCGCGCGCGATGGGGTGATCCTGGTTTCGGTCAACTATCGGCTGGGTGCGCTTGGCTTCTTCGCCCATCCGGCCCTGACCAGGGCGGCGGGCGCGACCGAACCCCTGGGCTCCTACGGGACCATGGACCAGATCGCGGCGCTGAAATGGGTCCGGCGCAATATCGCGGCGTTCGGCGGCGACCCGGACAATGTGACCATCTTCGGCGAGTCCGCCGGCGGTTGGGACACGCTGACCCTGATGACCACGCCGGCGGCGCGCGGCCTTTTCGCCAAGGCCACCGTCCAGTCCGGCGGCGGCTGGAGCGCGCCGGTGAGCCTGGCGGCGGCGGAGGCCGACGGCGTTGCGCTGGCCAAGACCCTGGGCCTGCCGGACGACGCCAGCGCCGATCAGCTGCGCGCCCTGCCCACCCAGGCCCTGGTCGCCGCGCATGGCCGCTTCAACCCGATCGTCGACGGCCGGCTGATCACCGAAAACGCCACGGAAGGATTCGCCCGCGGCGACGAGGCGCGCGTGCCGCTGATCATCGGCTCGAACAGCTGGGAGGCCTCGCTGCTGCCGCCCAGCGGCTATGCCGCCTATCTGGCGGCCGCCTCAGCCCAAACCAAGACCGCCTATGCCGCCGAGGCGCCCGACGACGCCAGGCTGGCCCAGGCCATGTTCACCGACAGCGCCATGGGCGCGCCGGCGCGCTGGATCGCGGCCCGGCAATCGGCCAAGGCGCCGGCCTGGCTCTATTATTTCTCCTATGTGCGGGTGGTCCGGCGCGGCAAGATCCCGGGGGCCAACCACACCTCGGAAAACCCCTATGTCTTCGACAGCCAGATGGGCATTCCCAACTATGCCGCCGAGATCGTCGACGACGACCGCGCGCTCGCCGCGACCATGCACTCCTGCTGGGTCGCCTTCGCCAAGACCGGCGCCCCGACCTGCACGGGCGCGCCGGCCTGGCCGGCCTATGCGCCGGGCAGCGACCGGCTGATGGAGTTCGGCCTCACCACCGGCATGCGCGAGCACTTCCGCAAACCCCAGCTCGACGCCCAGGACCGGGCGGCCGCCAAGACGCTGGGCGGCGAATGATCGCCGGCGCAAAGACCGAAACGGAGACCAGGTCATGAGCTTTGACACCCCGCTCACCCTGAGCGGCCCCTTACGCCAGCCGCGGCAGATGCTGGCGGACCAGGAATATGGCGGCCACACCTCGATCCACGACGACGCCACGGCCGAGCGGCTGGGCCTGCGCGCCGGCCCGATCGAGGGGCCGACCCATTTCAGCCTGTTCCCGCCCCTCTTGGAAAAGATCTGGGGTCGGGCCTGGTTCGAGCGCGGCTGCATCTCGTCGCACTATCTCAACATGGTGGTCGAGGGTGAGGCTGTGCGCGCCTTCGCCGACATCCCGCCCGAGGGCGCCACATCGACGCGGGTCTGGGCGGAAAAGGAAGACGGCACCCCCGTGCTGGAGGCCAGCGCCAGCATTGGTCCGGGAGAGACCCTGCTCGACCAGCGGATGCGAGCTTTAAGGCCGCCCGAGCGTCTGCTGATCCTTGCGGACCTGAAGGTCGGCATGACGGGCGCGGTCGACGAGGTGGTCCGGATGGACGCCGACCAGCACATGGGCAATCTGTACCCCTTCAGCCTCAACCAGAAGCTGGCGGCGATCACCGAGACCTCGCCCTGGTATTCGGATGCCGCCGCCTCGCCCTGGGGCCGGGCCATCATCCCGCTCGAAATGGTCAGCGTGCTGGCGGAATATTCCAGCGGCGCGGCCAGGTTTCCGGTCAAGGGCCCGGCTGTGGGCCTGTTCGCCGACCAGGAAATCCGCATGATCGACGGCCCGCTATTCGTGGCTGAGGACTATCTGATCCGCCGTGAGATCGTCGCCATCGCCGAAAGCCGACGCACCGAGTCCTACTGGGTGCGCAGCCGCATCTATGACGCGACGGGCGCGGTCCAGAAGGCGGAGATGCTGCTCAACCACGCCACGCTGAAGGACTCCTATGCCGGCTACGCCGCTGCGCCCGCCGGCTGAGACGCGCGGCGGAACCTCACGACACCTGCGCGCGGATCTCGGAGCGAGCCTGGTACAGCGCCCAGAACTTGTCCGCGATCTTCGAGGGCTCGATACCGCCCTCGGGGGCCCAGGCGGTGCCCTTGACCGCGCCGGCGACCATGACCTGGCCGACATAGACGCCCTCGCCCGCGAGCTGCGCCGAGAGCAGGCCGACCAGCTTGTCCTTGGCCGCGTTGGCCAGCCCGACCCCCATGGCCTTCATGCCGACGCACATGCCATCGACCTGCGGATCAACCAGGCCGAAGGCGCCATTGGTGACCAGCAGGGCGCCGTCCCCCGCACTCTTGATATCTGGTAGCGCCTCCCGGACGGCGGCGAGCAGCCCGACCACGCCGATGTCGAAGACACCCCCGACCACCGCCGGCTCGACAGCCAGCAGATCGCCCGCCTCGGCGCCGCCATAGGCGTTCCAGTGAACAACAGTGATCGGACCGAACGCGCCGCGCGCCTTGCCGATCGCCGTGCGGATCGCCGCGGGGTCGGCCGCGTCGGCCGTAAACGCGGCCGCGGCGACGCCCTTTGCCTTCAGCGCCTCGACGCCGGCGTCAAGCCGCGCCTGGCTTCGCGCCACCAGCGCGACCGAGTAGCCCTCCGCGCCGAATTTGTCGGCCATGGCGGTGGAGATGCCAGGGCCGAACCCTACGATGACGATGGTCTTTGACATGATCTCTCCGGGTGTCACGCGTGTCCCCGGATTCAGTCGCGCCGACACCGCGCCAAGGTCAAGCGCGGCAGAGCGCGCGATCCGCGCGCCGTGAACGCCCATCTTGGTCGCTAGGCCGTGCGTTTAGCCTGATCGGTCAGGTCGAGGCACCTGGCCAGGAGCCAGTCAGCGTCGACCGGCGTCAGCCCGGAGAGGCTTTCGGACAGTTCCTGCAGACAGATGCGCAACTGGTAGCACAGCATCCTGCGCGCCCAATCCTCGTCGCCCAGGTGTCGGTTTGAGAGCAGCGAACGGACCGGCTGGAGGCGCGCCTCAGAACAGGTTCGCCTGATCATAGGCCGCATCGCCGATCATGGCGCGGTCCCAGTCGATGATCGCGGTGACAGCGCGGCCATCCGAGATGAGATTGGCCGAACCGAAATCGCCATGGATCAGGCCTCGACCAGGCGGATCGGCTGGCGCGAGCCGCTCGACCGCTTGGATCGCCGCCTCGAGGCAACGCCTCAGGGTCCGGTCCCCGATCAGGTCCCAATCGCAGAAGTCCGGCGCCGACACCCGCAACAGATAGCCGCCCCAGGTCTGGCAGGGCGCCCGGCCTCGCGCATCAAACGCGCCGAAGCCGATCGTCGCGCTGGTGTCGGTTCGATCTAGAGCGGCCAGCACGTCGAGAATCCGCGCAGAGAGTGTCGCGAGATTGCCGTCAACATCGCTTACCCGCACGCCGCTCGCGCGCCGGGAAATGCAGATCGAGACATCGCCCGAGGTATCGACGCAAATGACTTCGGGAATGGGCAAGGCGGTGGACGAAAAGGCGCGCCAGGCGAAGGCGTCCTTGTTGAACCCATCGGGAGAGCGGCCGACGCGCACGACATACGGCTCCCCGTCCCGCCAGAACCCGTAGGCCTGCGATACAAGGCCCTCCGGAAGTTGTTCGAACCGCGACACCGCCCCGATCTTCCGCTCGACCAGCTTCTGGATGCCCGATGTCGAAAGTTTCGTCTTCACCCTGTTCTCCGCGCGCGGACCCGGTGACGCATCTACGCTCCGACGCTAAGGTCGTGCATCGCGCGCCATGCCGACGAGCGCCGACGAGAGTTCCGGCGCGGTGGTCTGGGGGTCTTCCGCCGTTGCGCAGATAATGGCCGCTTCCATGACCGCGCCCATCAGGAGATGCGCCATCAGTCGCTGTGGGCTTCGCGCTCAGTAGTACGGGCTCTGATAGGCCTTGATGATCTGCATCTCGAGCATGAAGTGATTGTTCTCGATGCGGGTGTGGCCGATGTGCGGATAGGCCTGGCCTCGGACGAAGGTGGTCAGGCAATCGGTGCGGGCGGTGCTGCCCCAGTTGACTTCTTCCTGGACGAGCACCCGACCGCCGGCCTTTTCGATCACCGCGTGCACGGCCTGGGACGAGACCGAATGGGCGCGTCCCTCCGCGTTCGGATTCTCCGCGTCGACCCCGTTCGCCGCGTTGGAGTGATGGAGAAAGGCGACGCCGCCGGCGCTCAGCTTGCGAACGAGTTGTTCGCAATAGGCCGTCATCACGTCCATTTCAGCGTGCACGAGCGAGTCGAAGGAAAAGACGAAATCGATCGTATCGTCGGCGATCATGGCGAGGGACAGGCCGTCGTTCTGGATGAAATGCGCGTGGTCATAGGCGGAGAACCGCTGCACGCAGCGCTGGATGCATTTCGGATTGAGATCGACCCCGTAGAGTTCTTCGCTCTGCCGCAGCAGAAACTGCGTCCAGCGGCCCATGCCGGGCGCGATCTCGAGCACCCGGCGCGCCGGCAGCCAGCGCGCGATGCGCGGGAAGATGGCCCCGTACCACTGGGCGCGCGGGCCGCCCCAGCCGGCGCTCCACTCGTCGCCGCTTTCCGGCCACGGGTGTTCGTCGTTCCAGCGGACCCTGTTCCATTCAAGCTCGGGCATGGGCGCGTCCTTTTCGACCAGGCAGCCTTGTCGGCCCCCTCATCGGTGGAGGAACGATCCGCCGCAAGTGCGAATTTTAAGGCTTAGCCGCCGGCCATGAAGTCGTAGACGTTGGCAGGGCCGGTGACGGTGATGGCGATCTTGTCGTCGCTGATCTGGATTTCACCGCGGGCGACGGGGTGGTTGTTGGCCAGGATCCAGACCTCGTCTGTGGCCTTGGCGTCCAGCGGGATCACCGCTCCGCGACCCATGCGCAGCAGCTGCTGCATGGGCAGCACCGAGCGGCCCAGCACCACCGAAATCTCCACATTGACCGAACTGACCTGGTTCAAAAGCCTGCACCCCGCGCGCCAGCCATTGCATGAGCGGCGCTTGCGGCCACATTGCAGTCATCATGCTTGACCGGTCGTTAAGCGGCAAAGCTTTGCCTCCCTTATTCCACCGCGCGGATGCGGCTCCAGCCGGCTGGGCGGTTTCGCCCGGCCGCGTCGGGTACGAGGCGGCCGTGGCGGCCATGGAGGCGCGCGCCGAGACGATAGCCGCGGGCCGAGCCGGTGAGCTGGTCTGGCTGCTCGAGCATCCGCCGCTCTACACCGCCGGGGTCTCGGCCAAGCCGGCCGACCTGCTCGCGCCCGACCGGTTTCCGGTGTTCAAGAGCTCGCGCGGCGGCCAGTTCACCTATCACGGCCCCGGCCAGCGGGTGGCCTATGTGATGCTGGACCTGAGCGCTCGAAAGAAGGACGTGCGCGCCTTCGTCGCCGCCCTGGAGGCCTGGGTGATCGGCGCCCTGGGCGAATTCAACGTCGAGGGACAGGTGCGCAAGGGTCGCGTCGGGGTCTGGGTCGAGCACGGTGCGCCGAAGCGCGAGGACAAGATCGCCGCCATCGGCGTACGCCTGCGCCGCTGGGTCTCCTTCCACGGCGTCAGCCTGAACGTCGAGCCGGACCTGGAGCATTTCACCGGCATCGTGCCCTGCGGCGTCACCGACCACGGCGTCACCAGCCTGGTCGGCCTCGGCCTGCCGCTGAGTCTGGCCGAGGCCGACGCGGCGCTGAAGACCAGCTTCGAGCGCGTGTTCGGCGCGACCGAAGGGGCGGCGCCGCCGATCTAGCAAAGCCGCCCTGGATCGCGCTCGGACCCAGGCTCCTCCGCGGTCTTGGCGGTTTGGCGGCGTTGACCCTAACATTCCTGGCCGGTCGACGAAGCGGCGGCCGGCGCGCGTCCAGCGACCTGGAAGACTGACCGATGACGATGCAACTGGGCGCCGGCGCTCTTGCCTTCGCCGGCGAATTGGAAGCTTGCGGCGACGTCGCAGGTGTCGCGGCCCTCTTCGAGGCCGCGGCCGCGACGGTGGGCATGAGCGCCTCGGCCTGCGGCATGGTCTCGGGCCCCAAGGCGCTCAGCGCCGAGCCGTTTCACTTCATCAACTGGCCGGCCGACTGGCTGCTTCTCTATCAGGAGCGAGGGTTTCTGCGCATCGACGCGGCGCCGCGATGGGCGATGGTGTCAGGAGCGCCGGTCGCCTGGAGCGAGCTGATGCCGACGCTGCCGCGCAACGACCCCGGCCGGATCGTGCACGCCGAGGTCGCCAAGTGGGGCTTTCGCGAGGGCTATGTGACACCGGTCCGCTCGCGAGAGGGTCATCTGGGCCTGGTCAGCGTGGCCGGGCCCAGGCGCGCCTTGGCCCCGGCGGAGAAGCTCTATCTGCAGGCGGTCTCATCGGCGACCCTGCACAGGGCCCAGGCTCTGACCCCCGATAGGCAGACCTCGGACAACGACGCCTTCACCCTGCGGGAGCGCGAATCCATCGCCCTGTTGTCTCAGGGTTTCACCGATCGCGAGATCGCCAAGGTGCTGGGAATCTCCGCCCTGACCGTGCACAGCCATGTCTATAACGCCCGGGCCAAGGTCGGCGCTCGGTCCCGCGCGCACCTGGTCGCCATCGCCGGCGGCGCGGCCTTGCCCAAGACCTGATTCCCCGACGTGGCGGCGCGGTGATTCGTTCAGGCGGAGGCGGGCCGTAAGGGGTTGGGGCCGTAGCGATTGGCGCCCTGTTCGCTGTCCATGACCCCAAGCTCGATCGCCGCCCAGATCAGGACCAGCATGAGCAGGAAGTCGAGGAAGCCGGCCGGATGCGGCCAGACCACGGCGACGGCGAACAGGATCAGCGCCGCCCACCAACCGGAGCGGCCGCGATCGTGCAGCCGCTTGGAGACCACGCAGACGCCGCCATAGAGGACCGCCGGATAGACGATCAGCCCGGTCAGCCAATGGCCAACCGGGCCGACCAGCGCCTCATAGAGCGCCGTGATCGCGATCAGCACCGCCGACCCGATCAGAAAAGGCGTGCGCGGGAGCCTCCCGTCCGCGGACAGGAAGAGCTCCCGCCAGTCGATCTGGCCGCCGTTCATGCCTGTCTGACCTGGTCCGTTGAAACTGGACGAAGTCTAGGGCCGGAAGCGGCTGGCCGGAAGGGCCTCAGGCCGCTGGCGCCGCGACGACCGGTTCGCCGATCCCCTTCGGCGAGGGGCCGAAGCGGTTGGGGCCCTGCGTCCCGTCGAGGAAGCCAAGCTCCACCAGCAGCCAGATGCCGCCGATCAGCGGGATAAGGCCGATCGCCAGGAACCAGGCGGACTTGTCACGGTCGTGGCAACGCTTCGCGCCCAGCGCCAGGCTGATGTAGATATCGACGATATAGATGATCCCGAACAGAGCCATGAAGATCGGATTGGGCGTGCCTTGCGACAAGCCCGACATCGGTGTGAGCACCGAAATCACCACCCCGACCACGACGCCGACACCGATGGCCGCAAGCCACCAATGCAGGCGCCGGATACGGCCCTGAAAGCTGAACAACAGATGCATAATGTCCATTGGTATTCCCCCCTGATAGACACGGATAACGACGCTATCTCTTTCTTAAGCGTTCGGCCAGTCTCGAGTGGCGGCACTGGAAAGGCTCATTAAAAAGGACCATAATGGGCCTATGACCGACACCTCCATCACCCACGCCCGCTCGGCCTCCGGTTTCGACCTGGCGCCGCCTTCGCCCGACGAACTGAAGCGGCTTGAGGCCGACCTGACGCCGGAAGAGGCCGAGGTTTTGCTGCATCACGGTACCGAGGCGCCCTTCTGCGGCGGCCTGCTCAACAACAAGACCGACGGCGTCTATTGCTGCCGGCTGTGCGGGCTGCCGCTGTTCCGCGCCCAGACCAAGTTCGAGAGCGGCACCGGCTGGCCCAGCTTCTATGCGCCGATCGACGAGGCGCATGTGCGGGCCATCAAGGATGTCAGCTACGGCATGGTGCGCATCGAGACCCGCTGCGCCCGCTGCGACAGCCACCAGGGCCACGTCTTCCCCGACGGCCCGCCGCCGACCCGACAGCGCTACTGCATCAATTCGGTGTCGCTGAGCTTCGTCGCCGATGGCGACAAGCTGCCCGATCCCCTGCATCGCGGCGACCACCTCTAAGCCCTCTAGAAACCGACATTCAGGCTGAACTTGAGGCTCTGGTCGCGCGCGTGCGCACCGGCCAGGCCGTCATAGTCGAGCGCCAGCCGCGCGCGGCGTGAGACCTGCACGCCCAGATCGATATCGGCGACGACGGCGTTCCCGGCGATCGGCGCGCCGGCGATCTCGAAGGCCGAACCGCCGGACGCGAAGGCGAGCTGCTCACGCGGGGTGACGTCGCCGTAGGCGCCGCGCCAAGCCACCGCGCCGCGCAGGCTGACGAGCGCGCCTTGGACCGTCGTCTGCGCCTGGCCGCGCAGGCCGACGGTGGCGAAGGTGGTCCCACTGTCGCCGCCGGCGCTCTTCAGGGCCGCGGCGCCGCCGGTCTCGCTGAAACCGTCGCCGTGCAGATTGACATAGGCCAGGCCGACAAAGGGCTCGATCGAGCGGGCCGCGCCGCCCATGGGCAGGCCGAGTTCGCCGAACACCTGCGCCACGCCGGCGGCTTGGGCGGCCTTGTCCGCATCGGCGAAGCCGGCGAACCCGACGGCGCGCGTCGTGGAGAGGTTGCGCCAGCTATAGGCCGCGCCGAACGCGGCCTTCAGCGGCCCGGCCCGCACGCCGCCATAGGCGCCGACATGATAGTCGTCACTGTCGCCCGACGAAGAGCGCGCGCCGATGCTGAACCGGGTCTGGCTGTAGCCGCCCAGGACGCCGAGGCGCCAGGCCTCGCCCGCCGGCGTGTCGGCGCCGATCAGGAAACCATCGACTGTCCGCGACAGGCCCGCGGCGTTTCCGTCGCCATCGGCGTTGCCCTGGGCGGCGAAGACCTGACCCCAGATCCCATGACCGTCGCCGGGCCACTGCAGCCGGCCGAGCGCTGCGTCGCGGACGAAGCGGCTGTCCTCGGTCTCGACGCCGCGTACCGAGGCGTGGACCTCGCCGGAGAGGGCGTTGAACGCGCCAGGCGCGCTGGCCAGGTCGGGCAGGTTGGCGATGGCGTCGTAGACGGCGGCGCCCTGGCCCAGGCTCTCGGCCCCGTTTGCCGCCGCGCACTGGTTTCTGGTCGTGGCCGCCTGGCAGAAGCTCAGGCCGCTGCGCGTCACGTCCAGATAGGCGTGGTCGGCGTCGTAGCGCAGGCCGAATTGCAGGAAGGGATAGCCGAGGCTCTGGCCAAGGCCGGTGAAGGCGCCGCTGAGGCCGCCGTCGGCGGTGAGGATGGTGGACTGGGTTCCGATCTTGTACGCGCCGGTGGCGCTGAGCGCCGTTACCGTACCGCCCAATATATGCGCGGCCCCCGTGGCGTGGATCTGGTCGCTCTGGCCCGCCGCATTGATCTCGACCTGGTAGATGGAGCCGGGCTGGAAGGTCAGGTCGCCCGCCACGGTGATCGTGCCGATCGAATTGCCCGGCGCGAGCACCCCGCCGGACGCGATGGTCGTCGCTCCGACCGTGCCTGTGCCCTGCAGCCGCGCGCCCGAGCGAACCACGACCGATCCGCCCACCTGGCCGTTCACCTGCAGGGTCCCGGCATCGACCGAGATCGGGCCCAGATAGGAACCGGCGCCCGACAGATCGAGCATGCCCGCGCCCATCTTGTCCAGGGCCCCGGCGCCCGACAGGGGACCCGTCAGGTTGAGAGTGATGCCCGCGGCGTCGGTGATCGCGCCCGCGCCGGCGAAACCGACCGCGCGGTCGCTGGTGAAGCTCGAGGTCGCGGCCAGGCCGCCGCCGTTGAAGGTCAGGCCGCCCGCCGCGGTGCCCAGATTGGCGTCCGCCCCCACCGAGAGGATGCCGCCGGCGAGTGTGGTCCCGCCGGCATAGGTGTTGGCGCCCGTCAGCACCAACGTGCCCAGGTCGGTCTTGGTCAGCCCGCCGGATCCGGCCAACACCGAGGCGATGGTCGCCGTATCGGCCGCGCCGGCGGCCGTGCCGTCACCCACCCGGATTGTCGGGGTGACGCCGGTCAAGGTCAGAGCGCCGCCGCCGACGCTATAGCCGTCGGTCGCGAACTGCAGGAAGTTGGCGTCG
>ODAK010001479.1_pt1 | contig 25625 bp, 27 predicted proteins | sample 1539591 | NCBI WGS metagenome assembly ODAK01 (sample SAMEA3539303, study PRJEB22396) | soil metagenome | biome: tundra; feature: field; material: soil | place: USA | collected 2010-05 | depth 0.15 m
AAAACGGTCTCCTTTTGAACTCGCGCACTAATCTCCTTTTGAACTCCCGCCGACAGCAAAATATTTTTGGTTTGCTTTTTTACATAAATTTTCTGTCGGAACAATGTGCATTGAAACCAAAATGCTTGGTTTCAGCGACATTGTTTTTTGCGCCTTAGCGTCTCTGCGTTAATAAATTGAAGTTTCTTTGCGCGCCGCGCTACGCCATTTTGTTCGCGCTGTCTGCCATTTTGAAATCCGGAGAATTTGTTGCGATTGAGCAAGCCGTCAAGGCCAGCACCGCACCGACGGAGATTGCGACGGCGTTCATTTTGCTGCGTTCCGTTCCCCGGCAAGCACTGCTGCTCCCAGCGCACCGGTGAATTGTGGCTGCGGCGCAACACGGACCGGACAAGCCAAAACTTCCGCCAGCGCGCGGGCCATGCCCGGCTGCAACGCAACGCCACCGGTAAAACAAACGGGCGGAGAAACAAACCGTCCGGCCAGCGCCGAAACTCGTGTGGCGATGGAGTTTTGCACGCCGGCCACCACGTCCGGCAACGGTTTTCCGCTGGCCAGCAGGCCGATGATTTCCGTTTCGGCGAACACCACGCATATGTTGCTGATGATCGCGGGCTTGGTGCTTTGGTGCGCCAGTTCCGACAGCTTTTCCCAATTCATGTCCAGCCGCGTCGCAACCATTTCTAGAAAACGTCCGGTGCCCGCCGCGCAACGGTCGTTCATCGCAAAATCGCGGACGCGTCCGCCGTCTTCGAGGCTGATGACCTTGCTGTCCTGTCCGCCGATTTCGATGACCGTCCGTGCGTCCGGTGCCAGCCGGTGAACGCCGCGCGCGTGGCAGGTAATTTCGGTGATGGTGGTGTCGGCAAAACGGATGGCGTTGCGACCGTAGCCGGTGGCCACCACGCCGGAAATTTGCGACCGCTCCAAGCCGGCCTCCTTCAGAAGCTTTTCAAAAAGTTCCGTCGCCAGCCGTTCCTGTTCCACGCCTTGGTCGGTGAGACCGGAGGCAAGAATTTGCTTTCGGTCGGTGTCGAACAACACCGCCTTGATGGAGCGCGAACCCGCGTCTATGCCGGCGCAAATCATAAAATAAGGCTAAAGGCTAATGGCTGAAGGCTAAAGTTCATTCTGCATTTCAGCCTTCAGCTTTTAGCCTTTAGCATTTCGATCAGCGCCTGCAAACGCGAACTGAGGTTCGGCAGCAGGGCATCACAAACCGGCGGAATTTCAAGCTCGATCACCGGAATTCCGATTTGCTGCCGCACGATTTCGCGGATGATTTCCCCTTCGCGGGCGCAATGGCTCGCGCCGGGAATACGCGAGACGACCACGGCCTCGGCGCGGCCAGCCTGACATTCGCGGACGATGCGCGCGGCGCGGTCGGCGGTCGGGCCGACCATCGGATCGGCCAGCGCGGTGCGGGCCAGCGCTTCCAGCGGCGGCAGATTTTCGGGAATCAAATCCAGCGCGTGGGTGAACATGTAATCCGAACCGCAAATGCGCCCGCCGAGTTCCTCCAGCAAATTCATGGCGCGCAAATCGGCGACCGGATTTACCCAGAAAATCCGCACGGCGTCGGCGCTGGTGACAAACTGGTTTTGCCGGACGCGCGTTTGAGCCTCGGTCAGCAGGCCGTCGAGCACGGCGATGGTTTCCTCGCGGTCGGAGCAGAAATGAATCGCGAGCATTTCCGCAACGAGCATTTCCAGCGCGGGCAGCGGCGCGGCAGGCGCGGAATAAACAGTCTGCCGCAATGAATTCAGCAGCCGACGAACTTGATTCGCTGCGCGAATACCCGCCGCCAGACAGTTGTCATCCAAAGTTTTCCCGGCCAGTTCGCCCAACGCCTGGCCGACGCGCTGCAATTCGGTTCGCACGCAGTCCACCTGGATTTTCGGCGCGACGAGATCGCCCGGCAGCGCGCAGGAAATTTCATCTGAAGCTGGCTGGCGACGACGAGGCATTTCCCACCAGAAAATGGAGTGGCCGAGATGTTCCAGCCTTTGTGCGATGGCGGAAAAATCGTCGCAGACCGCGCCAGTGCTGCACACCAGCAAATCCGGCTTCGGAAAATGTTCGCCGTTCTCGAAGGCCGGCAGCATCGCGCGCACCGGACAAAACGAGGCATCAATGCCCATCGCTTCCGCCTGTTGCAACAGCTTGTCGCTACATTCCATGAGGCACGGCGTCCACCACGCGCCGTCCGGGTAGAACGCCCGGACGCCCGGCAACGCATACGCCATGACCGGCACGGTGCCGAGGTCTTTCATTGTGCTGACGATTTTGTCGCCATTGGCGCGGGCTTGATGCAACCGCTCGTTTTCCGTCAGCAGAAAATTCCAGAGCCGCAGCGCGGCGGGCGAGTTGTCGAACTGCAATTGCTCCAGCCGGAAATCATTTTCGCGGACGACATGACGCCGCAGTGGCCCACCGTAACCAGGTTCGCGCAAGCCGTCACGCCGGAGCTGTGCGTAGCGGTCGTCCCACTCGTTCAGGTTCAGTTTGCGCGGCGCGGTGTTCATTTTAGAAAAACGGCTGGCCGTAAGGTTCCCGGAGCGCGCCCGTCCCCGGGCGCAGCGGGGTGAAGCGGGCAGCGATGCTTGGTATTGGTATATTTGTGGGCGTTCATGTGTGCAGTCGTTGCTGCGCCCGAGGACGGGCGCGCTCCAGCGTTTCCACAAAAGCCTGGAGGCGGGTCAACTCGCGCGGTGAATTGCCAGGCTCATCGCTGGCTTCGAGCAATAAAACTGGCAGGCTGAAAGTCTCCCGCAAGGTCTGCGCCTCGGCCCGCCAAAGATCGCAGCCGGTAAAATGCCAGAGCACGATGCCGCGCACTTGACGTGACGCCAGTCGCGGCTTCAGCCAAGAATAAAGCCGCGTGTTGGGCCGCTGAAACACGTCAACGATATTATCGCAGTAGCCGCGAACCAGAGCATCGAACGGATGGTCGGTGGCAGCCTCAGATTCAAACGCCGGACACAAACTGCGCTCGCCGGTTTTGGTGGCGTTCAGCACGACGCGCCCGCCGACGGCTTCAATTTCATCCAGCAATTTCCAGTGCGACACGAGAAACGGCCCGCCGACGAGGGCGAGTGGAACTTGATCGGTTTGCGCGGCTGGCGGTGATGGAGAAAAGGTGCCATCCCAATGAAATTGCGTCACGGCTTCGGCGAATCCGCGTGGGGAGCTGGCCGGTGCTGATTCGAGCAAACGCTTTCGCGTCGCGCTGGATTGCAGCATTTCCTGCCGCAACCTTTCCGGCGACGGCGCGCGTCCGCCAATGGTCAGGAGAAATTGTCCCAGCCGTTCCAGTTCGGCGCGGTAAATTTGTTTCGCCGCCGGAGTTTGTGTCGCCGGCAGGTTGAACAAAAATGCGCGGCATTGTCCGTGAAGAAGTGCTGTGTCGAAGCAGCGCCGCATCTGGTCGCAGGCCGTCGAAAAAATCACGGCGGAATCCTCCTGGGCTTCGGCGAACCGGACGGCGGCTTCCGCAAATGCGCAGACACCAGCGGAAAGCGCCATCGTGCCAAGTGAGAAGTTTTCATCGGACCAGATGCCGCCCGGCGTCAGCCCGTGCGCCCGAATCCATTCGGCGGGAATCCACGGGCTGGTGAGGAACACGCGCATTGGAGAAGGCAAGGCTAAAGGCTGAAGGCTGAAGGCAGAAACAAGTCAGTTGTGAAAGCGTGACGCATATTTTTTAGCTTTTAGCCTTCAGACTTTAGCATTTCTCGGCAATGACGAGGCCCTGGATGATTTTCCCGGCCTGGGCGAGCGACTGGATAAATTTCATTTCGCCAACCAGCGTTGCCGCGAGTGCGGTGTCGAAGCCGATGATTTTCAGCGCGTCGTAGGTCAGTTGTTTTTCGATCATGTCGAGGTAAAGCGGCATGGAGGCGGCGAAGCGTCCGGTGTCCTGCGCGACGCGCACGGAGCAGCCGTTTTTTTCCAGCAGCGACTGGTATTCGCCGGACGTGAGCACGTTGGGGAATTTCATGAAGCCGAGATAACGCGTGGCCTCGTCGTCGCTCAATCCAGCCGGGCCTTCCATCCAGTCGGTGAAAGCAATTTTGCCCTGTAACTTGATCAGTCGGGCCGCCTCGGTGATCAATTTGGTTTTGTCCTCGACGTAGCACCACGCGTCTTCGCCCCACACGAAATCGAACTGGCCCGACGGCAGGCCGGTCGCGCAGGCGTTGCCTTCGACGAATGAAATCTTTTCCGCAGAACCTTCGTCGGCGCAGCGGCGGCGGCCCATTTCCAACATGGTGGGCGTGGCGTCCACGCCGGTCATATGCGCGACGTTGAGGAAGCGCGCCAGAAACCTCATGCCCGCGCCGGTGCAGCAGCAGAGGTCAATGCCCCGCGAGCCGGCGGTGATGCCAGCGCGCTGCGCGAGGTCCATCGAGGATTGGAAACCGCCGAGATGAATCTGCTCGCCCATGAGCAGTTCCCAGAGCCGGCCTTCCGGCCCGGAATAAACGGCTTGAACGTCGGAGAGATGAATTTGCGGTGCGGATTTCATAAAAAGGCTAAAAGCTAAAGGCTAAAGGCTGAAACATGTTAGTTGGGGAAGTATGGTTATATGAACTTTAGCCTTTAGCCTTCAGCCTTTAGCATTTTCACGCGCGTGGATGGTTTCAAATAAAGCCTCGACGCGCGCCGAAATTCTCGCGGAGTCCGACGGCGAATAATCCGTCGTTATTTTCAGGTAAGGCAGATGAAGTTCCTCCTCGACCAGTTTGCGGACGTGAAATGATTCGATGTCGTAGGTGAGGCAGGCCTGCCAGACGAGTTCGATGACGCAATGCGGGCGGAATTTCGCCGCGAGCGAGCGGAGCATTTCAAAACGTCCGGTGTTCGGCGTCATGACAGAGCAGGGGAGGTGGTAATATTTTTTAGCGATGGCGCGAAGGATGTCTGGTTCGTCCAAGTCCACATCGTCGAGAATCGGTTTCAGCCCGGTGCAATTTTCCATGCCGACAACGACCGCGCCGGCGTCTTCGATCAGTTCCAGCACACGTTCCGCGCCGTGGACAATCGGCACGCCGGTCAGCAGCACACGAATTTTCGCGTTGCCGGGCGGAGGAGAACCGGTGTTGTTTCCGAACAACTGGATGGCCCGTTCATACTGCTGAAGATCCGCTTCAATGCCGGAAATGATGCTCTTAAACTCAATCAGTTGCCGGCCCGTGAGCGGCGGCTGGTCGCGGATCATCAGGTCCGCCAACTGCCGTCGCAAGCCGCGCTCGCGGTTCATCAGCCGGGCTGCGTCGCGCAGCTTCTCATCGGTGATGCGCGTTTGAAATCGTTGCTCCAGATGCTCCTTGAACTTGCGCACCTCCTGCGTCCAATGTTCCAGTGCGTCCGCGTCACCGGCCTTTTGCGGCAGTTCGAGGACATACATCGGCTGGCTGGCGCGCATCAACTCGAACATTTTCTTTTTTCCGTCGCAGGTCGTCTCGGCGACGATCAAATCCGCCCAGTTCAGAAAGGGATTTTTCCCAGTGATGTGGTAGCCGAAGGTGGATTTGATCAGCGGACACAGATTGGCGGGCAGAACTTGTTCGGCGGCAGGAATGGTCGCCGCCGAACCGCCGCACAAGCAGACCGGCACGCCGCCGGCAGCCAGGATGATTTCGCGCGGCGTGAACTCGCACATGATGCCCACAACGGGCCGGCCCTGCGCCTTGGCCGCTTCGGCAAAATCATAACAGTGGTCAATCATCCCGTCGAACCAGGCCAAAGAACTAGCCACACCATCGGACATGGTGGTGGCTTGAAGTCCAGCGGCACGGCACATAATGCGGAGCGAAGCCTAAATTATTTGCTTCGGAAAAAATCAGCTTGGCAAACCACGACGACAGGAACCAGATAAATTTCTGTCCGCAAAAAGCTTGGATGGTGCCGGACACTGAAGCGCGACGGGCTCTGAAGGCCAGCCGCTGCCTTGCACAATTGCCAAAACCATGAAATCAGCCTGCGCCTCATACATTTCAATAGGCGATGAGCGAGCGGACGGGGAAGCCGGGTAATTTTTCACGGCCTTTCAGGAAAGTCAGTTCGATGAGGAAACTGGCCTCGATAATTTTTGCGCCGAGTTTTTGCACCAGCGCCGCCGCGGCTGCGGACGTGCCGCCCGTTGCGAGCAAATCGTCAATCAGCAGGACGCGCGAACCGCTTCGGAGTGCGTCGGTATGGATGGCGACGGTCGCGTGGCCGTATTCCAGCGCGTAATCCTGCTCGATGGTCGTGAACGGCAGCTTGCCTTTTTTGCGGACGGGAACAAAACCGGCGTTCAACTTTTTCGCGGCGGCGGCGGCGAAAATAAATCCGCGCGCATCAATTCCCACCACGGCGTCAATGCTGCCGGGCGCGAATTTTGCGGTGAGCAAATCAATTGCGCCGGAGAACAGCCGCGCGTCGGCGAGGACGGGCGTGATGTCCTTGAATTGAATGCCCGGCTTGGGAAAATCAGGGACATTGCGGATGGCTTTTTCGATTTCAGCGGCGGTGACCGTGGCGGGCATGGTTAAAGTTCCTTGGGTTTGGATTTCTCCAGTTTCTCGATCATCTTGCGCAGTTTCCGCAGCGCCAGGTTTTGGATCTGGCGGACGCGCTCGCGCGTGACACCGAATTTTTCACCGACTTCCTCCAAAGTTTTTTCGTTGCCGCCGTCGAGGCCGAAACGGTAGCGCAGGATGGTTGCCTCGCGGTCGTCGAGATGCTTGACCATTTCCTGAAGCATGTTGACCACGGTCTTGTCCTCCAACTCATCGTAAGGATTGACGGCACGCTCGTCCTCGACGATCTCGGAAAAATTATTGGAATCGTCGTCGCCCACCGGCGCGTCGAGCGAGGCGGGACGGATGGACGCGGTGCGCATCTGCGATACGCGCGCGGCGGTGGTGCCGAGTTCGGCGGCCAGTTCCTCATCGGTGGGTTCGCGCCCTAAATCTTCCTGCAATTTCATCGCGGTGCGGCGCATCCGGGAAATTTTGTCCACCAAATGCACCGGCAGCCGGATGGTCTTGGACTGGTTGGCCAGCGCGCGTTTGATGGACTGTTTGATCCACCACGAACCGTAGGTGGAAAGTTTGCCGCCTTTTTTCGGATCAAACCGTTCGACCGCCTTCATCAGGCCGATGTTGCCTTCGCTGATGAGGTCCAGCAGCGGCAGGCCGATGCCTTCGTAGTCGCGGGCGATTTTGACGACGAGACGCAGATTGGCCTTGATCATGTGCTCGCGCGCTTTTTTGTCGCCCTTCTTGATTTTGGCAGCGAGTTCAATTTCCTCCTGTGGGGTGAGCAGTTTGACCAGCCCGATTTCGCGGAGATAAAGCCGGATGGACGTGTCGCCGTCATGCCGCTCGGCCTCGCGGCGCAGGAATGCCGTGGTGTCGGTTTCGCCGGGCACTTTAACCGATGCGTCGGTCGGCACCGTAATTGGTGTGGCCGGTGGGGTTGCGGCAACAGCTTCAATTTCAGGACGCGCGGAAACTTTTTTATTCCGCCGCGCCGGTGCCGGTTTGCGTTTTAATTTTTTCACCGCCATTAGTGGAGGGAAAAGTTAAACGGGCGGCGCAAGGCTGCAAGCAAATTAACTCCGGTCATTGCGCGCCGCCGAAATGTAATACAGCAGTTGCAGCACCGAGTTGACCAGCGCCGCGACGTAAGTCAGCGCGGCGGCATGGAGCACCTGGCTGATGCTGGCGCGCTCGTCCTCGCGCACCAGACCGAGCCGAAAAAGCTGTTCCTTGGCGCGGGAACTGGCGTCGTATTCCACCGGCAACGTCACCAATTGAAAAAGGGTCAGCACGGAAAAGATGGCCACCGCAATGGCCATGTAGTGCGGAATGAGGTGCAGAAACATGCCGAGAATGATCACGCCCATCCACGCATAGCTCGCGAACTGCGTGATGGGCACCAACGCCATGCGCAGGTTGAACATCGCGTCCTGATGCAGATGCTGCAGCGCATGCCCGGCTTCATGCGCCGCCACGCCGACCGACGCCAGGCTGCGACCGTGAAAAATATCCGACGACAAAAACAGCGCGCGTTTGGTCGGGTCGTAATGATCGCTCAACTGGCCGGCGACTTCCTCGATAGGCATCTCATTCAACCCGGCCTGGTTGAGGATGCGCCGCGCCGCCTCCGCCCCCGTCATGCCTGATTCAGCCGGCACCTGGCTGTATTTGCTGTAGGCAAAATGAAGTTTCATCTGTGCCCAGAGGCCGATCAGCAGGCCGGGCAGCATCACAAACAGAAAATATTTGGTATCCCAGAACATCATAAATTTTATCAGTTAATCGTTAGACCACGCGCCGGCCACTTCATTCAACGCCCGCGCGCACCGCCGTGAACCATAGCAGAAAATGGCCACCTTGCAACGCGGATTGGTTTTGGAAAAGGGCGGGAAATATTTTGCTGCCCACCGCTCACGACATCTTGACTGGAAAGGCATTCGCTAAACGGCGTGCGGCTCATTTTGGAAACATTTTCTCGCCAAACAATCCAGACAACGGTTGAATGGCTGAAAACCATGCGGTCCTGCCGCAGTGCCCGAGAATCTTTTTATGAAAACCTGTTCCTATTGCGGCAAACAATATCCGGATGACGCCACGGTCTGTCCGGCGGACGGGGAGACTTTGCCCGGTTCGTTCACGGATCGGAAAAAGGTCACGGGCGTCTGGCGCGGCGTTTATGGCTATGCGCAACGGGAGAAGCAGCCTGCCCTGCCAACGGTGGCGTTCACGTTCAAACTGAAACAAGGCTGGCTGGCCCATTTCGACGGCGCGGTGGCCGAGGAGGCTGCGCCGGGAAATTCAGAGTCGGGCACGGTGGACGGTTATTTCAATTCGCCCAAGATTGAGTTCACCAAGCAGATGCCGGTGGGTTATACCATCGGAGCGGATGGCACCCGGATGACGTTGCGCGAACACCTGCTGGCGGAAGGCCAGGTGTGCGAGCAGGAGTTGCCGGGACCGGCGATTTTTTATCAGGGAACTTTGCTGGACGCGAACCGGATGCAAGGCATCTGGACGATCAGCGCCCAGCGAATCCCATTGGCGAACGGGCACACTCTGCCCATAGCGCCGGTTTCCGGCTTTTGGTGCATGGAATTCATCACGACCGACCTGAAGGCCAATCCCACGGGCGGCCCGACCGGATCATTGTTTGACAGGACTCTGCTCTCGCCACGCGAATTGGAGGAAGTGGAAGGCGTCGCCTTTTGCAGCCTGGGGAAATTGAACATCGCGGATGCCGGCAAACTGCTGGATCGGTTTTTTCAGGAAAACATCCGGGTTAGAACGCAACACGAAGAGGCGGCCACAAACCAGATAATGCCGATCATGGAAATGACGGGCGGGTATGCTGGCACGGCCGAGATGATCGAAATCTTTGTCCATCCGGAAGACGCGGCTGATGCCGAGGCCATCCTCCATCAGAACGATCAGATTTGAATTCAACGCTGGTTCGCCAACCTTTTGCGAGCCAGGCGCGGCAAAATTCGTAGCCCGCCGCTCGGCTTTGGTTGCGCATCCCTCAAATTTCCTTTTCATCAATCGTTTTCCGGTTATCCTGCACGCTCGCTGGATTTGCCATTGAAAGTGAACCGTGGCGCTGGCGAGGAAGTTTACGATTACGATTAGGAATTACGGATGGACGCCGCACACATAAGAAATTTCAGCATCATTGCCCACATTGACCACGGCAAGACGACGCTTTCGGACCGCCTGCTGCACATGACCGGCACGATCGCCACGCGCGACATGTCGGATCAATTGCTCGACGCGATGGACCTCGAACGCGAACGCGGCATCACCATCAAGGCGCATCCGGTCACGATGACTTACAAGGCGCGCAACGGCGAGACTTACGAGTTGAACCTGATTGATACGCCCGGCCATGTGGATTTCGCTTACGAAGTCTCGCGCAGCTTGAGTGCGTGCGAAGGCGCGCTGCTGGTGATTGACGCGGCGCAGGGCGTCGAGGCGCAGACGGTGGCGAATTATCATCTCGCGGCGAAGCTGAACCTCACCATCATCCCGGTCATCAACAAGATTGACCTGGGCCATGCCGACGTGCCGCAGGCGAAGCGACAGTTGGAAGATGTTTTGGCGATGCCGAGCGAATGGGCGATTCCGTGCAGCGCGAAGGAAGGCATCGGCATTGAGGATATTCTCGAAGCCATCATCGCCCGCGTGCCGTCGCCGAAGCCGACGGGCGAACCGAGCTTGCAGGCGCTGGCCTTCGATTCGTATTTCGACACTTACAAAGGCGTCGTCACGCATGTCCGCGTTTTCAACGGCGAACTGAAAGCCGGCCAGCAGGTGAAGCTGCTTCACTCCGGCAAAAACGTCGAGGTGAAGGAAGTCGGCAGCTTCAATCCAAAGCCCTACGAGCGCGACCGGTTGCAAGTCGGCGAGACGGGCTATTTCACCGCGAACATCAAGTTCGCGTCAGAAGTGAAGATGGGTGACACGATTACCGACGCGCGCAATCCGTCGCCGGTGTTGCCGGGCTTCAAGGAGATTCATCCGATGGTGTTCAGCGGGATTTACCCGATCAACACGGCGGACTACGAGCACCTGAAATCGGCGATGGGAAAACTGAAGCTGAACGACTCGGCTTTTGTGTATTCGGCGGAAACCTCCGTCGCGCTGGGTTTTGGTTTCCGTTGCGGCTTTCTCGGCCTGTTGCATTTGGAAATTGTGCAGGAGCGCTTGCGCCGCGAATACGACATGGACATCATTGCGACGTATCCGAGCGTGGTTTACAGAGTCTATCTCTCGGACGGCACAATGAAGCAAGTGGACAACCCGGCGTTCATGCCAGACGTGACGTATATTGAGAAAATTGAGGAGCCGATGGTGAAGGCGTTCGTCATTTGCCCGAACGAAAACATCGGCGACATGATGTCGCTGATTTCCGAGAAGCGCGGCAACGTGGATCATACGGAGACGCTGGATTCGCGCCGCGTGATGCTGACGAGCCTGATTCCGCTGAACGAAATCCTCATTGATTTCCACGACCGCATCAAAAGCATCACGCGTGGTTTCGGCTCGATGGATTATGAACCGGACGAATATATGGAGAGCGACATGGTGAAGCTGGACATGCTCGTGAACACCGAACCGATGGACGCGTTCTCGTGCATCGTGCATCGCACGAAGGCGGAGGGCAGGGGACGCACGCTGGCGGAGAAGCTCAAGGAAGTGATTCCGCGCCAGCAATTCCAGGTGAAGATTCAAGCCGCCATCGGCGGAAAAATTGTCGCTTCTGAAGTCATCAGTGCGTTCCGCAAAGACGTGACGGCGAAATGCTACGGCGGCGACGTCTCGCGCAAGCGAAAGCTGCTGGAGAAACAGAAGGAAGGCAAAAAACGCATGAAATCCATCGGCAACGTGAACATCCCGCAAGAAGCATTCATCGAGGTCTTGAAGGCGTGAAGCAATCGCGAATGAACACGGAACTTGCCGCCGCAACATAAACTGGTAATTTTTCAACATGAGCTACAAGACGCTCGAAGTGGAATTGGAAAACGGACATGTGCATCCCTCCGGCTCGGAAACGCTGCCGGCCAAGGCGCACGCGTTGCTGACCATTCTGACCGCGACCGTAAAGGCCGAAGCCGCCAACGGCACCCTCGCCGACCGCGTGGCCAGTTTGGCCGGCATCGGGCGGGGCGAACACGCCGATCTTTCCACCAACAAGGCGCACCTGAATGATTTTGGCCGATGAAACCGGTCATCTTCGACACTGGTCCGCTCGTGGCGTGGTTTTGTCCACGCGACACCCATCCCCAATGAATTTAACCACGAATAAATGGTATCGGGCGTTCGGAATCCTGCTGCTGCTGGCCGGCATTTTTTTAATCGCGAAGGCATTTGCCGCCGAGGGCCATCCGACTGGGCCAATCCCTTGGTTAAAACTGGGGCCAGTTGGCCTCATGTGTTTTGTCGGCGGCGTGGCTTTCTTGTTTCTCCCGGCCAAAATCAAATTGAAATGAACGGAAACAAATCCTAACCCGTCAGAGCAGGGGATAATCTATGACCATTTTACGCTGGTTCCTTTCCAAGACCGTCCGCGAGGCGACGACGGTTCACAAACATTATCGCCGCCTGCTCGCGGCGCAGCGCGACATCCTGTCGCCGCAGGCCATCGGGCCGGTGCAATTAAAGCTGGATGAGTTGAGCGCGGCGATCAAGGAGGGCCACACGGGGCGCATCCATATCAAGGCCGAGGAATTACAGTTTGCCGCCGAGAAATGGCTCAAGCCGTATCCCAACGCGGCTTGGCGCGAAAATGTGGAAGTGCTTTTAGTCGCGCTCGCCGTGGCGATGGCCATCCGCACGTTCTTTCTCCAGCCGTTCAAGATTCCCACTGGCTCCATGCAGCCGACACTGTTCGGCGTGACTTCGACACCTGATTTTGGACCGGTCTATAACCTGATGAATCTCAATGCGGAGCCGGCCGCAGTTCGCAAAGCCTACGATCAGCAGATGCAGGCGCAGAAATCCATGGTGATTCCGACCGGTTTGGAACGAGTCAAACAATGGTTCGAAGGCGCTTCGTATGTGCATGTCGTCGCGCAGAACGACGGCGTCATCAAAAAAATCAGTCCGATAACAAAACTCTTGATTTTCAACATCAAACAGTCGTTTTGGATCGGCAGCACCAATGACGATTCGCCAGGCATTGAACACACGATGTGGTTCCCGCCGGATTTTGGCGAATCGGATATTGCTCGGCGCGGCGGTTTGTTTCCCGGCCGGTTCTACCACAAAGGCGACGACGTGGTGAAACTCAGCGCCAGGGCAGGGGATCATCTGTTTGTGGACCGTCTGACGTTCAATTTCCGCAAACCGGAGCGCGGCGAAATCGCCGTGTTTGAAACCAAGGGCATTCAACATCCGGGCATGAAGCAGGATCAGTTTTACATCAAGCGGCTCGTCGCCCTCCCCGGCGATCATGTGCAAATCGGCGATGACCGGCACCTGCGCATCAACGGCGAGCGGCTCGACGCCAGCACGCCGCATTTCGAAAATGTCTATGGCTTCAATCCCAACCAGCCGCCGCGCGAGAGCCAGTTCTCCGGCCATCTGAACGACACCGTCGCGGACAATTACGGGATCAACACGAAGCCTTACATCCAGCTCGCACCCAATTTTCCGGATGAGCAAACCATTTTCACCAACGGGCTTTTTGAGGTGACCAATTCCGTGACCGGCGATGGTCAGGTGATTGATTCCTACATGGTCATGGGCGACAACACCTGCAACAGTTTCGACTCGCGCGCGTGGGGGCCGTTTCCCGCCCGCAATGTCATCGGCAAATCCTTCTTCGTCTATTGGCCGCTGACCACGCGCTTCGGCTGGGGCAACCGCTGATCCGCTCCAATGAAAACGGCCAGGGCGTGTTTTCAAAATCGGTGGAACGGGCGACCCGCCCGTTCTGGTCGGCGACCCGCCGACCGGCATAGTTTGGCGCCCACAAGGCGAATCGCTGCCAACGCCGGGAAGTTTGTCTTTTCCCGTTCCGTCCGGCGGGTCGCCGGACGGCACAGGCCAGTGGCCTGTGCTACCCAAAACTGAATTTGAAAACACACCCTAGCCTAGAAACCGTTCTCATTACCGGCGCGTCGTCCGGCATTGGGCTGGAACTGGCGAAATGTTTTGCCGCCGACAAATCCAATTTGATTCTCGTCGCGCGCAACACGGCGCCGATGGAAACGCTCGCCGCCGAACTTCGCCGAAAACACCAAATTGAAATCCACGTCATCACGGCGGATTTGGCGCGGCCGGAATCGCCTCAGAAAATTTTTGACGAACTGAAGGGCAGGGGAGTCATCGTGGACGTGCTCGTGAACAACGCGGGCTTTGGCCTGCATGGCAGTTTTGCGGAACTGCCGCTGGCCCGGCAGTTGGAAATCATTCAGGTCAATGTCACGGCGCTCGTCGCGCTGACCGGACTTTTTCTGCCCGGCATGGTGCAGCGCCAACGCGGGGGCATCTTGAACGTCGGTTCCGTGGCGGGATTTCTGCCCGGCCCGAACATGGCGGTTTATTACGCGAGCAAGGCGTTCGTGCAATCGTTCAGCGAGGCGCTGTTTGAGGAATTGCACGGCACCGGCGTCAGCGTCACCAACCTTTGTCCCGGACCGACGGAATCCAATTTCTCGCAGGTCGCGCGCGGCTACCTCACGCGGGAGAAGTCCGCCGCGAAAATGTCCGCCGCCGAAGTTGCCGCCGCCGGCCACCGCGCCTTCGGCGAAGGTCGTTGCGTGAACGTGCCGGGAGCCAAAAACCGTTTGCTGGTTCAACTGACGAGAATTCTTCCGCGCGCCGTCGTCCGCAAATCCGTTGGCCGATACAACAAATTGAAATAGTCAGCGCTTGTGCTTCGCACGCCAGAATAAATAGAAAGGAGATTATGGAGAAATCAGCCGGGCAGGGTGGGGTGGGATGCGGTATTCCGCGCCCGTCGCGCCCTGCTCGGCTGGTTTGCGACCTTACCTCGGTTAATAATGGATAATTTCGACAAGTCGTGAGACAGTATTACACTGATGCAAACTTCTGGATCACTGTGTTTTTTTAATTAGGTTTTGGAAAAAGCGCCCAAAAATCTTCATCGGATATTCGAGGTGAAAGTAGTTTTTCAATAATTTCTGGAGTCATCTTTAAGAACGGGCGATCTTTCGTCTTAAAGGCGTAAGACCCAATAAAAACTTGTTCTTCTTCTGAGGTTCGCATCTCTCGTGGAATCATGCCAACACCTTTTAAGCCGAAGTCCTTTGCTATTTTGATGATTTTCTGGATGTATTCTTTCTTGACTCCGCTGCTGGTGGTGATGATGAATTCATCCGGAGGGTTAGGTTGAGCAGAAGTGCTACCGAAAGTATTCATTAAATGAATACCTTGGCGATTGAGGGAAAAAAACAATTCGCGGTAATTGGGAAGCAAATCATTGATTTGGACTTCTATTTGCTCGTTCTGGTTTGCCGATTTGGGTATGGGCAATTCAGGTCCACGCACAAGACCTGCCACCATTTTTCGTGTTGATGAAATTGGATTGCATTCAAGAGTGGCATTGACGATCTCCATTTTGCCAGTTTCCGGCGAATAGCTCTTCTCTAAGTATTTGGAATAGAATTCATCATCCTGCATTTGAGGACGAAACTTCGTTTGAAGCAAGAATACGCAAATTAAGAATATTGGGACGTTTGCAATTGCTGCTATCACGAGTGTGGCTGCAAGCCATTCCGGTTTCTGAATCAGGGCCGCAGAACCCAAAAATGACCCGTTGACAAGGACTAAACCCACAAGCCAAGCTGCAAGCAGTTGAATTGGCTTGTTAATCTTTGAAGGTTCTATTTTTTGCGGACTCATTCGTCTTGCCCAGAATTAACTTATGAGAGCAGACGTGCGGGTTAGTATCAAGATTTAAACCGATGCAGAAGCTTGATTTTTCTTGCAATTATGCGCCCCGCCAGCAAATTCTGTCATACATGACTAATAGATACACAATGTTTGTTATATTTAATCTAAATCCACTTCGCAATTGACCCGTAAGCACGATTTGGGTTTAATCTTACGATGAAGATTAGTTTGCTTGTGTGTTTAGGGTTGCTGACGGCGGTTTCGGCTTCCGCGATGGATCGTTGGTCCGCCCTGTCCATGCTCGAAAGCGGCGATAACGACCGCGCCATCGGTTCGCGCGGGGAGATTTCCCGCTTTCAAATCCGGCGCGAACTTTGGCAAGGCGGCAATCCTCAAGACGCCCAGGCCGCGTTGAATGCCGCCCGGGAAATCATGCTGGCCCGGCTGGACCATTTCAAGACCAGCCATAAACGCGAGGCGACGGATTTTGAATTTTACGTTTTGTGGAATGCGCCGTGGCAGGTCAATCATCCCAGTGCGGTGGTGTCCGAACGCGCCCGGCGTTATGTCAATCTGGTTCAAGGGGCCTAGCCGACGGCCTGCCGGTAAACCTTGACGTATTCGCCCACAGTCTTTTCCCAGGAAAAATCCGCCTTCATCGCGTTGCGGCGGAATTCGCGGAGCAGTTCGGGCTGGGCGTAAATCGCCAGCGCTTTGCGGATGGCTTTGGCGAGCGCGCGCGAGGTGTATTCAAAAAATTTCACGCCGTTCGCGGTCGTCGCGCTCTGGCCGTAATCAATCACGCTGTCGTCCAAGCCACCGGTGGCGCGCACCACGGGAATGGTGCCGTAGCGCAGGCTATACATCTGGTTCAGCCCGCACGGTTCAAACCGCGATGGCATCAGAAAAAAATCGCAGCCGGCCTCGATCCGGTGCGAAAGATTTTCGTCGTAGCCAAACTGCACGGCCACCTTGCCGGGAAACCGCGCGGCGAGATCGCGGTAGCCGCGCTCGTATTCCGGCGAGCCACTGCCGAGCTGCACGAACTGGATGTTGGAGTTCAGCATCTCCTCAAGCGCGCCGAGCTGGATGTCCACGCCTTTTTGTTCCGCGAGCCGCGAAATGGTGCCGAAGAGCGGAATTTTCTCGTCAACGGGCAGGGCAACCTGGCGCTGCAACTCGCGCTTGTTAGTATTCTTTCCGGCCATGCGCGTGACGGAATACGGAGCGAAAATGTGCGGATTCTTCGTCGTGTTCCACTCGGCATAATCTACGCCGTTGAGGATGCCGGTCAGCTTTGTAGAATTCTCGCGCAGCACGCCGTCAAGGCCGCAGCCGAGTTCCTCGGTGGTGATTTCGCGCGCGTAACGCGGACTGACGGTCGTGATCCAATCGGCAAAAACAATGCCGCCTTTCAGACAATTCAGCAGCCCGAAATACTCCGCGCCCACGCCGTCCGGTGCAAAAAAATCCGCCGGCAGATTCGTCAGCGCAAAGGCTTCGGCGGGAAAAACGCCCTGATACGCGAGGTTATGAATAGTCAGGCACGTGGACGGTGGATTCCCCCACCCTGCTTTTTTCTGCTGCAAAATCAGCGCCGGGACCAGCGCCACCTGCCAGTCGTGGACGTGAACCACCTCCGCGTGCCACGGCAGATACCGCGCGAGATTCACGACGCACTTGGAGAAAAAAATGTAGCGCTCGGCGTTGTCGGCGTAGCTGATGTTGTTCTCCAGATAAATTCCGACGCGATTGAAATAACCCGGATGATCTATGAAATAAATCTTCGCCTCGCCCTCGCGGTCAAGTTCCCACAATTCCGCTTGAACGTGTCGTTTGCCCAACGGGAGGTCGAAATGCCAGTCCACGCGGCGCATCGCCGGGTGTTTTTCGCGGATGCCGCGATACAGCGGCGTGACAATGACCGCCTCGTGGCCGGCGTTGACCAGCGCACGGCCCAGCGCGCCAACCATGTCCGCCAGCCCGCCCGTTTTTGAGAACGGATAGACTTCGCTGCTGGCGAGAAGAATTTTCATGGTTATCGGCCGCAAAAACGCACAAAAGGCGCAAAAAATATTTTGTGCGTTTTGTGAATTTTTGCGGCCATTTGATTAAGCGGAAATTTTGTCGGTTTTCAAATACGGTTGCAGGGCCTCGGGAATTTTAACGCTGCCATCGGCCTGCTGGTGCGTTTCGATCAGCGCCACGAACAAGCGCGCCAGCGCGGTCCCGCTGCCATTGAGGATGTGCGGGAATTTATTTTCGCCGGTCTCGGTCTTGAAACGCAGATTCATCCGGCGCGACTGGAAGTCCTCGCAGTTCGAGCAGCTCGAAACTTCGAGATAACTCCCCTGCCCTGGCGCCCAAACTTCGATGTCGTAAGTCTTCGCGCTGCCGAAACCCATGTCGCCGGTGCAAAGCATGATGACACGGTAATGCAGGCCGAGCAGCTGCAAAACTTTTTCCGCGTTCGCCACCATTTTTTCCAGCTCGTCATAGCCATGCTCCGGCTTGACGATCTTGATCAGCTCCACCTTGTCGAACTGGTGGACGCGGATCATGCCGCGCGTGCCCACGCCCGCCGCGCCAGCTTCGCCGCGAAAACATGGTGTGTAGGCGCAGTATTTTATTGGCAACTGTTTCTCCGCCAGAATTTCTTCGCGGTGAATGTTGGCCACGGGCGTTTCTGCCGTCGGCACCAGATACAGTTTGCCGAGATTTTTGGGATCGTCACCTTCGGCCACGCCGTAATACTGGTCTTTGAATTTCGGAAACTGGCCGACACCGACCAGGCAATGTTCGCCGACCATGAACGGCGGCGACACCTCCGTGTAATCGTGCTGCGTGATGTGCAAATCCAGCAGAAACGAAATCAAAGCCCGCTCCAGCCGCGCACCCCAGTTCGTGTAGAGCAGAAAGCCACTGCCGGAAAGCTTCGCGGCACGGGCAAAATCCACCAGCTTGAGCGATTCGCACAATTCGACGTGCGACTTGGGCTTGAAAGCGAAGTTCGTCTTCCCACCAAAAACCCGAATCTCCGGGTTTTCTTCTGCGCTCTTTCCAACAACCACCGATTCGTGCGGCAGGTTGGGAAGTTGCAACATCAGCGCATCGCGCGCGGTTTCGCTTTCGGCCACCTGCTTTTCCAGCGCTGAAATTTTATCGCCCAAATCGCGCGTCTCGGCTTTCTTGGCTTCGGCCTCGGTGATTTTTTTCTGGCCCATCAACGTGCCGATCTCCTTGCTCACACGATTACGCAGGGATTTCAGCGTTTCGACCTCGGCCAGAAATTTCCGGCGCTGTTCGTCGAGCTTGAGCAGTTCGTCAATTTTGGCCTCGTCCCCTGCCTCGCGTGTGGCGAGGCGCGAGCGGACGAAATCGGTTTTTTCACGGATCAGTTTGATGTCGAGCACGCGACAATTTAAGAAACAGGCTTTAACACGGCAAGCCGATTGGTTTTAATATCGCCAGATGAATTTGCCGGAAAAACTCAATTCGCTCTTCCGCGCACCGGTCCTCACCCGGCCCCGCATGATTCTCGCGCTGGCCGTCGCCGTGACGGCGGACGGACTGCAATTGGCGCTTGGCCCGCTCGGCTGGGCCGGCATTGATCAGGCCATTGACTGCGTGGCGATGATTCTGGTCAGTCGCATCATCGGTTTTCACATTTTGCTCCTGCCCACCTTTATCGTCGAACTCGTGCCGGTTTTGGAAGACCTGCCCACTTGGACGGCCTGCACGGCGGCGGTCATTGCCTTGCGCAAACGCGAGCAAAATAATCCGCCGCCGCCGCCCGCGTCGCCGGACAAGCCGGTCATTGATATTTGATTGAAAAATTATTCCGCGCACGGCACATTACGCTCGTTATGCAATCTGTTTTTACCGGCCCCGTTTACGTCGTGCGCGACAACATTGACACCGACCAGATCATCTCCGCGCAATTTCTGAACCTCGTGCCCACCATCGCCGAGGAATACGAAAAGCTCGGCAGCTACGCGCTCGACGGCCTGCCCCAATCGTTGTATCCGACGCGCTACGTCAAGGCCGGCCAGCTCGACAGTGAATATCCCATCGTCGTCGGCGGGAAAAATTTCGGCTGCGGCAGTTCGCGCGAACATGCGCCTATTGCGATGGGTTCGGCCAATTGTCAGCTTGTGCTTGCGGAAAGTTTTGCGCGCATCTTCTTCCGCAACTGCGTTGCAACCGGTGAACTTTATCCCTGCGAGATCACCGAACGTCTCTGCGACGTGCTGAAGACCGGCGACATTGTGACCGTTGACCTCGACGCCGCCACCGTCACCGCCCAGGCCACCGGCAAAGTCTATCATTTCAAATCGCTCGGCGACGTCCGCCCCGTCGTGGACGCAGGCGGCATTTTCAATTACGCGCGCCAGAGCGGTATGATTGCAAAGTAATTTATTCCGTCACATCAGGGCTACGGTGTTCCGCAGCCCTTATTTATTCCTGTAACGCGGTAAACGAGCGGCAGGAAATTCAGCATTGTATTCTGATTTAAAGTCGTGAATTCAAAAAGTAAACCGCTTTTGTTTCTCGTGTTCTGCCTGCTGTGCGGCCTTTCTGCCAGCGCCGAGGATTTTCATTTCGATGCCGCCATCCCGCGACCAGTTCTGGAAAATTATCTTTCCCGCTCCATTTCGTTCACCGAACTGCTGCACGATGATTTGGACCAGCCGCGCAACCATCACGGCGTTGATCCGCACGACAACCTGCGGCTGATTCTGGATACCAAGGCCAAGTTCATTGGCCGCGCATTGATGTTGTGGGGACGCGAAAGCAATCTGACGCCATTTCTCAAAACCGCGCAGCCGTTTGCCGCCGCCATTCACCAAGCTGATCCGGACATCGTTTTGCAGGCGGCGGAATTTGAGATCGTGACCACGAATGTTGAGGCCATTGCCGTTCCTGAATTTGTGCTGCGCGAGTTTGACCAGGCCGTGACCAACCGCACTTTTCGCTATTCAGAAATGCTCTATGCCGACGGTCACTTCGTGAATCATTGGGGGAACGCCGCGTCCGTTCCCGACATGAGCCGAATGGAAACACGCATGTGGTTTTATTTTCTCGCCGCCACTTATATTGATGCGGGAATCGAGGCCATCCATTTCGGCCAGGTCGGCCTGATGGACAACCACGATCTGGGCCACGCCGGCTGGCTGGATCTGCTGGGACGTGTCCGCACCTACGCTCATCAACATGCCCGGCGGCATCTCGTGCTTTGCGACGCGCATACGCCCACGGGCGGCTATGTGGAAAATGGCCGTCTGTTGTTTGATTTTCATTCGTTCCCTTTGCGCATCACGGCGGTGACCAACCAACCGTATCAAGGAATTCTTCAAGTCGGTTACGCCGATTCGATTTTTCAGCGCAGCAAAGGTGGCGTCACACCGAGCGGATGGAGTTGCGAACACCTGCCCTTTCTGGCGGAGTTCGATAATTTTGGGAGCAGCCATCCGGGCAAACCCAGCTCTTCGCCATTCATCTGGGGCTGGGACGAAATCACCTGGTTTGCGCTGATGCCCGAAACGGAGCGCAGCGTTTGGTTGCATTACGCGTGGGATTGGGTGAAAGCGCACGACTCCAATGGTCATCTGCAAATGCCGGGCAGCCGCGTTTTAAGTCACGGAAAACGCGACGGCCCTCATTGGTATTGGGCCAACACCCGCAGCGCAGCCTGTCCCGACGGATTTAATACCGAGGCCACCATCAAAGCAATTTGGACCGCCGACGCTTTGCCGGACCTCAAAGCCCCGGCCTTGCATTAGTGTAAGCATCTACGGGAAAAATTTTGGCGCGCACCAGCGGCCAACGGCATGAGAAATTTTTAACTTCCGAGAAGTCGTCGTCTCATTGAGGTGTCCTGACCCGATGAAACCGGCGTGACTGGTCCGCAATTACAGAGTCTGGTGCCCGAAAGCCGAACGAATGCAAACGTGCCTCCGGCAACGAGGATCAAAAGAGTGCCGCTGCTTTGCCATGCCTTTGCCCTTTTCCATGCATTTTTCCGCGCAGCTTTGGTGAAGCGAACGATCTTGATTCAATTAAAAAACCTGTTGACAGTTTCCAATCTTAATATCATTGTATCCGCATCCGTTGATTTGACGGACTCATGACGAGTGGTTGAGGGACTGGCCCGATGACACCACGGCAACCGATTGAACTGGTTTTCAATGACAGGTGCCAATTCCAGCTCAAGCATCATTAGCTTGGGAAAAATGAGAAGAGCACAACCGTTTTGTCGCCCCTTCTCGTCGTGAGTCGGGGCTTTTTTGTTGCCCGCGTAGGACAGGCGTCGCGCCTGTTCTCAAATTGAAAATTGAAATGCAGTCAGAGACAGGCTGGAAGCACTGTCCTACAAATAAATTATGAGTGAACAACACGGTTTCATGAAGGCGCTCAAGTGCCGCGAGTGTGGGCGCGAATATCCGCTCGAAGCCACACACGTCTGCGAGTTCGACTTCGGCCCGCTGGAGGTCGCCTACGATTACGACCGCATCAAAAAAACTTTGACCAAAGCGGCGATTGAATCGCGCCCAAAAACGATGTGGCGTTACCGCGAGCTTTTGCCCGTCGCCACCGAACCGACCGTAGGCAAGCAAGTCGGTTTCACGCCGCTCATCAAGGCCGACCGACTCGCGAAGGCGCTCGGCATCCGCGAACTCTACGTCAAGAACGACGCCGTGAATTATCCGACGCTCTCGTTCAAAGACCGTGTCGTCAGCGTCGCGTTGAGCCGCGCCAAGGAACTCGGTTTTGAAACCGTCGCGTGCGCGTCCACGGGAAATCTGGCGAACTCCGTCGCCGCGCAAGCCGCGAGCGCCGGATTGAAATCCTACGTTTTCATTCCGTCGGATTTGGAACACGGCAAGATTGTGAACTCGCTCATCTACGGCGCGAACGTCATCGCCATCAAGGGCCATTACGACGAGGTGAACCGGCTGTGCGCCGAGATCGCCGGGAAATTTGGCTGGGCGTTTGTGAACGTCAACATGCGCCCCTACTACGCCGAAGGCTCCAAGAGCATGGCGTATGAGATCGCCGAGCAGCTCGGCTGGCGGCTGCCGCAGCACACGATCGTGCCGATGGCGTCCGGCTCGTTGCTGACGAAAATCCACAAGGGCTACCAGGAATTTGTGAAGCTCGGCCTCGTCGCGAATTCCGAGTCGCACATCCACGGCGCGCAGGCCACGGGCTGTTCGCCGATTTCCGTCGCGCAAAAGGCCGGACTCGATTTCTTCAAGCCGGTCAAGCCCGACACGATTGCGAAATCGCTCGCCATCGGCACGCCCGCCGACGGTTTTTACGCGCTCAAGGTGATGCGCGACACCAACGCCGCGGCCGACGACGTGACCGACGACGAAATCCGCGACGCGATCAAGCTGCTCGCCGAGACGGAAGGCATTTTTGCCGAGACCGCCGGCGGCGTGACCGTGGGCGTGGCGAAGAAACTCATTGCGTGCGGCAAGATTCCGAAGGATTCTTCCGCCGTCATCTGCGTCACCGGTAACGGATTGAAAACGCTCGACGCCGTGCAAGGCCATTGCGGCAAACCGCGCGAAATCAAGCCGAGCCTGCGCGAATTCGAGGCGTTGCTGGCGCATGAGGAAAAAGTGAATGCGTAAAACGCACCATTTGCCTTAAAGCCAAATTGCCGTTAAAGTTCCACCATGAAAACAGTGACCGTGCAGGAAGCCAGCCGGAATTTGAGCGAGCTGGTGCATTGCGCCGCCGACGGTGAGGAAATCACCATTCACGACGGCGCTTGCACGGTCTTGCTCCAGCCGGTTTCCGCCGCGCCCCAAAACCGCCTGAAAGGACGCGACGCACTGCGGCAGTTGCAATCGCAGTCGCGGCTCACGTCCGCGCAGGCTGAAAGTTATCTGCGGGAAGTTCATGCCGAACGTCTGGCGCATGAAAACGGCCACGGGCGATGATCCATCTGGACACGAATTATTTGATCGGCCTCGCCGTGCGCGGTTCATCGCCGGCGCAAAACGTGGATCAATGGCTGGCCGCCGACGAACCGCTCGCCGCGAGCGCGCTGGCGTGGACGGAATTTCTGAACGGCCCGGTCAGCGCGGATGAAATCGCACTGGTGGAATCGGTGATTGAAGGAAATCTGGTTGCGTTTGAAAAACGAACGGCAGTTCTGGCCGCGCAACTTTTCAATCAGGGCGGACGGCGGCGTGGTTCACGTTTTGATTGCTTGATTGCGGCCACGGCTATTTTGGCTGGTGCTGAACTGGCCACCGAGAATATTAAAGATTTTGCGCCGTTCGTTCCGTTTGGATTGAAATTAATTTAGTCCGCGAGCAGAGAAAAATTGAAATTGAATTTATGTCCAAAAAAGTCCGAATCCCCACGCCGCTCCGCAAGTTGACCAACAACGAGGAGCTGGTCGAAATCAACGCCGCCACCATCGGCGAGGCGATCGTCGAATTGCAGACGCGCTTCCCCGGCATCCAGGAACGCCTCGTGGATGAAAAAGGCGAGGTGCGCCGCTTCGTCAACGTCTATGTCAACGAGGAGGACATCCGCTTCCTCCAAAACCGCGAGACGCCGCTCAAAGACGGCGACGAAATCAGCATCATCCCCGCCATCGCCGGCGGCTAGGCTGATTTCACATCGTCAATCGCAAATCCAAAATCGTAAATTTTCACGCCATGCCTAAAGCTTCTAAGAAAACTTTTCCAGCCACAAAGCCCACGACGCCCACACAACAAAGATTGTGGCTGATGTATCCGCCCAAGCTCATCAAGAAGCCGTTCATCTGGGAGGTCGGCCACAAGTTCAAAATCACCACCAACATCCGCCAGGCCAGCGTCACGGACGAGATCGGCATCGTCTGCCTCGAACTGGACGGCGCGCGCAGCGAAGTGGGCCGCGCCATCACTTGGCTGGTGAAACAAGGTGTCAACGTCGAGCCGGTGGAAATCGGCGTGATCGCCGGCTGATCCATTTGCAAGCCCCAACCGGCGCGGAAAAATTCCGCGCCGGTTTTTTATTTTTGGCTGACCAGCTAGAAATTAGATTAAATTAAATCTTGACATGACAAAATAGTTAAAGTAGCATCCTTAACCATAAGTGAGGAAACCCCTCCGAATTTTGCAGCATAAAGCCATTTTGCTGCACCGGCACAAAGCCACCCAAATAAAATAACAAACGACAATAAAATGAAAACGCCCAAGTCCAACGCCAAGAAAACCACCGTCCCTACACCTGCGCCCGCCCCAGTGCGCGTCGTGACCGCCGTCAAGCCGCCGGTGGCCAAAGCACCCGTCGCCCCCACTCCGTCACGCGTGACCACCGTCGCAACGCCGGTGGCCAAAACATCCGCCGCGCCGGCCCCGGCTCCGCGCCGCGAAATCACCAGCGAATGTATCGCGTCCCGCGCCTATTCGCTCTGGGAACAGCAGGGCCGCCCGCAAGGCCATGATCTCGAACTCTGGTTGCAGGCCGAAAAGCAGCTCAAGGCATCCCAGTCGTTTGCGGCCTAGTCCATCTTCCAAAACAACAAAACGGCGCGGAGAATTCTCCGCGCCGTTTTTTTGAGAGTTTCGATCATTTCTTGTGCAGCCGTTTCACCTTGAGCTGGGTCGTCGCGTGGACGAGCGCGGCGTGAACGGTGGCGGCTTCCTCGTCGCTCAACTTTTGCGCCAAGCGGGCCTCGGCTTTTTTCTGCGCTTCCTCGGCCTTGGCCTCGTCAATGTCGTCAGCCTTGATGGCCATGTCGGTGAGAATAGCGACGCGTTTGCCGGTGACCTGCACAAAGCCGTCGCCGACCGCGATGTAAATATTCTGCGCCTCCTTGCGCACGATGATTTCGCCCGCGACCAACTGCGTCATCACCGGCATGTGCTCCGGATAGATGCCCATGTCACCGTCAATGCCGGTAAGCGTGACCATCTCCACATAGTCGGAGAAGACTTTTGCCTCCGGCGTGACAATTTCAAGTTGGAGCGAGTAGGTCATTTGTTTGGTTGATAGTTGAATGTTGACAGTTGATGGTCAAAACAGCCGTTTCCGACTATCAACCATCAACTAAATACCATCAACTTTCTTTAATTTCGTCAATGCCGCCCTTCATGTAGAAATTCTGCTCGGCCACGTCGTCGTGCTTGCCGTCGAGAATTTCCTTGAACGCGCGGACGGTTTCGGCAACCGGCACCTGCTTGCCTTCGCGGCCGGTGAAAACCTGCGCGACGGTGAACGGCTGGCTCA